>Ga0209378_1003652_pt1 | contig 10325 bp, 10 predicted proteins | sample GraSoiAngelo_156_FD_186170 | JGI IMG/M metagenome (GOLD analysis project Ga0209378, IMG submission 186170) | Grasslands soil microbial communities from the Angelo Coastal Reserve, California, USA - 14_1009_13_40cm (SPAdes) (version 2) | ecosystem: Environmental > Terrestrial > Soil > Grasslands ... | reverse complement strand
GACCTGGAGCACGTGAAGAGCGCGTTCCGGAAGCTGCTCGGCATCCTGCCCGCCGGCGCGCCCCTGATCGCGTGCGGCGACTTCCCGCACGTGCTCGACGTGATCCGGGGCACGCACGCCCGCGTGCAGCGCTTCGGCCTCGACGAGGCGAACGAGTGGCGCGTCACCGACTTGACGGACGACGGCGTCACCCGCTTCACGGTTTGCGAGGGCGGCCGCGCGGTCTGCCGCCTCGCGCTCCAGCCGCCCGGCGCGATCAACGCGCGCAACGCGCTCGGCGTCCTCCTGGTCGCGCGCGAGGTCGGCGTCGGCTGGGAGGACGGGGCGGCCGCGCTGGCGGAGTTCCGCGGCGTGCGGCGGCGCCAGGAGGTGGTCGGCACGGTCGGCGGGGTGACCGTCATCGACGACTTCGCCCACCATCCGACGGCGGTCGCCGGCACGCTCGCGGCGCTCCGCGAGCGCTACCCGGGCCGGCGGCTGCGTGCCGTGTTCGAGCCCCGCTCGAACACCAGCCGGCGCCGGGTCTTCCAGGACGAGTTCGTGGCCGCGCTCGCCGCCGCCGACGAGGCCGTCCTCGCCGCCGTGTTCACCAAGGCGAGCGACCCGATCCCGCCCGCCGAGCGGCTCGCGCCGGAGACGATCGTCGCGGAGCTCGAGCGGCGCGGCGTGCCGGCGCGCCTGATCGACGGCGTGCCCGCGATCCGGGACCACCTGGTCGCCTCCGCGCGCCCGGGCGACGTCATCGCCGTCATGTCGAACGGCGCCTTCGGCGGGCTGCCGGCGCTTCTCGTGGCCGGGCTCGGCGCGGCGTAGAGGCGGCGGTAGACGCGGTAGTTGCGCAGCACGGACTTCACGTAGTCGCGCGTCTCGCGGAAGCTGATCAACTCGACGAACTCGTCGGGCTCGCGCCCCGCGTAGCGCCGCTCCCACTTTGCGACCGCGTCCTCGCCGCCGTTGTAGGCGGCGAGCGCCTTGACCATGGACCCGTCGTAGTGGCGGAGCAGGCGCGCGAGGAGCCGCGTCCCGAGGTCGATGTTGGTCCCGACGTCCTCGAGCGCCGGCTCGGCGGGCGGAGCGGCGCCGTCGGCGCTCGCCACCTGCCGGGCGGTCGCGGGCAGGAGCTGCATCAGGCCGCGCGCGCCGGCGGACGACAGGGCCTCGGGCTCGAAGTGGCTCTCCTGGCGGATGACCGCGAGCACGAGGAGCGCATCGACGCCGTGCGCCTGCGCCGCGCCGCGCACCGTCTCCCAGTAGCCGAGCGGGTAGAGGTACTCGCGCAGCGCGCCCGGCGATGAGGGTCGCATCGCGTGCGCGAGGCGGAGCGCCGCGCCCACCGCCCCGACCGCGCGATACGCCTCGAGCAGCCGGCGGCGCGGCACCTCGGCCGCCCCGATCGCGTCGAGCTCACGGCGCGCGAAGCGCGCGAAGCCGAGCTGGGCGAGGATGCGCGCCCGCTCGCCATGGGTTCCGGCGAGCTCGCCCGGGAACGGCGGCGTCCCCTCGGTCGCGGGCGGCTCGCCCGCCGCGTCGCGCCAGCCGAGGCGCTGCTCGGCGAGCCCGGCGTAGTAGGAGCGGGGGTGGCGCTCGGCTACGTGCGCGAAGAGCTCGCGCGCCTCCGCCCGGCGCCCGAGGCGCGCGAGCACGCGCGCCTGCCAGTATTCCGCGGCGATGCGTGCCGCCCGCGCGCTCCGCCCGGCGAGCCGCGCAAAGGCCTCGGCGGCGGGCGCCATCTCGCCCCCGAGGTAGCGGACCCACGCCGCGCGCCAGCGTGCCTCCGCGGCGAGCGCGGCGTGCGGGTAGCGCTCGGCGAGGCGCGTGTAGGCGGCCCGCGCATCGGCCCAGTGTCCCGCCTCCTGCGCGATGCGTCCGGTGGCGTAGAGCGCATCCGGCGCCGCCGCGCTGTCCGGGAAGCGCCGCAGCACCTCGCCGAAGAGGCGCAGCGCCCCGGCGTCGTCGTCGGCGTTCCACCGCCAGCCGGCGGCCGCGGTGAGGGCACGCGGCGCGAGCGGCTCCGAGGTCTCGCGGGCGAGCTCGAGGCAGGTCGCCTCGGCGGCCGTGCCCAACCCGAGCGCGCGCTCCGCCTGCGCGCGCACCCACAGGATACGGGCGCGCTCCAGCGGCTCCGCTCCGGCGAGCGCCATCTCTGCCTGCTCCCGCGCCCCGCGGGCGTCGCCTTCCTTGAGACGCATCTCGGCCTCGTCGGCGTGGTCGAACGGGAGCTCGGGGTGCGCGGCGCGGAGGCGCTCGGCGAGCCGCCGCGCGCGCCGGGCGGCGAGGCCCCGTGGGCGCGCGCGGCGCAGCTCACGCGCCAGCTCGAGCGCCGCCGCCGGCTCGCCCGAGGCGCCCTCGACCTCGGCCAGCGAGAGCGTGGCGCTCGGCCAGCGGCCGCTCGCGGCCGGCAGGACGGCGCGCGCCGCGGTGAGCGACGCGCGCGCGCCCGCCAGGTCGCCCCCGGCGCGCTGGAGCTGGCCGGCCATGAGCCACGCCGGCCCGACCCAGATGCTGTCCGGATGGCTGCCGACGAGCCGGCGCGCGCTCTCGAGCGCCTCGCTCGCGTGGCCGGCCGCGCGTGCCGCGCGCGCCTGGAAGTAGAGGACGTAGTCCTCCAGCGCGGCATGCGGCCGCGCCACGTCGGCGACCAGCTGCGCCACTTCCCCGGGGCTGCCGTGCGCGAGCGCGGCCGCCAGCTCCGCGGGCGGCGTCGCCGGCCGCGAGTCGAACGGCGGCGCCGCACACCCGACGGCCGCCACCATCCAACCGACCCACCACGCCGAGCGCCGCATGAGGCGCGGCTGGCGTACCATGCGCCTGCTGCCCCGGCAACTTGACAGCTCCGGACGCGCCCCGGAGCATGCCCCGGTGCTCGTGCTCGCCTCCGCGTCGCCGCGGCGCCAGCAGCTCCTCGCCTGGCTCGGTGTGCCCTACCACGTCCTGCCCGCCGAGCTGGACGAGCGCCCGCTCCCGCACGAGGCGGCAGCCGACCTCGTCCTCCGCCTCGCGCGCGCGAAGGCGGCGGCGGTCGCCGTGCGGCGGCCCGCGGACTGGGTGCTCGCCGCCGACACGATCGTCGAGCAGGGCGGCGTCCTGCTCGGCAAGCCCGCGGATGCCGGCGACGCCGCGCGCATGCTCGCGCGGCTCGCCGGGCGCGAGCATCGCGTGGCGACCGGCTTCGCGCTCGTCCGGCCGGGAGGCGCCGTGCACTCGGCCGAGCTGGTGCTGACCCGGGTCCGCTTCCGCCGCCTCGACGCGCGCGCCATCGAGCGCTACGTGGCGAGCCGCGAGGGCGACGACAAGGCGGGCGCCTACGCCGTCCAGGGGCTCGGAGCGGGGCTGATCGAGCGCATCGACGGCTCGTTCACCAACGTGATCGGGCTCCCGCTCGTCGAGGTGGGGCGGGCGCTCGAGGAGGCGGATCTCCTTGCGCGATGAGATCGCCGCGCGCCTCGCGGCGGTGCGGCAGGCGGTGGCCGACGCCGCCCGGCGGGCGGGACGCGACCCCGCAGCGGTCCGCATCGTTGCGGTCACCAAGACCTTGCCGCCCGCCGCGGTCGCGGCCGCCCTCGCCGCCGGCCTCGCCGACATCGGCGAGAACTACGTGCAGGAGGCGCTGGCCAAGCGGGCCGCGGTCGCCGGCGCGGCATCCTGGCACCTGATCGGCGGCCTCCAGCGCAACAAGGTGCGCGCCGCGGTCGGCCTCTTCGACCGGGTGCACACGGTCGATTCGGCGCCCCTGGCCGCAGCCCTGGCCGCCGAGGTGGGGCGCGCCGGCCGCTCGCTGGCCGTCCTCGTCCAGGTGAACGTCGGGGGCGAGGGGACCAAGCGCGGAGTGCGGCCCGAGCGGGTGGAGGTGGTGGCGGAGGCGATCCTCGGCCACCCCGGGCTCCGTCTCGAGGGCCTGATGGCGATTCCCCCGGCCCCGGCTCGCCCGGAGGCCTCCCGGCCCCACTTCCGCGTACTGCGGGAGCTCCGGGATCGTGCCCAGACCCGCCTCGGGGTTGAACTGCCCCACCTCTCTATGGGAATGAGTGACGATTTTCCGGTTGCGGTCGAGGAAGGCGCGACGTTTCTCCGACTGGGGCGCGCGCTCTTTGGAGGTCGTGGCCCTGGCGCGAGCCGGCCCGGCTCTTCCGTAGGGGGAGAGGGTACATGAAGAAAATCGGCTTCGTCGGCGCCGGCAACATGGCGGGGGCCTTGATCCGGGGACTCCTGCGCGCCGGGCATCACGACGCGGAGGACATCTGGGCGAGCGATCCGGTCGACGTGCAGCTCCGGCGCCTCAAGCGCGCGCACAAGATCGAGGTGACGCGCGACAACCGCCAGCTGGTGCGGGGCTCGCAGACCATCATTCTGGCAGTGAAGCCCCAGAACATGGCGGCCGTGCTCGACGAGATCCGGACCGAGGTGACGCCGCGCAAGCTCTTCGTCTCGATCGCGGCGGGCTTCCCCCTCCGCCGGCTCGAGGCCGGGCTGGGCGGCCAGGCGCGGGTGGTGCGCGTCATGCCCAACACCCCGGCGCTCGTCGGGCGCGGCATCTCGGTGGCGGTGACCGGCGCCAAGGCCACGCCGGCGGATCTGAAGCACGCCCTGAAGCTCTTCAAGGCCGTGGGTGAGGCGGTCGCGATCACCGGCGAGGACCTGCTCGACGCCGTGACCGCGCTCTCCGGCAGCGGGCCCGCGTTCGTCTACCTGTTCGCCGAGTGCCTGATCGAGGGGGGCGTGCGCGGCGGCCTGCCGCAGAACCTGGCCGCCCAGCTCGCGCACGCGACGCTCGGCGGCGCGGCCGCGATGCTCTCCGAGAGCGGGCTCTCGTCGCGCGAGCTGCGTGAGATGGTGGTATCGCCGGGCGGGACGACGCAGGCCGGGCTCACCACGCTCGACTCGCTCCACTTCCGCGATGCCGTCATCGCCGCCGTCGAGGCGGCGACGCGGCGCGCGCGCGAGCTGGCCGCCGCGTAGGCGACGATGCCGCAGTACGTCCTGCGTCAGGCCATCGAGGCAGTGGCCGGCATCCTGAACAGCCTCCTTGAGCTCTACTTCTGGATCGTGCTCATCGCCGTGCTGCTCACATGGGTGAACCCGGACCCGCGCAACCCGATCGTGCACTTCCTCTACTCGGTGACCGAGCCGGTCCTGTCCTGGATCCGCCGGCGCCTTCCCTTCCTGATCCTCGGGGGCTTCGACCTCTCGCCGATCGTTCTCCTCCTCGCCATCCGCTTCACGCAGCGCGTGCTGGTCGTGAGCCTCTACGAGCTCGCGGTGCGGATCAGCGCCTCGGGGGCCGGCTGGCTGCGTGACGTCTGAGGTCGGCTGGCTCAGAGCCGCGGCCGACGGCGCGGTGCTGCGGGTCCACGTCGTCCCCGGCGCCCGGCGAGCGGGCGTGGCGGGCCTCCACGGCGACGCGCTCCGGGTGCGGGTCACGGCGCGGCCGCTCGCGGGGGCGGCCAACCGGGAGCTGCTCCGCCTCCTCGCCCGGGCGCTGGGGCTCCGGCCGGGGGACCTGGAGCTCGAGGCCGGGGCGCACGGACGCGAGAAACGGGTGCGGGTCCGCGGACTTCCCGCGGCGGCGGTGCGAGAGCGCCTGGCCGCTGTCCGTTGACAGGGCTACGGCGCATAATTAGACGGACGACGATGCCGATCTACGAATACCGCTGCGAGCACTGCGGGGACTTCGAGGAGATGCAGCGCATCACCGACCCCCCGCTGTCGCGCTGCCCCCGGTGCAAGCGCAAGGTCCGGCGCCTCATCTCGAACACGAGCTTCCAGCTGAAGGGCAGCGGCTGGTACGTGACCGACTACCCGCGCGCCGGGAGCGGGAACGGCGGCAAGAAGGAGGGCGGCAAGGAGCCCGCCGCCGCCGAGAGCAAGTCGGACGGCAAGTCCGAGGCGAAGCCCGAGACCAAGCCCGCCAGCACGAGCGAGAAGCCGGCCTCCTGACCCCCCGGCCCGTCCTCGTCGGCGTCGACACCGGCGGCACCTTCACCGACCTGGTGGCCGTGGTCGGCCGGCGCCTTCGCGTCCTGAAGGTCCGCTCCACGCCGCGCGACCCGGCGGCCGCGGTGCGCACCGGGCTCGCCGCGCTGGGCGGCGCCGCGCGCCTGCACTACGGCTCGACGGTCGCGACCAATGCGCTCCTCGAGCGGCGCGGGGCGCGCGTCGCGCTCCTCACCACCGCCGGCTTCGAGGATGTGCTCGAGATCGGCCGCCAGGTGCGCCCAGAGCTCTACGCGCTCGAGCCGCGACGGCCCCCACCGCTCGTGCCGCGCGCGCGGCGCATCGGCGTGCGCGAGCGCGTGCTCGCCGACGGGACGGTCGAGACGCCGCTCGCCCGCCGTCAGGTGGCCGCGGCGGTGGCCGCCGTCGCGCGCAGCCGGGCGACCGCCGTGGCCGTCTGCCTCCTCCACGGCTACGCGGCGCCGGCGCACGAGCGCCGGCTCGGCCGGGCGCTCGCCGGACGCGGCTTGCACGTGACCCTCTCCCACCGGCTGCTGCGCGAGTACCGCGAGTACGAGCGGGTGGCGACCGCGGCGCTCAACGCCTACGTCGGCCCGCTGATGGCCCGCCACCTGCGCGCGCTGGCGGCCGTGGTGCCGGGGCGCCGCCTCCGCGTCATGCAGTCGGGGGGCGGGCTCATCGGCGCGCCCATCGCGTGCGCGGAGCCGGTGCGCACGATCCTCTCCGGTCCCGCGGGCGGCGTCGTCGGCGCGGCGGAGCGTGCCCGACGCGCCGGACACCGGCGCGTCATCACGCTCGACATGGGAGGCACGTCGGCCGACGTGAGCCTGGTCGACGGCGCCCTCGCCTACCGGAGCGAGACGTCCATCGATGGGCTGCCGGTGCGCGTGCCCGCGCTCGACATCCACACGGTGGGCGCGGGCGGCGGGTCGCTCGCGCGGCTCGATCGCGGCGGCGCGCTGCGTGTCGGCCCCGAGAGCGCGGGCGCCGACCCGGGGCCCGCCTGCTACGGTCGCGGGAGCGCGCCGACCGTGACCGACGCGAATCTGGTCCTCGGTCGGCTGGTCGAGAGCGAGTTCCTGGGCGGCGCGATGCGCCTCGACCGCGCGCGCGCCGAGCGGGCGATCGCGCCGCTCGCGCGCCGCCTCGGACGCTCCGTCGAGGCGACGGCGGCCGGCATCGTGCGGGTCGCGAACGCGGCCATGGAGCGCGCGCTGCGCGTCATCACGGTCGAGCGTGGGCACGATCCGCGCCTTTTCACGCTGGTCGCCTTCGGGGGGGCGGGCGCGCTGCATGCCGCCGAGCTGGCCGCGGCGCTCGGCATCCGCCGCGTCTACGTGCCGCGCCAGCCGGGGCTCCTGTCGGCCTGGGGAGTGCTCGCGGCCGACGTGGTGCGGGACTGCGGCCGGACGCTACGCGCGGTGGCGCCCCCCGAGGGCGTGCTGGAGGCGGGCTTTCGCGCGCTCGCGCGGGCCGCCGAGCGCGATCTCGGGCGCGAGGGAGTGCGTCCCGCGGCGGTCGAGCGGCTCCTCGAGGTGCGCTACGCGGGGCAGGCCTACGAGGTGTCGCTGCCCTACCGGGCCGGCTGGGAGCGCGCCTTCCATCGCGCGCACGCCCGGCTCTTCGGGCACGCCGACCCGCGCCGCCCGGTGGAGGTGGTGACGCTGCGCGCGCGGGCGCGCGGCGGCGGCGCCCGGCTCCCCGCGGAGCGCCCGCCGCGCGCCGGCCGGCCGGTGCCGCTCGCTACGCGGCGAGTCATGTTCGCGGAGGGGGCCCGGGGGGCGGCGGTCCATCGGCGCGACGATCTCGGGCCCGGGCGCCGCCTCCGCGGCCCGGCCGTGATCTGCGAGTACAGCGCGACGACTCTCGTCCCGCCGGGTTGGCGGGTCTTCGTCGACCGCCTGGGCGGGCTCCTGCTCGAGGTGTGATGGACCCGGTCGCCCTCGAGATCGCTCACCATCGCCTGGCGAGCGTCGCCGAGGAGATGGGCGTTGTGCTCGGGCGGACCGCGCTCTCGCCGAACATCAAGGAGCGGCGCGACTACTCGTGCGCGGTGTTCGACGCGCGCGGTGCGCTCGCCGCGCAGGCGGCCCACATCCCGGTCCACCTGGGCTCGACGCCGCTCGCGGTGCGCGCGGTCCGCGAGCGGGTCGCGATGGGTCCGGGCGACGTGGCGATCGTCAACGACCCCTTCGCGGGAGGCACGCATCTGCCCGACGTGACCCTGGTGGCGCCCGTCTTCCTCCCCCGCGCGCGGCGCCCCTTCGCCTACGTCGCGAACCGCGCCCACCATGCCGACATGGGCGGCATGTCGCCCGGCTCGATGCCGCTCGCGACCGAGATCTTCCAGGAGGGCTTCCGGCTTCCTCCCGTGCGGCTGGTTCGCGCGGGGCGCGTGGTCGCAGACGTGCTCGCGCTCTTTCTCGCCAACACGCGCGTGCCGGCCGAGCGCGAGGGGGATCTCATGGCGCAGTGGGCGGCGCTGCGCGTTGGCGCCGACCGGCTCTGCGCCCTCGCCGCGGCCCGCGGGGTGCGCCGGCTGGCGGCCGAGATGGCGGCCTTGCAGGCGTACTCGGCCGCCCTCATGCGCGCCACCCTCGCCCGCCTGCCGCCCGGGACCTACCGCGCGGCCGATGTCCTCGACGACGACGGGCTCGGCGCCAGGCGCCTTCCCATCGCGGTCGCGATCACCATCCGCGGCGGCCGCGCCCGGGTCGACTTTGCGGGCTCGGCCTCCCAGACCCGCGGCCCCGTGAACGCGAACCTGGCGGTCACGCGCTCCGCGGTCCTCTACGTGTTCACCGCGCTCGCCGAGGAGCAGGTGCCGCCGAACGACGGCCTCGCGCGGCCGCTCACCATCGCCGCCCCGGAGGGCTCGATCGTGAACGCGCGCTTCCCGGCCGCGGTGGCGGGCGGCAACGTCGAGACCTCGCAGCGCATCGTCGACGTGCTGCTGCGGGCCCTGGCGCGCGCCGCGCCGGATCGTGTCCCGGCCGCCAGCGCCGGCTCGATGAACAACCTGGCCCTCGGGGGCGCAGGCTTCGCGTACTACGAGACGCTCGCGGGCGGTGCCGGCGCCGGCCCGCACGGGCCGGGCCTCTCCGCCGTGCACACCCACATGACGAACACCATGAACACGCCGATCGAGGCCCTCGAGGCGTACTATCCGCTCCGGGTACGCCGCTACGCCGTCCGGCGCGGGTCCGGCGGCGGCGGTCGCCATCGCGGCGGCGACGGCGTGGTGCGCGAGATCGAGCTCCTGGCGCCGACGGAGGTGACGCTCCTCGCCGAGCGGAGACGCGTGCCGCCGTACGGGCTCGCCGGGGGTGGAGCGGGCGCCACGGGACGCGACTGGGTCGTGCGAGACGGGCGGGCGCGCCGGATCGCCGGGAAGGCGACGTTCGCCGCCGAACCGGGTGACCGCCTCCGCATCGAGACGCCCGGGGGCGGCGGCTTCGGCCGCGCCCGGCGTCCGTGAGCCTCAGGCCGCGCGCTCTTTGGAGAGAGCGTCGAGCCGCCGCTCGATCTCGGCCACGCGCTTGCGCAGGTCCGCCAGCTCCCTGTGGGTGGCGACGTTCAGGGTCTTCACGAACGTCTCGACCACGGTGCTCACGCGATCCTCGAGCGTGGCGAGGATGCGTGTCCGCGTGGCCTCGAGCTCCTCGATCGCCTTCTCCGCGCGCTTGCGAAGGTCGACCTGGAGCCTGCGCGCATCGCTCAGCAGGTTGGACACGGTTTCGCGACGGCTGCGCGTGGCGAACGCGCGTGCGTCGCGCCGCAGGCGTGTCACCAGCCTCTCGCCCTCGGTCTGCATTCGTTTCACCGATGCCCGCACGTCCTTCAGGGACAGGCGAGCCTTGGACTCAGCCATGAGCCGATCCTCCTAGCGACTTGGTATTCCTAGCGACTTGTTATGGAGCGTGCTACTACGCACCGCGTCATCCGTCAAGCGCGCTCTCGCGGGACAGCGCCTCGAGGTTTGCCCGCAGGGGGAAAACCGTAGCAATATCAGTCCGTTGTCCGGTGGCTGCGGTCTGCTCGCCGAGGAAGTGGGATCCGGCCGTCGTCCATGAGGAGCAGCTCGGGAATGCGCGCGGGCGCTGTGTGGTGCGCCGTGCGGAGGTGTGCGACGAAGACGTCGCGGTCGGTGAAGCGCTTGCCGTCGAGGTCGCAGATGTACCCCATGCCGTTGATGGTCGCCGTGCCGGGGACGAGGTGACGATGGCGCCGGCCGAAGTAGTGCACGCGCTGGCGCCGCTCCGACCGCCAGCATCGCTGCTGCGAGCGCGCGGCATGTTTCGACGCTACGGTTCCGCCGCGCCAGTGACGAGCTCGCCGTTGACGCTCCGGGTTCAGTCGAGTAGGAGGGCCCG
>Ga0209378_1003649_pt1 | contig 10334 bp, 7 predicted proteins | sample GraSoiAngelo_156_FD_186170 | JGI IMG/M metagenome (GOLD analysis project Ga0209378, IMG submission 186170) | Grasslands soil microbial communities from the Angelo Coastal Reserve, California, USA - 14_1009_13_40cm (SPAdes) (version 2) | ecosystem: Environmental > Terrestrial > Soil > Grasslands ... | reverse complement strand
CTACGCGGCCTCGTGCTGGAACGCGACGCATCCCGACAGCGCCGCACGCCTCGAGGGCGACGAGCCGGGATACGACCGGCTGGCGCGCTCGATCCTCGCCGGACGCGGCGTCGACTGGCCCGGACGCGTCCCGCTCTACCCGCTCTGGCTCGCGGCCGTCTACGCGGTGTCCGGCGGATCGTACCGGGCCGTGCCCATCGCCCAGGCGTTCCTCGGCGCGACCGCAATTCCGCTCGCGTACGAGCTCGCGCGCCGGGTGTTCGGGCGCAGGGCGGGCGTCGTCACCGCGCTCGGTGTCGCACTCAGCACCCAGCTGATCGTCGAGGTGCGGCCGCTCATGAGCGAGGTGCTGTTCACCCCCGTCGTCCTGCTCGCCGTGCTGCTGCTCTGGGATGCGACGCGGGCACCGACGCCGTGGCGCTGCATGCTCGCGGGCGCGGTCGTCGGCGTCGCCGACCTCGTCCGGCCGACGCTGCTCTTCTTCCCGGTCGCCGCGCCGCTGGCGTTCGCCGCACGCGAGCACGCGCGGCGGGCGCTGCGCCATGCGCTCCCCTACGCCCTCGGCGCCGCGCTCGTCGTGACGCCGTGGATCGCGCGCAACTACGTCCGCTACCACGCGCTCTTTCCGCTCGCGCTCAGCAACGCGCTTCTGTGGACGGGAAGCCCCGAGTACTACCATCTGGTCCGGGACCGCGGGTACTCCTACATGCAGGTGTGGACCGACGTGCTGTACGCGCCCGGCTCGGCGGTGCCGGATCCTTCGTCGCTCGAGGGCGAGCGCTACTGGCGCGCGCGGGCGGTGCGGTCGATTGCCGCCGAGCCGCTCGTGTACCTGCGCTATGCCGCCGAGAAGCTCGCGACATACTGGGTCGGGGATCCCGAGGCCGACTGGGGCGGCTCCTACCCGTTCGACTTCCACGTGCTCGTCCTCGCCTTCGGCGCGTGGTGGACCGCTGCGTTCATGCCGGGGCTCGTCCTCCCCGTCGTGGCACTCGGTGCCACGTTCCTTCTCCGCGACCGCTGGCGCGATCTGCTGCCGATCTACGCGCTGCTGATCTACTGCACGCTGGTCCACGCCGCGACACACGCCGAGGCGCGGCTCAGCGACCCGCTCCAGCCCTATCTCGTGCTGCTCGTCGCGGGCGCCGCGGTGCGCGCCGCCCGCGTCCGTTGACCGGCACGGCGCGGATGGGCAAGCTAAAGGGTTCGCATGCTGAACCTCTCCGGCATCGCCAAGCGGTACGGCGGGCAGGTCGTCCTCGGCGACGTCACGTGGGGCGTGCCCGACGGCGCGCGCGTCGGGCTCACGGGCCCGAACGGCGCCGGCAAGTCGACGCTCCTCCGCATCATCGCGGGCGATCTCGAGCCCGACGCGGGCGCCGTCGCGCTGCCGCGCGGTGCCACCGTCGGGTACCTGCCGCAGCACGTGCTCGTCCGCGGGGTGACGGTCCGCGCCCACGCGCTCTCGGCGTTCGCCGAGCTGCATGCGCTCGAAGCACGGCGCGCTGCCGTCGAAGAGGCGCTCGCCACCGTCGATCCCGCGAGCGGGGAGTACGCGCGCGTCATGGAACGCTACACGGCGGTGTGCGAGGAGTGGGACCACCACGGCAGGTACGACACGGAGTCGGAGACGGAGGCCGTCCTCCGCGGCCTCGGCTTGCGGGCGGCCGACCTCGAGCGCGACTGCGGCGAGCGCGTCGCGCTCGCGCAGCTGCTCCTCCGCCGCCCCGACATCCTGCTGCTCGACGAGCCCACCAATTACCTCGACCTCGAGGCGCGCAACTGGCTCGAGGAGTTCCTCGCCGCCTACGCGGGCACGATCATCATGGTGGCGCACGACCGCTACTTCCTCGACGTTACGGTCGACCACATCGCCGAGGTCCTGCACGGCCGCGTGACCGACTACCCGATGACCTACAGCCGGTACCTCGAGGAGCGGGAGACGCGGCTCGAGCTCGCGCGCCAGGCGTACGAGGGGCAGAAGGCCGAGATCGAGCGGGTCGAGGCGTTCGTCCACCGCTTTCGCTACCAGGCCTCGAAGGCGGCGCTCGTCCAGAGCCGCGTGAAGCAGCTCGAGAAGATCGAGCGCCTACCGCCGCCCGACGGCCACGGGCGCGTGCTGAAGATCCGGCTGCCGGAAGCGCCGCGCAGCGGCCGCGCGGTGGTCGAGCTGACCGGCGCGCTGAAGCACTACGGCGACGTCCGCGTCTACGACGGCGCCGACGTGCTGATCGAGCGCGGGCAGCGCGTGGCGCTCGTCGGCCCGAACGGCGCAGGCAAGACGACGTTACTCAAGCTCCTCGCCGGCGTGCTACCGCTCGACGGCGGCACGCGCCGCCTCGGCCACAACGTGCGCCTCGGCTATTTCGCGCAGGACCACGCCGAGATGCTCGACGAGACACACACGGTCCTCGAGGAGGTGATGGGCGCCGCCACGGTCGAAGCCGCCCCGCACGTCCGCGGCCTCCTCGGCGCCTTCCTCTTCTCGGGCGACGCCGTCGACAAGCGCGTGGGCGTCCTCTCCGGCGGCGAGCGGAGCCGCCTTGCCCTCGCCAAGCTCCTCCTCGAGCCCGCCAACTGCCTCCTCCTCGACGAGCCCACGAACCACCTTGACCTGACCGCGAAGGAGGTCCTCCTGGAAGCCCTGCTCGGCTACGCCGGCACGCTCGTCATCGTCGCCCACGACCGCTACCTCCTCGACCGCCTCCCCACCCAGGTCATCGAGGTCGGCACCGGCCACGCCGCCCGCTACCTCGGCAACTACGAGGACTACCTCGCCTCCAAAGCCCGCCTCACCACCCAACCGCCCGCCGCGAAACCAACTCGCACCGCCCGCTCGGGCTAGAACCGCGGCGCGCGACCGGCGCGCGGGTGCGATCGACGTGCAAGGCGGGAAGGGGCGCCGCCGCGCCGACCTCCGCAGCTCCCGCGCGAGCGTGCAGCTTCGGGGGGACGCGACGGCCTACGAGTCGCGCGTGAAGCGAGGACCGGGAGGCGCGGCGGCGCCCCTTCCCGCCACCCCGCCGCTCACCGTCGCCCGCCGCGGCCCCGCGGCGCCCGGAACGTGGTCTGCCCCCCGGGAGGCGCGACCGGCTTCACCGCGATGCGGTGATCCGGCATCGGGCGGAAGAGCATGGTGTCGGTCGCCCGCTTGATCCGTAGCCGCAGCTCGTTGCGCGCCACCGCATCCTCGCCGGCCGCGAGCACCGCAGGCATCGCAACCTCGATCTGCGCCTGATGCAACCCATGGGTGAGGCTCACGTGGAGCCGCTCCTGCCCGGGCACGTCACGCACCTCGACCGCGAGCTTCCGATCGACCGCCCGCGCGAGCTCCACGATGATACGGCGTGCTTCCTGCCGGTTGTCCGCCATGCGTCGCCCGACGGTTAAACGGCACGGCCCGCGGCGTGTCAACGGGTCGACGCCGCTCGCTGGCCCGTGCCACCCCGGCGTGATATTAGCGCGCGGCGGTGGAGTGGAGGATGGGTCGGGCGCGCCGGCTGTTCTTCGTCGTCCTGCTGGTGGACGCGCTTCTCGCCGGGCCGCTCGGGGCGGCGGTCCGGGTCACGGCATTGCGCACGGAGACGCTGTACGCCGCCGATGCCATGCCCGACTGCGCGAAGCTCAGCAAGCTCGCCGACGACGGTCTGCCGCTCAGCATCGTCCGGCTCCGGGCCGAAGCCGACGGCGCGCCGGCGGAGCGGACCACGTTCCGCTGGTCGGCGAGCGGCCCCGGCCTCCTCGTGGCCGATCTCGACATCGGCCCGGCGGGCCAGTCGGGCGCCGTCGCGGGGCTCTGCGCCGAGTTCGGCGACGCCTGCGTGCTGACGCCCGAGAAACTTCCCTTCTACACGAAGTCGTCGATCCTCTGGGTCGCGCCCACCTGCGACATCCTGCCGAAGACGCCGTTCAAGCCCTTCCGCGGCGGCGTCTCGCGCGTCGCCGTCCAGGCGGTGACGGGAGCGCGGAAGCTCGGTCGCGCCTCGGTGAAGCTCGGCTTCGGCCATACGGCCTCGATTACCCTCTTCGCCGACGGCGCCGACGGCGTCGGCAACCGCGGTGGGATCCCGTCGGACATCAATCCGCAGTTCGGCGCCGTGGTGAACCCGAACGGGGTGACGTTGCCCGCGCCCAACAAGTTCGAGTTCGGCACGGGCGCGGGCGAGTCCTCCTCGGTGGACGCCGGAGCCTGCACGACCACCGGCTCGAACCTCGTGTTCGACGCCTGCAAGCTCGACTTCCTGTACAAGACTGCGGGAAAGTTCGTCGCCACCGTCGCCGAGAAGTTCATGGACGGCAGCGCGCTCTGCGACAGCGTCGGCGTCCGCATCCTGAGCGCCACGATCATCCCGCGGCTCGTGGTCGAGCTGACGCCCAAGCGGCTCAACTACGCGTCGGGGGACTCCGTGAACCTGCGCGTCCGCCTCGAGAACGCGAGCCCGCGGGTCGGCGGCAGCGGCATCCTGCTGATCGGCGGCGGCGTCCTCACCTGCGAGGAGGGGGCCAAGGTCCGGACCGTCGAGCAGACGAAGAAGACCGTCTTCGACCTCCAGCACTGCTCGGCCACCGCGGACCAGAGCTGCACGCAGGACGCCGACTGCAACCCGCTCTTCTGCCAGGGCTGCGGCCAGGGCGAGACGTGCCTCACGCAGTCGCATTGCTCGACGACGCTCACGATGCCGTGCCAGCACGACTCGAACTGCTCGCAGACGAGCTGCCCCACGTGCAAGCCGGACGAGACCTGCGTCCAGGTCCTCGCCACGCCCGCGATCGTCGTCCCGGTAGGCGGCTCCGTCGACCTCATCAACAAGCCCGTGCTCGTGCGCAACGTCTTTCCCGAGCCCGCGCACCTCGAGGACACCTGGACCGTCCAGACCTTCAACGCGGGCAACGACGACACCAAGCTCAAGTACCGCGTGCGCGGTCAGCCTGTGCCCGTGCGCGCGCGCTGACGCCTACTCGAGCACGCCCGCCGCGCGCAGCCGGTCGAGCTCTGCGGCCTCGATCCCGAGCAGCTCGCGCAGCACGACGTCCGTGTCCGCGCCGAGACGCGGCGCGGGACGTTCGATCCGCGGCTCCATCGCCGAGAAGCGGATCGCGTGCGTCTCGACCGGATGGGTGCCGAGCACGTCGTGCTCGACCGTCCGGAAGTGGCGGCGGTGCGCGAGCTGCGGGTCGTCGTGCAGGTCGCCGAAATCCTCGACCGGCGCCGCGTCGAGCCCGGCCGCCTGCAGGTGGGCGGCGACGTCGGCGGCGGTGCGCGTCGCGGTCCATTCGGTGAGCCGCGTCTCGATCTCGTCCTCGTGCCGTCGGCGGCCGTCGACGGTGGCCAGCACGGGCTCGAGCGTCCACGCGGGGTGGCCGAGGGCGCCGGCGAGCCGCCGCCAATCCTCGTCGTCGTGCACGGCGATCGCGGCCCACCGGTCGCGGCCGTCCTCGTCGGCGCAGCGGAAGACGCCGTGCGGGACCGCGTGGCGCGAACGGTTTCCCATGCGCGTGAGGATCTCTCCGTTGGCCGTGTAGGTGAGCAGCGATTCGCTGAGACACACGATCCCCGCTTCCACCTGCGCGAGGTCGATGTGCTGTCCGGCGCCGGTGCGCCGGCGGTGGACGAGTGCCGCGGCGAGGAGCAGCGCGGCGAAGCGCGGCGAGAGCGAGTCGGTGATCGTGCCGAACGGCCCGACCGGCTCGCGGTCGGGCCATCCCGTCAGGTGGTTGAAGCCCGCGAGCGCCGAGCCCTGCCCGCCGAAGCCGGGGTAGGCGCGGTCGGGCCCCGTCTGGCCGTTGAGGCACGTGCTGATCATCACCAGGTCGGGGCGCTCGCGGACGAGCGACTCGTAGTCGAGTCCCCACCGCGCCATCGCTCCCGGGGCGAAGTTCTCGGCGACGGCGTCGGCCGCGATGGCGAGCCGGCGCGCCAGCGCGACGCCTTCGGGGCGCGACAGGTCGAGGGCGATGGAGAGCTTGTTCGGGTTCAGCACCGCGAAGTGCGCCGAGCCGTCGACGCCGCCCGGCGTAGTCGGGGTCAGACGCAGGATGCGCAGGAAGTCCGGCCGCCGGCGCGACTCGACGCGGATCACCGTCGCGCCGTGGTCGGCGAAGTAGCGGGTGGCGATCGGGCCGGCGGCACCGCCGCCGAACTCGAGGATGCGCATGCCCTCGAAGAGCTGAGGCGTGGCGCTGGCCTCCGGATGGCGACGCGCGCGCCGTGCGTGACGGCGAACGCGCCGGGGTAGCGAAGGGTACCGCGGCCGGGGTTCTCGACGTCGACGAAGAAGCCGCGGGCGGCGAGCTGCGGCGAGCCTGTGATCTCGCGCGGCGTGTTGACCGGCGCCAGCATGAGGCTCCGCTCGCACGCGGCCCGGTAGAGCTCGGCCGTGGTCTTCGTCGCGAAGAACGCGCCGAATTCCCGGGTGAGGAAGTCGACGTCCTCCTGCGTCAGCAGGTTGTGATTGTAGCTCTTCCAGTCGATGGCCTTGAGACGCGCCGACGCCATCCCGTGCTCGTCCATGTACGCCACCATGGCGATCAGGCCCGGAACGCGCGCCGGTCCGCCGCGGAGCGCGAACGACACGAACCCGTCGCGACACGGCCAGATCTCGCGCTGGATCGTCCGGCCCGCGTGCATGAAGGCGCCGACGCGGCTGCCGCGCTGGCCGTTCATCCTGAACATCGCCGCGGTGCCGATGCTCGGCATCACCATCGCCGCCTGGAGCGAGACGTCGACGTGCTGGCCCTCGCCACTCTGGTCGCGCGCGAGCAGCGCGAAGAGCACGCCGACGGCAGCCTCGAGACCGCCGTGGTAGTACGAGACGGGCAGGGAGCAACGGACCGGGGCGCGGTCGGGGTCGCCCGTCGCATAGAGGTTGCCGCTCGTCGCGACGACGGTGAGGTCCGAGCCGCGCCATGCGGCGCGCGGGCCGGTCTGTCCGAACGGCGTGATCGAGCAGAGGATCGCACGGCGGTTCCGCGCGTGCAGCGTCTCCCAGCCGAGGCCGCGCGCCGCGAGGCTGCCGGGCGCCTCCGTCTCGAGGACGACGTCAGCCCGCTCGGCGAGTGCGAGGAACAGCTCGCGTCCGCGCGGCCGGTCGAGCGCGAGCGTCATGCCGCGCTTCGAGGTGTTGAGGGCGAGCCACAGGAGCGACCGCTCCGCGTCTACGACGCCACCCCAGAACGGCCCGCGCCGCCGCGCCCGATCGCCCTCGGGCGGCTCGACCTTCACGACGTCGGCGCCGAGATCCCCGAGAACCTTCCCCGCGAAGAACCCGGGCTCCGCAGCGAGGTCGAGGACGCGAATGCCGGACAGGTCTCCGTCGCTCTGCGTCACGGGCCCGTGTCCTAGCAGACTGACCGGCCGGGGTGAACGAGCAGCTGGCCGCCGCTCGGCGCGCGACCTGAGCGTTGGCGCAAGCGGCAGGGGCGCCGCCGACGGAGCGACCCGCAGCCGTTAGCGCGCGCCGCGCGGGCGCGTGGGACGTCGCAACCTCGCCGGCGCGCTTACGGCGAGGACCCGGAGCGGAGTCGGCGGCGCCCCTGCCGCCCCCCGACGCGCCGCTCTGGGGGAACGTCTCGCCGCGCGTCGTACGGCAGTCGAGGTGACCATCTTTCGCCGCGCAACCCCGATGCGCTAAGACGCCGGCCATGAAGATCGGCATCGGCATCGGAGACATCGCGGGCGCACCGGCGGACGTCGACGGCCTCGTCGCCCAGGCGAAGCGCGCGGAGGCCGACGGTTTTGCGAGCGGCTGGTTCGCCAACATCTTCGGCATGGACGCGATCCTCGCGGCGGCGCTCTGCGCGCGGGAGACCGCCCGCATCGAGCTCGGCACCGCCGTCGTGCCGACGTATCCCCGCCATCCGGTCGCGATGGCGCAGCAGGCGCTGTCCGCGCAGGCGGTGGCGCGGGGTCGCTTCGCGCTCGGCATCGGCCTCTCGCACCAGGTCGTGATCGAGGGGATGTTCGGCTTCTCGTTCGCCAAGCCCTACAGCCACATGAAGGAGTACCTCGCGGTGCTCGGCCCGCTCATCCGGACGGGCAACGTGAGCCACGCAGGCGAGGAGTACCGGGTGAACGCGCAGATCGCAGTCCCCGGCGCGACGCCGTGCCCCATCCTCGTCGCCGCGCTCGCGCCGAGGATGCTGGCGCTCACGGGGCGCGAGGCGGACGGGACGATCACGTGGATGACCGGGCTCCGGACGATCCGCGAGCACACCGTCCCGCGCATCCGCGAGGCCGCAGCCGCGGCCGGCCGGCCCGCGCCGCGCGTCGTGGTCGGGCTGCCCGTCGCCGTGACGCGCGAGGTGGCGGCGGCCCGCACGTCGGCGGCGCACGGCTTCCAGATCTACGGCGCGCTGCCCTCCTACCGGCGGATGCTCGATCTCGAGGGGGTCGAGGGGCCGGGCGACGTGGCGATCGTCGGCGACGAGAGCGCCGTCGGGGAGCAGCTCGAGCGTCTGGCCGAGGCGGGCGCCACCGACTTCCTCGGCATCCCGTTCCGCGTCGACGGCGATGCGGATGCGCCGGCCCGCACGCGCGCGCTGCTCGCCCGGCGCGCGGCGAGGTCCTGAAGCCTAGGAGCGCGACCCAAGACATCTTGGGTCGCGGAGCGGAGGCGAGAGTGTTGCGCCTTCGTCACGCCCGACCGCCGTGCCGCGGCTGGCAAAGCCAGCGCGGCAGAACAGGCACGCGCCGTCGCAAGGTCTCGCGGGGCTCGTTGATCCGTTCGCAACTGGGCTTGTTCGCGGCTGCGAACCGCGCGTGTTCGTTTGCCGCGCTGGCTTTGCCAGCCGCGGCAGGTCGGTCGGGCGTGATGCGGACGGAGCACGCCCGCGTCCGGTTCGCGACCCAAGATGTCTTGGGTCGCGCTCCTGCCGAGCGTCACGGACCCGCGAGCGGGCGGTAGTAGTGCACCGCCGAGCGGCCCGTCTCGCGTAACGCATTTCCGACGAACGCGCCGTACCACTGGCCGTTGCCGACGAGACATGTGTGCCACGCGGTGCACGACGTCCGCCGCTCCACTTGACATGGCTTCCGCGTAAATCGAGAGATGCGACGTCATGAGATTCGGCATCTTCTACGAGCACCAGATTCCCCGTCCCTGGGAGAACGGCGACGAGCATCGGCTCTACAAGGAGGCGCTCGCCCAGGTGGAGCTCGCCGACCGCCTCGGCATCGACTTCGCGTGGGAGGTCGAGCACCACTTCCTCGAGGAGTACTCGCACTCCTCCGCGCCGGAGGTTTTCCTCGCCGCGGCGAGCCAGCGTACGCGGCGCATCCGGCTCGCCCACGGGATCACACTCATGCCGCCCAACTACAATGCCCCGGCGCGAGTCGCCGAGCGCATCGCGACGCTCGACCTCGTGAGCGACGGCCGCGTGGAATGGGGGACAGGCGAATCGTCCTCGCGGATCGAGCTCGAGGGCTTCGGCATCGACTACATGGCGAAGCGGGAGATGTGGGAGGAGGCGGTCCGCGAGACCGCGAAGATGATGTGCATGGAGCCGTATCCCGGCTACCAGGGGAAGTACTTCTCCATGCCGGTACGGAACGTCGTCCCGAAGCCGGTCCAGAAGCCGCATCCCCCGCTCTGGGTCGCCTGCTCGAACCGCGACACCATCAAGCTCGCGGCGCGGCTCGGGATGGGGGCGCTCACCTTCGCCTTCGTCGACCCGGCGGATGCCCGGTACTGGGTCGACGAGTACTACGAGACCTTCAAGCGCGAATGCACGCCGATCGGCCGCGCCGTCAACCCGAACATCGCGATGGTGACCGGCTTCATGTGCCACGAGAACCCCGAGGTGGCGGTCGCGCAGGGGCTCGAAGGCTTCAAGTTCTTCGGCTTCGCGCTCGCCCACTACTACATCACCGGCACGCACGTACCGGGTCGGCTGAGCGTGTGGGACGAGTTCAAGAAATCGACGCCGTTCCCGATGATGCCGACGGGCGGCATCGGCAGCCCCGATCAGGTGCGCGAGAACCTCGTGCGCTTCGAGGAGGTCGGGGTCGACCAGGTGATCTTCATCCAGCAGGGCGGCAACAATCGGCACGAGCACATCTGCGAGTCGCTCGAGCTCTTCGCGGCGCGCGTGCTCCCCGGCTTCGCGGAGCGCCACGAGGCGCGCGAGCGCCGGAAGGCAGAGGCGCTGGCGCCGTACGTCGCGCGGGCCCTCGGTCGCATGCCGCCGCTCGCGCCCATGGCGGAGGTGCCGGCCGTCGAGTCCTATCCGGTATTGATGCAGCGGCTCGGCGTCGACATCTCCCAGATCGGCTCCGCGCGGCCGGTGGGCCGGCCGCGGGATTGAGTCGACCCGTCGGCTCAGGCTGGCGGCGGGCC
>Ga0209378_1003643_pt1 | contig 10348 bp, 9 predicted proteins | sample GraSoiAngelo_156_FD_186170 | JGI IMG/M metagenome (GOLD analysis project Ga0209378, IMG submission 186170) | Grasslands soil microbial communities from the Angelo Coastal Reserve, California, USA - 14_1009_13_40cm (SPAdes) (version 2) | ecosystem: Environmental > Terrestrial > Soil > Grasslands ... | reverse complement strand
AGGCCCTACTTGTTGAGGAACGCCACCAGGGCAGGAATCACCTGATCGGGCGCTTCCTCCATCAGCCAGTGGCCAGACCCCTTCACCACCACACCCTCGACGTTGTTGTCGACGAGGCGGCCCTGTTGGATGAGGAATTCCCCCCCCGCCTTCTCGCCGCTCAGCACCAGCATCGGCATGGTGAGCGGCGCCTTGGCCAGCTCCGCCAGCTCCTTCCCGTCCCGCTCGAACGCACGAAACCACTCCATGCCAGCCCAGACGTGCCGAGGTCGAGCGTACGTCGCCGTGTAGAGGCGGCGATCACGCTCGGGGATCGAATGCGCCGGATTGGCGGCGAAGTCGTTCCAGAAGTGCTCCAGATAGATTCGCTCTCGACCCCTGACCAGCGCCAGCGGCGTTTTGCCATAGAAATGGAAGTGCCAAAGATCCCGGAGCAGCCACACACTCTGCCAGTTACCCACGCCCGGAATGAAGGCGTCCATGAGCACCACTCGCTCGGTTTCGCGCGGATACATCGCCGCGTAGGCATACGCCGCCATCAAGCCGATGTCATGCCCGACGATTTGGACCGACGTCCAGCCGTGACTCTGGGCCAGAGCGTGGATGTCCCGCGCCATGGTGACCTTGTCGTAGCCCGAGTCCGGGACCCCGGACTCTCCAGAGCCTCGCAGGTCAGGCGCGATCACCGTATGGTTGACCGCGAGCTTGGGGATCAGAGGCAGCCACATATGGCTCGTCTCGCCGAATCCGTGGAGCATAATGATCGGCGAACCGGTGCCGGCCTCGAGGTAGTGCAGTCGCACACCGTTGATTGTGGCGAAGCGGCTGTGCACCGCCTGGGCCAATAGAGGGTCCGTTGAGACGCCGGCAAGCGCGAATAGGAGAATCACCCAGCGGGTGGTTCGGAGCATGAGCAATACCTCGATATGAGGGGCGGGTGGCTGAGAGAGGCTAGGCCGCGCGGGGCTGCGGTGAACGCCCCAGAGCCGACTGAATGAGCAGGAACTCACCCACGTTTTCCATCGTGAGGAGCCCCACCAACGCACCGCGACTTGTCACAGGCAGCGTGTGACAGTTGCAGGACTGCAGCCGCGCGAGGGCCGTGTCCAGCATGTCGGCCGCGTCCACGACCTCGAACTCGCGGCGCATGACGTCGCGCACGCGCCAATCGGACGCTCGCTGGGCCAGCGCCTTGAGCACATCGCTGCGCAGCAGCACACCCGCAACACGGCCTCCCTGGCCCCCGTCGACGACTGGGAAGTCCTGCTGCGACCCCGCGAGGATCAGCTCGAGCACCCGTTTCGCCGCGTCATCCGGCGCGACGGTCTGGAAGTTGGTGAGCATGGCGCGACTCACCGGAATGCCGCTCAACGCGGTGCGCATTTGCACCATGCTCGCCTCCTGCGCCGCGCCGATCCAGACGAAGAACGCGATGAACACGAGGAAAGGGTTCGAGAACAGACCGATCAAGCCGAACACGAGGGCCATCGCCTGCCCGACGTGCGCGGAGACCTGCGTGGCTCGGACGTAATCCATACGCATGGCGAGCAGAGCCCGCAGCACCCGACCCCCGTCCATGGGGAACGCGGGCAGCAGGTTGAAGACGGCGAGGGAGACGTTCACGAGCAGTAGTCGCTCGAGGAACGGACCACTGGCCATGGTGAGCGCGGAGAGCGGGCGCAAGGTCTGCGAGACGAGGAGCCAGGCGTAGAGTGCCGCCGCGATGACCACATTCACGGCGGGGCCCGCCAGCGACACCCACACCTCCTGACGCGGATCGTCCGGTATGCGCTCAAGTCGGGACACGCCCCCGATAGGCAGCAGGGTGATATCGCGGGTTCGGATGCCGTAGCGCCTGGCTGTGAGCGCGTGGCCGAGCTCATGCAAAACCACGCAGGCGAACAAGGCGAGGATGAAAGCGATGCCGGAGAGGGCCGCCGCGCTGCCGCCTGCCAGCCAGTATGTGATCCCGACCCACGCGATGAGCAGGAAAAACGTGGCGTGCACATAGAGGCCGATGCCGGCCACCGTGGCAAGCTTCCAAGACCATTTCATCTCGCGCCCACTACGCGTGCTCGCTCCTCCAACAGCCGAGCCTCCAGGTGCTTCCGTTGTGTCGGGGTCAGCGCCATACTCCCTCCCCCTGTGAGATAGCCGTGCGTCGTACGAGTCGCAAGCAGTTGAGGGGTGAGAGCTGATCGTGACTGACAGGCGCGGAACGCTGTGGGCGGCGATTCTCGGGTCCGGGATTGTGTTTCTGGATTCGAGCGTTCTGACCGTTGCGCTGCCCCGGATTGCCCGGGATTTGCCCGCGCACGTGGTGGGGATTCTGGAAGGAGAAAGCTACGTCTACAACGGATATCTTCTCGGCGAGAGCGCCTTTCTCATTCTCGCCGGCTGGCTGACTGATGTCCACGGGCGTCGCCGCATATTCACGCTGGGACTCGCCGCATTCGGCGTCAGTTCGCTGCTGAGCGGCGTCGCGCCGAGTCTCGAATGGCTGATCGTGCTGCGCCTCTTGCAGGGGATCTCCGGCGCTCTCATCGTTCCAGGATCGCTGGCGCTGGTGACGGCCTCATTCTCCGGGGAGGAGCAAGGACGGGCCTTCGGCGTGTGGTCCGGAGCGTCGGCGGGGGTCGCCGTCCTCGGTCCCATGCTGGGTGGCCTGCTCGTCGACGCCCTGTCCTGGCGGGCCGTCTTCCTGATCAATGTGCCGCTCGTCCTTGTCGCCCTATGGCTGACGCGACGTTACGTAGGCGAAGGGCGGGCCGCCGCCCCGAGCGGAAGCCTGGATTTGCCCGGCACGGTGCTCACGGCATTGGCATTGGCTGGACTGTCTGTGGGCGCGATTTCGGGCCGCCATCGTTGCGCTGGGCATTGGCGCCATCGCGACGACCTTGTTGCCCTGGTGGATGCTCCGCGCATCCGATCCACTCGTTCCACCGGCGCTGTTCCGCTCGCGCAACTTCACAGTGACGAATCTTTCGACGCTCGTCATCTACGCCGCCCTCGCGGTCACGTTCTATTACTTGACCTTGTTTCTCCAGGGGACTCTCGGGTATTCAGCGGCGGCGGCGGGGGTCGCCACGATGCCGGGCGTGCTTCTCCTAGCGTTGTTTTCGTCGCGACTCGGTGCGCTGTCCGCCCGCTACGGCGCGCGCTGGCTCTTGACGATCGGCCCGGTCCTCATGGCCCTCGGTGTCCTTTGGCTTTCGCGCATCCCCTCCACGAGCCCGGCGTGGGACCTGGGCGCGGCTGCTCAGACGTTCACACCGCCATCCGGCTACGTGACCAGCGTCCTGCCTGGGCTCCTGGTGTTCGGTCTCGGCGCCACACTCATGGTCGCACCGCTTACGGCCACGGTGATGGCGTCCGTTCCGGTCGAGCGTGCAGGCGTGGCCTCAGCCGTCAACACGGCGATTTCAGATGTGGGCCCTCAGCTGGCCGTGGCGGTGCTGTTCGTCGCGATGACGCAGAATTTCTACGGTGCGCTGGCGCGCGATGCGCCCAGCCTGGATGTCGCCTCCGCCGCGGTACGAAAGGAGGTTGCGCCGCTCAATGTGCCCGGTCCCGGGGTGGCCGAGGAGGTCCGACTGGCGGCCCGCGAGGCATCCACCGGCGCCTTCCGCCTGGCCATGGTCGTGGCTGCTTTCCTGCTGCTCGCGGGAGCCGTCATCAATGGCGCGGGGTTGCGCTTACCCTCCGGCGCGCCCGTGGTGCGGGTTGCGTCGGCTGACCCGATGTGGCGACGCTGCCGGCACGTCGCCCCGGAAAGGCGCGGCGAGCAACGGAGAGGTGAGTCATGAGGCAGAGACAGTGACGGAGCCATTACGCCTCGCCGCTGAAGTGGCCCGCCGTGATCGGGTGATGGCCAGCCTGATTAAGAGGACGAGCCCCTTCCACCTGCCGCGGCGGTCCACCGGCCACTTTGCCGCGCTGGCGGAGAGTATCCTGCACCAGCAGCTCGCCGGCGCGGCGGCGCGTGCCATCCACGGACGATTTGTCGCATTGTTCGACGGAGATCTCTCTCCTGAAGCCGTCTTAGCCGTCCCGCCCAGAAAGCTCCGAGCCGCGGGGCTCTCGGGCAGGAAGGTCGCCTCGATCCGAGATCTCGCGGCGAAGGTTGTAGATGGAACCGTCCCGCTAGATCGCATCCGCCGGCTCGCTGACGAGGACGTCATCACGCGCCTCTCGGTTGTGCGCGGCATCGGACGGTGGACCGCTGAGATGTTCCTGATCTTCCAGTTGCGTCGGCTCGACGTGTGGCCGGTCGGGGACTACGGCATTCGCAAAGGCTACGCGCTGGCCTACGGCCTGCGGAAACTCCCGACGCCGAAGCGGCTCGAGGGAGAGGGCGAGCGGTTCCGGCCCTACCGAACGGTGGCCGCGTGGTATTGCTGGCAGGCCGCTCGGGAGCAGCGTAAACTCCGGCAGTGACATTCGTCGGGAGGGCCCAGGTGGAATACCCGTCGGGCTGGACCTGCGAGGTGACGGTTCTGCGTCTGGAACGGTATGTCGGGCACTCGTTGCCGCGTCGGGAGATGCTCCTCGGCCACGTGCACGCTCGCACTCTGCCGCCGCCCGAGCTCCTGGTGGCGGCTGCCCACGAGCGATTCGATGCGGAGCTCCAGCTCACACACGAAGGCACTCGCCGCGTCCTCTCGGCGTTGCTCGAGCGATTTGCGCGCTGGATCGAGCGAGAGCGGATCGCGGATGCGGCCGAGCGTGCGCTCGCCTCGCCTGCCTCAGCGCATCGTTAAGAGGCGACTATTCGGCCAGCACCTGATGTACCGTGGCGATCGCAATCGAGCCCTCGCCTACGGCCGAGGCGACTCGTTTAGTGCTGCCGCTGCGGACATCGCCGACCGCGAGCACGCCGGGGATACTGGTTTCTAGCAGATAGGGCTGTCGGCGCAGGGGCCATTTGGCGTTGATCAGCTCATCTACGGTCAAGGCAGGGCCCGTCTTGACGAATCCCTTCCCATCCAGCGCCACACATCCCGCCATCCACTTGGTGCTCGGCTCGGCGCCCGTCATCGTGAACACGTGTCGAATGTTGTGCGTCTCAACCTGTCCCCCCGGCCCCGTTCGCCAGGACACGCGTTCGAGATGCCCATTCCCCTCGAGGCCGACAATCTCGGTCCCGGTATGTTGCTCGATGCGGGGATGCGCGTCGATGCGACTGATCAAGTACCGGGACATGGTGCTCGAGAGGGCATCCGAGCGAATCAGCATGTGCACGCGTTTCGCGGTTTCCGCGAGGAACACCGCGGCCTGGCCAGCAGAGTTGGCACCCCCGACGACGGCTACCTCATCGTCAGCGCACATCCGCCGCTCCATCTGCGTCGCCGCGTAATACACACCCGCGTTTTCGAACCGGTGCAGGTTGTCCATCGCCAGCTTTCGATATTCGACACCGGTGGCGATGATGACGGCGCGTGCGAGCAGCGCGTCGCCGTCCCCGGCATCGAGCAGCACGCGGAACGGCTTCCGATCACAAGTGAGGCGCACCGCGGTCTTGGCGATCAAAACACGAGCGCCGAATTTTTGGGCCTGATCGTAGGCGCGCGCGGCCAGCTCCTGACCCGAAATGCCGAGCGGGAAACCGAGATAATTCTCGATCTTGGAGCTCGTGCCGGCCTGCCCGCCCGGCGCGGTCGCTTCGATGATGACGGTGTTCAGTCCTTCCGACGCCGCGTACACAGCCGCCCCCAGCCCCGCGGGCCCGGCTCCGATGATCACGACGTCCCAGATTTGCGTGCGATCGAGGGTGGGATTCAGTCCCAAGCAATCGGCGAGCCGCTGAATGGTCGGATTCTTGAGCACGGTCGTGCCTCGGCAGATCACGACCGGAACATCGTGCGCGCTCAGGTGGAAATGGTCCAACAGCTCCTGACTCTCTGGGTCGGTATCCAGGTCGCGCTGCGTGTAGGGATGACCATTCCGGGTGAGAAACTCGCGGATGCGCAGCGTCCCCGAACAGTGCTCCGATCCCAGCACGACCACGTCACCATAGCCGCGATCGATCAATTGCAGGCGGCGCAGGATGAACGCGCGCAGAAAAATGTCACTGAGCTCGGTGTCGGTCTGGATCAGCTTGAGCAGCTCGTCGCGCTCCACCTCGATCACGTCACTGGGCACGGTGGCCGAGATCCGGCCGAGAAAGCGGCCGCCGGATAGGATCGAGCGCTCACCGGTGAACATGCCGCGCGTGAACCTCGGCATGTTCACGGTTGACGCCTGGAGCGGCGTCACGGCGTCCAGCTGCCCCGAGACGACCACGAAGATCTTCGTCACCGGCTGGCCTGGTTCACCGACGACCTCGCCCTGCGCGAGGCGGCGACGACGCCCGTGGGGCTCGATGCGGGCGAGCTGTGCTGGCGTCAGCTCGGGAAAAGCCTCGTTGGTCCGAGACTCGGTCTGGAGCTGGGAGGGGATGGGGACTGTCGAGGAGGTCATCGGGTTCCTTTTCGAGCACTAGCAACGATGCGTCACGGATAGCACATCACCGCCGCGCGGACCGCCACCGGGGCGGCACTATGAGATGAGTATGATAATCATAGTTTCCGTACTCGACCTGAGCGCTCCGGGACCGCACCTATCCTCGTTGAGGAGCTCCGCGAGGCGCTCGCGAGAGATCTCCTCCGGTGCTGTGGAGCGCGACTCAGGCCGTGGGTTCATGGGGTGCGGTGGACGACATGCTCGTTCACAGTAGCAACTCCGGCGTCTTCGCCGTCCCACTGACTCGGAGTCGGATCCACATCCCGGCGGCGCCGTGCCCGGGCACGCCGCAGGCGATCAGGTAGTCCCCCGCAGGCTGCGCCGCGAAGCGCATGTCGTCTGTTGCTTCAGAAGGAAGTCCTTGCGCAAGCTTGAGCGTGAAAGCACGTGGGATCGCAGGATCGCCGGGCAGAGCCGGCGGCGGCGTCTGCGGAGCGATCACCTCGGCGCTGTGCGGCAACACCCCGTCGTGGTTACGGAAGTCGATCTCCGTTTGCCAACCGACCGGTACTACGAGGGTGAGCTGCCCGTCGCGGAACCCGTTGAAGTTCAGGGCGCCGTTGAGCCCGGTGAGTCCAGCGATCAACTGGAAACGGACGGTCTTGGCAGCCGTATCGAAGCTCAGCCAGGTCGGATCTACGTTCTGCTGCTGGGCGGTGTTCGGCTGCTGGGCCGTCGCGGGCGCGGCGGGCGAAGGCGAACGTCGATTCGCCACGGACAGTGCGTACACCGCGGACCGAAGCGGCGGTAACGGATCATCGGAGAGCTGAATCCCATCACTGAGGAAGATCGGATTGAATTGGAGCTTCCGCGACACTTCGGCATTGTCCGGCGCGACGGTCGTGAGCGTGACGACGCCGAGCTCGACGAGCTTGCGGTCGTCCGGCCAGACCACCGATGCATCCGAGGTCGGATCACCCGGGTTCGCGAGCTGCACGAGCACGCGAACCTTCACCGGCTGTTTCGCCAGCCGACGCGTGAGCTCGTCGAACAGGTAGTTGGCCGACACCTTCGCCGCGGCGGCCGAGTCCAGGTACCTCGTGCCGCCGACAGGGACGAGCCGGTAGCGACCTGGCTGCTTCACGTTTTGCGCGTTGACGAAGATGAACGCGTCGTTGCCGTAGTACACCTCGGTGGCGAAGCTGACCGGCACCCGCGCGGGGTCGGTCACGAATTTCATAGCGGCCGGATGCGTGCCGAGGAACGCCTCGATCGGCGACGGATGCTTACTGTCGGGCTTGGTCGCGAGCGCCGCGTCGAGGAATGCGGCGAAGTCCTCGCCGGTGCCGACGACGAACCCGTTGTGCGAGTTCGCCACGATGTCCGTGTAGGCGCCGTTCGGCAGCTGGAAGCGAAGGGCGAGGCCGCGTGGCACCGCGTTGGGGCTGTTGTCGGCAACGTCTGGGAGGCCGCTTCCGTTCGAGTAGCGGGCGATGACCGGCGTCGACGCCGTCACCAGGTGAGGAGCGCGGCTCAGCGACGTCGCGCCGCGCGACGGGGCGAACGTGCCCGTCACGACAATGCCCTTGGCATGCGCGATACGGTAGCCGGGATGTACGCCACCGGCCAGCGCGATGAAGTCATCGGCGATACGCTGCTGGAGGCTCTTGTCCTGCCCCTGCAGAGCGAGCGGATAGCAAGCGAGACCGCAGGCCAGGCCGACGCGAACCGACCACCACGCGAACATATGAGACTCCCAAAAGGGTAGTGAAGGACGCCGAAGCTACCTTAGCGCATGCGGGATCGCGAGTCTATTGGACGATGGTATCGGGCGGCAATTGCTGAACGACCAGCGTACCTCATCGGGACATCAGGACCGGGAGGCCCGCGTCGCGCAGGGCGGTGCGTGTGACGCCGCCGAAGATCAATTCGTTCAGGCGGGCGTGCCCGTAGGCGCCCATGACGAGGAGATCGGCGCCGAACGCGGCGGCCTGCGACAGCAGCAGACGTCCCACGTCCTCGCCGTCGGACGACAGACGTCGTACCTGCACCTGCGCGCCGTGACGCGCCAGGTAGCGCGCGATGTCCGCTCCCGGCTCCTGGCCGTGATCCCCCCGGCTACGCTCAGGGTCGATGACCAACACCTCGACCGCCGTGGCCCGAACCAGCAACGGCATAGCGTCCGCCACGGCCCGGGCGGCCTCGCGCCCGGCGTTCCACCCCACCAGCACGCGGCGGACCCCGGACGCCGTGCTGCGGGGCGGGAGGACGATGACCGGTCGCCCGGAGGTCAGGACGAGGGACTCGACGAGGCCGGGAGGGCCGGCGGTCTGGCCCGCGGGATCCGGGCGGGCAACCACCGCCAAGTCCGCGTAGCGCGCGTGCACAGCTGCGTCGCTGCTGAAATACGGCACCGATCTCCACTCCGACCCGAGAGCGTTACGACGGACGATATCGTCGAACACGGCTCGATGGTTCGCCTCGATCCCCTCGACTTCCGCCTGGCGCGCCTCGATCACGCGCGGGATGCCCGTTCCGCGGACGAACATCTCCGGCGGGGTAACCGCAGGCGCGGGCCGCATGAATACGCCGGTCAGGTGCGCGTCATACTCTTGGGCGAGTACGCCGGCGAACTCCATGATGCCTGTAGGGTCGGTCTGTCCATCGACGAAGACGACGATTTCCTCTATTGAGGCCGCCCTGGGGGCGTCATCGACCAGCGATGCAGTCGTGCGTTGTGTCGGGTTCACGGTGATGCTCCCTCTTATTCAGGTCGTGTCACGAACCCAGGAGTTCCACTCGGTATCGGCTCGCTCTTCACCCTAACGCTCGGGCTCACGCGGCCCTCCGGTCCAATTCGCGACCGTCGACGCCGAGCGTGACGTCGACGTTGCCCCGCGTGGCGTTCGAGTACGGGCAGCGCTCGTGGGCTCGACGCATCAGATCTTCGGCCTCGCCCCGCGACAGGTGCGGCGCGTGCAAGTCGAGCGCGACCGTCAAGCCGAAGCCGCCGTGACCGGCGGGACCGATCCCCACCTGCGCGGTGATGGTCGAGTCGGAGGCGTCGAGTTTACGACCGCGCGCCACAGACAAGAGGGTGGACTGAAAGCAGGCGGCGTACCCGACAGCGAACAGCTGCTCGGGATTAGTACCTGGCCCGCCCTCGCCGCCCATCTCCTTCGGGACGGACAACTCGACGGTCAGGCGCCCGTCGGAGGTCCGGCCATGTCCCGCCCGCCCTCCCTCGACAACCGCTTCGGCTGTATAGAGGATGTTCATGTCTCCTCCTCATGGTTTACGGTGGTGATCAGCTCGCTAGCGTCAGGCCCTACCGGCGCCACTCCGCCTGGCACGACCAGCAGCGACGTCGGCAGATGGTTGATGAGTCCCTCCGTGACGCTCCCCACGAGCATTCGCTTGACCGGTCCTTTCCCGTGCGAGGCGACCACGACTAGATCGGCGCGCCAGTCGGCCGCCTCGCGCAGGATCGTCTCCAGGGCCGTCCCGTGGCGCACGACGGTGCCCACGCCGGGTGCCCGGATCAGGGGCCAGACGTCGCGCGCCAGGGCTTCCTCCCACCGCCGGTAGTAGTCTGTCGTGTCTTGCTGCGGCACTTCGGGGACGACGGCAAGCGGCTCCACCACGCTCAAGGCACGCAGCTCGGCGCCGAACAGCGCGGCGTAGCGCTCGGCGGCGGCGGCGGCGGGCCGCGCCGCGGCCGACGGATCCAGGGCGAGCAGAACCCGCCGGATGGCGGGCGCTCCCACCGCCACCAGCAATGGCACGAGGGCCGTTCGCGCCACCTCGACGCTGGTGCTGCCGCCGAGCCAGCGCCCGAGCGTCGAGTGGTGCTTCCCGCCGAGCACCACGAGCTCGGCGCCGAGCGCTGCCACGGCCTCGTTGAGGA
>Ga0209378_1003642_pt1 | contig 10348 bp, 9 predicted proteins | sample GraSoiAngelo_156_FD_186170 | JGI IMG/M metagenome (GOLD analysis project Ga0209378, IMG submission 186170) | Grasslands soil microbial communities from the Angelo Coastal Reserve, California, USA - 14_1009_13_40cm (SPAdes) (version 2) | ecosystem: Environmental > Terrestrial > Soil > Grasslands ... | reverse complement strand
CGTGAGCTTCTTCGCCTTGGCGTACGACGCGCCGATCTTGCCCGGCCCGAGAGGAACGGCTAGGCCGACTCCCCACTCCTTCGCCTTTATGTCGCCACTAGAGGATTTGTACGTGTAGTCCTCGTAGGTCACCCCAACGTTCACCATGCCGAAGTCGTAGCCCCCACCAGCCGTATAGCCGCCGTCGGTCTGGCCGACCGTGCTCCAATCCTTGTTTTGCATGGTGGCAACGAAAGCGCGCGCCCTGCCGCCCAGGCCAGTCCACGTCAGCGAGCCGGACCAGGAGCTGGGATTTTCGTTGGTGATCGCGGGGGACGTGAAAGCCGTCTTTCTCTCGTTCGGCTGCCAGGCGACCTTCGCCTGCACACCCTCGAAGAGCGGCGACTCATAGAAGACTGCGTAATTGTAGCGACGCCACAGCGAATAGCCCTGAGGCGCAAGTGTCGCGCCAGTTAGAGTGGGTGGCCCACTTGTGGACTCTGAGCCGTTGCCGCAAATTACCGAAGCCGTGAGTGCCGTGCCGCCGGCTGCCGAGCTGTTGTTGGCGCAGAACCGGCTCGGGTTGGTCCCGGTCTGTTCGCGACGGCCGATGAGCGAGGTCGTCGGGCCCCAGCCGCCGATCGTGCCGACGTCCCAGAGACGGAACGTCTGCGCCCACGGCGTCTCCCACGTGCCGAGATAGAAGTTACCGAAGTTGCCGCGCAGGCCGACGCCAGAGTTGCGCGCCGTCGAGTCGCCGTCGAACGTGCCGTTGTCGCGCGCCATCTTCATGTTGAACTCGGCCTGGAACCATGCCGTCATCCCTCCGCCGAGCGTCTCGGTAGAGCGCAGGCCCCAGTTCGACGCATGGCTGGTCACCCCGAACTTCGTCGTGTCATCCACCGTGCCAGCGGTATCTTTGGTGTACTTGGCCTGGTTCAGCGACAGGTGCACCGTGCCGTAGACCTGCACGGCCGATTGCGCGAGCGCAACCGCCGGCATGGCTAGAGCTGCGGCCACTGCCATCCCTAAGAATTTCTTTTGCATCAGGTTCTCCTTTGTTTGTACATGAAACCTGGCCCCAACTAGTGAATGCAATGAGGCCAGCTCCTCTCGAGAGAAGCTGGACGGAGTGTGCCAAACCCCCCGCCAGCGCCCAACAAGAAAGGGGCTTTGGCGACGCTAACGCCGGTCATGTGTTGTGGCTCTGCAACAGACCGGAGCGGCGCACGCAATTCCGAAGTGATTTGTGCGCTGCCGCAATTTCCCGCGCGGCGTAAGGAACCAGAAAATTGGTAACGTATATGTTTTCAGAGGGGGGAGAAGAAAATGAAACGCAATGCGCTCGCGGGCGCAGTCGTGTCCGCGCTCGGCCTGCTGGCCGGATCTGAAGCACACGCTGCCGCTTTTGCTCTGTACGAGCAAGGCGTGAGCGGCTTAGGGAACGCTTACGCCGGCGCCGCTGCCGTTGCCGAAGATGCGACCACTGTCTGGTGGAACCCTGCCGGTATGTCGCGGCTGGGGTCGGGCAAGCATTTTGCAATCGCCGGTACATCGATCAGCCCATCCACGAAGTTTTCAAATGGCACGAGCTCTCCAGCGGCGCTGCAAACAGCCGGCGGCGATGGAGGCGACGCTGGCAAGGACGCCATCGTGCCGAGCATGTTCTATGTGATGGACCTGAATCCGCGCATGCACTTCGGCATCGGCATCAGCGTCCCTTTCGGCCTCAAGACCGAATACGACTCCGACTGGATCGGCCGCTTCCAGGGGATCATGTCCAAGGTGGAGACGCTCAATATCAACCCGTCTCTTTCCTACAAGCTGAGCGAAACCGCCAGCATCGGCGGCGGCATCAGCTACCAGCGGGGAAAAGTTGACCTGAAAACAGGCGTGAACTACTCCGCAATCGTGAGCGGCGCCCTCGGCCCGAACCTCGAAGGCCAGAACACGACGAGCGTGGATGGCGACGCCTGGGGATTTAACGTTGGCGGGCTGTTCAACGTAGCGCCGGCCACGCGCGTGGGCATCCATTACCGCTCATCGTTGGACTACAAGCTGGACGGAAACACGAGCTTTTCGAACGTCCCGGCGGCGTTTGCGGGCATCCCGGCCGCCGCGGCCGGCACATCGAACGGCAATGTGAAGCTGGATCTGAAAACCCCGGACAACCTCTCATTCAGCGTTGCACACAAGCTGAATGACCAATGGGATCTGCTCGGCGATCTCACCTGGTGGCATTGGAGCAAGATCAAGCAGCTGCCGGTGGTTCGCACGAGTGGCCCGGCCAACGGCACTACCCTGAGCACACTGGCGTTCAACTTCGACGACACCTGGCGCGCTTCCATTGGCGCCAATTACAAGTTGAACGGTCCCTGGACGCTCAAGCTTGGAGCCGCGTACGACCAAACGCCGGTGCCTAATGCCGAAAGCCGCAGCGTGCGCCTGCCCGACAACGACCGCTATTGGTTATCTGCCGGCGCGGCGTATCAGGTCTCGCGCAATGGCAAGCTCGACTTCGGCTATGCCTTTGTCAGTGCGAAAAACGCCGACATCAACAATGACCAGAGGGCAACAGGCGCCGGCCTAGTCAACGGCAGTTACAAGGCACACGTCCACGTCCTCGGCGTGCAGTACCAGCACACTTTCTAGCCTTCTAGGTTTCCGGGAACAGCGCGCGCAGGGCTGCGCCGGGGTCCGGCGCGCGCATGAACGCTTCGCCGACGAGAAAGGCGTTCACGCCGCGCGAGCGCATGCGCGCCACGTCGGCCGGCGCGAGGATGCCGCTCTCCGTGATGACGATCCGATCCCGGGGCACGCGATCGAGCAAGTCGAGCGTGGTCTCGAGCCGCGTCTCGAAGCTGCGCAGGTCGCGGTTGTTGATGCCGAGGAGCGGTGTCTTCAGTTTGAGCGCAGAGCCCAAATCCTTCGCGTCGTGCACCTCGACGAGCACTGCCATGCCGAGGTCATTTGCCAGCGACTCGAGCTCCGCCATTTCTTTCTCCTTTAGAGAAACGGCAATAAGCAGGATGCAGTCGGCGCCGATGGCGCGCGCCTCGTACACCTGGTAGGGCTCGACGATGAAGTCCTTGCGCAGCGCCGGCAGCGAGCAGCTCGCCCGCGCCGCCTGCAGGTGCTCGATCGAGCCCTGGAAGAATTCGCGGTCGGTCAGCACGGATAGACAGGCGGCGCCGGCCGCTGCGTAGCTTTTCGCGATCGCCGCGGCATCGAAGCTTTCGCGCAGCACGCCGCGCGAAGGACTAGCGCGCTTGATTTCGCCGATCACCGCCGGGCGGCCAGCGGCCAGCTTCGCCCTGAGCGCGCCGGTGAAATCGCGCGGCGGCGACTGGGCGCGCGCACGCGCCGCGACGGCGGCCTCGCCGAGCATCTCCTTTGCGGCCGCGACCTCGGCGCGCTTGGCTTCCAGGATGCGCTCGAGGATGTTCACGCGGCCTTCAGTGTCTGCGTGAACTGCACGAACTCGTCGAGCTTGCGCTTCGCCTCGCCGCTCTGGATGACGTGGCGCGCCCGCTCGATGCCCTCCTTGAACGTCTTGCACAGGCCGGATACGTAGATCGCGGCGCCGGCGTTCATGGCAGCGATGTTGTGCGCCGGTCCAGGCTGGTTGCCGAGCACCGCCAGGATCATCTCCTTCGACTCCTCCACGGTATTCACCTGGATTGCGCGGCGGTCGTACAGCTCGAGCCCGAAGCGGGACGGATGGATGAGGTACTCGCTGATCTCCCCCTTCACCAGCTCGCCGACCATGGTTTCGGCCGAGGTCGAGATCTCGTCGAGGCCGTCCAGCCCGTACACCGTCATCACGTGGTTCGATCCCAGGCGCTGCAGCACGCGGACCTGGATGCCCACCAGGTCCGGATGGAAAACGCCCATCACCTGGTTCTTCGCGCCCGCCGGGTTGGTGAGCGGGCCGAGGATGTTGAAGAGGGTGCGCACGCCGAGCTCCTTGCGCACCGGCGCGGCGTATTTCATCGCCGAGTGGTGCGCAGGCGCGAACATGAAGCCGAGGCCGAGCCTGTCGATCGCCTGCCCGGTCTGCTGCGGCGTGAGCGCAATGCTGGCGCCGAGCGCTTCGAGCACTTCGGCGCTGCCCGAGGACGACGACACCGAGCGCCCCATGTGCTTGGCTACCCTGGCGCCCGCCGCGGCGGCGATGAAAGCCGCGCAGGTCGAGACGTTGAAGGTATGCGCCGCGTCGCCGCCGGTGCCGCAGGTATCGACCAGATGCGCATCGTCCTTCACCTCGACGTGGGTCGCCAGCTCGCGCATCACTTGCGCCGCGGCGGCGATCTCCCCGATCGTTTCCTTCTTCACGCGCAGCCCGATGATGAACCCCGCGATCTGCGCCGGCGTGAGCTCGCCGCGCATGATCTGGCGCATCACGTGCAGCATCTCGTCGTGGAACACCTCGCGGTGCTCGACGGTGCGCTGGATCGCCTCGGCGACCGTGATCTGCTTCATCGTCATCTCCCTTCCAAGAAATTCTGCAGCATTCTGTGGCCGTGCTCGGTGAGCAGCGCTTCGGGATGGAATTGCACGCCTTCGACCGGCAGGTCGCGATGGCGCAAGCCCATGATCTCGCCGTCCTCCGACTCGGCGCTCACCGCCAGGCAGCCGGGCAGCGATTGGCGCTCCACGGCGAGCGAGTGGTAGCGCGTCGCGATGAACCCGTCCGGAACCTGGAAATAAACCCCGTTGCCGTCGTGCCGGATGCGCGACAGCTTGCCATGCATCACCTGCCGAGCGCGCACCACCCTGCCGCCGAACGCCTGCCCGATCGCCTGGTGCCCGAGGCAGACCCCGAGGATCGGCACGCGCCCCGCCATGCGCCCGATCAGCTCCAGGGTGATGCCGGCCTCGCTCGGCGTGCAGGGGCCGGGGGAGATCACGAGGTGCGAGGGCGAAAGCTGCTCGATCTCCCGAACCGGGACTTCATCGTTCCGCAAAACCCGGACCTCGGCTCCCAGCTCGCCCAGGTACTGGACCAGGTTGTAGGTGAACGAGTCGTAATTGTCGAGCATCACGATCATGCGGCCTCCGCGGACGCCACTTCCGCAGCCTTCAGAATGGCGCGCGCCTTGTGCTGCGTTTCCTGCCATTCCGACTGCGGATCGGAGTCGGCGACGATGCCCGCCGCCGCCTGCACGTGCAGCCGCCGGTCCTTGATCACGGCGGTGCGGATCGCGATCGCCACGTCCATGTCGCCGTTGAAGCCCAGGTAGCCGACGGCTCCGCTGTAGACGCCGCGCTTCACCGGCTCCAGCTCGTCGATGATCTGCATCGCCCGTACCTTGGGCGCGCCGGTGACCGTGCCGGCGGGAAAGCTCGCCTTGAGCACATCGACGGCGTCCAGGCCCGGCGCGATCCGCCCCTCGACGTTCGAGACGATGTGCATGACGTGCGAATAGCGCTCGACCAGCATTTTCTCGGTCACCTTGACGCTTCCGGTCGCGGCGACGCGGCCGACGTCATTGCGGCCGAGGTCGATCAGCATGACATGCTCGGCGCGCTCCTTCGGGTCGGCGAGCAGCTCCTCGGCGATCGCGGCGTCTTCCTCGGGTGTATCGCCCCGCGGCCGCGTGCCGGCGATGGGGCGCAGGGTGATGGCGTCTGCGGAGAGCCTGACCAGGATCTCGGGCGACGCGCCGACCACGTGGTGATCGTTGAAATCGAAATAGAACATGTACGGCGATGGATTGAGTCCGCGCAAGGCCCGGTAAAGCGACAGCGGCGTCGCCTCGAACGGCCGCGAGGTACGCTGCGAGATCTGTACCTGCATGCAATCGCCCGCGAAGATGTATTCCTTCGAGCGCCGCACGGCATCGATGAACCCGGACTCTGAAAAAGTCTGCTCGAGCCGGGAAAGGGAATCAATTTCTCTAAACTGAGACAGAACCATGCTTTCTGGAAGCGGCCGGACCAGCCGGCTTCGCAGGCGCTCCAGCCGCTCCTGCGCGCTGCGAAAGGCATCCGGCTGCTGGGGATCGGCGTAAACCACGAGGTAAAGCTTGCCGAGCACGTTGTCGACCACCGCGAGCTCGTCTGAAACGAGAAGCAGCATGTCCGGCGTTCCGAGCGGGTCGGGCTTCTCGCTACCCAGCGCGCGCGGCTCGATCTGCCTTACTGTTTCGTAGCCGAAATAGCCCACCAGGCCGCCGGCGAAGCGCAGCGCCGCCGGCGCAGGAGCGGCACGGTGCCGCCTCAGCCAGCCGCGCGCGTATTCGAAGGGATCGGCGTCCTCCAGCCTTTCCAGGCAGACATCGGCGCCGCGCGCATCGCGCAGCAGCCGCCGCAGCGTGCGGCCGCGCGCCTCGATGCGCTCGGCGCAGGCAAGGCCGATGAACGAGTAGCGCCCGAACCTCTCGCCGCCGACGACCGACTCCAGCAGGTAGGAGTAAGGGCCGTTCGCCAGCTTCACGTAGACCGCGAGCGGCGTATACAGGTCCGCGCGCGCTTCGGCGAGCACCGGGACGCGCGTATAGCCCTGCTTTGCGAGCTTATGGAAATCGACCTCGGTCACGAATCTCTCCGTTGGTGCTGCCTGGGGAACTGCCTGCGGCCTTGGGCGAACGCGCCGCCCGCCGCGCCGTGTAGGGGTTAGCGGCGCCAGCTACGCCAGGGGAGAGACCCGAGTTGTGCAGAAGGGAGCTGCACGGCGAAACGACTATACCACAGCGAGGCGCGAGCGCATGTCGCGGATCACCGCGCCGTAGTCGCGCGCGCCGAAGATCGCCGAGCCGGCAACGAAAGTATCGGCGCCGGCGCGAGCTGCCTGCGCAATGTTGTCCGGCTTGATGCCGCCGTCGACCTCGAGCCAGATGTCCTTGCGCGTCGCGTCGATGCGCCGGCGCGCCTCCGCGATCTTGGGAAGCACGGAGGCGATGAACTGCTGGCCGCCGAATCCCGGGTTCACCGACATGATCAGCACCAGGTCGAGCCCCTCGAGGGTGTGGTCGAGGCAGCTCAGCGGCGTCGCCGGATTGAGGACCAGGCCCGGCTTGCAGCCGTGCTCCCGAATCAGGGCGATGGTGCGGTCGACGTGCTCCGAAGCCTCGGGATGGAAGCTGATGATGCTGGCGCCCGCCTTGGCGAACGCCGGGACCAGGCCGTCGACCGGCTTCACCATCAGGTGCACGTCGAGCGGCAGCTCCACGTGCGGGCGCAGCGCCGCGCACACCAGCGGGCCGACGGTGAGGTTCGGCACGTAGTGATTGTCCATGACATCGAAGTGAATGAGATCCGCGCCCGCTTTCGCGACCGCGCGCACTTCCTCGCCGAGGCGCGCGAAATCCGCCGACAGGATGCTGGGCGCGATGCGGAACGTCATGGCCGCCGCGAGTTTACAATGCAGGCATGGCGCAGGAGAAGCACCACGACATTGCGGTCAGCGCAGCGACGCAGTACCTGCCGGAGCAATCCGACGAGGCGAGCGGGCGCTACGTGTTCGCCTACACGATCACTCTGCGCAACGCAGGCAGCGTGGCGGCGCAGCTCATCAGCCGCCACTGGATCATCACCGACGCGCAAGGCCTGGTGCAGGAAGTGCGCGGCCTGGGCGTGGTCGGCGCGCAGCCCCTGCTGCAGCCCGGGGAGAGCTTCGAGTACACCAGCGGCGCCTCGATCGCGACGCCGGTGGGGACCATGCGCGGCAGCTACCAGATGGTCGCCGCCGACGGCACGCGCTTCGAAGCGCCGATCCCGGAATTCACGTTGTCAGTGCCGCGCGTGCTTCACTGATCCTTGTCGTCGCGTCCGCCTTTTCCCGGCCAGGTCCACCAGACGATGAACGCGGCGAGCGCCAGGGCGAGGCTCATCTCGAGAATCACCACCCACATTCTGGCGGTGATTGTACTGGCCGCCGGCTGCGCGCAATTGCCGGGCACTCCCTCTCCATGCCCGCAATGCCCGCCGCCGAAGCCGGCGCCGGAAACCGCGCGCTATGAAGCCGTGCCGTTCGCCGACCTGCCGGGATGGGACCACGCCTTGATGGCGCCGAGCCTGCGCGCGTTTTCCTCCGGTTGCCGGCGCTTCGGCCAGCTGTGCGAGGCTGCGGCGAGCGTGCCCGCCGGCGACGAGCGCGCGGCACGCGAATTCTTCGAGGCGAATTTCAGCCCTCATGCGCTGATCTCCTCCGAGACGGGGGACCGCGGCCTGATCACCGGCTATTACGAGCCGGTCATCGAAGGCAGCCGCACGCGCAGCGACGTGAATCGCTACCCGATCCTCGGCGTACCGGACGATCTCATCGTGGTGGACCTCGCCGCGATCAATCCGGAGCTGCGCAGCCTGCGCCTGCGCGGCAGAGTGGAAGGCCGCCGCCTCGTGCCTTATTACTCGCGCGGGGAAATCGACGGGCGCAACGGCGCGTTGCCGGCGCCGGTGATCGCATGGACCGCCGACCCGGTGGAGCTGTTCTTCCTGCAGGTGCAGGGCTCCGGCCAGATCCAGCTCGGCGGCGGCGAGCGCATCCGCGCAGGCTTCGCCGACCAGAACGGCCACCCGTACCGCTCGCTCGGCCGCTATCTCGTCGACCGCGGCGAGCTGCTGCTCGAGCAGGCCTCCATGCAGGGCATCAAGGCGTGGGCGGCGGCGAATCCCGGAAAGCTGCAGGACGCGCTCAACTACAACGCGAGCTATGTCTTTTTCCGGGAATTGCCCGCGGCCGACGGCCCGATCGGCGCGCTCAACATCGCGTTGACCGCGGAATACAGCCTCGCCGTCGACCGGCGCTTCGTGCCGCTCGGCTCCCCGGTGTATCTCGCCAGCACCTATCCGCTCTCGGAGGAGCGCCTCGAGCGCCTGATGGCGGCGCATGACACCGGCGGGGCGATTCGCGGCGTGGTGCGTGCCGACTTTTTCTGGGGCGGCGGCAAGGACGCCGGCGCGCTGGCCGGGCGCATGCGGCAGCAGGGAAAGATGTGGCTCCTGTGGCCGCGCGGCGAGCCCCTGCCGCGGGCGGATTAGCGTTTCGCCGAATCGAGCAGTTGTTGGAGATCCGCCGCGGCCAGGCCGCCGGCGACGCGCTCGCCGTTGACGAAGATCAGCGTCGGCGTGCTGTTCACGCCTAGGCCGCGCCCAAGCGCAAGGTTCTTGTCCACGGGGTCCTCGCAAGCGCTGTTTGCGCTCGGCCGATTGCCGCGCAGCGCAAGGTCGAGCCAGGCTTTGCTGCGGTCCGGCGAGCACCACACCGCCTTCGACTGCTCCGACAGCTCCGGCCGGATCACCGGGTACATGAACACATAGATGGTGATGTCGTCGAGCTGCTGCAGGGTCTGCTCGAACTGCTTGCAGGCCGGGCAGTACGGATCGGAGAACATGGCGAGGACGCGCTTGCCGCTGCCGCGCTGGACTTTCACCGCCTGCTCGAACGGCAGCGAATCGAAGCGGATGGCGTTCAGCTTGCGCAGGCGCTCTTCGGTGAGGTCGCGGTCGGTCCGCGCCTCGTAGATCTTGCCGCTGATGATGTAGCTGGCGTTTGCATCCGTGTAGACCACCTGCACTCCGCCCGGCCCTCGAAAGCGGACCTCGTAGAGCCCGGGCATCGGCGCGGGCTGAATGCCTTCGACTTTGGCGCCGCCCAGCTTGGCTTCCACCACACGACGGATCTGCGCCTCGTCGGCAAGGGCCAAGGCGGGTAAAAACAGAAACGCGGCAATCACGGCTCGCAGCACGAAATACCTCAATTCATCGCATGGCGCATGAGAAGGTTCTTCAGGACCGGGAGGCGATCCGTCAGGTTCAATCCGGCATTGCGCAGCCGCGACACGGCGCTGCTCCCCGAACCGAACAGCCTGAACAGGCCGTCGACCATGGCATCCATCGCCAGTATAGGCTCGGCGCGGCTGCGCTCATAGCGGCGCAGCACGCGCACATCTCCCGGATCGCGCACTAGTTCACGCTCGAGCAGCGTCTGCGCGAGCGAGCGGGCGTCCTGCAGGCCGAGGTTCAGCCCTTGTCCGGCGAGCGGATGGATCACGTGCGCCGCGTCGCCGGCGAGCGCGACGCGCGGCCCGACCATGCGTCGCGCCGATACGCGACGCAGGGCGTAGCTGCGCGGAGGAGTGATCAATGAAAGAGAACCTAATACGTGCCGTGACGCCGCCTCGAGCTCGCGGGACAGTCTTTCGGGCTGCAGAGCGCAGATCCTTTCCGCCTCGCTATGGGGAAGCGACCAGATCATGGAGGTCTGCCTGCCGGGAAGCGGCAGCAGCGCCAGCACCGGCCCTCCCTGGAACCATTGGAATGCGGTGTTGGAATGCGCCTTCTCGGACGAAAAATTCGCGACCACCGCCGTCTGGCCGTAATCCTTCTCGGCGGCGGCGATGCCGGCGTGCTCGCGCACGAACGA
>Ga0209378_1003636_pt1 | contig 10357 bp, 9 predicted proteins | sample GraSoiAngelo_156_FD_186170 | JGI IMG/M metagenome (GOLD analysis project Ga0209378, IMG submission 186170) | Grasslands soil microbial communities from the Angelo Coastal Reserve, California, USA - 14_1009_13_40cm (SPAdes) (version 2) | ecosystem: Environmental > Terrestrial > Soil > Grasslands ... | reverse complement strand
GCCCGGTGCCGCCACGCCGGCGGCCGGCATGGCCGAGCACCTCGACCGCCTCGGCACTTTCCTGCGCGACAGGCCGGCGATCCGGCTGCAGCTCCGGCCCGTCCTCACGCTCGCCGACGTCGAGCCGCTCAAGCGCGAGGCGCTCCTCGAGCGTCTGAGGACGCGGGCCAAGGACGACAGCGACGCGGCGCTGCGCGAGCAGGCGCTGCGGGTCTTTACGCGGCGCTTCCCCAAGCGCCAGCCGCCGGCCGCGCTCGACGAGCTGCTCGCGGCGCTGGCCGCCCAGGATCGCGCGCCGGCCGCCGCGCAGGCGGCGCTCGCCCAGCGCCGGGTGCTAGCGGTGCGCGACGCGCTCGCCGCCCGCGACGTGGACGCCGGACGCCTCGCCGCCCAGACCGCCCCGCCCGCCGTCGAGGGCGAGGGCACCGGCCGCGTCGAGTTCGAGATCACGCGGTAACGCGCCGCGAGCGCGTACAATACCGCCGGATGGCCGTCTCGCTCGTCATCCTGACGGACCCGGGCGACGCCCGGACACGCCGCGAGCTGACCGTCGCGGCCGGCACCAGCATCCTCAAGGCGGCGCACGACGGGGGGGTGGATGTCACCGCCACCTGCGGCGGCCGCGGCCGCTGCACGTCCTGCCGCGTGAAGTTCGTCGAGGGCACGATCCCGCCGCCCACGATCATGGACGAGATCCAGCTCGGCGACGACCTCGTGCGCGAGGGCTATCGGCTTTCCTGTCAGTGCACGGTCACCGAGCCGATCACCGTCCAGGTGGCCCCGCCGCTCGAGGAGCGAGCGTTCCAGATCCTCGGCGCCGGTCCGGGCGTCGGCGGGCTCGGCGTGCGCATCGACGCCGGCATCGCCAAGGAGCTGGTGAAGGTCTCGCTGCCGCGCGAGGAGCACCACCAGACCTCCGACCTCGAGCAGCTCGCGGCGGCGGTCGGTGTGGCGCCCGAGAGCGTTGGGCCGAGCGTGCTGGTGGGGCTGCCGCAGGCGCTGCGCGACGATCCGGCCGGCGTCACCGTCACGACCTTCACTTCGGGCAGCACCTCGGGCGGCGCGGCCGCCGGCGCCGGGCGGACGGTCGTCGCGGTCGAGCGCGGCGACACGACGGCCATGAAATTCGGCCTCGCCATCGACGTCGGCACCACCAGCGTGGTCACCACCCTGATCGAGCTGGAGTCGGGCGAGCAGCTCGCGTCGGTGTCGAGCCTGAATCCCCAGGCGGTCTTCGGCGGCGATCTCATGTCGCGCATCGCGTTCGCTCAGTTCAACCCGATCAACCTCCGCAAGCTCCACACGCGGATCGTCGGCCTGCTGAACCAGCACGTGGCCGAGGTGTGCCGCGCGTCCGGCGTGCTGCCGAAGTGGATCTACAAGGCGGTCGTCGTCGGCAACACGTGCATGCACCATCTCCTGCTCGGCATCGATCCCTCGCACGTCGGGCTGGCGCCCTACGCGCCGGTCATGCGGCACGCGGCGGTCCTGCCCGCGCGCGAGCTGCTCCTGAAGATCGCCCCCGAGGCGCGCGTCTGCCTCCTGCCTCTCGTCGCGGGCTTCGTCGGCGCCGACGCCGTCGCGGTCGCGCTCGCCACGCGGCTGGCCGACTCGCCCGCGCTGCGCGTGGCCGTCGACATCGGCACCAACGGCGAGGTCCTGCTCGGCTCGCGCGAGCGCCTGTTCGCCTGCTCGGCCCCGGCGGGCCCCGCGCTGGAGGGCGCGCAGATCCGCCACGGTATGCGCGGCGCGCAGGGCGCCGTCGACCGGGTGACCATCGACGCCGACGTCCGTGTGCACACCATCGGCGAGACGCCCGCCCTCGGCATCTGCGGCTCCGGGCTGATCGACCTGCTGGCCGGCCTGCTCGATGCCGGCGTCATCGACTGGACTGGCCTCATCCGCGTCGAGGCGCGCGACAGCTTGCCGCCCGCGCTCCGCGACCGCGTGGCCATGCGCGGCGAGGAGCGCGTCTTCACCGTGCTGCGCCCGGGCGAAGCGGGAGCGCGCGCGGAGATCGTGCTCACCCAGGACGACGTCCGCCAGGTCCAGCTCGCCAAGGGCGCCATCGCGTCGGGCATCGCGATGCTGCTGCACGTCGCGGCGGTGCCGCTCGTGCGCGTCGAGGAGCTGATGCTGGCGGGCGGCTTCGGCAACTACCTCTCGATCGCCAGCGCGATCCGGATCGGGCTGATCCCGGCGCTGCCGCTCAGCCGGGTGCGCTACGTCGGCAACGCCGCCTCCCTGGGCGCTCAGCTCTGCCTGTTGTCCGAGGCCGAGCGCGCGCGCGCCGACGCCATCGCCTCGCGCATCGAGCACGTCTCGCTGGCGGCCCATCCCGACTTCGAGCAGATCTTCGTGGACGCCATGAACTTCCCGCGGGACTGATGGCCGCCCCGACGCTCGATGCCGCCCGCCTCACCGGCCTCAAGGTCGGCCCTACTCTGGTCACCGTCGACGCGCGCTGGCTCATGGCCTACGCGGCGGCGCTCGGCGAGACCGATCCGCGCTATTACGACACACGCGCGCATGGCGGGCCGCTGGCGCACCCCCTGTTCTCCGTCTGCTACGAGTGGCCGCTCGCGCTGGCGCTGCGCGCGAAGGCGATGGACGAGGCGATCGCCCGGCGCGGCGTGCACGCCTTCCACAACCTGGTCGTGCACCGGCCGCCGCAAGCCGGCGAGAGCCTGCGGGCGAGCGCGCGCGTGGTGGGCGCGCAGAGGCTCCGCGGGGGCACCCTCGTGATCATCCGGTTCGCGACCATGGACCGCTCCGGCGTCGCCGTCACCACCACCGATCACGGCGCCATCTACCGCGGCGTCGAGCTGCGGGGCGCCGAGGTCGCGCCGACGACGCCGCCCCCGGCCGCGACGGCGGCCACGTCCGGCGGCGTGCGCTGGGAAGCGGCGGTCGAGATCCCGCTCCTGATGGCGCATGTCTACACGGAGTGCGCGCGAATCTACAATCCGATCCACACCGACGCCGCCGTCGCGCACGCGGCGGGTCTGCCCGCGATCATCCTGCACGGTACCGCGACGCTCGCCCTGGCTGTCTCCCGCGTGGTGGCCCGCGACCTCGACGGCGACCCGGGCCGCGTACGCGGCGTCGCGGCGCGCTTCACGGGCATGGTGACGTTGCCCTCGCGCCTGACGGTCCGCGGCCACGCCGCCGACAGGCGCGGCGTCGGCTTCGACACCGTTGATCCGGCGGGTAAGTCGGTCCTGGCCGACGGGCGGGTCGCGCGATGAGCCCGAGATCATGAAGCAGATGACGCGGCGCGAGCGGATCACGGCCGCCATCAATCGCGAGCCGGTCGACCGCGTGCCCTACGCCGTCTGGCGCCACTTCCCCGCCGTCGACCACTCGCCGGCCGGGCTGGCCCAGGCGACGCTCCGCTTCCACGACCACTACGGCTCGGACTTCCTGAAGATCACGCCGCGCGGCGGTTACTGCGTCGACGCCTGGGGTTGCGTGGAGTCGGACCAGGTGCTGCCCACGGGGCATCGACCGTGCGCGTCATGCGCGGTGAAGGCCGCGGACGACTGGAAGCGCATCCGGCCGCTCGATCCGGCGAGCGCCGAGGGGTGGGTCGAGCAGCTCGAGACGATCGTGCGCCTGGGCTTCGACCGGCGCATCGGCGACGCGCCGGTGCTGGCCACGGTCTTCTCGCCGTTGTCGATCGCGCGCAAGCTCTCGGGGGATCGCCTCGCCGCCGACTTGCGCGAGCGCCCGGACGCCGTCGCCGGTGCTGTGGACGCCATCGGCGAGACGGTGCTGCGCTTCAACGAGCTGGCGCTGCGCGAGGGCATCGGCGGCATCTTCTACTCGATCCAGGCCGCCAGCGGCAGCATCCTCGACGAGGAGACGTACGCACGCTTCGGCGAGCCCTGGGACCGCCGGGTGCTGGAGGCGCTGCGGCCGCGGTCGTTCCTGACGGTCGTCCATTGCCACGGCGACCGGCTCATGTTCGACCGGCTGGCGCGCCTGCCCGGTCACGTCTGGAACTGGGACGATCGGCAGGCCGGGCCGGCGCTCGCGGCCGGCGCCGCGCTGGTCGGGGGCGCGGTCTGCGGGGGCCTCGATCAGTGGCGAACGCTGCGTGAGGCGACCTCCGAGGCCGCGGCGGCGGAGGCGGAGGATGCGGTGACGCAGACGCGCGGGCGGGGACTGATCGTCGCGCCGGGATGCGTGCTGATGGCCAACACGCCGGACGCGAACGTGGCGGCGGTGGTGAAGGCGCTCGGCGGCCCGCTCAAGCCGATTCCGGGCCTGAAGCCCGAGTAGGAGGCTGTCGCGAAATCGAGGAGCACCGCCGAGCAGAGGAGCGCCCGGGTTCGCCCCGGGCGCTCCGAACGTTTGGGGGGGATGGGGGGGATGGGGGGCCCTTCGAGGCCCCCCATGTCACTAGGCGGCGCGGCGATGCGTCGCCGGCCGAGCCGGCTTTTGCGCTACCGTCGATGCGCGCCACCGGCCGGAGCCGCGGCGCCGCGAGGCGCGCTTCTCGCCACCGATCCACGCACGCCACCGCGCAGCCCAGCACGAGAGCGAAGGCGCACGCTGCGAACAAGAACACGAGGCTCATACCTCGCGTCTCGGCATCTTTCGTGCCGGCAGCCGATGAGCCTGCGGACCGTATAAGAGGAGAAAGGGGGAGCGGCGCTCTGCCGTAACCGGCGAAACTTTTGGTCAGTCCGCATCACCCGCTACTTCGCGACGTTGAATCTGAAGTGGCAGATCTCGCCGTCGCGGACCACGTAGTCCTTGCCCTCCAGCCTGAGCTGGCCGCGCGACCGCAGGTCCGCGAAGGCGCCGTTGACCGCCACGAGCTCCTCGTAGCCGTTGACCTCGGCGCGGATGAAACCGCGCGCGATGTCCGAGTGGACCACCCCGGCGGCGTCCTGCGCCCGAGTGCCCTCCGGGATGGGCCACGCCCGCACCTCGTCCTCGCCGACCGTGAAGAACGAGACGAGGCCCAGCAGCGCGTAGCACTCGCGGAGCACGCGTCGGATCGCGGGCTCGGCCAGGCCGAGATCCGCCAGGAACGCCTGCTGCTCCTCACCCGTGAGGCGCGCGATCTCGGTCTCGATCACCGCGGAGACCCAGCCGACCCTGGTCCGCGGCCGCGCCGCAATCTCGGCCAGGCCGAACGTCTCCACCACCCGTTCGCCCTCGGCGATCGCCTTCTCGTCGAGGTTGACGATGTGGAAGATCGGCTTGGCGCTCAGGAAGGTGAAGCCGCGCAGGAGCTTGTCTTCGTCGCCGGTCAGCGTCTCGGCGCGCAGCGGACGCTCGGACTCCAGCGCGGCCTTGAGCCGTCCGAGGAGGTCGCGCTCCTTGAGCTCGGCCTCCTTGCGCTGCTTCTTGATGGAGGCCTCCAGCCGCTCGAGCCGCCGCTCGACCACCTCCAGGTCGGCCAGCAGCAGCTCGGTTTCGAGATCCTCGATGTCCCGCCGCGGATCGGGTGCGCCGAGCGCCTCGTCGGGGAACGCGCGCACCACGTGCAGCAGCGCGTCGGCGCTGCGGAACTCCTTGGTCTCGAGGCCCGCGCGCTCGCCCTTCGCGATGCCGGCCAGGTCCACCACCTCGAACGTCGCGTATGTCGTCTTCTTGGGGTTGAAGAGGCCGCGCAGCACGTCCACGCGCGGGTCGGGCACGCGCGCGACCCCCGTGTGCAGCTCCGCGCGGCCGGTGTCGTAGCGCGCCGTCGCGACGGAGGAGCCGGTGAGCAGGTTGAACAGCGTCGTCTTGCCGCTCTTGGGGAGACCGACGAGCCCGATCTTCATGCGTTCGATTATAGTGGAGCGTCCGTGATCGAACGCAGGGACGTCGATCTCCGGGGCGCGCTGCTCGCCCTCCTCCTGTCGCTCTTCTGGGGCGGCAATCCCGTGGCGATCAAGCTCGGGCTCGAAGACGCGCCGCCGCTGCGGCTGGCATGGATGCGCTTCGTCGTCGGCGGCATCGTGATCGCGCTCTGGGCGTGGCTCACGGGAAGGCTCGCCGGCTTCCGACTCCGGCGTGCCGAGGTGAGGCCGCTCCTCGTCGTGACGCTGCTCTTCATCGCCCAGATCGGCACGATGAACGTCGGTACGTCGCTCACGAGCGCGGCCCACTCGGCGATCGTCCTCAACCTCTACGCCGTGCACACGGTCGTGCTCTCGCACTTCCTGATCCCGGGCGATCGGCTCACGCTCCGGAAGGCGGCGGGCGTCGTCGTCGCCTACGCCGGGATCGTGGTGCTCTTCGTGCGCCAGGCGGCGGCCGGCCCGTCGAGTCTCCTCGGCGACGGCATCATGTTCGTGAGCGCGTTCGTGCTGGCCGAGCGGACCGTCTACCTGGCGCGTGTCGTCCGCTCGCTCGATCCGGTCAAGCTGCTCCTGGCGCAGGCGGCGCTCGGCTCGGCCGTGTTCATCGTGGCCTCCGCGCTCACCGAGCACGCGCCCACCGCGTGGACGCTGCGCCTGGCCGGCGCGCTCGCCTACCAGGGCGTGCTCATCGCCGGCTTCAACTTCGTCGCGAACCTCTGGCTGCTGGGCCGTTACCGTCCCTCGGGCCTCGCGGGGTTTTTTCTCACCCAGCCGATCTTCGGCGTGGCGATCGCGGCGCTCGTCACCGGCGATCGCCTGACGGGCGACCTGTTGCTCGCCTGCCTCGCCGTCGCCGTGGGCATCGGCCTCACGGCGCGTTGACGGTACAATCGGCCATGCCCACGAAGCCCGCGCACAGGCTCGAGGCGGTGCCGAATCCGCACCCCGACCGCGACTACGAGGTCGCGATGGCGGTCCCGGAGTTCACCTGTCTGTGTCCGATGACCGGCCAGCCCGACTTCGCGACGATCCGGATCCGCTACGTGCCCGACCAGCACCTGGTCGAGCTGAAGTCGCTGAAGCTCTACATGTGGTCCTATCGCGACCAGGGAGCCTTCCACGAGGACGTGACCAACCGGATCCTCAACGATCTGGTGGCCGCGATCCGCCCTCGGTGGGCCGAGGTGACCGGCGATTTCAACGTCCGCGGAGGCATCAAGACCGACGTCCGCGCGGCGTACGGAAAGCGACCCGAAATCGGCTGAATCCCGCTTCCGAATCGCAGGTTTCGTGCTATAACCCTCGGGTGCGCCCGGCCCTCATCTGGCTGCTGGTCGGCATGCTACTCGTCGGCTCGGTTCCTTTGCCCGCGTTCGCGCAGACGACCGAGGCCGACGTCTACGTCGCCCAGGCGATCCTCGACTTCGACGAGAAGAAATACCAGGACGCCATCCGCAACCTCGAGGAGGCCCTCAAGCGCGAGCCCGACCACGTGGAGGCGCTCTACTACATGGGCGTGGTCCACATGGCGCTGCGGCGACCCGAGGAGGCCGTCAAGTACCTGACCCGCGCCCAGGCCAAGGCGCCGCAGGACACGTCGGTCGCCTTCCAGCTCGGGCTGGCGTACTTCGCGCTGCAGCAGTACGACCGGGCCGAGCCGCTCTTCGAGCGCGTGTACAAGGCCGACCCCACGATCGAGGGCCTCGGCTACTACGTTGGCTTCATCCGCTACCGCAAGAAAGACTACCGGGGCGCGCTCGAGGCCTTCCGCCGCGGCCGCACGACGGACCCGCAGCTGCAGCAGCTCACGCGCTTCTACACGGGCCTCTCGCTGGCGGTGCTGGGTCTGCCCGGGCAGGCCTCGGCCGAGGTCGAGCAGGCGCTGAAGCTGGCGCCCGGCTCGCCGCTCACCGGGCCCGCCGAGCGGCTGCGCGACACGATCAAGACCGCCGCGCAGGCGGGCCGCCGGCTGAGCGCGTCGGTCAGCCTCGGCTTCCTCTACGACGACAACGTCATCGTGCGGCCGGGACCGAACTCGCACGAACCGCTCGTCCCGGTGCTGCGCGCACACAAGGAAGACTCCCACGGCGAGGCCGCCAACGCCCGGTTCGACTACACGTGGCTGCGCGGGTCGCTCTTCGGCTGGGTGCCCCGCGACGGCGACAGCTTCGAGTCGTCGTTCGGCTACTCGTTCTTCGGCACGTACTACAACGACCTGACCTCGTTCAACGTGACCGACCACCTGGTGAACGGCTCGTTCGCCTACAAGACGGCGATGTTCAACATGCCGGCCCAGTTCGGCCTCTCCTATGCGTGGGACATGCTCTATCTGCGCGAGACGGAGTTCCTGCGCCGCAACACGGCGACGCTGTCGAGCCTCCTCGTGGAGAAGGAGCCCGGCGCCTCCGACACGTTCGTGGACGCGGTCCGCAACGTGGGCCACCTGACCCAGTCGTTCTTCCGCTTCCAGGACAAGGAGTTCTTCGAGTTGAACCCGCTGCCGATCGACAACGAGTTCCGCGACGCCAACAACTACACGATCGGCATCCTTCACCTGCTGCGCTTCTCAGGGGACAAGCACCTCGTCAAGGCCGGCTACCAGGTCGACTGGGAGGATGCGCAGGGCCGCAACTATCGCTACGTGGGCCACCGCTTGCTGGCCGGCGTCCAGTACACGCTCGACCTGCCGGCGGCGGTGCGCACGAGCTGGAACCCCGCGCCGCAGCTCCGGCTGTCCTACGACGTGGACGTCCACCTGCGCGACTACGGCAACAAGAACTCGGTGCTGCCGAGCCAGAACCCGGGCAGCAAATGGCGGCAGGACGAGGAGTACAACAACACGGTCCGCGCGGAGGCGCCGTTCGACGGCCCGACGATCTTCGGCGAGGGCACGAAGATGTCGCTCGCGCTCACCTACCAGAACACGGTCGCGAACTCGAACATCGCCGTCTTCAACTACACGCGCAACGTCTACTCGCTCACGCTGACCTGGTCCTATTGATGGAGATGGGGGGCCCCGAGATGGCCCCCCATACCCCCAACGTTCGGGAGCGCCCCGGCAACGCCGTGGCGCTCCTCTATATCCCGGTTCTCTTATATTCCGGTTCTCTGTCCGACTCAGCGGACCGGGCGATCAGCAGCGTGCAAGACCGGAAATACAGGAAGTATCCGTCGTCCCCCGCTTGGGCGTGGTTGGCGGCGGCGGATTAAAGTCGGGGCTGCCGCCCGGCAGAATCGGCGCTCTCAGGATAACCGGTGGCGGCGCGACGCTCGGGCCCGCGGGCGCGGCCACGCCCGTGAACGAGCTCGCGTCCGTGATTCCGTTGTTGAGCGCGTTCTCCTTCGCCTGATCGTCGCCACCCTTCGCGAGCGGCACCTTGCGGGTCGACAGGCCCTGCACGACGCTCGCGACCTCCGCCGGCGTGACGTTGACGACCGAGTGCACCGCGAAGCCGGCCAGCCGGAACTGCTGCAGCGTGCCGATCAGCACCGGCGCCCCAACGATCGCGCCCGTGGTCTGATCGCGCTGGAAGCCCTGCACCTGGCCGCTCAGCACCGTGAACGTCGTCACCAGCGCCGGCGGCGGACCGCCCACCTGCGCGGACGCGCGCGCCACCTCGGCGACGAGGACCGTGCCCCGCACGCCGGCCACGGCGTTGGCGGTGCGCACCTCGATCGACTCACCGGCCTTCATCTTGTCCCTGGCGACGGCGAGCGCGATCTTGCCCGCGTCGAGCTCGATGGTGGCCTTGCCCGGCACTTCCGTGATGGTCAGCGTGGAGCGCTCGCGGACGGTGACCACCGCCTTGCCGCCGAGCAGCATGCGCGCGATCGACTGATCGCCCGTGGTGACCTTGTCGTTGACGAAGACGTCGTCCTTGAACTTCAGCGGCTGCGGCGCCAGCGTCACCCGCGTGACGGTGACGTTGCCCTCGAGCGTCGTGACGACGCCGGCCTTCGCGGCCTGCGCGGACGCGAGCGAGGAATCGAGGGTGGCGAGAGCGATCAGGACGGCGGCGGGGCGGAGGAGGTTCAACATCGTCCCAGCACTCCTTACTGGTGACCGCGTAGCGGCGCGCCGTGCCAGCGGCGCCGAGAACTTGGTCGAGCCGGTCCAGGGACCGGAACCACGCGCGATTTACGTCGGCGACGATCATTGCCGAATCGGGACAAGGCGTCAACCGAAATTGTCAGAATCGCAACGAGGTGGCGCCAATCCGGCACCGCGAGGCTCGACGTCCGGATTGACGGGAACTTGGGTCCGGTAAAATCTCCGAGTCGGACGGCTTTGGAAACCCTAGCTCGGACAACCCTTTACCACTCTGGCACCCTAACTGACTGAAATCCTGGTGCGGCACCGGCCTTGCAGTGCTCGCGCGAGTGGAGGTGACGACCATGCCGCGCGTTTCGACCACCGCCATCATCAGCTTCTCGCTCGGACTCCTGCTCGGCGCGCCATCCGCGCCCGCCTTCGCCGGACCCCCCGCCGAGCAGCTCGCGTCGCAGATCGACCGCGTGCTCGCCGTACTGGACGATCCCGCGTTCAAGGGTGA
>Ga0209378_1003625_pt1 | contig 10378 bp, 10 predicted proteins | sample GraSoiAngelo_156_FD_186170 | JGI IMG/M metagenome (GOLD analysis project Ga0209378, IMG submission 186170) | Grasslands soil microbial communities from the Angelo Coastal Reserve, California, USA - 14_1009_13_40cm (SPAdes) (version 2) | ecosystem: Environmental > Terrestrial > Soil > Grasslands ... | reverse complement strand
CGCACGAACCAGCTCCTCGCCGGCGCCGGTTTGCCGCATCGCTTCTGTGAGGGACTGCGGCGCCAACGCCTGACTGCGCAGCAGGGCGATGAGCTCTGCGCCCGGTCCGCCCTCGGTGTCGACGGCAACGCTGTGCCCCGGGGCCGCAAGCGAACCGTTGCGTTCCGTGACCCTGCCTTCTTCGACCAGTCCTTGCAGCACCGCCGCGAACGAGGCCGCGGGCACGCCGAGCCGGCTGCGCAGCTCCTCGCGCGCCATTCCCGCGCGAAGCGGATACGCGCTGTGGAACGCATCCAGCTCCTGCTTCGCGCGGGCGGCAACTGAATGCCACGCGTCATCGCTGAAGATCCACTCGCCAAGCCGTCGCGCACGCAGGCGGCCGACATCTGCCTCCGGCGCAACGGTCGCCTTGAGGAGCGCGCGCACCGTCACGCCCCGCGGGTACTTGCGCAGCTCTTCCTGGAGGACATCGCCCTCTGCGCGGCGAATGAGCGAGTCGCGCACCTCCGAGTCATGCCGCGGGTGCTTACGCGGCGCGACATCGACAAAACTTCCGCCGGCCACCGTCACGGCCGGGCTTGGCACTCGCAGCACGAATCGGTCGCCGCCATCGGCCGCGATGGCCCGATCGAGATAGAGCTGCACCCAGCCCCGGGCGCCGGCGGCGATCTCGTCGCCCTCCAGGACGATGACACGGCAGCCGACCTCCGCCGTCCCGGTGTGAAGAAGGAAGTCGGCGCCGTGACGCACGGCCCGGGGCGACGACGCGAGGACTCGCAGCGTCGCGTCGATGCGCCGGGTTGGCTCGATGGCGCCTGGCCGAGCCAGGATCGACCCTCGGGCCAGCTCGTTCTTCTCCACTCCACTGAGGTTTGCGGCCACTCGATTTCCGGGTCCCACCGAGTCGACCTTCTGGTTGTGTCGCTGCAAACCACGTATCCGGACGACGCGACCCCCGGGCACGACCTCCATCTCGTCGCCGACGCTCATCGGCCCGTCGACGAGCGTGCCGGTCACGACCGTGCCGAAGCCGCTCATTGTGAACACGCGGTCGATCGGAAGGCGCGGCCGGCCAGAGTCAGGCCGCGCCGGGGATTTTTCGAGCAGTGCGTCGAGGGCGTCGACAAGATCCGAGAGACCCTGCCGGCTCGGTGCCGAGACCCTGATGACCGAGGCGTCCTCCAGAGAGGTGCCCTGGAGCTGCGTGACGACCTCGGCCGAGACCAGCTCGAGCCACTCCTTGTCGACCAGGTCGACCTTGGTCAACGCGACCAGGCCGCGCCGCACGTCGAGCAGGTCAAGGATCTCGAGGTGCTCCCGCGTCTGCGGCATCACACCTTCATCGGCCGCCACCACGAGCATCACGGCGTCGAGGCCGTGGGTCCCGGCCAGCATGTTGCGCATGAAGCGCGCGTGACCGGGCACATCGACGATGCCGATCTCGCGGCCGCTCGGCAGGGTCATGTGCGCAAACCCCAGGTCGATCGTCATGCCACGGCGCTTTTCTTCGGCCAGGCGATCAGGGTCGATCCCGGTCAGCGCGGTGACCAGCGTCGACTTGCCGTGATCGATGTGGCCCGCGGTGCCGACGACGAAGCTCATTTGCGAAGCGTCGCGAAGGCCGCCTCCACCGCGTCGAGAAGCGTCTCGTCCTCACCCCTCAACACCGTCCGCGGGTCCAGGCAGCATTCGTCCTTTTCTATGCGTGCGATCACGGGCGGATTACCCTTGCGCAGCGCCGTTGACAGCCGTGAGGCGGGACCGGCGATCGCCAGCAGCACCGTCGCCAGGTGATGACCGGGCAGAGAGCCGCCGCCGACGGCTGACGAGCCTTCGACCAAGCGCGTCTCAACGCCCCGCTCGGCCAGCTTCACCGACCACATCGCCGCGCGGCGGCGCAGGTCCTCGGCCGGCGCGCGCAGCATGCGCTCCACCGGGACCTGATCGGCGTGGCCGGTCAATCGCTGCCTCAGCGTGGCTTCCAGCGCGGCGAGCGTCAGCTTGTCGATTCGCACGGCACGCGCCATCGGGTGGCGCGCCATCTTCTTGACCGCCTCCCTGCCCTTCTCGCTCCGGCCGAGCACGATCCCCGCCTGCGGCCCGCCAAGGAGCTTGTCTCCCGAGAACGTGACCACGTCGGAGTACTTCAGCGACTCTGTTACGGACGGCTCGTCGCCGATCTGTTCCACGGCTCCGCTGCCAAGGTCTTCGAGGAGAAGCACTCCATGGCGCCGGGCCGCATTGTGGAGCTTGTCGGCCGGCGCCGTCTCGGTAAAACCGGTGACCCGAAAGTTCGACGTGTGAACCCGCAGGAAAGCGGCGGTACGCGGCGAGACCGCCTCCTCGTAATCAGCCGTCCGCGTCCGATTGGTCGTGCCGACCTCGACCATGCGTGCGCCGGAGAGCCGCATCACGTCGGGCATGCGGAACGAGCCTCCGATCTCGACAAGCTGTCCCCGGGAAACGATCACCTCTTTGCCCTTGCACAGCGCGGTCAGCGTGAGCAGGATCGCCGCGGCATTGTTGTTGACCACGAGGGCCGCGTCACAGCCGAACAGGGAGGTGAGGAGGCCGCCCACCAACGCCGCCCGCTCTCCTCGCTTGCCGGTCTCCAGGTCAAGCTCGAGGTTGCTGTAGCCGGCGCCGACCGTCAACGCATCCAGGGCAGCTTGCGAAAGCGGAGCCCGACCGAGGTTGGTGTGCAGGATCACGCCGGTCGCGTTGATCACGCGCCGCAAGTTGGGGGCGACCCCCGCCTGGAGCCTGGCGGCCACGGCCGCGTGCCTGGCGGAGCCATCGGCGACCCCGTCACGCTCGGTGGCGATCTGCTCCCGGATCGCCTCGACCACCCTGTGGTGCCCATACACCGTCACGAGCTCGGCGTAAGCCGGCTCGTTCAGGAGCCTCCCTACAGCAGGCAGGGAAACAGGCCGGTCAGTCCTGGAATCCTGTAGCCGATGCATCCGCCTACTGAGATTAGGCTGGCCGGCTCAAAAAGAGGGGTCATGACGTAGTTCAGCAGGTTGACCTGCTGGAGAAACTGAAACGCGATCAAGATCACCGCGCAGCCGGCCCAGATCTCGCGGCGCCTCATGCTCACGTCGTAGAAAAAGCGCGCGTTCCGGTTCCGGAAGAGGGCCTCGATGATGTTCCAGCCATCCAGGCCCGGGATCGGCAAGAGCTGGAAGGCAAAGATCGAGAGGTTCAAAAACACGATCGCGTAGAGCGCCTGGAGAAGGAGGCCGGGCCCGAAATCGAAGGAGAAGGGCAGTCCCGCCCGAAGCAGGGCCCGCAGAACGAAGCCCACGACGATCGCGACGGCAAGATTGGCGGCCGGCCCGCCGAGCTCGAACAGCACCTTCTGCCCCGTCGTCGTTATGCGGTTTGACTGCACCTGGACGCGCCTGCCCCAGCCGACCAGCGCGATGAACACCGCCAGGACGCCCATCGGCTCGAGGAAGCGACGGGGATCGGTAGAGAAGTTGCCGAAGTAGCGAACCGAACGATCGCCAAGAAAGTAAGCCGCCGCGGCGTGGCCCATCTCATGGACAGGTATCGCAACCAGCAGCGCGGGCACTAAAAGGATCAGCCCGAGAATCAGGGCGAGGAGTGGGCTCACTCGATCGGGATCTTGCGGTCGCGCGTCGTCGTTCGCCGGCGGGCCCTGGCTCGCCTGCCACGAGTGGCCGCGGGCGCCGGCGCCACGCGGTTCTCGTAGATGAGCATCAGCGCGGTGATCAGCTCCCGCTGCGCATTGAGCAGATGGACCTGCGCCGCGGGCGGAACCATCTCCGAGAGCACATGGCCCACGCGCGAACCAAGCTCGTTCACCAGCTCGATGACCCGCTCACGATCACCGCTCACTTCTTCTTCTCCTTGGCCTGCTCCGGTCGGCGCGCGAAGCGAACGCGAAGCTCGCCGTCCTCGATCGTGGCGCCGGCCGTGTCGCGCCGCGCCAGCACGCGAGGAAGCGTGATCTCGCGCCGGTAATTTCCGACCGTCACGAACAGCTCCCCGTTGTGACGGCTCAGGTCGACCGCCGACTTTTCCACGAAGGGCACCTTCAAGGTGAGGACGTAGTCCTGCCCGTCCTTATCTATGCGCTGCGGGTTCGTCGTCGCAAAGCGCGTCGTGGGATCTGCGTCTCCGTAGATCGCCTGCGCCATGCGTGCAAGCATCTTCCCCCCTACGACCTCGCTGTCGAAGAGGGGCACGTTGAAGATCGGGATGCCCGCAAATGACTGCTCGACCTCGAGCTGGTAACGGTGATGTATGCGCTGCCACTTCTGGAAAAGCTCGTCATGAAGGTCATCTGGCAGCAGCCGGTTCACGACGACGGCGTCGGTGACATAGCCGAACAGGTTCAGATACGTGTACGCGCGCTTGGCCTCTTTGACGACCATCTTCTCGAGGTTCAGCACGATGCGCACGGTTGTGATCTCTGGATCGGTGAGGATCTTGCGCATCCCGTCGAGGTCGAGCAGCAGATCTTTGAGCGAGGCATAGACCTCGTCCGATGGAAGCGGCATCGCCATCATCGGCTGCAGCACGGGCCGGGCGACGCGCATCGCGCGGCGCGACCACGGGTAGATCTTGTCGAGCCACCATTTGGCGGCGTCCGGGAACGTCAGCAGCTGCAGCGTCTCTCCGGTCGGTGCGCAGTCGACGATCAGGACGTCGTGCTCGGCGCGCTGGGCGTAGTGCTTGATCCACATCAAGGATGCGACCTCGTCCATCCCGGGCGGATTGGCGACCTCGTCCGCGATGACCTCGTCCAGGCCCTGAGTGGAGAACACCTCGACCGCGTACTCGTGCAGCTTCGCCCAGTGACGCTGCATCTCATGCAGCGACGAGACTTCGTGGGCCCACAGGTTGTCGCCGACCTTCGTGGCCTCGGCGCCCAGCTCCAGGTCGAAGGAGTCGCCGAGCGAATGCGCGGGGTCGGTGCTCATGGCGACGGTGCGATAGCCGGCGGCAGCGCAGCGAACAGCGGTCGCGGCGGCGACCGACGTCTTGCCGACGCCTCCCTTACCCGTGAAGAGGACTACCCGCACGGGCGAAGTCTACGGTCGGGGTGTTTTCCTGCGCTTTCCGGCGCCCACCATCTCGGCGATGTGCTCCTGGACGAGGGTCTCGACGTGTTGCAGGATCGTGATCGTCACCTCGGTGTTCTTCTCGGTCAGCGTCGTGTTCTGCTTGATCGCGCTGAGGATCTGCACGTTCTGGCGATCCGCCTTGTCGGCCTCATGGGCCGCGTGCTCGAGCGTCAATCGGTCCTTTTGCGACTGCCGGTTGCCCGCCAGCAGCAGCACGGGGCCCGTGTACGCGGCCTGGGTCGAGAAAGCGAGGTTGAGGAGGATGTAGGGGTACGGGTCGATGTGGATTTTTCCCGTTGCCTGAAGCGAGTTGATCGTCACCCAGGTGATGACCAGAGCGGTCTGGATGATCAGGAATCGCCAGGACCCTATGAAGGAGGCGATCCCGTCCGCGAGATGCTCGCCGAAGGTCGCATGCTCGTGATGTATGACGTTGACGGGATGCTTGTGGTCGTCCAGCCGGTACCGGTGGCGCTGCAGGGTTTCTTTGAGCGCGGTGTTCCCGGAGTCGCTCGTTCGGACTGCCATGGCGGAGCGAAACTCTAGGGTTTCGCTCGGGGGAAGTCTACGAAATTACTTGACGATCAGCGGAACCGCCAGCGAGCCGACTCCGAGGAGGACGATCATGGCGGCGCCGACCACAACGAGCCGCACCAGGTCCTTGGTGAAGTAGGGCACCCGGTCCAGCGGGATGGACGGGTCCGTGGACTGCACCAACATGCGGCCGCCGCGTCCCTTCGAGATCTGGTTGCGCGTGCCGAGGGACATCTCGACGGCGCGGACCATCGCCTGGTCGCCGCCCACGCGGGCCTGCGACACGCTGCGTGAAGCGGTTGCGGTCGGGGCGGCCGAGCCGGGGGCGGCCATCCCGGAAAGGGGACCGGCCGGCCGCATCGGCTGCCGGAATTTGCCTTTGGCTCGCTTCTTGCCCTTGCGACTCATAGTTCTGCAAGTCTAGATGGCGATGCAAAGCCACTTGGTTTCGGCCTTCCCGGCCAACAGAACCGGCCCCTCCGGCCGGCTTCGCCGGCCACCACCCCATAAAAGGGGAGGAGTTAGGAGTGGGTGTGGGAGTTAGGGCAGGCAGGCGGTTGGGGGAGCTGGTTCTGGGTCGTGGGGTGCGACTCGGGAAGGGTTCCGCCTGCCTGTCGTTGGGCCGTGGGACTCAACCTGCTGGGTCGTGGGCTACGATATGTTGTGTCCCAGGGCAAGTTATAACCCCGAATGTAGTTGTTGTCAAGGCCTTTGGCACAATAATGCGATGAACCGTCAGGTCCGCTGGCTCCCCTACCTTTTTGCCGCCGGCGCCATCCTCTGGCTCGTCGAGCTGACACGCTTTGCGGCCTACCTGGTGGCCCCGGCCGGACGCGAAGTCCTCAAAAAAGCGCTGGCCGACGGCGGGATCACCAGGAACGTCAACGAGATCCTCGTGCTCGAGTCGGTGTTGATCGTCTTCGTATGCATGAGTGCGGTCGCGCTCCACGCGGCGGCCTACTACGGGTTGAAAAGGATCCGGGTCTGGGGCTGGATCACGGCGGTCATCGTGTCGGCCGGGTGGTCGGTCATCCTGCTTGGGATCCCCGTCCTCGTTTTCCTCCTGCGGCGCTCGACCCGAGAGGCGTACGGGATCTCCTAGAGCGGCCCGTCAGCGTCCGATGCGGAAGAAGATCACGTCGCCGTCCTTGACCCGGTAGTCGCGCGCCTCCATCGAGCCGGCGGCGACGAGCTCGTCGACGGAGGTCACCTCGGCGCGGATGAAGTGCTTCTCGAAGTCGGTGTGGATCTTCGACGCGGCCACCGGCGCCGGCGCATCGCGCTCGCAGGGCCACGCCCTCGCCTCTGGCTCTCCCGCGGTGAAGTAGGTGATGAGGCCCCCGGCCGCCCACACGGCGCGCGCGATGCGCCCGAGGCCCGACTCGTCGATGCCGTAGCCCGTCCGCATCTCCGCCTGCTCCGACGGGTCGAGCTCGGCCAGCTCAGCCTCCAGCCGGGCCGAGAGCACGATCGACGGCGCGCCTTCGGCGTCGGCCAGCTTTTTCACCTTGGCGGCGGGCTCGCCGCCATTGGGCAGCAGACTCTCCGCGGCGTTGGCGACGTAGACCGCGGGCTTGAGGGTGACCGGAAAGATGCCGAGCAGCATCGTGCGCTGGTCCGGCTCGAGGGGGAGGGTGCGGAGCTGCTGGCCCGCGTCCAGGTGCTCCTTGGCTGCGTTGAGGATCTCGGTCTCGGCCTGTGCGTCCTTCTTCCCCGCCCGCGCCTCCTTGGCCACGACCTCGAGGCGCTTCTCCACCGACGCCAGGTCGGCGAGCACCAGGTCCAGCGCGAACTCTTCGAGCTCGACCGCCGGATCCGGGTTGGGACCAAAGCAGCGCGCGACTTTCAGCAGCACATCGGCCTGGCGCGCGAATGCCACGCGCTGGGCGCGGCTTCCGGGCGGCGAGTCCTCGACGCGGACCTGCGCCGGCGTCACCTTGGCGGGGTTGACCGCCTCGGCGAGACGCGTCAGCCGCTCGTCGGGGATGTCAACCATGCCGACGCCGTCGGCGCCGCGACCCGCGGTCAGCGCGTTGAACAGCGTGGTCTTGCCGGCCCCTGCCGGGCCGACGATCGCGACATTTACCGGCACCTCTTAGGCCAGGTCCTGATCCAGCTCGAACGCTTTGTGCAGGATGCGCACGCCCTTGTCCACCTGGTCGCGGGCGACCATGCAGGTGATGCGGATCTCCGACGTGCTGATCATCTCGATGTTGACGCCCGCGTCGGCGAGAGCTCGGAACATGCGCGCTGCGATGCCGGGCGTGCCGAGCATCCCGGTGCCGACGATGGAGAGCTTGGCGATTCCCCCTGCGGACACGACCCGCGTCGCGCCGACGCTCTTGGCCGCGGCCTTGACCAGCTTCTCGGCGGCTTTCAGGTCCGACTCGGCGACAGAAAACGTGAGGTCGGTATGACCGGAGCGCCCGATGTTCTGCACGATGACGTCGACGGAGATACCCGCCGCGCCGAGCGGTTCGAAGATCGCGGCCGCGACGCCGGGGCGGTCGCGGACGCCGACGACGGTGATCTTCGCGACGTGTGTCTCCTGTGCGATTCCGCGCACTCGCTGGCGGTCTTCCATGGGTACGTGAGCGACGATCATCGTACCGACGCCATCGCGGAAGCTCGACCGGACGTGGATCGGCACGCCGTACAGCTCGCCGATCTCCACCGCGCGGGGATGCATCACGCGCGCGCCGACCGCGGCCAGCTCGAGCATCTCGTCGTACTGGATGTGGGTCAGCTTGCGAGCCGACTTCACGACGCGCGGATCCGCGGTGAAGATGCCGTCGACGTCGGTGTAGATCTCGCAGGATTCCGCGCCCAGCGCGGCGGCAAGCGCGACCGCGGTTGTGTCAGACCCTCCGCGACCGAGCGTCGTGATCTCGAGCTCTTCGGTCACGCCCTGAAAGCCTGCCACCACCGGGACCTGCTTCTTGCTGAGCGCTTCCATGATGCGGTCAGGCTTGATGTCGCGGATGCGCGCGCGCGAGTGGTGGCCGCTGGTCTGGACGCCCGCCTGCGCACCTGAAAGAGACACGGCCGCGACGCCCATGCCCTGCAGGCACATCGCGACCAGCGGTGCCGTGATCGTCTCCCCATTCGCGACGAGCATGTCGAGCTCACGCGCGGGTGGCTCGGCGTTGACGCTCTGGGCAAGCGCGATCAGCCGATCGGTCGTGCGTCCCATCGCCGACACGACCGCGACGACCTGGTGTCCTTGCTCGACGGTCTTGGCGATGCGGCGGCTGACGCGGCGGATGCGGGCGGCCGAGCCGACCGATGTGCCGCCGTACTTCTGGACGATCACAACGTGCGAAACATGCCCTTGTCGGTGATCTTCGTCACCAGCGACCTCCCTCGAAGGGGATGCGCCTCCTCCATCGCTCTGGCGACCCGGGCCGCCTGCGAGGCGGCGCAGAAAGCGAAGACGCTCGGGCCGGCGCCGCACAGCGCCGCGCCATAGGCGCCCGCGGCCTCCGCGACGTTGATCACCTCTTCCACCCACGGATAAAGGTGGAGTCGATAGGGCTGATGCAGCCGGTCGCGAAGCGCCTCGCCAAGCAGCGAGGGACGCTTCGACATGATCGCCCTGGTCAGGAGCGCGGTGTGAGCGGCGTTGAAGCTGGCGTCGGCGAGCGAGACAGAATCGGGCAGCACCGAGCGCGCCTTCTCCGTCGGCAGGGGCTGGTGCGCGATGAAGAGCGCCAGTCCCCAGCCTGGATTGGGCAGCTTTTCGTCCACCTTCTCGGACACGATCCGGATCCCGCCCGCGGCCGCCGCCGCGACGTTGTCGTAGTGCCCCTCGTCGGCACCGGCGTCGATCACGTGACTCTTCACGTCCCAGGGGCTGCTCAGGGCGGACGCGGCCAGCCTCGCCGCGGCGCTGCTGCCGAGGCCCACACCCAGCGGGATCTCACTGCGGACGCGACCCTTCATGTTCAGCCTCGTGAAGGGGTTTTCGTGCGCGTAGAGATAGTCGGAGCCTTCACCCTCGTAGTCCCATGCGGGACGGTTCGACTCGTTGGCCTCGACCTCGAGCCACAGGTCGATCGCCATGGCCATGCAGTCGAAGCCTGGCCCGATGTTGGCGATCGACGCCGGAACTTTGATTCTCAAGGCTCACTCCGAGTCACAGCTTCAAGACCTTAGCGAGTGTGCGCGCGTCTCCGTCCAGTTCTATCGGAGGTTCGACATTTTTCAGCGCAGCGTCGGGATCCTTGAGCCCTGAGCCCGTGAGCACCACGACTGTCGTCGAGTCCCTCTCGATCTTCCGGTCGCGAACAAGACGGAAAAGCAGCGCGAGGGGGGCGGCCGAGGCAGGTTCCGCGAACAACCCCTCGCTGCTCGCCAGCCGGATCTGCGCGGCCAGGATCTCGGTGTCCGTGACGGCGGCGATCATGCCGCCAGATTCGTCGCGCGCCGAGGTCGCGCCCTCCCATGAAGCCGGGTTGCCGATGCGGATGGCAGAGGCGACGGTTTTGGGGTTGGTGACTGGCGTCCCGGTGACGATCGGCGCGGCGCCCTCCGCCTGCGCGCCAACCATGCGCGGGAGCCGGCTCACACGCCCCGCGGCGTGATACTCGCGGAAGCCCTTCCAGTAGGCCGTGATGTTGCCGGCGTTCCCGACTGGCAGCACGAGATAGTCGGGCGCGTCGCCGAGCTCGTCGACGATCTCGAAGGCAGCCGTCTTCTGGCCCTCGATGCGGTCCGGGTTGACCGAGTTCATCAGCGCGACCTGGTGG
>Ga0209378_1003620_pt1 | contig 10380 bp, 5 predicted proteins | sample GraSoiAngelo_156_FD_186170 | JGI IMG/M metagenome (GOLD analysis project Ga0209378, IMG submission 186170) | Grasslands soil microbial communities from the Angelo Coastal Reserve, California, USA - 14_1009_13_40cm (SPAdes) (version 2) | ecosystem: Environmental > Terrestrial > Soil > Grasslands ... | reverse complement strand
CGTACAGCCTGGCGCGGTTGTCCCACATGATCTTGCGCTTGGCCGCGTCCGACAACGGAAGCCTCAAGAACCGCTCGGAGGCCTCGGGATACTTCGCGTCGGCATGCGGATAGTCCGTGGAGAAGACGATGTTCGCCTCGCCGAGCCAATCCACCGTGTACTTCGCGGGCTCCTCGTCGCAATCGACGGAGACGGAACACTGGCGCTTGAAGTACTCCGTCGGTGTCAGCGTGAAGTTGGGGGCATCCCACTCCCGGCGCCACTCGTAGTGCTCGTCCAGCCGCCACAGGAGGAACGGCACCCAGGGGCAGTTGCCCTCCAGAAAACCCACGCGCAGCGCGGGGAAGCGTGCCAGCACGCCGCCGCCGATGATATCCACGGCAGCCTGCATCATCTCCATGCAACGATTCCGGAGGGCAACACCGTCGGCCAGCATGCAGACGTAGACGTCGGCCCATCGCATCGAGCGCCGGGGCGGATCCGCGCCGAAATGGGGACGATTACCCCATGACAAGCCTCTCAGACGGCCTCGGACCACAGAAAGACCCGAACAGCGGCCGGACCCGCGTCGAGAGCGGCCCCGCCGGGACTCACAGGCCCACCACCAGGAGAGGCTCAGCCATCGTCGGTCCCGCGGGCCCAGGCCGGAGACGTACGTAGACGTCGGCCCAATGGAAGAGCCAACATTCCTCAGCTCCTCTGTCCCAGATGCCAGGAATTACTACATACGGGTTCTCGACGCGCAGGGGAACGTGCTCGTCGAGACGCCGGGCATGGCGCAGGTTGCGCCGGCTTCAGAGTTTCCCGTCGCGCCCGCGCAGAGCGCTCCGGTGATCGCGATCGCTACTTACACCACCGGCCCATGATCTTCACCACGAACAAGCCGCTCGCCGCCTGGGGGCGCGTCCTGCACGACGCCGACCTCGCCGAAGCCCTCCTCGACCGCGTGCTCGAACGCGGTCGCCACCTCGAACTGCGCGGGCGCTCCTACCGGACGCGCGACGCGCCCGTTGACCTCACACCCGCCTCGGAGCCACCATCACCGGAACCGGCCAGAATTTCCGGAAATCAACGGCCACAGTTTTCGGAACCCACACATGTCGCTCTCGAAGGTCGCTGTAACACTTCAACGACCTTCGTCAGACCATCGCGCTCACGGAGTTTCCTATCAGCACGCTGGCAGGGGTCTTCCATCAGCATTGCTGGGCGGTGCTCTCTTCTGACAGACTGCGCAGCAGCACTCCGCGCGACGGGGAGCGAAGCTGAACGTCGGAGACACCGTGCGGGCCGGCGCCTACCTCGGCGACGAGGGCGATGTTGGCTGTGCGACGCGCAGCCAGCTGCACTTTGAGGTCGCGGTGTCAGCGCCTCAAGCCGACGGTTGACGAGCGTCGTGGCGCTCGCAGCCGCGTGCGCCAAGAGCTGTGCTCCGAGCTCTCGGTCGTTCGCACCTTGCTCGACAAGACGTATGCGAACCAGCTCAAGGCGGCCAGCGACCAGAAGAATCAATGCGACCCCCATATGGTCAGCGGAACAAAGCCGGCCCGAGACGCACGGTCGTCTCTCCGATCTCGACCTCGTCGATGACGGGGAGGCCCACCTCGACGTCCTCCTGCGTATCAGAAGACAACCGGCTTGGTGACGGTGAACGTACCTCCACGAATGTCGATAGCACCATGATGAAGAGACCGGCCATCATGAGCGATATCACTGGAATCGCGACGCCCCATAACGCGAAGCCGTCGCCGTGACTGACACGAGCTGGACGATGGTCGATGATGCGCTGGGGTCCTAGCGCCTGACCACCGACCGGGCGCGTAACGACGAGTGTTTTGACTCTATTCACCATGGCTCTCCCTTCGCCGCACATGAGATCAGGTGAAAATGAGAGGGGTCCAACGCTCCGTCATGGCCTCTTATCGGTTCGCGCTTCTCGCATGTCGTCGCGCCCAGTAGTCCTTGAGCACGTCGCTCAACCACTCGCACCAGGCGTCGACCTTCGTCATTCCCAGAAGATTGCCTAGCACCGCCGCCGTCAGCGTGACTGCGCGTGTCATCGGATCCTCCGTCTGTTTACGCGGCGGCCTCCGTCGACGGGAGAGGTGGACGAGCGCCACTCCCTCCCGCCGACGGCCGTCACCGCGACTCAGGACGTCGCAAGATCAGAAGTCTCGCCGTGCTACGCGCCGCGGACGGTGTCGCCGCTACCACGCGGCGCCTGTGTGCCTTCGTCTCGGGGCGCCTGAGTGTCCTGCCCCCGCGGAGCTTGCGGCTCCCGCTCGTGCGGCACCTGCATTCCCCGAGGAGCCTGCTGAACGTCCTTCTCACCCCCGAACGCACCGAGGACGCCGGTGATCGACGTCAGGCCGAGAGCGAAGCTCGCGAAAATGACCAGGAGCAGCCGCTTGGTCCGACCGCTGCGCTTCCTCATGGGTGGTCTCCTTCCCCCGGTTCATCTGGTTGATCGGCCGTGTGTTGTCAGGCGCATCGGGGCCGTGTCACCACTCGCTCCCGCCGGCGCCTGCCAAGCCCCTTTTGATCCTCAACGCCCGAACCGTTGGGCAAGGAGCGGGCCAAGTCACCGGAGCTCGGGATCACGCATTTAAGGACCGCGAGTCGCTGTCGAAGACGATCAGGAGGCCGTCCAAACGATGTCGAAAATTCGACAGGCAGGGGCTACTACGGAGTCGCGATGTCAGCCCAGCGGGCCATATTGAAGATCGGCCGAATGAATCAGCGTGTCATGACTTGATACCGGTAACAGCGGATCGTCCTGCGGGCCCACCGCATCGCAGGCGTCGGCTTCGCGCTAAAGCGCACGCCACCACGGGTCCACTCCTATCGTGCGACACAGTGCCAGGCCGCGCTCTTGATGCTCGCGAGCCTGGGATTGGTGGCCGTGCTGTGCGTCGAGGGTCCGCGCCAGGGCAATTCCGGCCTGCGCTTCGAACAGAGGGGCCTCGAGCGCCCGGCTGATCGCCACGGCGCGAGTGAGATGATCGTGCGCCTCTCCGATGGCGCCCTCGGCATTCACGATCAGGGCACGGATGATCAGGGCTTCGGCCTCGACCCCTCGCTCTTCCATCGCGACTGCGAGCTCCACTGCGGCGTCAATCTTTTGCCGTGCCTCCGCCAGCCTGCCGACGCGCCACAGCGCCTCCGCCCACCAGCAAAGGCGCTGCGCCTGATACACCCGGATTCCCATCGTCTCGTTCGTGACGACGCCCTGCTCGAGGTAACGAAGGGTGTTCTCAGTGATCCGGTTGAGGCGGGTAAGCATGAGTCCATACGCCGAGTAGGCGGCCGGAAGCCACGCAACGAAGCCGATCTTTTCGCACAGCGCGATCGCCTGCTCCATGGAGCGCACACACTGTGCAGGTCGTCCGCCGTACGTGGCCACGAGCGCCTCGAGTGTCCACGCGATGACCTTCGACTGGTCGTATCCGGACGCCTCGGCGAGATCGACTCCTCTCCGAATGGCTTCGTTGCCCTGGTCAAAGGCGCCGAGCAGCGCGAGGCTGAAGCCCCGCCAGCACCATGCCGGAGTCTCGACGGGCACGGTCAGTGACAGGACACGGCCGACAAGATCCTTATCCGAACCCTCCAGGATCGAGGCGAAGCACTCCTGCGCGCCTCGATAGTCACCCAACGCGTGCAGATTGGTGCCGAGGCAGTACATGACCTGTAATCGCGTTGGGGCGTCGGGCCGCGCTTCCAGGATCGCGAGCGCCTGGCGTGCGTAGTCCGAGCCGACGCGATATCGACCACCCAACCACGAGAATTGGCTTCGATGCCGCAGCACTTGCGCGAGCCGGACATCATCGTCGATCTGCCGCGCCAGCCGCTCGGCCTCCGGATGCAGCTCGGCAATTTCGCGCACACGCCCAACAGTCAACAGCGCGGGATGCAGATCCAGGCGGGCGTCGATCGCTCGCTGCGCCGCTGCGACGCTGGCCGGAAGACGCCCCACGAGCTGAAGCGCGCTCTCGAGGGATTCGATCGCCTGCTCCAGAGCTCCGCGCGAGTAGGCGCGTGAGCTGACGGCCCGAAGGTAGTCGACGGCGCGGTCCCAGACTTCGCCTCGCACAGCCTGATCGGCCAACATTTCGGCGTGGTCGGCTTCGCTCCCCGCCCAGAATCGCTCCATGCTCTTCAGCACCGAGGCGTGAAGCAGTTTCCGCTCGAATTCCTGCAGGCCACCATACGCCGCCTCTTGCGTCAGCGCGTGGCGGAATTCCCACATATCGGCGTCGGCGCGGGCCGACGCAAGGAAGGCGGCGTCCTGGAGGGCCGCCAGCTCTTCTCGGACCGTCGCCGACGGCAGATCGCAGGCGCCGACGAGTACCGGGAAGGGACCCGACTGACCGATCGCCGCAGCGCACTGGAGGATCCGTCGTCGTCGGGCGGTGAGCTGGTCCATCCGCGCCGCCACGACGTCACGAACGCTTTCAGGAACGACGAGGGCCGTCATTGGCGGCTCCATTCTGAACGCGCCCCGAGTTCCGGTCACCAGACCGGAATCGACCAGCGCCCGGACACTTTCCTCGAGGTAAAAGGGGTTACCTCCTGTCTTCGCCACGATCTCGGTTCGCGCGCGCGTCAACGACGGATTGGTACCGAGGAGGTCGTCGAGCATCTCCTCGGCGCTCTGGTGCGACAGTGGTCCAAGGTGGATCTCAGTGAGACCGGGACCTCTCCACGTGTGTCGATACTCCGTGCGGTAGCTCGTGATCAGCAAAACATGCGCGCCGGCCAGCGCCTCCACCAACGCATCGAGGACGTCATGACTCTCGGGATCGATCCACTGCAAATCTTCGCACACCATCAGCAGGCGATCCTTTTCCGCCGACGCGAGTAGCAGTCGCGCTGCAGCGTTCACCGCGAGACTCCGGCGGCGGGGCGCGGGTAACATCATGAACGGATGAAGCGCGGGCAGATTGGTAAGGAGGGAAACAATCGCTGCCTCGTACTCTTCCGCGCCGGCCACACCGATTCCGCGGTCGCGGATCTTGGTGACAATGGTGCGCACCGTCGCATCGGCCTCGAGCTCCAGGCACCTGCGAAGCAAAACGATCGCGGTCAGGAAGGGACTCCGCGCTGCGTAGGAGTCGCACGAGGTTTCTACCCATCGAATGGGAAGGTCCGTCGTCTGGCGCGCAAGCTCCATGAGAAGGCGCGACTTACCGCCGCCGGGCTCGGCCCGCAGACCAACCGCACTGCCCCGACCTGCGACCGCGTCTTCCGCAAGCTGCCCAAGCAGTACAAGCTCGGCCGCACGTCCCACGAAACGGGCCGCACGACCCCACAACTCGTACCCTGTTTTCGTCACTCCGGTGAGACGCAATCGGGACGCCGTGGCGCCGGACATCGACGCCGGCATGAGAGCGAAGTGCCTGTCGAGGTACCCCCGGCTAGTGTCGGCAACCAGGATGTCCCCCGCAACCGCACCGTCGATGAGGCGGCGGAGACTCTGCAGGAAGTCTGCGCGGGAAAGCGGGTCGAGCTGCCACTCACCGTCGACGCGGAAGAGGCTAGCGGGCGCCACGTGGATCGCGGCGTACACCATTGATTGCTCGCCGCGTTCCGACTGTCGCGTGAGTGCCTGACGTGCGGCCATCGCCGCGTACGCCGCCCGCCGCGGCGCATCCTCGATGGGCGCCAGCCCGAAGAAGGCCACGCAGCTTTCGGGGCCGATCTCGTCGACCCTCGCTCCGAAGTCCTGCAGCCTACCCACCAACGTCCCCAGCAGGGCACTGCGCTCGGCAATCGAGGCGGCCTCTGGCGACGCCCCCAGTTGCATGCGAATCGCGGCGACGATGCGGCTTCGACCCGAGCCTTCGCCTGGGGCAACGGCTGCGCTCGAGGCGGTCGGGGCGGTGACCGCCGGCGAAGATTCTCGAAGTCGCGCGGCAGGTCGGCCCGGTTCGGGGAGCCCCAGGCGGCGCATACGATGGCGCAATGTATTGCGCGGCATGCCGAGGCGGGCTGCCGCCCGTGAGAGATTGCCACCGCTGTTCTCGAGAGCCTGAACGATGTGCTGGCGCTCGATGGCCTCGACGGCGCGGTCCAGCGCCTTCGGAGCGTCGGCGACGCGCTCGATCGTCGACCGGGCCGTGCTGGTCGACGGTAGCGCGAGCATACTCGCGGAGATGTCGGCCGCGTCCGACAGGAGCGCGGTGCTCTCGATCACGTTCGCGAGCTCCCGAACGTTTCCCGGCCAGAGATGCGCGCAGAACGCAGCGCACGCGTCGGCGGTCAGACGGCGGGCTGGCCATCCGTATTCCTGGCAGGTTCGTACGAGGAAATGTTCGGCGAGGAGCACGATATCGCGACCACGCTCCCGGAGTGGCGGCAGCGTCAAGACGACAACACCGATTCGGTGATAGAGATCCGCCCGGAATCGTCCAATGCCGACCTCCTGGGCGAGATCCGCATTCGTCGCCGTGACGATCGAGACGTCAACTGTCTCCGGCTGGGTGCGGCCCAATCGGCGCACCGAACGATCCTCGATCGCCTTCAAGACCTTGGCCTGGGCTCGCTCCGGCAGCAAGCCGACCTCGTCGAGGAAGAGGGTGCCCCCGCTGGCGGCCTGAAAGAGTCCCGGCTTCGCCTGCCGCGCATCGGTGAATGCGCCCTTCTCGTAACCGAATAGCTCAGCTTCGACGAGATGCTCCGGGATCGCGGCACAGTTCACGTCGATGAACGGGCCGGCGTGTCGCGGGCCACTGCGATGGATCGCGCGCGCCAGCAAGCCTTTGCCAGTGCCCGTCTCGCCGAGAATGAGAATGGGCGGGAGCCGATGCGCTCCCGGCCCTTGCACCAGGCGGCGGACGGTATCGCGAAGCCCGACGATACCAGGGCTGCTCCCAAGAAGCTCATCGAGATGCAGCACGGCGGCGATTATAGCGCCACCGATGTCTTCCGATCAGGCCGCCGCACCGAATTGGCGCGGTTTGTGCTCCTCCGTGCCCGCACTGTGGGGACGACGAAGACTCCGAGCGGAGCGAGGTGCTTTGTGGTAAACACTGGGCCGGCCCACGGACCCTCCACGAAACGATCGCAACCCCCGGGGAGGTCCCTATGACTGCTCGGCTATCGCAGCCCATCGAGTCGCTGATCAATCACACCAGCCCTGAGCCCGACTTCGCCAAAGTCAGCCGCAAGTCCATCTTCGCCTACGTCGATGTCGCGATCGTGGGTTCGGGATACGGGGGGAGCATTGCCGCCACCCGTCTCGCCGGCGACGGTCGCGACGTCGTAATCCTCGAGCGCGGGCGCGAATATGCACTCGGCGACTTCCCGGTCGATCTGGGTCACGTCCCCGGTCATGTCCGGTTCCATCGCGCGGATGCTGACGACCCAGTCGGGTATCCGGACGCGTTGTTCGATATCCGGGTCGGCAAGACAATGGACGTCCTCGTGGGAAGCGGGCTCGGTGGCACTTCGCTGATCAACGCGAATGTCGCGGCGCGACCTCATCGGGCAGATTTTCGCGACGAGGCTTGGCCTTACGAGATCCGGACTAATCCCGACGACCTCGATGAGGGGTTCGAGAAGGCAAGTGCCCTGCTCGGAGTTCACACAAGCGACAGGCAGAAGACCGAGAAGTACGGGGCGCTCTCGGTGCTCGCCGATGCCCTCGGCGAACAATGCTATCGCGCGCCGCTGACCGTCACCTTCGCGGCGTCCGGCGAAAACGCGGCGGGGATCGCGCAACCCGCGTGCACGAGGTGCGGAAACTGCGTGACCGGCTGCAACGTCGGATCGAAGAACACCCTCATGATGAACGCGTTGCCATTGGCGAAGGCACGCGGCGCCAACCTCTTCACCGGAGCAACCGTGCTCTCCCTCATGCCGTCGGATATTGAACCGTATCCATGGATCATCCGGTTGCGACGAACGGCCAGCGAGAAGACCGCGCTGCGGGACGAGGTCTTTCATCTCGCCGCCCGCGACGTGATTCTTGCCGCCGGAACGCTCGGGAGCACCGAGATCCTGAAGCGGTCAGAGGCCCTTCACGACCTCAAGTTTTCAGGTGAATTGGGCACGACGTTTTCCGGCAATGGTGATGCCATCGCATTCGGCTTTGCGCAAAGGGATCGCGTCCATGCCGTGGGCGAGCCGACGCAGGACGGCTCGTACGAGGTCGGACCGACGATCACCGGAATCGTGCGCACGGGCGTTCGAGATCAGGATGGCAAGTGGCAGAAGCTGACGATCGAAGACGCTGCGGTACCCACGTCGATCAGCTCACTGTTCGGGGAGCTGCTCACCACTGGCGCGCTCCTGCATCGACTCGACAACCCGAAGTTGCCGAAGTGGTACAGGACGGCAAAGGATGCCGATCCTGTCACCGTGGCCCCCGAAGCGATCGATCACTCGCAGATCCTTCTCGTGATGGGAGACGACGGCGCGGAAGGGAGACTGCAGCTACAGCCAGCGAAGGGTCAATCGCCTGACCGCGCGCGTCTCATCGTAGACTGGGACTCGGTCGGTAGCAATCCCGCGCTTCGTGCGGCGCATGCGCTGCTCGAAAAGCACGACCGCGCGGCCGGGTTCGACGGCGGTCAATACGTTCCCAATCCTCTCTGGCGTCTCCTGCCCGAGAAGGCCAGCTCGGTGATGAGTGGTCCGGCCCCGGGCGGACGCGCGATCACGGTTCATCCGCTGGGCGGCTGTCGCATGGGTGACGATATCCGCACTGGCGTCGTGAACCATCGGGGGCAGGTCTTCAAAGACGTTGCGGATGGCAATGGCACCGAAGTACACGATGGTCTCCACGTCCTGGACGGGGCCATCATCCCGAAGGCGCTCGGCATCAATCCGTTTCTGACCATCGCCGCACTATCCTGGCGTGCGGCCGAGCTACTGCGCGAGTCGCGGGGATGGGCGCCGCCGGAAGAACAGGCGGTCAGTCTCTCCGTCAACGAGCGGGGTGCTCTGGCGGTCCAATTGCCGGAACCCCGAATGATCCAGCAGGCCCAACCACCGGTACCCGAAGCCGTCCATCTCGTCCTTCGTGAGCAGCTGATCGGGACGGTGACGTCCGTCCCAGAGTGGCTGAAGGCTATCCCGAAAACGAGCCGCTGGGCACAGGACAAGGGCCTGATCCTGCGTGTCGAGATGGACGTCCCCGACCTCGAGCGCTGGCTCGAGAGGGGGACACAACAGCCGCTGCGGGCCACCGCCGAGCTGCACGCCAACCCTCTGCCGCCCGATCTCACCAGGCGCGAGCATCGCGTCCACACTCGGGAAGAGGATCTCGGCGCCGCCACCCGCGTCGCCGAGGGATGCGGAACAGTTCGTCTGCTCAAACCGGATGACGTTGGCTGGCTCACTCGACTCTTGCGCACCGTGAGGGCGCTCCGCGCCTACTCCGTGCGACGTCAGTCATTCCGCAGCTTGTTGGCCGTCCCTCGCGAGCACGGCGATCAACGGTCCCTAGTCAGCAGGTGGAAGGAATTGCGTGGCTTCTGGTGCATCGCCTGGCAACAAGCACGCTACCGCAGATTGCAGTACCGGCTGCAGTTCACGCGCGGAGACAAATCGTTCACGCTCGAAGGCGAAAAGCTGCTGGCGTGGCGCGTGAACGCCCCTCGCCTCTGGGATGCCCTTCTGAATCTTGAGTTCACGCTCTCGCCCGCGTCTCCCGCCGACGCACCAGTCAAAGGCAAGGTCGAGATGGACATGACCTACCTGGCGACGACGGGAACACCGCAAGTGAAGGCCTCGCCGCACCTTCCGGCGACTGTCGTGGCCTTATCCAGGCTCGGCCTGCTTTTCGGTCGCGCGATCCTTCAGACGCACTTCTGGGAGTTCGGAGCACCTGACTACCCCGACGCAACGATACCTCGGCCCGTGGACCGGCCGCGGCTCAAGGTCGGAGACAAGCGACCCGATCCGAAAATCATCGAACTTGACGTTCCTCTACGCGAGGGCGGCGACGACATTCGTTTGCAGCTCACACGATATCCTCAGGTGAATCCAGCGGCACAGCCCGTGCTTTTGATCCACGGCCTGGCGCAGGGAAGCCTCATCTACTCCACTGACACGCTCGAGACCAACATGGCGGCCGCGATGTGGCAGGCGGGCTTCGACGTGTGGCTGCTCGACTATCGACTCAGCAACATGCTCCCCTATCTCGTACCGCAGGGTGGCTGGAGCATGGACGAGATCGCGCAATACGACATTCCGATGGCCGTCGAGCGTGTCTACCGTGAGAGCGGCGGGCGGCCGGTCAGCATCTTCGCTCACTGCGTGGGCGCCACGTCGGTGGCGATGGCCATCTTGAAGGGATGGTTGACGGCTGGGCCCACCGAGAACGACCGCGTCAAGTGCGTCGCCTTCAACGCGATCCACCCCTGGACGATGCCGTCGGCC
>Ga0209378_1003617_pt1 | contig 10385 bp, 9 predicted proteins | sample GraSoiAngelo_156_FD_186170 | JGI IMG/M metagenome (GOLD analysis project Ga0209378, IMG submission 186170) | Grasslands soil microbial communities from the Angelo Coastal Reserve, California, USA - 14_1009_13_40cm (SPAdes) (version 2) | ecosystem: Environmental > Terrestrial > Soil > Grasslands ... | reverse complement strand
CGATCAAGCGCGCCGCGAAGACGCCGTTCGGCGATCGCCCGCTGCCCGCCGGCACAGTTCAACTATATCAAGCCGACTCTAGCGGTCGCGTTCAGCTCATCGGCGAGGCGTCCAACGACCACACCGCGCCGGGGCGCGATTTGCGCGTCCAGTCGGGCGGTGCGTTCGACATCACCGCCGAGCGGGTGCAGACCGACTGGAATCAGGAGCAGCTGCCGCCGGTCCGACGCGGCATGCCGAATCGCCAGCGTGTGACGGCGGCGTATCGCGTCACGATCACGAACGCGAAGGCCGAGGCGGTTAATGTCGACGTGCGCGAGGCGCACTTCGGCAGCTGGAAGATCATGGAGAGCAGCGTTTCCGCCGAGAAGCTGTCGTCCACCGAGTCCCGCTTCCGCGTGCAAGTCCCCGCGGGTGGAGAAGCGACGTTGACCTACACAGTGCAAATCGAGCAATGACGGTTCAAATCGCGCATATCGGAGATCTGCATTTCGGTGGGCTGGCCGACGTGCCGGTGGTCGAAGCGCTGGAGCGGATGCTGCCCGACCTGCGCCCCGACGCGATCGTCATCGGCGGCGATCTCTCGCAGCGCGCGCGGCACGGCGAATTTCAACGCGGCCGCGCATTCGCGAATCTGTGCCGTGAGACGGCGCCCGTCGTCGTGATTCCCGGCAATCACGACGTGCAGTGGTGGTGGCGGCCGCTCATTCCGTTCGGCAAGGACGCCGTCTACCAAAAATACCGCAGCTACTTCGGCGCCGACCTCACGCCCACGCTCACGATCCCCGGTGGCGCGGTCATCACGTCCGCGCTGACGGCGCACGGCGTGGCGTGGGGCTCGCTCACCGCGCGGCTGCGCGACATCGCGGTGAAAGGCCACCTTCCCAAGAGTGAGATGCAGCGGGTGCAGTCGGCCTTCGCCAAGGCCGACCCGGCGCTGCCGCGCGTGCTCGTCATGCATCACAACTTGCTGCGCGGCGACATGTCGAAGCGCATGGGGCTCGCGCGCTGGAAGCGTGCGCAGCGCCGCGTCGTCGACGCGGGGACCGATGTCGTGCTCTGCGGGCACGACCACCAGGAAGGCGCCGAGATGCTGGAGGGCCGCGTTACCGTTTCGACTGCCGGTACGCTCTCGACCCGGGCGCGCGGCGGGCGTCCCGTCTCCTTCAACTTCGTCACGATCGATCCTGCCGCCGTGCAGGTCACGTTTTTCAGATGGGATTCGGCGAAACAGCGGTTCCAGCCATCGGACACGGCCGCCTTTGCTCGGTCCCAAACCAAGCCCGCCCCTCCGGCGGAAAAGCCGGTCCCCGTAGCCCAATCGTAGAGGTCCTGAATGCCACCGAAGTTTACCGGCGTCGATTTTTACAACATAGATGGATTGTTGAGCGAGGAAGAGCGCGCGATCCGCGATACGGTGCGCGCCTGGATCGATGAGAACCTCATGCCGGTGATCGGGGACGCCTACGTCGCCGGCAAATTCCCCAAGCAGCTGATCCCCGGCATGGCCGAGCTCGGTCTCTTCGGCGCCAATCTCCCCGAAGCGTACGGGTGTGCCGGCTTGAACAACGTCGCCTACGGGCTCATCATGCAGGAGCTCGAGCGCGGCGATTCGGGCGTGCGATCCTTCGCGTCGGTGCAGGGCGCGCTCGTCATGTACCCGATCTACGCGTTCGGATCCGAAGAACAGAAGAAGCAATGGCTGCCGCAGATGGCGAGCGGCAAGGTGATCGGTTGCTTCGGCCTGACGGAGCCCGATTACGGCTCCAACCCCGCCGGCATGATCACCGTCGCCAAAGAGACGAAAGACGGCTGGGTCCTGAACGGCGCGAAAATGTGGATCACCAACGGCTCGACGGCGCAGGCCGCGATCATCTGGGCCAAAACCGGCAAGATCGACGACGCCGATTCCATCCGCGGCTTCATCGTGCCGACCGGCACCAAGGGGTTTTCGGCGAAGGACCAGAAGGGCAAGCTCTCGCTGCGCGCGAGTGACACGAGCGAGCTCGTGCTCCAGGACGTGCAGGTACCGAAGGATGCGATTCTTCCCAAATCGGGCGGGCTCAAGTCACCGCTCATGTGCCTGACGGCGGCGCGGTATGGCATCGCCTGGGGCGCCGTCGGCGCGGCGATGGCGTGCTACGACGAGGCGGTGAGTTACGCGAAGCAACGCGTGATGTTCGGCAAGCCGCTCGGCGGGTTCCAATTGCAACAGGCTCGCCTTGCCGACATGCTCACCGAAATCACGAAAGCACAGCTGCTCTGTCTCCAGCTCGGCCGCCTCAAGGACGACGGCAAATCCACGCCCCAGCAAGTGAGCCTCGCCAAGCGCAACAACGTCAACATGGCGACCGATATCGCCCGGGAGACGCGCCGCCTCCTCGGCGCGAACGGCATCCTGGCCGAGTATCAGGCGATGCGACACCTCGCAAACCTCGAATCGGTGTACACCTACGAGGGGACGCACGACGTCCACACCCTGATCCTGGGGCAGGAGATCACCGGCCTGAGCGCCTTCAACTAGAAACCCCCTCAGGCCCCCTCTCGTCATATCAGCCATGCATCTCGCGCTGTTGCTCGTCCTCGCGCAAACCCAGCTGGTCGACATTCAGAACCTGACTCCGCGGGAACACCGGGTCAGCGTTTTCGTACTGGCTGCTCCCCAGGACCTTAAAATCTCCGCGGTCGGCGCCGAGCCGAGGCCGGACCGGCTGCGCAGCCGCGACGACGACAATTGGCAGGATGACGAGCAGACGACGTGGCCGGCCGCTGCCTGGATCCTCGATGCGCGCACGCGCGCGGTCGTCTGGGATCTGCGCGCGGTCGACACGCGGCGCGAATCCAACGGCCTGCGCCGGTTCTCCGGCACCGTCCACCTCCCGGCCGGCACGTACGAGGCGCACTACGCGTCGTATCCCGCTTCGTCCGTCTCGTGGAACGGCGACATCAATATCAGCCTGAAGGAAATCATCCAGCTGGGCCGGCGCGTGAAGTACGGCGGTCCCTACGTCGAGACTGAGCTGTACAAGCAGTTCGGTCTCAACATCGAGGGCGCGGGCCGGATTGCGACGCAGGACGACATCCACGCCGCGCATGCGGCATTCACAGAATCGGCGATCGTGAGTCTCGTCCCGGACCGCAACAGCTCGATCCGCAAAGGATTCGAGATCACCCGGCCAACCTCCGTCGAGGTCTACGCCATCGGTGAGCTGCGGCGTGACGGCGATTTCGATTTCGGCTGGATCATGAATGCCGACACGCGCAAGCGTGTCTGGACCATGACATACGCGGGGACCGATCCTGCCGGCGGTGCGGCCAAGAACCGCATGGCGCGCGAAACCCTACAGCTCAAGCCAGGGCACTACGTTGCCTACTTCGCGTGCGACGACTCGCACAGTCCAAACGATTGGAACAACGTACCGGCGACCGATCCCGAGTTCTGGGGGATGACGCTGCGCGTGGCCGACCGTGCGACGCGCGCATCGGTCAAGCCGTACGAATACGAGCCGGTTCCGCCGGGCCAGACGATCGTGTCAATGATCGGCATCCACGACGACGAGATGCGCTCGGCCGGGTTTGCGCTGCGACGTCCGATGGACCTGCACATCTACGCGCTGGGGGAAGGTACCAGCGACAAGATGTCCGACTACGCCTGGATCGTCGATGAGGAGCAGCACAAGCGGGTCTGGGGGATGCGCTATGAGGAGACGGAGCATGCCGGCGGCGCCGAGAAGAACCGGCTGTTCGACGGGACCGTGCACCTCGCTGCCGGCAATTATCTCGTCTATTACCGCAGCGATGACTCGCACTCCTACAACGACTGGAACGGCGCCCCGCCCGCCGAAGAACGCTATTGGGGCATCAGCATCTTCCCGGCGAGCGGCCGGCTGAACCCCGCCGATGTTGGCCCGTTCATGCAGACCCGGGGCGCCGGCACCAATACCACCCTGGCGCAGCTCAACCACATGGGCGACGACGAAGACGCGCGCACGCCGCTACGTCTGGCCGCGGAGACGCGCGTGCGCGTTTTGGCGGTGGGCGAGGGTCGAGGTGGCGACATGTACGACTACGGGTGGATCGAGGACGCGAACGGCCGCACCGTGTGGAAAATGCAGTACGACGAAACCGACCCCGCCGGCGGCTCGGACAAGAACCGCAGCTTCGACGGTGTGATCACTCTGCCCGCAGGCGACTACGTCCTGCGCTACCACTCCGACGGCTCTCACTCGTATAACGACTGGAACAGCGACCCACCGGACGATCCCGAGAGTTGGGGCATCGCCGTGTTCCGATTGGCGCGGCGCTAGCGTAGCTTTCCGTCCTCATGAAAATCGCTGTGTGCATCAAACGCGTCCCCGATTCCGAGACGCGCGTCAAAATCGCTGCCGACGGCAAGAGCCTCGACGAAGCGGGCATCAAGTTCGTCTTGAATCCGTATGACGAATTCGCGGTCGAAGAGGCGCTGCGCCGCAAAGAACAGGCAGGAGCCGGCGAGGTCGCGGTCATCTGCCTCGGTCCTGCCGCGGCACAGGAAACGATTCGCACCGCGTTAGCGATGGGCGCCGACCGTGGCGTGCTGTTGCAGGCTGACAAGATCCCCATTGATCCATTCGAGACGGCGAAGCTCATCGCGGCCGAGCTGAAAGGCGCGACCTGGGATCTGATTCTGTTCGGCCGCATGGCGATCGACGATTACAACACCCAAGTCGGCCCGCTCGTCGCCGAGCTACTCGGGCTGCCGTGCGTCACCGCCGTGTCGCATCTCGACATCGAGGGGACGAAAGGCGTCGCCGAGCGGGAGATCGAAGGCGGCATCGAAGTCGTGGAATTTCCGCTGCCCGCGGTCCTCACCGCCGACAAGGGACTCAACGAGCCCCGCTACCCCGCACTCAAAGGCATCATGGCGGCGAAGAAAAAGCCGCTCGAAGTGAAACCGGTACAGCCGGGACCGGGCACCCTGGAGATCGTTGCCCTCACCCCGCCGCCCGATCGGAAGGAAGGGAAGATCGTCGGCGAGGGCGCCGGGGCGGTGGGCGAGCTGGTGCGGTTGCTGCGCGAAGAGGCAAAAGTCCTGTGACCACGCTCGCCGTGCTGGAGCAGCGCGACGGCGTGCTGCGCAAGATTTCTCACGAGGTGGTCACGGCCGCGCAACGCCTCGGCGGCAGCGTCGAAGCCGTGGTGTGTGCCGCCGCCCCGGTCCAGGGCGCCGATCAAGCCGCAAAGTTCGGCGCCGACAAGATCGTCACGCTCACCAATCCGGCGTTCGCGAAGTACGCGCCCGAAGCGTGCGCGCAAGCGCTGGCCGACCGGGCGAAGCAGGGCGGCTATCGCACGATCGTGTTCGCGGCGAGTGCCACGGGCAAAGATCTCGGGCCGCGTGTCGCGGCCAAACTCGGGGTGGGCGTCGCCGCAGATCTCACAGACCTGGTCACCGATGGCGATGCGCTGCTGGTCACGCGACCGGTATATGCGGGCAAGGCACTACTCAAGGTGAAGGTGAGGTCCCAGCCGGCCGTAGCGTCGCTGCGTCCCAACGTGTTCACGCCGGTGGAGCGACCCAAGGCAGGCGCGGCCGAAACGGTCGCTGTGAACGTGTTGGCCGGTCGCGTTACGGTGCGCGAGATCAAGGCCGCGCCGGCGGGCACGCTCGACGTCGCGGAAGCGCAGATCATCATCTCGGGCGGCCGCGGGCTCAAGGAGCCCGCCAACTTCAAGGTGTTGGAAGAGCTCGCGCGCGCGTTCGGGGGTCGAGCCGCGGTCGGTGCCTCGCGTGCGGTCGTGGATGCGGGCTGGCGCGCCCACGCCGATCAAGTCGGGCAAACCGGGAAGACCGTGAGCCCGTCGCTCTACATCGCGGTCGGCATTTCCGGCGCGATCCAGCATCTCGCCGGCATGCGCACGTCGAAAGTGATCGTCGCGATCAACAAGGACAAAGACGCGCCGATCTTCAAGGTGGCCGACTATGGGGTCGTGGGCGATCTATTCGAGATCGTCCCCAGGTTGACCGAAGAAATCCGCAAACTGCATGGATAAGATCGTCCCGGCCCACTATCAGCCTGCGTTACCCCTCGACACACTGATTCTCCAGGACGGCGCCGCAGGTGCCGGCGACCGCATGGACCTCGACGTCCTGATCGTCGGCGCGGGGCCGGCCGGACTCGCGTGCGCGATCGAGCTTGCCAGGCTGGCGAAGGCCGACGGCGGTGAGCTGAACATCGGAGTCCTGGAAAAAGCGGAGGCTTTGGGAGAGCACTCGCTCTCCGGCGCCGTCGTCAACCCACGCGCATTCCGGGAGCTGTTTCCCGATCTAAACGACTCGGATTTCCCGTTCCGCGCACCGGTCGGTAGGGAAGCAGTGTATCTGCTGACGGCCGAACGCAGCTGGCGTCTTCCTACGCCACCGTCGATGCGCAATCACGGCAACTTTGTTGCATCGCTCTGCGAGATCGTGCGCTGGCTCGGCGCCAAGGCCGAGGAGCTCGGCGTCAACGTGTTCACCGGATTTCCCGCGGCGCAGCTGCTGGTACGCGACGCGGCGGTGGCTGGTGTCCGCACCGCGCCCGCCGGCCTCGATCGCGAGGGCAAGCCGACGCCGGGTGGCTCGGCATCCAACGACCTCGTCGCCAAAGTCACGGCGCTCGCGGAGGGGACACGGGGGTTGCTGACGCAGGCGTGGTGTGCGTGGCAGCGCGTGCCGTCGGAGAATCCCCAGATCTTCGCTCTCGGCGTGAAGGAGCTGTGGGAGACGAAGCAGCCGCTCGATCGCGTCATTCACACACTCGGATGGCCGCTGCCGAGTGATGCGTTCGGCGGGAGCTTCGTGTACCCGCTCGAGCCGAATCTCGTTGCGTTGGGGCTCGTGGTCGGTCTCGATTACCGCGACGCCGCGCTCGACGTGCATGTCTTGGTGCAGCGGTTGAAGCAACATCCGCTGCTGCGCACCCTGCTCGCGGGCGGCGAGATGGTCGAGTGGGGTGCCAAGACGATTCCCGAGGGCGGTTTCTACTCGCTCCCCGAGCGCCGCTCCGGTGACGGTGTCGTGCTGCTGGGTGACGCCGCAGGGTTCGTGGACGTGCCGTCGCTCAAGGGAATTCACTACGCGATGCAGTCGGGGATCTCCGCGGCGCGCGCGATCTTCCAGAATCTCAAGCGCGGCGCTGCCTTAGCGGAGTACGATCGCCTGGTGAACGCGTCGTATGTCGCCAGGGATCTCTATCGCACGCGCAACATGCGGCTTGCCTTCCGCCACGGCTTCATCCTTGGCGGCATCCAGGCAGCGCTGATGACGTTGACGGGCGGCCGGTTCCCCAACGGGAAGTATCGGATGCATGCGGATGCCGAGGTCGCACGGCGGTTATCCGCGGGCTCTCGCGCGGGGTCAGCCGAGACGCCAATCGGGGTCAGCAAAGTGGACGCGGTGTTCAAGTCCGGGAACGCAACGCGGGATACGATCCCGAGTCATCTGATAGCCGCTCCCGATGTCCCGCTGGAAGTCGCGCGGTTTTATTCGCGGATGTGCCCGGCCGGTGTGTACGAGGCGCATGACCCGGAGGTAGGGGCGCAGCATGCTGCGCCCCTACTCCGTGTGAACGCGCCCAATTGCGTGGATTGCAAGGCGACTGACGTACTCGGACCACGATGGACGCCGCGCGAGGGTGGGAGCGGACCGAAGTACAAGCGCATGTAGCGCCAGCGCTAGACGTGGCTGTCGGTGAAATACTTCCGCGCGCGTGCAACGAGCTGTGGGCTCGACATCGGGAGATTGCGTTTCACCCAGAGCATCGTGCGTTGCCCGCTGGGGAAGCGGCGCGCGGCGTCGTGGCGCGACACGCCCGCCATCTGCGTGAGGGGAATCCCGAAGATCTCCTTGCTCGCCCGATCGAGCGCCACGCCGAACCGCTCGTCTTCCGGCGTGCCCAGGATGTCGGAATGGGTGCGGCCCAATTCCTCGAGCGGGGCGGCATACGACTGCTCCGAGTACGTGTCCATCGTGTAGCCGCAATACAGCGAAAACTGGTAGTCGGCGGCCATGGCGTTCCAGAAGTCCTCGAGGCGAATCGCGGCCTCCGCATGCCCCGCGGTCCACAACCCATTTGCCATCTCGGTGTAGACACGTGTCCCGCTGCCGTAGGGCAGCAAGCGGGACAGGACGGGCGCGAGCGAGGCGCGGAACTTCGCCCACTCGGGCAGCCCGGCGGCCGAGCATTGGTCCAGGACCTTCGCGGTGTTCAGGATCGACAACTGCCCGGCGTCGCATAACGCCTGGGGGTGGAACTTGCTCGCGCTGAGGCGCTCGAACAGCCGATCCACTTGATCGGTTCCGGTGATGACCAGCACACCGTTGCCGCGGCGCAGGCCCGCCTCGAGGAACACGAATGCGGACTCCGTGAGAGCGCCGTCATCGCGATGGAATTGGGCGAAATGCCGGCCGTGCGGCGCATCAGTGAGCAGGGCACTACCGGCGGGGGCGGTCACTCCTTACCGCAACGACGCTTCGTAGTAGCGACGCGCCCGCTCGAGCACCGCGGCGCTGGCGGACGGCAGATTGCGCTTCACCCACAGCATCGTCCGCTGCCCGCTGGGAAGCCGCTTCTCGCCGTCCTGATGGTCGCGCGAGAAGCCGACCATCTCCGAGAGCGGGACGCCAAACACGTCCCGGCTCGCGGAATCCAACGCGTCACGGAAGCGCTCGTCGTCCGCGGTGCCGAGGATGTCGGAATGCGTGCGGCCAATCTCCTCCAACCCAGTGTAGGCTTGGTCGTTGTGCAGGTCGAGCCTGTAGCTGCAAAACAGCGAGAACGGATACAGGCGCGCCAGTGCGTTCCAGTATTCCTCGATCCGAATGGCCGCTTCCTGCTTCTCTTCGTGCCACAGCAGATCCACCATCCCATCGTACGTCCGCGACGTCCCGCGCCCGAACGCCCGCACGCGCTCGAAGATGGCTGACATGGTCCACCGGAAGTCCTTCCAGTCCGGCGTGTCGTTGCGCGTGAACTTGCGCAGCGTCAGCTCGGCATTGTGCAGCTCGAGCCGTCCGGACTTGAGATGCACGCCCGGATCGACCTCCTCCTCCCGCAAGCGCGTGAGGAGGAGGTCGGTGAGCGCGTGGGAGGCAATGACCACGACGCCGTTCCCGCGCTGCAGACCTGTCTGCACGTACTCCGTGACGGCGTGGGTGAGGGTCCGCGCGTCGGCGTGTAGCAGCGCGAAATGGCGATTCACGGGCGCTTCCAGCAGGAGCACATCGACACAGGGGTCGGCCATCTACTGGTTCATCGGGGCAACGGCGGACGGGGCGCTCATTGGAGCAAACAGTAGGGAACCGCATTCTGGTCGACAATCAATCCGTTGGACGACCGGCGTGTGCGCCGGACCAGATCCGATGGGCTAGTCCATCGGATGGAAACTCAATTTTATCCCGTCGATGATGAACTGGACGGCAATCGCACACAGGACAAGGCCCATCAGCCGGGTCAGGATCCGCATCCCCGTCTGGCCGAGCCGCCGCTCGACCATCGACGCCGCCGCCAAAACCAGATACGTGATCACCGCCGTCAGTACGATCGAGGCGTACACCGTTACGGTCGCCGCTACTGATTTCGCGCCGAGGGCGAGCACCATCACGGTCGAGATCGCACCGGGCCCGGCGAGCATCGGCACGCCCAGCGGCATGATGCCGATATCGTCCTTCTGGATCCCCTCGGCCGTCTCGACCGCCGTCTCACGCTGGAGGCTGCGCCGCGCCTGGACCATGTCGAGGGCGTTCAGGCCGATGAGCACGCCGCCCGCGATCTTGAACGCGCCGATCGTGATGCCGAAGATCTTGAAGATCATGCTGCCACCCAGGGCGAACGCGATGAGCGTGATCGTGCAGGTCCACGCCCCGCGGCGCGCGAGCATCTTCCGCTGCGCCGGGGTGTCGCGCACGGTCATGGCGAGGAAGGCTGGAATGACCGCGAACGGATCCACGATGAACAGGATCGACGTGAAGATCAGGACGAGCTCGATCGCCCGCTCGGTCATCGGGGGGCTCGGAGCAGGCCGGCGCGAATGCGCCGCATCTTCTCGGTCGGCGCCGCGACGTCGCCCAGCTGCGCGCGTACGCGACTGTACGTCCCCGCCAGGAACCGGATCGTCACGGGCCGGCCGTCGCGGACGACGTCGATTGCGACCGGCGCGCGCGGACCGATGGCGCGTACTGCAGCGGTCACGTCGGTGCCGTCGATGATGGACCGGCCGTTGATCCGCACCAACTCATCCCCCGTGCGCAGACCCGCCGCCTCCGCCGCGCTCCCCGGCGCCGCGACCGCGCGCCAGCGGCCGCCCTGGACGGCGGGCGGGATCGAGCCGACGCGCGCGTCCACGTCCGGTATCTCGGTGAACAC
>Ga0209378_1003612_pt1 | contig 10394 bp, 10 predicted proteins | sample GraSoiAngelo_156_FD_186170 | JGI IMG/M metagenome (GOLD analysis project Ga0209378, IMG submission 186170) | Grasslands soil microbial communities from the Angelo Coastal Reserve, California, USA - 14_1009_13_40cm (SPAdes) (version 2) | ecosystem: Environmental > Terrestrial > Soil > Grasslands ... | reverse complement strand
CCCATAGACTCCTGCGCGGGACGTGAGGACGATCACCGCGGCGTTCTTCGCGTCGCTGGCCGCCGCGGCCGCGGCGAGCGCGCCGGCATCGGATCCGGACCTCTTCTGGCATCTCGCGAGCGGCGCATGGATGCTCGACCACGGACGCCTCCTCGACCAGGACGTCTTCTCGTTCACGAGGACGGGCGCGACCTACCAGACCGGTCAGTGGCTCGGCGAGGTGGTGCTCGCGTTCGTCTACCGGCAGGCGAGCTGGCTGGGCGTCGACGTGCTGCGTGCGGTCCTCGTCGGTGCGGCGGCGTTCTTCGTGGCGCGCGCCACCGCCCGCGTGCAACCGCACATCGGCTGGGCGGCGGTCCCGATCCTCGCGACGATCCTCGTCTCGCGCACGATCTGGGGCGACCGGCCGCAGCTCTTCACGCTCGCGCTCGTCCCGGCGGTCTTCGATCTTCTTCTCGCCGTCCGACTCGAGCGTCGTCCGCGGCTCCTCTGGATCCTGCCGCCGCTCTTCGTGCTCTGGGGAAACTTGCACGGCGCGTTCGCGATCGGGCTCGTGCTGGTGACGGTGTTCGCGATCGAGGCCGTGCTCGTGCGCGAGAGCGCGCTGCGGCGGCCGCTCGTCCTCGCGCTCGCCGCCTCCGTCGTGGCGAGCGCGCTCAACCCGGCGGGAGTCCGCGCGCTCGCGGCCGCCTCCGCCTACGCGTCGACGTCAGGCGCCTACATCGTCGAGGAAGGACCGCTCGACGTGCTTACCGGTCCCGGCGTCGTGTTTGCCGCGATGCTCCTCGTAGCCCTGGGCATCGCGCTCACGCTTGGCGGCGAGGCCATCGCCCGGCGGATCGGCGCGCCGGTCCTCTGGCCCGGCCTGGTGATCGCATTCGCGCTCCTCGGGCTCGCGATCCAACGCCAGGTCACGTTCGCGTGCGTCGTGATGACGCCGTTCCTCGCCGCGGGGATCCCGGCCGTCCTCGGCCGGCGCCCGCTCGCCCCCGTGGCGCTGCCTCGGGCGATCGTCGTCGCCGCGTGCGCGCTCTTCGCGCTCGCCGTCGCGACGGTCGCGGCGGTCGCGGCCCCGCGCGCTCCGGACCTCGCGGCATACCCCGCGGACGCGCTCGACGCCCTCGCGACCGCTCACGGAAACCTGCTGAACGAATATGACTGGGGCGGCTACCTCATCTTCGCGAGCCCGTCGCACCCCGTGTTCATCGACGGCCGCGGCGCGACGCTCTTCGTGCCCGGCGTCCTCGACGATTTCGAGGAGGCCGTGCGCCTGCGCCCCGCCTACCACGACGTCCTCGCGAAACACGGCATCGCGCTCGTGCTGCTGCGGCCGGATCGTCCCCTCACGGTGGCGCTCCGTGAGGACGGCTGGCGCGCGCTCGCCGAGCGATCGGGGCGTTGGGTCCTCCTCGCGCGACCGTGAGGCCTTCGCTCGTCGTCCCGCTGGCCGCCGGTGCCGTCTTCGGCGCGCTCGCGACGATCCAGGCCGTGAGCGACACCGACCTCTGGTGGCATCTCGCGACGGGACAGCAGACGCTCGCCCACGGCCTCGCCCGCACCGACGCGTTCGCCTGGACCATCGCGGGCCGTCCGGTCCTGCTCGACCAATGGCTCGGCGACGTCCTCATCGCGCTCGCGTACGCCGCGGGGTCGTGGCACGGGGTGATCGCGCTCCGCGCGCTCGCGGTCGCCCTGCTCGTGACGCTCGTCGTCGGTGCCGCGCTCGCGGAGCGTCCGGGCCGTCCCCTCGTGGCGCTCCTCGCGGCGCTGCCGGCGATCATGCTCTCGCGCTCCGCGTACGGCGACCGTCCGCAGCTCGAGGGGTACGTCCTCTTCGCCGCGCTGATCTGGCTGCTCCGGGCCGGACAGAAGGGATCGTTGCCGGCGCTCGTCGCGACCGCCCCGCTCCTCGCCCTGTGGTCGAACCTCCACGGATCGAGCGCGCTCGGACTCGGCCTCATCCTCGTCGTGCTCGCGGAGCGCGCGCTGCGCGATGGCGCCTTCCGCCGCACCGCCGCGGTGCTCGCGGTGGTCGCGCTCCTCGCGACGCTCCTCACGCCTGCGGGCTTCGGATCGTGGGCCTCGTCGGGCGGTCACTTCCTCGCGCCGCCGCGCTACATCGAGGAGGAGGGCGTGCCGAACCTGCGCAGCGTGCCGGGCCTGATCTTCGCCCTTGTCCTCGCGCTCGTCCTGGGGACCGCGTTCCTCGGTCGCGGCGCGCGCCGCGCGGAGGCGGCGCTCCTGCTGCCGGTCGTGTTCGTCTCGCTCACCGCGGCGCGCCACATGCCGTTCTTCGCGATCGCGGCGGCCCCGTATCTCGCGGCGGAGGGGCCGGCGGCCCTCGCGTGGCTCGCGCGGCTCGCCGGCATCTCGGCCCGCGTCCCCGACGCGTCGCCGGCGCGGTCGTCGTGGCAGGTCGACGTCGCGGCCGCCGCGCTCGCGGCGCTCGTGCTCTCGGTCGCCGCCGCCGCGGCGCCGGGCGATCCGGATGAGTCCTTCTATCCGCGTGGCGCTCTCGCGGCCCTGCCGCGCGGTCCGGGGTTGCTGAACGCCTACGACTGGGGCGGCTGGCTCATTTGGAACGCACCCGATACTCCCGTCTTCATCGACGGCCGGCTCTTCCCGTTCGTGCCGGACGGGCTCGCGGACTACCGGAGCATCGTCGGCCTGCATTCGGACTGGCGCGCGGTCCTCGACCGGCGCGGCGTGCGGGCGCTCCTGCTCCGTCCGACCGATGCCGCTGCGGTGCGCGCGCGCGAGACGGGGTGGACCGTGGTCGCGAGCGGACCGGATTTCGTGCTGCTCGCGCGACCTTAATTCATATACTCCGCGCACGAAGGAGCCGACCCGCCTACCACGAGACAGCGACGATCTCGACACGCAGTTCGACGCCATCGTCGACACGCTGCGTCGTGACGTCCGCCGTTTGCGCCAGCAGGTCGAACGCTTCGGGAAGGCCTACCACAAGCAGGCGGAGGCGCTGACCCGCCGTGCCGACACCGAGCTCGACGAGACGACCGCGCGTGCGAACCGCCGCCTCAAGCAGCTCCGGCTGGTCGTCCAGCACATCGAATCGACCGCGGCCTACCTCCTCGGCACCGGGATCGGTCCGGCGGAGCAGGTCGACGACGAGCAGATCGAGATGGCGCAGCGCGTCCTCGAGAGCCTCGAGGCCGAGCGCGAGCGGCTGTATCGCGACGTCCACGACGGGCCCGCGCAGGTCCTCGCGAACGCGATCTTCGAGGTCGAGTACCTCGAGCGCGTCGCCGAGCGGGCGTCGTCGGAGGTGCGGCAGACGCTCCGCTCCGAGCTGTCCGGCCTCAAGGGGCAGTTCCGCTCGTCGCTCGACTCGGTGCGCGCGATGATCTACGACCTTCGTCCCCCCGAGCTCAGCGAGCTCCCGCTCGCGGAGGCGATGCGCAACTACGGGAGCGAGTGGGAATCCCGCTGCGGTATCAAGGTCGCGAGCACGCTCGACACGGCCGAGACCGGCCTCACGCCTACGGCGGAGCTCGCGATATATCGCGTCATGCAGGAGGCCCTGCAGAACGTCCACAAGCACGCACGCGCGACGAGCGTCGGCGTCAACTGGTCGCGCTCGAACCGGACCTGGGTGCTCCACGTCACCGACGACGGCGCCGGCTTCGACATCGTGAAGGCGGCGCGACGTCAGAAGTCGGTGGGGCTCCTCTCCATGCGCGAGCGCGCCGAGCTCATCGGCGGCACGCTGCAGATCCAGTCGACGCCCGGGAAGGGGACCGCGGTGACGCTGCTCCTTCCGACCGAACAGACGATGGAACGACTCCGGAAGGTGGAGGCCGATACGTGAGCGAAAAGAGCGAGCGGGCGATCCGGATCCTGATCGCCGACGCCAGTCGGATCACGACCATGGGGATCCGTCAGGTGCTGGAGAAGGAACAGGACTTCGAGATCGTCGGTATCGCCGGCGACGGCGAGGAGGCCGTGGCGAAGACGAACGAGCTCGAGCCGGACGTCCTCGTCATCGAGGTCGACCTGCCCCGGCTGTCGGGCATCAAAGCGACCCAGCGCGTGCGGCGCGAGCTGCCCGCCGTCGGCGTCATCATCCTCACCGCCCAGGACCAGGAGCAGATCCTGTTCGAGGCCATCCGCGCGGGCGCGGCAGCGTATCTTCACAAGGACTGCGAGCCGACCGAGCTCGTCGACGCCATCCGCAAAGTGCGCAGCGGGCAGTTCATCATCAACGAGAAGATCTTCAGCCGGCCCGCCGTCGCGTCGAAGGTGCTCGCCGAGTTCCGCGAGCTCTCGGTGTACGGGCCGGGCTCGACGCACGTCTTCGCGCCGCTCTCCCCGCGCGAGGTGCAGATCCTGGACAACATCGCCCAGGGCATGACGAACAAGGAGGTGGCGTACGCACTGGCCATCTCCGAGCAGACGGTGAAGAATCACATGTCGAGCATCCTGCGGAAGCTGTCGGTGAACGACCGCACGCAGGCCGTCGTCTACGCCATCCGGCAAGGGTGGATCAAGGGTCCGGAGATAGGCAATTGAGCACGGACGCGCCGAGCGTCATCGCCGAAGTCACGTCCGAACGGCAGAAGATGACCGCGGAGATACGCGAGCTCGACCTGCTCGTCGAATCGACACAGACCGAGGTGAGCCGCCTCAAGGCCCGCGAGGACCAGACGAAGGCGAAGGTCGACGAGGTGCGCACCAGCGCCGCGGACGCGAAGCGCGAGGAGATCTTCGGCGCGTCCGACGAGTACACGGTCGCTCTCGGCCGGCGCATGACGATGGAGGGACAGCTCGCGACGCTCCAGGGGAAGCGCAAGCTCCTCGATCGGAGCGCGCAGCTCCTCGCCATGGCCGCACGGCAGCTGGAGGAATATTCGGTGCCGCCTCTCCCGGCGGATGCGAGCCCCGTGATCGACGAGGGCAAGCTCCTGCAGGCGGTCGTCGACACGCAGGAGGCCGAGCGCAAGCGCATCGCCAGACAGGTCCACGACGGACCGGCGCAGGCCATGGCGAACGTCGTCCTGCAGTCGGAGATCAGCGAGCGTCTCTTCGAGGTTGACCAGCAGCGCTCTCGTACCGAGCTCGCCTCGCTCCGTCAGATGGTGAACAAGACCTTGCAGGAGCTGCGCGGCTTCATCTTCGAGCTGCGGCCGATGATCCTCGACGATCTCGGGCTCGTGCCGACGCTCCGCCGGTACGTCCAGACGCTCATCGACAAGCATGGCGTGCGCATCGACTTCTCGAGCACCGGGCGCGACCGCCGTCTCCCGTCCGACGACGAGGTCGCGATCTTCCGGCTCATCCAGGACTCGCTCGTCGAGCGCATCGAGAAGGCGCAGGCGAAGGACCTCGTTCTCGGGATGGCCTGGAAGGAGGACACCCTCGACATCCTCCTGCAGAGCGACGGCAAGGAGCTCCCACCCGATGGCGAGCTGCAGTCGGGGCTGCGCCGGAGCGAGCGGCTCGAGCTCCTGCGCGGCGAGTCCACGCACGAGACGCGCGCTGACGGTACCGTCCTGCTGACCGTGAAGGTCCCCGTCCGCTCCGCCCCGCAAGTCGTCACGTGAGGTCTCAGGGCGCTCCGCCCCCCGAGACCCCCCTCGCGTCGCCCCCCAAGACCCCCCGAACTCGCGAGCTCACGACGGACCAGGTCGCGGAATACCTCGAGGCCACCTGCGCGCTGGTCGAGGCCGAGCTGCGCGCGCTCGGCGACGACGCCTCCTGGCACTTCGATCCGCGGGAGTGGTGCGCGAATCAGGTGGTCGGTCACGTGGTGGAGGCCGAGAAGCGCGGCTTCGCCGGCCGGATCCGCGAGATCCTCGAGGGCAAGCGACGGACGGCCGCGTGGGACCAGGCCGCGGTCGCGAAGGAGCGCGACGATTGCGCGCGGATCGCGCAGAGCCTCTGGATGGAGTTCATGGGCGTACGCAACGGCTCACTCCAGCTCGTGCGCTCGCTGGGGCCCGGCGACCTCGGGAAGGGCATCGAGCACCCGAAGGCCGGGCGCCTGACCGTGCGCGATCTCCTCCACGAGTGGGTGCACCACGACCGCAACCACACCAAGCAGCTCCTCGCGCTCGCGCAGGAGCGCGTGTGGCCGCACATGGGGAACGCGCAGAGCTTCAAGGGCGAATAGCCCGCCGCGGTCCCAGGGCGAGCGCCAGCAGCCAGAGCGGCGCGAGCGGCACCCCCGCCTGCTGGACGAGGGCGACGACGACGCCGGATCCGACCCAGAGCGCCGTCGCGCGCGTGCCAGTCGCCGCCGCCGCGATCGCGGGATAGGCGACGACGCCGTCGTGCAGCAGCGCGTGCGGCGCGGTGAGGAGCGACCAGGGCGAAGCGTCGACCGTCCGGCTCCTCACGTCGCGAGAGCGGCGGACGATCACGACGGCCGCGATCGCGGCCGCCGCGAGCGTGAGGGCGGCGTTCAATCCGGCGTCCGGGCCGAGCCCGCGCCGCGCGAGCGCGGGAAGCCCGAGCTCGCCGGGGCGGAGCTGCTCGGCGGCGAGCGAGACGAGGAGCGGATAGCGGGCCAGCCCGTCGACGCCCGCCACCGCGAGCGAGAGCGTCGCGACGGCGACGAGCGCCGCGGCGAAGCCGGCCGCCGTCCCCCGACGGGTCAGCGCGACGATCGCGAAGAGGGGAAGGAGCTGCGGCCGGAGGGCCGTCGCGCCGAGGAGCACGCCGGACCAGAACGGCGGCGCGCGCAGGGATGCGGCGAGCGCGAGGAGGACGAACGGGGTCGTCTGACCCTCGACGAGGGCGATGAGCGAGGGCGGGGCGAGGAGCGCGAAGGGGAGCAGGCGGGCACGCTGGTCGGCGGCGGCCAGCGGCGCGAGGAGCGCGGCGGCGCCCAGGAGCGCGGCGACGCCGAGGGTGAGCATCGCCGCGTACGCAGGCGTGTACGGGAGCGCGCCGAGCGGCGCCATGAGCAGGGCGAGCGCGGGAACGTTCGGATCGAAGAGGAAGACCGTCCGCTCGGAAAGAATCGCGTGCTCCATGGCGAACTGCGCCGCGGGATCCGTCACCTCACCGCCGTGTCCGGTCGCGACGAGGCGCGCGGTGGCGTAGAGCGCGATGAAGTCGTAGCCCGCTGGCTCGGCCGTGTGGACGGCGAACGCGACGAGCCACGCGGCGAGCGCGAGGACGAGCCCCCTCGCGACGCGCGTCACGCGCCGCCGATGTTCGTGAGCGCGATGCCCAGGTAGTAGTGGGTGAGGATCTCGCTCGCCGAGCGGCCCTGGAGCGCCATCCCCTGCGCACCCCATTGCGACATCCCGACGCCGTGGCCGTAGCCCTTGCCCGTGAACACGAACCGCGCCGGGAGGCGGACGTCTCCCGGTCGGGGTCGATGAGGCGCGTGTAGGCCGGCGCGTCGATCGTGGCGCCGAGCAGCTCCAGCGTGCGGAGCCGCTCGGTGTTCGTGTACGAGACGAACTCGGTCTCGTCGGCGGGACGGACCGCGACGGTGAAGAGCGTGCTGCGCAGACCGAAGTAACGCCGCGAGGCGTCCTTCCCGATATCCCGCGATCCCCCGCTGCCGACGATGCGCGCCCCTATGACGCGGCCGGTCTTGGACACGGATGTGATCTCGATCCGTTGCACGTCGCCGACGTTGAGTCCGCGGACCGCGAGGTAGTCGCGCAGCTGCGGCGCCGTGAGCTCGGTCGTCCACTCCCAGCTCGTGCGACCCCAGGACGATGTCTTCGCGACGTCGTCGGCGGGCGACGGGACGCTCCGGAGATACGGCAGCGCGCTCGCGTAGACGTTCTCCGAATCCTCCGTGATCCCGCCGGCGTTCGCCGAGTAAAGCGCCTCGATCGCGCGGCCCTGATACGTGGCGATCACGCCGGCCGTGCGCGCCACGGCCTTCACGGTCGAGGCCGCCTCGCCGCCGACGCCGTCGTACTCCTGGTCGCGCGTGTCGCCCTCGAGGTCGTACGCGCGGTGCCGCGCGAGGTGGGTGACGAGGTACGTCCGCGCGGCGATCGCCTGCGCCGCGAGCGCCTCCGGCTCCCAGGACGACGGCTCCTCGGAGCCGACGACGGAGGCGAGGTAGTCGGACGTCGGGACCTCGTTCACGACGATCATGTCGCCTTCGTCGTCGAGCGCCAGGTCGAACGTGCCCCGGAACGCGCGGCCGTCGAAGGTGAGGAAGCCGTCGTCCGTGGCGAAGTGAAGGCCGACGACGCGGTCCGAGGCGATGAGCGGCGTGCCGACGTCGTCGCGGTCGTTCCGCAGTACCGCGAATTGGAAGGGCACGTTCACGAGCGCGCTCGGCTCTTCGCGCACCGCCTGCCGCGCCTCGCGGAAGAGCCGCGCGCGGCTCTGCCGCTCCTCAGGCGACAGATCGGTCACGTTCGTGTTCGTCGGCGGCAGATCGATGCCGCCGCCCTCGGCGAGGCGGCGGACGTTCGTTCTCGCGAGCGTCCGCAGGCCGCCCTGGTACACGACCTCGCCGCTCGCGCGGGTGACGGCGACCGTGCCGGTGGACGAGAGGATCGCGTAGCTCGTCCCGAGGCGCGCGATGTTCACGCGGACGGCTGCCGGCACCGCGTACCGCGGAGCGGCCGCCGCCTCTCGGGCGAGCGGGAGTCCGGCGATGAGGAGCAGGCCGGAGAGGAGGACGGGCAGCCGCCGCGTCATGGCGCCCTCCCGTAGACCTCCGGCTTGAGGACGCCGACGAACGGCAGGTTCCGGTACCGCTCCGCGTAGTCGAGCCCGTAGCCCACGACGAACTTGTCCGGGATCGCGAATCCGCGATAGTCGATCCGCGCGGGGATCACCCGGCGGGCTGGCTTGTCAAGGAGCACGCAGAGCCGCACGGACGCGGGCCGCTGCGCGTGCAGATGCTCGATGACGTACGCGAGCGTGTGCCCGGTGTCGAGGATGTCCTCGACGACGAGCACGTCGCGTCCCTCGATCGGGTTCGCGAGGTCCTTCAGGATCCGCACGGCGCCGCTCGTTTCGGTCGAGCTTCCGTACGAGCTGACCTCGAGGAAATCGAGCGCGAGCGGGATCGGCGTGGCGCGCATGAGGTCCGCGAGGAAGGGAAGCGCGCCTTTGAGGATGCTGACGAAGACCACATCTTTGCCCCGGTAGTCCCGTGCGATCTCCGTGCCGAGCTCCTTGACCTTCGCCGCGATCTCCTCGGCCGTGAGGAGGATCTCGGCCACGTCGTCGGCGGGGGTGGTGGCGCTCAGCGCGTGCATCGCGACCCAATTGTCGCAGTGGCGTGGGGGTTACGAAGGGGCCGAAGCCCCCTTCGACCGGATCCACCAGGCGAGCCCACCCGCGGCGAGGACCACGATCGCGACCGCGCCGCCGACGAGCGGGGCGCCGTCCGTGGGCGCGGGAGGGGACGACGCGCTCGCGCTCGGAGCTGCCGCCGCGACGGCGCTCGCCGACGGCGTTGCCGTCGCCTCGGCGCTCGGCGAGGGCGTTGGGCTCGCCGCTGGCGTCCCGGCGACCGAGGGCGCGGCGGTCGTCGGTGCGGCGGTCGCCGTGGGCGCGGGCGTCGCCGGCGGTGCGGTGCGCGGCGCGGGCGTCGGGGGCGCGGTCGTGGGCGGCGGCGGAGGGGCAGTTGGCGGAGGCGGCGGGGTCGGCGCGGGCGTCGCGGGTCCGACGACCGTCACGCTGCCGCGCATCGAGGGGTGTACCGCGCAGTGGTACGCGAACGTCCCCGCGACGGTGAACGTGAACGAGAAGCTCTGGCCGTTCGCGAGCACCTTGCTGTCCCATGTGCCGTTGTCGGCTGTCGAGGTGTGGAAGATCGCGCTGCCTTCGTTGTTCGTCCAGCGGACCGTGTCGCCGACGTTGATCGTGATCCCCGCCGGGGCGAACGCGAAGCCGGCGATGGAGACGGCCGAGGTCGCGGCGGCGACGGCGAGCGGCGCCGCGAGGAGGAGGAGCGAGAGCGCGCCGGCCGCGATCCACGCGACGACGACGGCGGGCCTCACGCGCATACGATACGGACCGTGCCGTTCGCAGCGCTCGGTCGCGAGGCCGAGCGCATCGGGGTGCGGCTCACGCAGTCGCAGCTCGCGGACTGCGAGCGTTTCGCCGGTCTGCTCATCGAACGCAATACGACGGTGAACCTCACGGCGATCACCGAGCCGCTCGACATCGCTCGGAAACATTTCCTCGACTCCCTCACCGCGCTCGCCGTCCGCCGCTGGACCGGGCGCGAGTGGGTCGTCGACGTGGGCAGCGGCGCGGGCTTCCCCGGGCTCGCGCTGCGCATCGCGCGACCCGAGCTGCGCTTCACGCTCGTCGAATCGGTCGGCAAGAAGGCACGCTTCCTCGAAGAGGTCGTCGCGACGCTGGGGCTCACGAATGTCGAGCTGCGCAACGAGCGCGCGGAATCGCTCGCGCGGGAGCGGCGCGAGAGCTACGACGTG
>Ga0209378_1003610_pt1 | contig 10398 bp, 8 predicted proteins | sample GraSoiAngelo_156_FD_186170 | JGI IMG/M metagenome (GOLD analysis project Ga0209378, IMG submission 186170) | Grasslands soil microbial communities from the Angelo Coastal Reserve, California, USA - 14_1009_13_40cm (SPAdes) (version 2) | ecosystem: Environmental > Terrestrial > Soil > Grasslands ... | reverse complement strand
GACGCTGTCGATCTGCTGCAGGACGCCGCGGAGCCGTCGCCGCGCCGGCGCCTCGTCGTCAACGATAATCGCGCGCATGATCGGAGTACGGAATCTCGATCGTGGCCACTGCGCCGCCCGGCGGCGGCGCGTTGGTCAGCTCGAAGCGATGACTCGCTCCGTACAGTTCCAGGAGGCGAGCGCGCGTGTTCGCGATCCCCACCCCGCCGCCGTTGCGACCTTTTCGCTCGGAATTGAGACCTGGGCCATTATCGCGAACCGCGAGATGGAGCCGATCCCCTTGACGCGTCGCGGCGATCTCGATTTCCGCAACGCGTCCGTTCGGATCCACCCCGTGGCGGATCGCGTTCTCGACCAGCGGCTGCAGCATGAACGTCGGGACCACGGCGGACGCGGCGCGCGGATCGACCCGGAACGTCACCCGCAGCCGGTCGCCGAAGCGCGCTTCTTGAATGGCGACATAGTGATCGAGCAGCTCGAGCTCCTGCTCGAGTGTGACGGGTGATCATACGATTCGCCTGCTTCGGGTCCTCCAGGACGAACGCGGAGATCGTGTGCAGCGTGTTGAACAGAAAGTGCGGCTGCAGCTGGCCTACGAGCGCGTCGAGCCGCGCCTGCACGAGCTGCATTTCGAGACGCGTGGCGCGCCAGGCGTGGTAGAGGCCCGCGACCATGGCGTACACCAGCACGTTGAACGTCCACCAGATCGCGATGCCGTCCCCCACACCGGAGAGGAACGTGTGTGGCGTGCGCCACAACCCGAGGGCCCATTTCAGGCCGCCCTCGAAGCCGGCGCACGCGACCGCGGTGAAGAGGGCCATGGGAACGTGTGCCGCGATGACGAGTACCGGTCGACGAATGCGCACTGCCCAGGCGGCAAAGGCGCACACCGGTGCCGTGAACAGCGCCCAGCTCCACCACCCCGTGAATTGCCACGCAAGGATCCAGCCCCAGGGGTGCGGCTCGTCGCCCGGCGTGGTCTGGAAATGCATCTGAATCGAGAAAAGCAGCGCCACCGCAGACCAGGCTCCAAACACGATCAATGCGCGCTTCACGAGCCTCATGGTAGCATGGTAGGGGACCCAGACGAGACGCGGGGGAGCGACGCCGTCAGAATCGTGTGAACTTCACAAAGCCGTAACGCGGCGGCTCTACGCCGGTTCCAGCGCCGCGACCAGATTGTCGGCCGGGAGGTCACCCATGCGCGCTCTGCTGCTCGGTGTCACGCTGTTCCTCGTGTCCGGCGACCGGGCGTCCGATCGTAACGCGCTGCTCGCCGCTGACCGGTCGCTTTCGGACAAGACTGCCGCCTCCGGGATCCTGCTAGGCTTTGTGCCGGCACTGACGGATGACGCAGCCTACCTGTATCCTGGTGCCCCGCTGCTCCGCGGCAGCAAGCAGATTCGCTCGTTCCTCGCCCGCGCTGACTCCCTCATGCAGCTGACGTGGTCGCCGGCGTTCGCCGACGTCTCCGCCGACGGCCGGCTGGGCTACTCGTACGGCTGGACGAGGGTCGACCGAACGCGCGGCAAGTATCTCGCGTGCTGGCAGAAGCAAGGCGGCGTCTGGCGGCTCGCGGCCTACGCGGCCACGCGCCCAGTCGCGATCACCGATTCCGCTGCGCTTACACCTCCACGCGGCGATCTCAGCGCACAGGTGCGCGGGCGAGCCGACACGCGTGAGCTGATGCGCGCCGACTCCGCCTTCGCGGCGCTATCGGTGACGAGCGGTGCGAAGACCGCATTCCTGACTTATGCAGCCGAGCAGGCGATTTCGTTCGGTGGGGGAGCGCAAATCACCGAAGGGCGGGAGGCGATCGGGGCCGGATTCGACGGCTTCCCGGCGGGCGCGGTGCTCGAATGGTGGCCCTTGGCCGCGCAGCTCGCTCCATCCGGAGATCTCGGCTGTACGGTGGGTGAGGCCAAAATCGCGAGCCTGAACCACTACAGCAAATATCTGACGATTTGGCGCCGGCAGGCGGATGGCAGTTGGAAGTTCGTAGCGGACGGCGGGAACGTGCGTCCTGCTCCGCCGACTAGCGGTACCCCGCCGCCTGAAGACTGAACAGCTCGGCGTAGAGTCCGCCGCGCGCGACCAGGTCGTCGTGCGTGCCGTCGTCCACCAGCTCGCCGCTCTTCAGGACGAGGATGCGATCGGCCATCCGCACCGTCGAAAAGCGGTGCGAGATCAAGACCGCCATCCGGCCCTTCGTCAGCTCGGCGAAGCGTAAGAAGACCTCGTACTCGGCGCGCGCGTCGAGCGCAGCCGTGGGTTCGTCCAGAATCAGGACCTGGGCGTCGCGCATGTACGCGCGCGCCAGCGCCACTTTCTGCCACTCGCCGCCCGACAGCTCGACGCCGTTGTCGAAGCGCTTCCCCAGCATCTGGTCGTAGCCCTGCGGGACGCGCTGCACGACAGAGTCCGCCAGGCTGCGCTGCGCGGCTTCGCGAATGCGGGCCTCGTCGCCGAGCGCCTCGATCTGACTGACGCCGATGTTCTCGCGCAGGATGAAGTCGTAGCGGACGAAATCCTGGAAGATGATGCCGATGTTCCTGCGGAGGCTCTCCAGGTCGTAGTCGCGCAGGTCGACACCGTCGAGTAACACGCGGCCCTCGTCGGGATCGTACAGCCGCGCCAGCAGCTTTACCAACGTCCGACCAGCGCGACGCGCTCGTGCGGCTCGAACGCGAACGTGAGACCGCGCACCGCCCAGCGCTGCGAGCCGGGATAGCGGAAGCCGACGTTCTCGAACCGGAATCCCGACACGATCGGCTTCGGCACGGCGCGGGCGCCCGGCTTCGAGGTGACGGTCGGCTGCACGTCGAAGAACGTGAACAAGTCGCTCAGGTAGAGGCTCTGTTCGTAAATCGATGAGAGCGAGATCAGCACGCTCTGGATCAGGCTTCTGCTCTGACGGAACGAGCCGGCCAGGAATGTCAGTGTGCCGATCGAGAACACGCCGAGCACGGTGCGATAGATGATCACCACGTAGGCGCCGTAATAGCCCAGTGTGCCGAGCGTGACCAGCAGCGTCGAGACGATGTTGCGCCGAATCGACAGCTGCTTGTTCTCCTGGTAGAACTTCTCGGACAGGTCGGCGTAGCGACTCACCAAAAAGTCCGACAGGCCGAACAGCTTCACCTCTTTGGCCGACTCGTCCGAGGCTCCCATGTAGCGCAGGTAGTCGAGCAACCGCCGCTCCGGCGTCCACCTGAAGAGGAGCGAGTAGCCCAGCGAAGCGAAATGCGCCTCGCCGAGGAAGGCCGGCAGCACCGCGACCGTCAGCAGTAACAGCAGCCACGGCAGCTGCACGAGCAGCACGCTCGCCAGGGCGATCAGTGTGACGAGGTCTTGTGCCGTTCCGAGCAGGAGCGTGAACAGGCCGATGCGTCCGACGGTCTGGCGGCGCGCCCGCTCCAGATGATCGTAGATCTCGGGGTCTTCGAATTGTGCGAGATCGAGCGTCGCGGCGTGGCGCATCAACCGGACGCTCAGCCGGTTCGCGAACAGGTCCCCGAGCAGGCTCTCGAGCAGTGACGAGAGGCGGGCGAGTCCTTCGCCCACGACCGCGATGCCGAGCTCCAGCGCGATGAGCACGGCGAGATGCCACCAGTCGGGGAGCCCGCCGGCCCGGACGGTGGCGACGCCCGCGATGACCGCATCGATGATGAGCTTGCCGATCCAGAGGACGGCGACGGGGATGAACGACCGAATCGCCCGCAGCAGCAGGATGGAGATCGTGTAGCCGCGGTGCGTTTGATAGACGAGCCGCACGAGCGGGGGGACGTGTTTCAAGGCGGCGAGCCGCTCGCCCCAGGTGGGCGGCGCGTCGGGGCTGGCCCCCTGAGCGGCGCGTGCCGCACGATACAGCCGCCGTTTGCCCATGAGCATTAACTTGGCCTGGGGAAGGACGTCAGACCAGACACATGCTATCCATCGTTGCCGCTGTCTGTTTGCTGACCGCGCAAGCTCCCGGTCCGGGCCTCACCGCGCGCGATTCGGCATTTCATGCCCTGAATCGGCTGGCGTACGGCGCCCGTCCCCGCGAAGCCGACAGCGTCGCCAAGGTCGGCGTCATGCGCTGGATCGAGCAGCAGCTCGACGCCGACCACATTTCGGACTCCCGTCTCGCACAGCGTGAGCATGAATTCAAGATCCTCCACTACGATCGCGGTGACCTCGCTGAGCGTTTTCGCACCGCGCAGCTCGAGCGGCAACGCCTGCAACGCGAAATGAAGGCCGGGGACACGACGAACTTGGATACCGTTGGCCCGATGCGAGAGTTTCGCGATTTGGGCGGCCAGCTCCAGCAACTCGCGATCGTCCGGGCCGCGGTGTCGGAGCGGCAGCTGCGCGAGGTGATGGTCGATTTCTGGACGAACCACTTCAACGTCTTCGTCGGGAAGGGGGCCGATCGGTTCCTCTTGCCTTCGTATATAGAGGAAACGATCCGGCCGCGCGCACTCGGGCGCTTCGAGGACTTGCTCATCGCGACGGCGCGCAGCCCCGCCATGCTCTTTTATCTGGATAATGCGCAGAGCGTGGCGCCGGGCTCCGCGCCGCCGCGGCCAATGATGTCGCCGTTCCGCCGGCCGCGGTTTGGGATGAACGAGATGAACGAAGAGCGGCGGCGGCGCCAGCCCACCGGCATCAACGAGAATTACGCGCGCGAGTTAATGGAGCTTCACACGCTCGGCGTCGACGGCGGCTACACGCAACAGGACGTCATCAACGTGGCGCGTATCTTCACCGGCTGGAGCATTCAGCCTCCGGAGCGCGGCGCGGGATTCTCCTACCACGATTGGGCACACGATCAAGGTGACAAGGTCGTGCTCGGCCAGAAGTTCGAGAGTGACGGCGAGGATGAAGGCGTCCGGTTGCTCAAATTCCTGGCCAGCCAACACGCGACGATGCACCACGTGAGCGCGAAGCTGTGCGCGCGATTCGTGGCGGATGAGCCGCCCGATGGCTGCGTGGATGCGGCGGTGGCGGCGTGGCAGAAGACGCACGGAGACATCCGCGCGGTGTTGCGCGCCATCTTCACGTCTCCCGATTTCTGGGCCCCGCAGGTGGTTCGTGCGAAGGTGAAGACGCCGCTCGAGTTCGTCGTGAGCGCGGTGCGTGCGGCCGGCATCGAGCCCGACTCGACGCCGCGCCTTGCGCAGCTGGTCGGCAGGCTCGGCGAGCCGCTGTATCAGCAGCCGGCGCCGACAGGGTATGCGGAGACGGAGGCGCACTGGGTGAACAGCGGGGCGCTGCTCGCCCGCATGAATGCGGCACTGATGCTGGCGAAGCAGTGCTCCAGCATTCCCACTGTCCCCGATCACTCGCAGCTCGTGGAGGCGATCGACCAGAAACTGCTCGGTGGCACCATGTCCGCTCATACGAAAAGCGTCATTCTCGAGCAGTTGGCAGATATCAACGATCCGGAGCAGGCACGCACCCTGGCTGTGGGTCTGGCCTTGGGCGGACCTGATTTTCAAAGACAATGACGATCTCGCGACGCGTGTTTGTCAGGGCTGGTGGACTCGCGCTGGTGAGCCTGGGGCTCGATCCCCTGTTCCTGGCCCGCGCGGCGTTTGCCTCTCGCCGTCCGACGGTCAGACCGTCCGACCGTCCGATCCTGGTATGCCTGTTTCAGCGCGGCGCGGTCGACGGCCTGAACATGATCGTGCCGCACGGCGAGCCGGCGTATTACCAGGAGCGCCCGCGCATCGCCATTCCCGCGACGGATGTCGTCGATCTCGACGGTCATTTCGGGCTGCATCCGAGTCTGGCGCCGCTGAAAGCGCTGTGGGACAACAAAAGCCTCGCCGCGATTCACGCGATTGGCTCGCCCGATGCGACGCGCAGTCACTTCGACGCGCAGGACTACATGGAAACAGGGACGCCCGGGGTGAAGAGCACCGCGGACGGCTGGGCGAATCGCTACTGCCAGCACGACCGCGAGCACGCCGATACGCCGTTCCGCGCGGTCGCGTTCGGTCCCCAGCTGCCGCGCGCACTCGCCGGCAGCGCCCCGTCGCTTGCGATCGACGACCTCCAGGCGTTCGGGCTACGCGTTCCGCAGGAAGCGGCGCGCGATCGTTTGACACGCGCCTTCGAAGAACTGTACGACGGCGCGGGCACGGGTTTGCTGGCGTCGTCGTCGCGCGAGGGGTTCGAAGCGGTCCAGATGTTGAAGCGCGCCGATCCCACGCAGTACCGGCCCGACAATGGCGTCGAGTATCCGCCGGGCCGGCTCGGCAAGACCCTGCTGCAAATCGCGCAGTTGATCAAAGCCGACGTCGGGCTGGAGATCGCCTTCGCCGATTGCAGCGGCTGGGACACGCACGTGAATCAGGGCTCGAGCGAAGGCCAGCTGGCCGCGCGGCTGCGCGAGCTGGGCCTGGCGCTGGCCGCGTTCGACAAGGATCTCGGCGACCGCATGCGCAACGTCGTCGTCCTCACGATGTCGGAGTTCGGCCGAACGATCCACGAGAACGGCAACAGCGGCACCGATCACGGCCACGCGACCGCGATGCTCGCGCTCGGTGGACCCGTGAACGGTGGTCGGGTGCTGGGGCGTTGGCCGGGGCTCAGCGTCGAGCAACGCTTCGAGGGACGCGACGTCGCCGTCACGACCGATTTCCGCGATCTGTTCGGCGAAATCCTCGTGCGTCACCTCGGCGCGACCGATCTTGGGGCCGTCTTCCCGGGCTATGAACCGAGTCCGGGGCGATTCCTCGGCGCGATTCGCGGGTAGCTAGGCGCTGGCGGCGGCGTCCAGCCGGATGACGCCGTCGCCGGCACCGTCGCGGATCGTCAGCCAATCGGTCCGCACGCGGTCCCACTCCTGAATCACGAGCCCCTGATCCTCGAACAGCGCGCGGATCTGGCTCGGACCGAACCCGGCGATCTCCTCGAGCAGCGGCACGCACCGACAGCGCGTCGTCGCTGATGACCGTGCGCTTGGCGATCTGCGCGATTTCCCGCGCCTCCGACGCGGCGATCGTGAAGCCCTCGCCGCGATTGACGTGCAGCATCACCGGAATGTCCGACTGCCCGTCGCCGACATAAATCACCTGATCGCGTGGGACGACATGCCGCGCGCGGATCTCTTCGACCGCGGCGACCTTGCCGTAGCCGGCGGCGACCCGCAGGAGCGAGCCGATTTGACCGCTGTCTTCCTGGAACTGAAAGCGGGTGCCCACGACGTGATCGGCCGGGACGATGCCCTCGAGGGCTGACAGCACGACCTCCTCGGGAGCCGCCGAGATCACGTAGAAATCGAAGCGGTGTCCGTCGATTCCCTGCGCGAGCATCCGGCCGAGCAGCTCGACATTCCGCTTGAGCCGCACGCGCCGGCCCACGGCCAGCAGGTCCTTGCGGGTCACGCGGCGAAAATCGGGATCGTGGGCAAGCAGGTACGCCAGCTCGGCGCCCTGTTGCACCAGATTGAGCTGCGCAAGCGCGGCGACGCGCTCGCGAAAACTATTGATCCCCAGCATCTCGCTCAACACGAGGCCGGAGTCGTTGAAGCTCAACGTTTGATCGAAGTCACTTGCCAGCAGGTAATGCCTCTTCATTCCATCTCCTTCGTTGAAGCTGCGCAACAAAAGGCCCGCTCCATCGTGGGGCGGGCCGTTCTGTGCGTTTGCGACTAAACCCATCGCGTTAGCTAGCGCCCGCCTCCCCCAAATGGTTCCCGGTGAGGAGCATCTTCGGATTGCAGGCGCACTTCGTCATGGCACCAAGGTAGGTACGAGGGCCGTCGCCGGTCAACTGCCGCGCTGTCACAAGCGCGTCACGGCTTCGGTTTTGCGCTCTCCGTAGCGGTAATTGGCAGCTCGAGACGTTCTGCTTTGCGAACCGCTGCCACCGTGGTCGTGGCGCCGATGCGCTCGCCGGTGAGCAGCCGATGGAGATCATCGATGCCATGCACCGGTTGGCCATCGAACGCGACGACGATGTCGCCCGGCTGGAGTCCTGCCCGATCCGCCGGGCTGCCGGTCTCTACCGTCGTGATCAACACGCCGCTCGGCTGCATGAGGCGATGCGCGCGCACCGCGAGGCGCGGCAGCGACACATTCTGCCCGCCCACCCCGATCCGCGCGCGGCGCACATGGCCGTGCGCGATGAGGTGCCCGACGACGAGCTTCACCGTGTTCACCGCGACGGCGAAGCAGATGCCCTGCGCCGGCAGGATGACCGCCGTGTTGACGCCGATCACGTTGCCGCGCGAATCGAGCAAGGGACCACCCGAGTTCCCCGGATTCAGTGCGGCGTCGGTCTGGATCACATTGTCGATCAGGCGTCCGGAGACGGAGCGGAACGACCGGCCCAACGCACTGACGACGCCCGCCGTGACGGTGCTCTGAAAGCCGAGCGGGTTGCCGATCGCGATGACCACCTGCCCCACGCGTAAGGCCCCCGAGTCGCCGAGCGGGACCGCGAGCAGCGATGAGGCATCGACGCGCAGCACCGCGAGGTCGGTGTCGGGATCGTCGCCCACCAGCTCGGCGCGGAGGCGCCGGCCGTCCGCGAACGCGATCTCGGTTTTGCTCGCACCGTGGGCGACATGGCTATTGGTGAGAATGAATCCATCGGGCGTAAAGACGAATCCGGAACCGCCTCCCGCACCGCCGCGGCGGCGGTGCTGAACTTCGACACTGACGACGGCAGGCGCGGCAAGCTCGACAACCCCGCTCACCGCACGCGAATAAGCGTCCAGTAGCTCTGCATCGACCGGAAATGCTGCGGGAGGCCCTAATGCCTCCGATTTGGTGGGCTCGCCGTCCACCAAACTGAGATCAGTACTCATGCCTTCACAACGCCACGTGGTTCCCCAGCACCCAGCCCCCGAGCCCCAAGCCCCATATATTCGAGCCCGCATGCGAGATGCTCTCCAGGCGCTGCTTCGGGAAGCGAGCGAGGCGAAACGCTCGGGGGACTTTTGGCGCGCCGCCGCTGGTATCCTCAGCGACTGGGCAGGCGGGGCGCGCGTGTCGATTCGCTATCGCGGCGTCAACGAAAGCAGCTCGGTAGCCGCGGGCGCCGACGACCGGTCCGGACGCAGCATGAGCGCGGAGTGGCGCGACCCGGAAGGACGGCACGTCGAAGTCAGTCTCGCCGGCGCACCGGCGTCGCTCCCCGTCTCGGAGCTCGAGGCGGCGATCGAGTTTTCGTCGCGGCTGGCAGTGATGGTGGGACGGCGCGCGGCCCTCGAGCGCGAGCGGCGGCTCGGCAGCTTCGTCGTCGAGTTGGCCCGCTGGCTGCTGGCGGCACCGGAGACGCAGCTGCTCTTGCGATACACACTCCAAAGCCTGATGGAGCTAGTCGAAGCGCAGGGCGCCTTCGTCGCGTTAAAACAACCGGACGGCGAGCACCTGCGGGTGTCCCCTGCGCTGGGCGAGGCCGCGGCAGGGGAGGGCCTGATCCTCGGCCTCGAGAACAGCACAACCGGTCGAGTCGTGCGGACCGGTGAGGCGATGATTACGGCGGATTTGCGCGCGGATGCCGATGCGAGCCCCGTCGCAAAGAGGCTGGCCGAGGGAGTGCGCGCCGCGCTCATCGCACCGCTGCGCATTTCGCAGGGAACGGTCGGCGCGGTCGGGCTGCTGCGGTATCGGAAGTCGGACGCGCCGGACCCGCCACCGTTCAGCCTGCACGAGCTCCAGTACGTGTCTGCCGTGGCCGCTCACATCGCGGGGGGCATAGAGCTTTCCGAAGCCGTCGCTGCGACCCGCGCCGCCGCGGACCGGGCACGGGCGATGGTCGACGCGAGTCCTTTGCCGATGGCGCTGGTGGATACAGCAGGGACGGTGCGACAGCTGAACGGGGCGGCAATGCAGGTCTTCGGGCTGGAGTCCACAGACGCGGCGGTCGGGCGCCATCTCGAAAAGCTCGGGCGCTCGCCAAGCGGGCTCACCGTGCGACTCGTGTTGACCGGCCGTCAGGAAGGGCAGCCATGGCATGGCCGCGTGCTCGTCACGCAAGACTCCGGCGATCGCCGCATTTGTGATTGCACGGTGACGGATCTGCGCGGCCTCGGATCGCAGGATCTGCTCGTCGCGCTCTATGACCGGACCGACGAGCTGCGCGCCCAGCGCGAGCTGATTGCGCGCGAGAAGCTCGCGACGGTCGGCGAAATCGCGAGCGGCGTCGCGCACGAGGTCAACAATCCGCTCGCCGCGATCCGCATGGAGGCCGAGCTCCTGGGGCGCTCGACCAAGGACGAAGAGGCCAGCACCGCGGCCGCCACGATCGTGCGCGAAGTCGATCGCGCGGCTCGCATTGTGCGCAGCCTGCTGCGGTTGGCACGCCGGGCCGACCTCACGCCGGTGCGCATCCAGTTGAACGAGCTGGTCCGCGACGTCGCCGAGATCCGCCAGCGCGTGCTGCGAGCGGACAACATCG
>Ga0209378_1003609_pt1 | contig 10399 bp, 7 predicted proteins | sample GraSoiAngelo_156_FD_186170 | JGI IMG/M metagenome (GOLD analysis project Ga0209378, IMG submission 186170) | Grasslands soil microbial communities from the Angelo Coastal Reserve, California, USA - 14_1009_13_40cm (SPAdes) (version 2) | ecosystem: Environmental > Terrestrial > Soil > Grasslands ... | reverse complement strand
TGGAATGAGGATCGCCCCAACGCTCCCTATCCGCGTCTCTCGCACGGCGACATCCGGTTCTGGAATTACCAGCCGTCGACGTTGCAGGCGATCAATGGGGCCTACGTGCGGTTGAAGAATCTGCAGGTCGGGTTCTCCCTCCCGGAGCGGCTGATCGCGCGGGCTCGCATGACGCACGCGAGAGTCTATTTCAGTGGGTTTGACCTGTGGGAGCAGCACCATGTGAAGGGCGGCTGGGATCCCGAGTCGATCGCGAACGGCTTCAACTATCCATTCCAGCGGCTGTATTCCTTCGGCATGGACATCACCTTCTGATGGGGCGCGCACTCATGAACCGGCTCACTGTCACGTACACCGGCGCCCTCCTCATGTTGGCGCTGGGCTGCAAAGGCCTCGACCTCGGTCCCAAGGATCAGGTCTCGGACGCGTCATTCTGGAAGACACCCGACCAGTTTAGACTAGCCGCCAACGATTTCTATTGGAGACTGCTGGGCGCGCAGAACTACACCGAGCTCAATTCGGATATTGCCACGGGAAGCGGCAACAGTGTGATGTCCTCCCTGAGTAACGGGTCCTTCTTGCCCCAGGCAAACGACACGGTCTGGGACAATTCCTACGCCGGCATCCGAGCCACGAACTATTTGCTTCAGAAGGCACAAGAATCAGGTCTCGGATCGCAGATCGACCGGTGGGTTGGCGAGGCGTTGTTCTTCCGCGCCTATAACTACTGGACCCTGGTGAAGAGGTACGGCGGTGTACCGCTGATCACCAAAGTGCTCGACGTGACCTCGCCAGAGGTGTACGCGACGCGATCCACGCAGCAAGAAGTCATCGATTTCATCATTGCCGACCTCGACAACGCCATCCCGAAGCTCCTCAAGCAGAGCCAGCTCAGCGCCGCAGAGATGGGCCGGGTGACGCAGGGCGCGGCGCTCGCGCTGAAAGCGCGGGCGGCGCTGTACCAGGGCACGTGGCTCAAGTACCACGCCGAAGGCAGTCCTACGGCGATGATCGCGGACGCCATCGCTGCCGCGGAGCAACTCATTGCGTCAAATGAATACGACCTGTACCGCGACCACGGCACAGACAGCGCTTACAAGTTCCTGTTCATCCTGCAGGGCGATGATAGTAAGGAAGTGATCCTGGCCAAACGGTATTACGCGGGTCGCGCCACCCACAACTGGACCAGAGAACTGTGGTTCAATTACATGATCCCCACGAAGAAGCTGGCCGACATGTACCTGTGCAAGGACGGCTTGCCCATTACGATCTCGCCGCAGTTTCAGGGATATGATTCGCTGGAGACAACTGAATTTCAAAACCGGGACCCCAGAATGGCCCAGACGTTCATCGTCCCCGGCACCACTGTCCACCAGGAGAATGGGTTCAACCCGGTGATTCCAGGCTTCTCGGGCACGAACGCCACTCGCACCGGCTACATGCTGCGCAAATTCCTGGACGAAACGGACGATGCGGCGCACTTTGTCGGTCAGTACGACTTCAAGGAGTTTCGCTACGGGGAAGTTTTGCTAAACCTCGCCGAGGCGCTGTTTGAGCGGGACGGTGTGATCTCCGATGGCGACCTGAACCGGACGATCGGCGCGCTGCGCCGCCGGGTTGGCATGCCGGATTCATCGGCAACCAACGCTTTTGTGAACAGCAACGGGTTGAACATGCTGACGGAGATCCGGCGCGAGCGGACCGTGGAATTGGCGTTCGAAGGTTTCCGGCGTGACGACTTGCGGCGCTGGAAGACGGCCGAAACCGAGATGCCGCAGGCGTTGCGCGGCGTAAAATTCGTCGGCACCGAATACCAGCAGCGGGATCCCGGCCTGGTGATCGGTACGGATATCCAGGTCGACGCCGGCGGCTTCGTCGTCTCGGAGCTGGCGGCCTCACGCCAATTCGTCGTCCCGAAGCACTACCTCAACCCGATCCCGTTGCAGCAGATTCAATTGTCAAAGGGCACGCTCACCCAAAATCCGGGCTGGTAATGCGCAGGATTCTGGCAGTCTCTTGTCTCTCGTGTCTGATCGCCGCTGCCCTTCACGGCCAGGACGGCACGCAGCGCGCCCGACTTGATCCTGCCAAGGTCCGCGTCCCGCCGTTCCACTTTCAGCCGGAATACACGTTCGACTCGCCGAGCGATCCACAGAAATGGTCGGTGCAGCCGAAGGGGCTGAACGTCTCGTTCGCGACCACCGACCAGGCCTACTTCAGGAGTGAGGTCCCGGACCTGCCGCAGCAATCCCAGTCATGGGAAGCCAGCGGCTGGAAAGGCGAACGGTTGAATGCGGAGGTGGTGGTCTGGTCACCGGACACGGTGCACCAGATTCGCGTCGCCGTCAGCGATCTCGTGAACGCGAACGGCGCCGCGCTTCCGAGCGGGAATGTGCATGTCTATCTCGTTCGCTATGTCGTCTCGAACTACCCCTACGGCGCCAACGAGGTCAGCTGCGGCGCGACCGACTCGAACCCGCCCTACCTCATGCCGGACCGGCTGGAGCCCTTCGCGCGGTTCGATCTGCCCGCGAACAGCGTCCGGCCGATCTGGCTGTCGCTGGACATTCCCGCAGGCACAACACCCGGCCTGTACCGGGGAATGGTTGACGTCAGTTCCGAGAAGGGTCGCGCGACACTGCGAGTAGCGATAACCGTCAAGGACCAAACGTTGCCGCCACCGGGCGATTGGACGTTCCGATTGGACTTATGGCAGAATCCCTGGGTGGTGGCCTGGTACTACCACGTCGAGCCCTGGTCGGAAGAGCACAAAGCACTCTTGCGGCGGCATCTCAAGTTGTACGCGGATGCCGGCGGAAAATACATCACCACCTACGCCGTCCATTCCCCCTGGTCCGACAATTCCTACATGATCGAAGGGGCAATGATCGATTGGACCAAGCGGGCTGATGGGACTTGGAAATTCGACTACAACATCTTCGATCAGTATGTGGAGCTGGCAACCGCAGTGGGCGTGACGAAGGCGATCACGATCTATACGCCGCTGCCGTGGGGGAACCGCTTCCGCTACCTCGATGAGAAATCAGGGAATTACGTGTATGAGTCCTGGGCGCCCGATTCCGCGCAGTTCGCGTCGGTGTGGAACGCGTTTCTCACCGATCTCAAGGGCCATCTGGAGCAGCGCGGCTGGTTTGATCGGACCTACCTGGGGATCAATGAAAACGAGATGGCGTATACCCTCGCCGCGATCCGCGTGATCAGGGCACACTCTCCGAAATGGAGAATCACGTACGCCGGCAACTGGCATGCGGAGCTGGACTCGCTGCTGGATGACTACTCGCCCATCATCACGGCTGAGCCGAGCCAACTGGCCCTGAAAGCCCGAGCGGCACGCGGAGGTACAACGACGTACTACGTATGCTGCACGCCGCAGAAGCCCAACACATTCGTGTTTTCGCCGCCGATTGAAGGCCGATATATCGGTTGGTACGCCGCGGCGTACGGGTATGACGGATTCTTGCGCTGGGCCTACGATGCCTGGCCGGCCGATCCGGCGCGTGACGCGCGCCACGCGTTGTGGCCCGCGGGCGATGAGTTTCTCGTCTACCCTGGAGCCAACAGCAGCATTCGGTTCGAGAAACTGCGCGAAGGGATCGTGGACTATGAGAAGATCAAGCTCCTGAAGGCTCGAGCGTCGGGACGCCAGCTGCGAGACCTGGACGCTCTTTTGCGTACCTTCGTCGGCGATCCCGACTACAGCAAACGGAATTACGATCAGACGAGAATAACAGAAGCTGTCCACAAGGGCCTGCGCATGCTGGAGGCGTTGAGCGACCGACTTGGGCGATAAGGCCGTTGTCTGTACGGAATTTCAGGATGACGTCCTCACGCATGAGCTTACGCCGGCTGGTCCGGTCCCGACCGCGTTCGATCCCAATGGTGTCTATCCCTACGTCAGCTATGTCGCGACCGCCCCGAAACCGGTGTTCAAGAGCTACCGGTTCATCGCATTGGAGAACGATCGACTCAGGGTCGTGATGTGTCCGGACCTCGGCGGTAGAGTCGTCTCCATCGTTCATCGGGACTCGGGCAGAGAGGTTCTGTATACTCCGGGCGTCATCAAGCCGGTGCGGATCCTGCCGCGATTCGCGTTTGTCCCCGGTGGCATCGCCGTGAGCTTCCCGATTTCCCATTCACCCACGCAGAACGAGCGCGTACTCGCCCGGATCGATCGCACGCCGTCGCGCTTGTATGTCACGTGTGGGGAGCGCGAGCTGCGTTTTGGTATGCACTGGTCGGTCGAGTATTCCCTCGGCGCCGGCGATGATTTTCTCACCCAGCGCGCGGTATTTCACAATCCCGGCCACGCGCCCTACCCCTGGATGTCCTGGTCGAATGCCGCATTGCGTTCTGCGCCCGATACGGAATTTCACTTTCCTGACGGGGACGTGTTGCGCCATTCGTCCTCGCTGGAATCAATCGATTGGAGACGATCGGGGCCGAGGCGTGAATCCGACATCGCCGAGATGACCGGCTTCTTCTGGAAGCAAAAGGCGATAAACGCGTTTGGCGCGTTTACGCCTTCGCTGGGGTCGGGACTCTACCATGTTGCCGACGTCGCGGTGGCGCCCGGAATGAAGCTCTGGAGCTACGGCGCGGGGGAAGACCGTGCGTGGGCGACGTTGGGTGCGGCGCATCGGGAGCCCTACGTGGAGATCCAGGGCGGGCCGCTCGATGATCAGGCTACCAAGGCGATGCTCGAGCCCAACGAGACCCGATCGCACGTGGAGTTCTGGCTTCCTTCCGACAAGGCGCTGGATATCGACGCGCTGCGCGTTCCTGACGCATCGCTCAGACCGATCAGCGACGTGCCGCGCTTCGATTGGGCGCGGGAGAGCGACGTCCAGGTATGGAAAGATCTTGTGATCGCGTACGAAACCAAAGGGCGACTACCCGCGCCCCCAGAGGTGCGTGAGTGCCGCTGGGCTCCTTCCGGCATGGAAGACTTGGGTGCTCCCTTTGAATTCGCCATTGGGAAGACGCGCGACGAGCCAGCCGACCGCTGGAGATTTCACTATGGCACCTGGCTAGCCGGCAGGGGACAGAAAGACGCAGCGGTCCGAGTGCTCACCACCAGCACCGTCGGAGGGGCGTGCGCGTTGCTCGCCCGGCTGCTGAAAGTGGACGGCAACTACGGGGGTGCCGCACGGGCGTTCGGATCGATCCGCGAGAAGTGGGTGCAGCTGCATCCGCAGATTATCGTCGAGCGCGATGAAGTGCTTCGGCACTTCGGACCGGAGGCGCTCGCCGAGCGCGAGCGTTGGCTGAGCCAGGTCGAAGGACTGCACGATGAGCGGGTCATTGAACGGCGCGTGCAGCTGCTGATCGACAAAGGTGAGCTGCAACAGGCTAAAGCGCTGCTGTTATCGGTGCGGTTTCAGCGAGTCCATCAGCGGTATGCCCGCACGGCATTGTGGAAGGAACTGTGCGAGAAACTGCACGAGCCGGGTTTGCCGATCCCAACCGAGCTCGGCGAAGATCGCTTAGCCGCGTTTGGTGCGTATCGGGAGTTTGAATGATGCGAGTGCGCCCAGGAGGACTTGAACCCCCAACCTCTTGATCCGTAGTCAAGCGCTCTATCCAGTTGAGCTATGGGCGCGCGGATGGGCGGTACAAGACTCGAACTTGTGACCTCCACGATGTCAACGTGGCGCTCTAACCAACTGAGCTAACCGCCCGAGACGCGAGACGCCGAGACCCGGAGAGTCTCGGCGTCTAGAAGTAGCGGGGGTGGGATTTGAACCCACGACCTCCGGGTTATGAGCCCGGCGAGCTACCAGACTGCTCCACCCCGCGTCGATGTTTCAATTGTTGATCCGTTACCCGTCTTGCAGAGAGCGGGAAACGGGACTCGAACCCGCGACCCCAACCTTGGCAAGGTTGTGCTCTACCAACTGAGCTATTCCCGCGTGCCGCCAAAATCTAACCGCTCAGTGGGACGGTATCTACCACCCTCGCAGTGCCTTAGACCGTCAGGCCGTCCGACCGTCCGGCCGCCCGAGTGGAGGCGAGGGGGATCGAACCCCTGACCTCGTGAATGCCATTCACGCGCTCTCCCAACTGAGCTACGCCCCCGCTATATTCCCGCGCCCAAAACCGGCCGGCGGGAACACGGCATCTTATCGGGGCGTTGAGGCGGTGTCAAGCGATTTTCCGCTTGTTTCATGAACATTTTTGCTGTCACTGCGTACTACAGAGCACCCAAATAGGGCGAACCGATGCCTCGTACTCGTAAGAAGACAAAAGCGGCTCCACCGGCTCCGAAGGCCAAGGCGAAGGCGCCCGTCGCGCAGTCCGAACGACGGGTCGTCAAGCGGCGTGGCCGGCGCCGCGGCCTGCTCACGGGTCTGGGGCATCACGAGCACGAGCGCGACATCCTCGACCAGTACCTGCACGAGGTCTCCAAGACTCCGCTGCTGACGCAGAAAGAGGAGATCGCGCTCGCCCGGAAGGTCCGTGCGGGCGATCAGGAGGCGATGCAGGAGCTCGTGAAGCGCAACCTGCGGTTCGTGATTTCCGTTGCCAAGAAGTATCAGAACCGCGGCCTGCCGCTGACCGACCTCATCGGCGAGGGCAACGTCGGCCTGCTCACCGCGGCGCGGAAGTTCGATCCCGATCAGGGCGTGAAATTCATCTCGTACGCCGTATGGTGGATCCGCCAGGCAATCCTCGCCGCGCTCGCGCGGCAGGGCCGGACCGTGCGCGTGCCGCTGAACCGGACCGCCGATCTGTCGCGCATCGTGCGGACGGCGGAGTACCTCCGGCAGACGCTGCGTCGAGAGCCGACGCCGGAAGAGATCGCCGACGCGACGAAGCTGTCGCTCGAGGTCGTGCAGTCGCTCGCCGCGCTCAACACCGGCGACGTGCGGCTGGACGCCCCGCTCGATCCGGACGGGGATCGCTCGCTCATCGAGCGCTTCATCGCCGAGGATCTGCCGGACACGGAAGACCAGGCGATGGATCGCTTCCTGTCCGACGAGATCGAGCAGGCGCTGAACACGCTGCAGCGCCGCGATGCCAAGGTGCTGCGGCTGTACTTCGGTCTGGATGGCGGACGTGAGCACACGCTGGAGGAGATTGGCGGAATGCTCGGCGTGACCCGCGAACGCGTGCGCCAGCTGCGCGATCGCGCGCTGAAACGATTGCGTGATGGAGATGTAGGCAAGGCGCTCGCCAGCTTCGCGGCGTAATCAGCGGCCAAGCGTAATCAGGCCGGCAGTGTAGGTGTAGGGGCGCAGCATGCTGCGCCCCTACTGTTTTTGGTCTACTTTCTCCCCCCGTGATTCAAGCCATAGGCCGCCGCTCTATCTCCGCGATCGAGGCGGTCGGTCGCGTCGGCCAGTTCGTCGCCGACATGGTGCGCGGCCTGCGCGACGTAGGCATCTGGGCTCGCCTGGTCGTGATCCAGATGCGCCGCATCGGGGTCGATTCTCTCCCCGTGGCGCTTTTCATCGCCGCCTTCACCGGCGTCGTCCTCGCCCTCCAGGCCTCGTATACCTTCACGGGCGCCGTGCCGTTGTACTTCGTCGGCACGCTCGTCGGCAAGACCATGATGCTCGAGCTCGGTCCCGTCCTGACCGGCCTGGCGCTCGCCGGCCGCGTGGGCGCCAGCATGGCCGCCGAGCTCGGCACGATGAAGGTGACGGAGCAGGTGGACGCGCTCGAAACCCTGGCCTACGATCCGCAGAGTTATCTCGTGGTCCCGCGCGTCATGGCGGCGACGCTGATGTTCCCCGTCATCGTGGCATTTGCGATCGCCGTCGGAATCATCACCGGCTGGCTGACGAGCCTCGCGCTGCTCGATCTCTCCACGCCCGACTTCATCAAGGGGCTGAAGCTCTTTTATCTGTTCAAGGACGTCTGGTTCGGATTGCTGAAAAGCGCGACCTTCGGCTTCACGATCGCGCTCGTCGGGTGCATCGTAGGACTCGGGACCAGGGGTGGGGCTGAGGGCGTTGGGCGCAGCACGACACGCACGGTCGTCTACTCGGCGATTCTCATTCTCGTGCTCGACGCCTTCTGGGCGGTGGTGCTGCTGTGATCGAATTCCAGGACCTGTACAAGGGATTCGATGGCAAAGCGGTGCTGCAGGGCCTGTCGCTGAAAATCCGGGACGCCGAAACGGTGGTGATCATCGGCTACTCCGGAACCGGCAAGAGCGTCGCGCTCAAGCACATCGTCGGCCTGTTGCACCCGGATGCGGGCGACGTCATTGTTGACGGCCAGGCCGTCAGCACGCTCGATCGCGATGCGCTCACGGCGCTGCGCCAAGGCATCGGTTACGTCTTTCAATTCGCGGCCCTGTTCGATTCGCTGACGGTGGCGGACAACCTGGCGCTGGGGCTGCGGCGGCGTGAGCTCACCGAAGAGGAAATCGAGGACCGCGTGCAGGAAGCGCTGGCGCTGGTGGATCTGTCGGGAACCGGCGAACGCATGCCGGCCGAGTTGTCGGGCGGCATGCGCAAGCGTGTGGGGATCGCCCGGGCGATCGCGCTGCGGCCGCGCTACATCCTCTACGACGAGCCGACCACCGGCCTCGACCCCGTCACCTCCGCGGTGATCGATCGGCTCATGGTGCGCACGCGCGAGCACCTCGGCGTGACGGGCGTCGTGGTGACGCACGACATGCGCAGTGCGTACACCGTCGGTGACCGGATCGCGATGCTCTACGAGGGCCGGGTCCGGCAGGTCGGCAGCGTCGCGGAGATTCAGCAGACGGAGGACCCGGTCGTGCGCCAGTTCATCGAAGGACGCGCCGAGTGAAGCGCGAAAACGAGTTCGCCGTCGGGCTCGTCGTCATCGCCGCGCTGGCGCTCGTCGTCGGCGGCGCGCTGTGGCTCTCGGGCGCGCACTGGGGCAGGACCGAAGCCGTGTACACGGCGCGCTTCAGGACCGTGGGTGGACTCGGCGCCGGCAGTCCGGTCGTGCTGCGGGGGGTCCGGGTCGGGCGCATCGAAGCCATCCGTCTCGCCCCCGGCAACTGGGTCGAGGCCGATCTCAAGATCTACGCGGGCGTGACCCCACCGGCGAAACCGGCAGTCATCGCCGCCTCGGCGTCGTTGTTCGGCGAATGGGCGGCGACGCTCATTTCCGCAGACCCACCGCCCGCCGATCCGAATATTCGGCATGCGCTCGAAGAGGCCGAGGCGGTCGGCGAAGGCAAATGGCCCGGCGCGACGCTGCCCGACATCGGCCAGCTCACGGCCCAAGCCAGTCGCATCGCGACCGATATTGGAACGGTCGCGGCGCGGGTGCAGAGCGCGTTCGACTCGCAGGCGGTCATGGACCTGCGCCGCTCGATCCACGACTTCGGTCAGGTCGCCGACCGGCTGGCGCGCGTGACGAACGAGCAGGCGGATGTGATCGGCGACGTCGGTTCCAACTTGCAGCACGGGTCGGAAGCGCTGTCGCGGGCGGCGATCGATCTCAAGACGACGTTGGGTCGTGTGGACACCGCGACCAACCAGGGACAGCTCGCGACTATCCTGAACAACACCGCCGCTACCAGCACCGATCTCCGCAGTGCGTCGCAGGACTTCCGCCAGCTGATGGCGGCAGCAAACCGGAATCAGGAGAGCCTCGTGCGCGTCCTGCAGAACGCCGATACCATCCTGTCGCGCATCTCGAACCGGAGCGGCACGCTCGGGCTCCTCGTCGCCGACTCGGCGCTGTATCGCGAGACGACGCTCACCATGATTCAGCTCCGGCAATTGCTGTCCGATATTCAGGCAAATCCGCGGAAGTATTTCACGTTCAGTGTCTTTTAAGCTGACGCATTGTGATCTCGCCGTCAGCTCTCTGCCGTCAGCCGTCAGCAAGCCTGCTGACAGCAGACGGCTGATGGCTGACATCCCATGACCCGCCGTCGCTCTAAGAGCCGCAAGTCCCAGCCCCGCGCCCAGCGCGAGACGAGCGCCGGCGGTGTCGTCTTTCGGCGCGGGCCCCCCCCCGACGGCCAGGTGCGGTTTCTGCTGATTCGCGACTCGTACAAGAACTGGGGATTTCCCAAGGGACACCTCGAAGCCGGTGAGCCCCCTGCCGAGGCCGCGCGGCGCGAGGTCGCCGAGGAGACCGGCCTCAACGAGCTCGTGCTCCACGGCCCGATCAAGGTGATCGATTGGTATTTCCGGTTCCGCGGGAAGACCATTCACAAGTACTGCCATTTCTTTCTCTTCGAATCGCGGCGCGGCGACCCGGTCCCCGAGGAAGCCGAGGGCATCACCGCGTGTGTCTGGCATCCGCTCGACGAGGCGCGGCAAACCGTGAGTTATGACAACGCGCGCGACGTCCTGCACCAGGCGGCCGAGATGCAGCAGACGCTGGTACAGACGTGAGCGCCTCCGGAGGGGCGGCCTATCCCGTGGTGCCCGTGTTCCAT
>Ga0209378_1003605_pt1 | contig 10401 bp, 9 predicted proteins | sample GraSoiAngelo_156_FD_186170 | JGI IMG/M metagenome (GOLD analysis project Ga0209378, IMG submission 186170) | Grasslands soil microbial communities from the Angelo Coastal Reserve, California, USA - 14_1009_13_40cm (SPAdes) (version 2) | ecosystem: Environmental > Terrestrial > Soil > Grasslands ... | reverse complement strand
TTCAGTACCGGCGTTGCTTTATCTTTCGGGCGCGCACTGGGTCCGCGCGTGCTCGTTTGCTTTTGCCGCTCTGCAGCGAGCGCTCCCGCCACTCGCATTTGCTCGACGGTGAGTGAAGTAGAAGCCGATTTGGACCCAAGCTGATCCTGGCCTTTCGTTTTTTCCAACTCCGCCACTAGTGTATCGCTCGGTGGCATCGGCCGCGCCTTTGGCGCTTTGGGCAGACGACCTTGGATAATTTGCACGATTGAGCCGAGTGGAAGCTGATCATAGACAGCCGCGACGTCGCTCGACTTCATCCGGATGCAGCCGTAGCTGGCCGGGCGACCGATTGTTTTCTCCTGCGGCGTGCCATGGATGTAAATGCAGCGCGTAAAGGCATGGGCGTTTTGGACTTCAAGTCCGCGCAGCCAAATGATACGCGTAATCACAGGATCGCGGCCAGGCGCATTCGGCGCAAGAATTTCACCGGTAAACCGGCGATTATGGAACACGGCACCGATCGGTGCGTGGTCACCGATTTTTTGCGCAATGGCAAAATAACCGAGAGGAGTTGTCATTCGCCCCAAAAAATCGCCGAGCCCGAACATCGAAGTGGAAACAGGATAGGTCGCCACCTTGGCGCCATTTTGCAGGAGCATTAATTTTTGGTCGCGCACACTAATGATGACGCAATCCAAATTGTCGGGCGCGATGGCGGCAGGAAGCCCGGACGGGCAAAGGCAAAGCGCGAAAACGACCACCGAAAAACGAAACATCGGCGCCTTCTTACTCGAAATAGACATTCTTGTCACGCGGGAATTGTAGCGGCGGCACGTGAACCGCCAAAGTTGGTTCTTGGCCACCAGGGCGCAAGCGAGGAGAGCGCGACATAGAGAAAGCCACTCTGGAACATGAGCAGAAACGGGACCGAGATGAATTGTCGATGCGCGATCGCGAACCAGACGAAGTAGCTGAAATAAATCGCGAAGGCCAGCTCCGCGATGGGCAAGGCCGATTTGAGCGGCCGGTATTTGCAGGCTCGCCACGGCTGCGACTTGCGTTCGATGCCGTACTTGGGCGTGCGCGTGAAATCGGATTTGTGATTAAAGAGAGCTTCCAGCACGGCGCGGGCGTTGTTGAGGGAGAGGCCGATGCCGAGCGCGAGCAAACAGGGCAGGAAAAGAATTTCTTTCATCCAGGTGCGCGGATACAGCTCGCGTTGCGCGCAAATGTAAAATACCGCCACCGATACCGAGGCGGCGAGGAAAATGGGGACGTCGATCAAAAGCGTGCGCAGCCACCCGACTTGCGGCCCCCCGACAGAGGGATGCAAGAGCACGCACAAGCAGGCCAGAAGCAGGTAGGCGAAGTTCGACATCAAGTGACCTGTGGCCTCGAGTTTAATCGGAAACGGCAACTTGCTGCGCCAAATGGTGGGCAGGAGTTTCTTGCACGTCTGGATGGAGCCTTTGGTCCAGCGATGCTGTTGCGATTTGAACCCGTTCATGTCCACCGGCAATTCCGCCGGGGTCACCACATCAGGGAGAAAAATAAATTTCCAGCCCACGAGCTGCGCGCGATAGCTCAGATCAAGATCTTCGGTGAGCGTGTCATGCTGCCAGCCGCCCGCTTCCTCGATGCAGGAGCGCCGCCAAAGACCGGCTGTGCCGTTGAAATTAAAAAAGCGACCGCTCCGGCTCCGCGCGGTTTGTTCGAGCAAAAGATGTCCGTCCAGAAACATCGCCTGCGCGCGTGTGAGCAATGAATAGCTCCGATTTAAATGCCCCCAGCGCGTCTGGATCATGCCGACTCTCGGATCGGTGAAAAAATCAATCGTGCGCTTGAGCAAGTCCGGCTGCGGAACAAAATCGGCGTCGAGAATACAGACAAACTCGCCTTCCGCGGAGTCGAGTCCGACAGCGAGCGCACCCGCTTTGAAACCAGTGCGATCGACGCGATGAATGAGCTGGACGTTGAAGCCGCGACACCGCAGTTCGTCCGCGCACGAGGAGGTGATCTCGCGCGTATCGTCGGTCGAATCATCCAGCACCTGAATCTGGAGAAGTTTTCTCGGATAATCCAATTCGCTGACCGAGTGCAGCAAACGCTCGACCACGTAAACTTCGTTAAAGATCGGCAACTGCATCGTCACCTTCGGCAGTTGCTCAAAGCGGCGGGCTGGGACCAGCTCGCGCTTTCTGTTTTTGAGAAAGAGATAAATGATGAAATAGCGATGCACGCCGTAGGCGGAAAGACCGATGAGCACACTCAGATAGCAGATCGTCCAGATAACGTTTCCTTGCATGGTTCTTCCAGGCGCTGCCCTTGGTTAAGGCAGCGAGGGCGACATGATGACGTTTCCGCCGCGGGCGTCAAATCAAAAAATGCCTCTGACGGTGAACAGATTTCAGCCCCGAAACGCTTTCGGGACTGCTCGCAACCCTGAACACTGCCCGCGCTTTGCCGATGGAAATCGCGACGCGCTATCAACCATCAAGCTGTAGTCGCTTCGCTCTGCAAAGCGCGACGCGGAGGCATCTAAAACACACCCGCGTCGCGTCGCCCGGATGGCGACAGCTGCAAGGCTGGCAAGCTATTCATCATTCGCTTGCCTGAGGCGGGGAGCGGGTTAATTGGTGATAAGCCGTTTTTCGCGGCCCAACGGGATGCAATTGCGCGACAGATTCAAGAGATGGGAACGCAACTATTTCAAGCGTTTTAATATCGTCTTTCCCATTCTTCTGGCCGGATGGGTGCCGTCGATCTTAACCCTGGTCGTTTCCTACACCATCCTGGAAAAAACCCTTGAATCGAAAATCCTGCGCGATCGCCAGACTTTCATTCAATTGGTCGCCCATCTGGTGGGCGACGATCTGGGCCGAACCAGCGGCATCATTGAGTATTATCAGACGCTACCGGAGGTGGTGAAAATCTTGAGCGCATCCAATCCTCAAGCCCTCGCTCAACAATGGCTCAGCGCAACATTTTATTCGCAGCCGCGTATTGATGGAATGTTCATCACCGGGCCCGATGGCCATCTGATCGCCTCGCTTCCCTCCGATCCGGAGCGGGTGGGCAAGGATTTTAGCTCCGACCTGTGGCGGGAACAGGCGCGCACCTCGAACGGCGCTTTTGTCTCGGCGGTGCATCCTCGCCTGACAGATAAGCGAATGGCGACGGATATCGTGGGCGCGGTGCGGGCGCCGGATGGGGCCATTGCCGGCTATCTCGGAGTCTCCGTGTTAGTGGAAAGAATTGGGCGCCGTTTATCGACGATTGAGTTTGCCGACCAGTCGATGTGCCAAGTGCTCGATCAAAACGGCGCTGCGCTTTTTGCGGGTGGTTTCCAGCCAAATCCCAGCGCCGTTTCTCCCGCAGCAGCAATGTTAATGAAGGAGATCGGCCGCAGCAGAAGCGGGCATTTCGAGCGGCACGGCAATCTCTATTCTTTCAGCCCGGTGGAATCGACCGGTTGGATGACGCTGGTGGAGCAGCCCAAAGCCGTTGCCTACAAACCGGTGCATGATCTCCTCGGACGAATGCTTGTCCTGGCCCTCTGGTTGATCGCGCTCACCTCTATCTTCGCCTGGCTCGCCAGCAAGTTTTACCGCCGCCAGACCGAGGCGACCCGGCGAATCGAGCGGGAAGTTATCTTTAACGAAAAAATTCTCGCGAACATGCCGAGCGGCATCGCTTTTGTCGATCCGGCTTCGCGGCGTTTTCTTCAGGCGAACGGGGCCTTCGCGCAGATGGCGCGTCGTTTTGGAAATCTGGCACCCGATCGCGACATTGCGCAAGCGACTTACGACGACGTGAAGATCGCTCCGCCGGGAGCGATCGAAAAAGTGCTGGCTTTTGGAACGCCGTTTCAACTGGTCGAGCAACCGCTCAAAGATAATACGGGCGTGACGCATTTCGTGAACATCAACCTGCTCCGGTTGCAGGGCTCGCAACAAAGCGTGCAAGGCGTCCTTTATCTCGTCGAAGACAAGACACGCGACGTGACGCTGCGCCAGGAACTAGTGCGCGCAAATGCGGCTAAGGACCAATTCCTCGCCCTGCTCTCCCATGAATTGCGCAATCCCCTCTCGCCCGTTATCGCCATGGTCGGGGAATTGGAGGCGAGCATTCCCGATTCGCCGCCGGTTCGGCAGGCGCTCGAGGTCATCCGGCGCAATGTCGAACTGGAAGCGCGCTTGATTGACGATTTGCTCGACGTGACGCGGATCGCAAGAGGCAAGCTGCAATTAAGCTTCGAGATTATTTGCGTGCACGAAATCCTGCAGCGGGCTTACGAAATTTGCCGAGAAGAGATCGCTGGCAAGCGTCTCCAGGCGGAATTTCGACTCCGCGCCCAACACACGCATGTCGAAGGAGATCCGGCACGTTTGCAGCAGGTCTTTTGGAATCTCATCAAGAACAGCGTGAAATTCACGCCGGCCCAGGGCCGCGTCATCATCGAAACCCGCAACCCGACGCCGGAAGAGATTGAAATTCAAATTACCGATACTGGCATCGGTATCGAGCCGGAAAAGATCGACAAGATCTTCAACGCTTTCGAGCAAGGCCAAAGCTCGATTACGCGCCGCTTTGGCGGACTCGGTCTGGGTCTTGCTATCTCCAAAGCTATGGTTAACGCGCATGGCGGAAAAATCCGCGTAGAAAGTCCGGGCAAGGATCGCGGTTCGACTTTTACGCTAAACTTGAAGACGGCACCCGCTCCGGTGAGCGCGCAAACTGGAGACGGCGAGCATCCTGCCGTCGATGCGCAAAAGAAGTTCGTCGCATCGCGTCCGCGGCGCGTTCTCGTGGTGGATGATCATCACGATACCTGCACGGGGATGAAAATGATGCTCGAGCGCCGCGGCTACCAGATTACCCTAGCCCATTCCGCTGAGCAGGCACTGGAAAAAGCGCGCATGCAAGATTTCGATCTGCTCATCAGCGACATCGGCCTGCCGGACCGAAGCGGTTACGATCTCATGCGCGAACTGAGAAACAGTAAAGGCCTACGCGGCATCGCCCTCAGCGGCTTCGGCATGGAGCACGATGTGACCAAGGCGCGAGCGGCCGGCTTCTCAGAACATCTGACCAAGCCAATCAATTTTGAGCGGCTGGAAGAGGCTATCCAAAATCTGATCGAGCCGATTTCCCAATCGTAACCTCAACCGACTGGACGGTTGCGCTTACTGGCCGTTGTGGCTCTCCGCCGCCGCGTTCTCTTTCCGTTCGGAAGCTTCTTTTAATTCCCGCGAAAGTTTCTCGACTCGTTGGCGCATGATCTTGCCAGCCTTAAATTTCACTGTGGCCCGGGGTGGAATTACGAAACTGCTGCCTGGCTGATTTGGGTTGCGTCCCACCCGCGGCTTCGTCAGCCGTGGCTGAAAAACACCGAAATTACGTAACTCGACGGCCACGTTATTAGCCAAACTGTCGGTGATCTTATCGAGCGTTCGCTGAACCACGTCGAAAACTTCGTGTTGCACCATCCCTGTTTGGTTGCTGATGGCGACGACAATGTCGCGTTTGGTTAGCTTTGCCATATGTATTTAATAATCGCTACACGCAGCCCGAGCGGCGGCCAAATTTTTTAAAAAAGAGATTTTCTGACAGCTAACCTCCTCCCAAAGAGGAGTAAACGCAATGGCCAGCTTCCCTGACGAGAGAAAAATCAGTGAGCTGGGGTCAGCCGCCCCAAGATGCGATTCAGATGATGGCGGAACACAGTTTGGCCGGCCAAGGCCTTCCGCTGCGCTTTGAGCTGACCCTGCACCACACCGAGCTTCGTGAACACAGCGTTCCAATCCATCTCCAGCCGGCGGACGTCGTCGTTCGATAGCTCGCGGACGCCACGCACGGAAGAACCGCGCTGTAACACATTCATCAGTTTGCCCGACAGTTCGCCAAGAATGTTCAGTCGGCTGAAAATATGTTCCGTCTCTTGCAAGAGATGCGAGCGAATTTCGGTAAACTGGCGCTCCTGCTCGGCCGAGATGATTGGCTTCGCCTTGTCCAGCCCGTAAGTAATCAAGTCGTGCAGCTTCTTCCAGTTATCCAGCTGGAGCGTGAGCAGGCGAAGCTTGGTTTCGAGCTCTTGATCCCTCATGGTTGCGATTCTTGCGACTGTTCGGGCGGCACGCCGACGAGTTCGAGCGTCTCGTCGAATTTCTGCAGGTTATCGATCAACAGATGTGCCCAGGGGCGATCGACTGTTTCCACCTGGCTAATGATCCCTTCCTCAAAATAAAACCGCCCCTGCCGCCATCGGAAAATTTCCGCCACCGCCGCTTCGCCTTGGAGCGATCCAAAGACCCCGTGACGTATCGATCCGTGATGCAGATAAATTTCGCTGCTGCCCCGACCAGACTTGAACGTAAAACGTCCGCTCCGCTGGCTCAAACAGCTCATCTGTAGAATTTCCGCGGCTGAGAATTGATTCAGATTACCGATGAGCGAATGACAAGGATCAATCCCCTCAGCCGCCGTCCCTGCTTGCCTCCCGAGCGAACGCACAAAACTCTTGAGGAGCCGCTCCATCCGGCGCTTGCTTTGCTTGCTCAAGATCAAAGTGATCTCCTGCTGCGCCGCGATGGCGGCGACTTCGGCTTCGCTCCGGTCCGGCACCAGGCAAATAATCTTGAGCGAGGGAAAATGCTGCCGGACGTTCGTGGCCTGCTCCACCGCCAGTTTCGACTCCCCTTCCACGACAAAAGCGTCGAAATTCTCGGCCAGAAGAAACGACACCGCCTCGGAAAGGGTTCGCACAATGCGGGTGTCCACCCCTTCCATCGCTTCGAAGATGGCCAGCTCCTTGTCTTGAAAGACAGGATCTGCGTTCAGGATGAGGAGCCGAGTTCCCACAATTGCTAAGCGAGCGTGAAAACATGTAGCCATGTAGCAGGAATCTTGCCCGACGCCTCTGCAAACCGCGATCAGCGGTTACTTTCGCCAATCTCCTCGCGGAGGCGGCGCGGCATAGGCACTTGGCGCAATCTCGTGCGCTGTCCGGAAATGCACCTTCGCCACCTCGCGCAGCCTCCGCGGCCCGCTCTTTTCCACGAGCTTTTTCGCGGTCTCTTTTACACTGGCCGATACCCCTCGCTCCAAGCGCAAACCAAGCTCTTTCCCCCGGCGCTCCAGCCAACCGATAAATGCTTCACGCGCCAGAATCGACGCTGCCGCTACCGCGATATCGGATTCCGCCTTCGGCCGCTGTTGAATGTCGATCTTGCGGCCATATTGCAAAAGTGATTGTTTGATGACGCGCCCATCCGCAAATTGATCCGACAACGCGCGCGGACAATCCGGTTTTTTTGCCAGCAGATTTTCAATGACGCGCGCATGCCCCCAGCCGAGCAAACTGTTCAGGTTCCCGAACTTCTCATAAAGCTCGTTGTACCGTGCCGGACCGATCAGCACCGTCTCGATCAAGCCGCCGGCAGTTTTCCGGATAATTTGGCCCAGTGTCCGAATGCGCGCATCCGAGCCGATTCGCTTGCTGTCCTGAACGCCTGCGTCTAAAAGCTTGCGCGCGATCCCACGATCGACATACACGCCCGAAATTACCAGCGGTCCAAAAAAATCGCCCTTCCCGCTTTCATCCACGCCGAAATGCGCCTCGAACATCTCCGGCACATGCACTTCTTCGTAACCCAGTTTGGCTTCACCGAAAATTTTCGGCTCGAGCTCGAACTGCACAAACTCTTCCACTCCTTTGCCCTGCACTAAAACCTTCGGCCCCTTCTCATAAACCGCCACGCTCAGTTTGTTCTTCTGCGCAAAAAAAAGCGTGTACTGCTTTGGCGCAAACTGAAAACCGAGCTCCTCGAGCACCGCGCGAAGTTTCGTCGCCTGCTCCGGTGTTAAGGCATGCGCGTACGAGTTCATCTTGCCAGCAGAAAACGCTCAACGTTCAACTTCCAACGCGCAACGTTCAATGATCTTCTGAAGTCAACGCCTGCTCGCGAAAACATTCGGAGTTGGACGCTGAGCGTCTGCCATACCGTAGTCTTGCGAAGGTGGGTTGAGCGTTGCACGTTTCTACCAACCTGATCTCGCCGCCAGACTCCCGCAATTTTCGCGCCGCTTTGCTGCGCTGGTATCGCCGTCGCGGCCGCGATCTGCCGTGGCGCCGCACCCGCGACCCATACGCCATCCTCGTTTCCGAGTTCATGCTCCAGCAAACGCAGGTCGCCACCGTCCTCTCTTATTATAATGAGTGGCTACGCCGATGGAGCGATTTCTCCGCCCTGGCGCGTGCTTCGGAATCGAGCGTACTACACGCCTGGCAAGGCCTCGGCTACTACGCACGAGCGCGAAATCTTCACGCTACTGCCAGGATTGTCGTGGATCGATACGGCGGACATCTTCCGAGAACAATCGCGCGCACACGCGCATTGCCGGGCATCGGACGATATTCCGCGCACGCCATCGCCACCTTCGCCTTCGATCAATCCGTGCCGATCGTCGAAGCCAACACCGCTCGTGTCCTGTCCCGGCTTTTCAATTTCCGTACGCCAATCGATTGCACAGTGGGTCGCGAAGCACTCTGGAATTATGCGGAATCACTTCTGCCCAAGCGCTCTGCCCGCGTTTATAACTCCGCGCTCCTCGATCTCGGCGCGCTCGTCTGTCTTCCACGCCAGCCCAAGTGCGCAATTTGTCCCGTGAAGAAATTTTGTCGCCCCAAGAATCCGCAAACTCTCCCGATCAAGAAAATCCCGCGGCCACCAAAAGAACTTATCGAAGCGCGCGCCTTCACTTTCCGTCGCAATCGACTTCTACTCGAGCAATCAAGCGGCCGCTGGCACGGCATGTGGATTCTCCCGCCGGCGCGGGTAAGATCGGTAATCACCCGCCCAATTCATACGTCGATCTTCCCTTTCACGAATCACCGCATCACCTTGAACGTTTTCGCGCAGCCGGCGCCTCGCACGCGGGCACGAGGGCAAGGTCGTTGGTTCTCAATCGCTCAGCTCGCCTCGATTCCGCTCCCTTCTCCGCACCGCCGGGCGGTCGAGCAACTTCTCGCCAAGCGACCACAAAAGCTTGGCAGCACCCTTGCCGAAGCCTAACTTCGTTTCGCATGAGCCAAATCGAAATGCTGCGCGATGCCCGCTTCGGTTTCAATGGAGAAACATCCTGACCTATGAGAAGCATGACCGGTTACGGCCGCGCCGAGACCGATCACGGCGGGACAAAGTTTAGCGTCGAACTCAATTCCGTGAACCGGAAACAAGGCGACATCGTGGTCAATCTGCCACGCGATCTCGCCGAGCTCGAGCCACGCATTCGCCAGACGATCAACGAAAATATTTCGCGCGGCCGAACCAATGTCGTCGTGACTTTTCACAACGGCCCAAACGGTGCGCGCAACCTCGCCCTCGATACCGAATTGGCCCGCTCCTATCACGAAGCGATGCGCGCCCTTCAAAAAGAACTCGACGCGCCGGGCGAGATCACGATCAGCACAATCCTCCAGGCGCCGGGCGTGATGCGTTTTCCGGAACAAGCAGTGAGGGCAGAAGAAGCATGGCCCGCGATCGATCGCGCGCTCCGCGCCGCCCTCGCCGATTTGATCAAGATGCGCGAACGCGAAGGCAGACATCTGGCCAAGGACTTGATTCACCGGCTGAAAGCGATGCGGAAAAAACTCAAAGAAATCCGCGCGCTTCATCCCGATGTGGTAAAAAGATATCGTACCGCGCTGCTTGATCGCCTGCAAAAGGCTGGTCTGCCGATCGCAACTGACGACGAACGTTTGCTGAAAGAAATTTCCTTCTTCGCCGACCGTGCCGACATCTCGGAGGAATTGACGCGCGTGGAAAGTCACCTCGCGCAGTTCGCGCATCATCTTCGCAAGAACGAGCCGGTCGGCCGCACGCTCGAATTCATCACTCAGGAAATTTTTCGCGAACTCAATACCCTCGGCGCAAAGGCAAACGATGCTGCCATCTCGCAGCGCGTCGTCGCCTGCAAAGCGGAGCTGGAGAAAATTCGGGAGCAAGTCCAGAACCTTGAATAAACAGTTCGGCCGTCACGGAATTCTTTTCGTCATTTCCGCGCCATCCGGCGCAGGAAAGACGACACTCGTCGAGGCGCTTCGCCAAAGCCCCGATTTTGTTTACTCGATCTCTTGCACCACGCGGGCGCCACGCGCCGGAGAGATCGAAGGCGAAGATTATCAGTTTTTGTCCGCCGCCGATTTTAACGCGCGCGCCAAGGCCCGCGATTTTCTCGAATACGCGCAAGTCCACGGAGATTATTACGGAACGTTGCGAAAACCGTTGCTTTTGAATTTGAAAAACGGCGTCGATGTGTTGATCGACATCGACACGCAAGGCGCGGCCACCATTCGCAACTGCGACGATTCATTCATTCGCCAGGCGTTGACCGATGTTTTTATTATGCCGCCCGATC
>Ga0209378_1003602_pt1 | contig 10406 bp, 10 predicted proteins | sample GraSoiAngelo_156_FD_186170 | JGI IMG/M metagenome (GOLD analysis project Ga0209378, IMG submission 186170) | Grasslands soil microbial communities from the Angelo Coastal Reserve, California, USA - 14_1009_13_40cm (SPAdes) (version 2) | ecosystem: Environmental > Terrestrial > Soil > Grasslands ... | reverse complement strand
TTCAGACGAACAGATCCTCTTGCTAGGATCTCTCCTTCCTCCTATGTTCACTCAACCAGTCGGGAATTATTACCGTTCTGAGCAGTTCTTGTATCGAAGCTCCTCTAATCTTAGCCTCTTTCTGAAGGACACGATAGGTCTGAGAGTCAAGCATCTGCATGAATTTCATCTTATTGCTCACTTTCGGTTTCACACTTAGAGCCGCATTTGTGGTTGGGACCCTCTAAAAACCATGCGTATGCAAGAGAGCATCATGAAAACAACTCCGGGCAAGGAAAGTACCGATTCGCGGTTTGAAATTCTATGCTACGCGTCGTCCTCCTTGAAACACGGCCGCGATCAATCTCAGTGCGCTAACATTCTCTAAGGGGTTCGCGTCCAACAAGACTAGGTCTGCGATTTTTCCTTTCTCAATCGTTCCACGTTCATCTTCTCCAATTAACTTCGATGCGCTTGAGGTTGCAGCTATTAGCGCGTCGCGTGGCTTCAGCCCGCATTCAACCATCAACTCAGCCTCTCTCGCGATTCGACCATGACGGGCGGCTCCGCCGCCGGCGTCCGTCCCGAGCGCTATCTGTACGCCTGCTCTGACAGCGCCTATGACTGCTAGGCGCGATCCCTGTTTTAGATCCTCAGCTCGTTTCTTACGGGCCTCGGGCCAATCGACCGCGTGGGCATAGTAGAGCATTGCATCCCATACCGACATGGTTGGTACGAGGCAGGTCTTGTTGTTCGCCATGGCCTCAAGATCGCCTTGCTCGAGAAACATTCCGTGTTCAAGTGAATCAACGCCCGCCCTGGCGGCTATTCGACAGCTAGCTGGATCGTTGGCGTGGCATGCAATCTTGAACCCAGCTTTGTGTGCCTCTTCAACCGCTACCGAGAGCAATTTCTCGCTGAACGGAATCTCCACCGCGTCTTTGGGACGGGCACCTTCGTTCCATCCAGAGAGCGCAACCTTGATCAGTTCTGCGCCCGCCTCAATCTCCATCCGAATCGCATCTCGTAGCTCGTGAGCCTCGCCAAAGTGTCTGGCGAAGGAAACGTACGTGCCGCGGTGGGCAATCCAGGTCCCGGCTGCCCGAATGTTTGGGGCGTTTATCTCGCCTGCCCGCGCCATATGCGCTAGCTTGATGCTGACACCCTGAGGTGCGCCCATATCTCGTGCGGTCGTAACGCCACTGCGTAAACTGGCCTCGGCGAGTTCGATCGCACGCATCGAGATTTCGGGCAGAGGATCGCTGAATCGCGCGATCCAATCAGGCCCTCCGGGACTACTGTAGTGAACGTGACAATCCATAAGCCCAGGGACCAAAGTGCGCGCCCTTCCATCAACGATTCGAACAATAGCTCGGCTACCTTGCCACTGTGAAGCAGGCCCTATCCAATGGATCCGTCCATCGCGAATCTCTACGGACATTCTGGCCCGAAGAGGCGAGCCCGTCCCATCCCAAAGCAGAACCTCGTCAATCAAAACGTGCAATTTTCACACCATTCTCCCTTCGCTGGTCCAAGAACAGAAAAAACCGATCAACCGGATCAGAAAATAGCTTTAGGTGAACTGAGGCAATACTCTTCCCGATCTCGCCTTATACGCAGGAACGCCGAGTCCGACCGCGATCATCGTGCTCTTCTCCCTCGAGTGAGGTGAGAAGAACTCGGTCACCGCGTCATCATAGAACGTGGAGCCTGAAGCGCCTAGACCGAGCGCATAGGCTGATAGGTAGATCTTTCCAGCCACTATTCCACCTTCAAGCTGAGCCGTGCGATATCCACGGTTGCCAAGCGCTCCCAGAACTTCCCGAAGTCTAGTCATCAGAAAGAACACCACGCTAGCATCGCCGAAGAGTGGTTGTCCGAGGCACAGGTACGCAGACATTTGTCTCAGCTCGCCACGTTGCAATTGCTCAAGAGATTCCTGTTCCCGTGCGTAGAAGTATGAGCCGTGCGCGAGTCCCTCAACTGCATTCGCTATGAAGTATGTTTCGATCAGATTCCCACTTTCTGGAAGATAGTCGCGTGGAATTGGTTCGGTCGAAGCTCTCAACACTGTTGATAACTGGGAGAGTGTGATGGGTGAGCTGGCGAACCTTCGTGTTGAGCCTCGTCGGAGAATGACCTCTCCAAGCCTCGTAGACTTCGTAGCCTCAATGGAGGCGGTAGGGGAATCTTCGGGTAGGTGGTTCGTTGCGAATTCGAGGTCTCCAGTCGCACTTTGGCCCATCTCTCAATCTCTTCCTTGCTCTGGAGAAAAGAGGCTCGATGCGCCTCCCAGATACCGGCGTATTTCGTCTCCTCCTCTGAGAGATGCTGGACCCTCGGTAGAATAGAGTCGATTCTTTTCAGCTGGTGGTCTGTGGACCGGTGTCCTTGTGGGCCAACGGGTGAGAGATAGATCGTTGCCTCTCCCTCATCTTTCAGGCCCAAGAGTTCGTTGACGGTTTGATCTACAAAACCTTGGACTATTCTTGTCGGTGAGCCCATTGACGCTGATAATGATATGAGATTCGCGGCGATTACGCCGCCATCCCAGAACCAGTGTCTGTACGACCGGGCCTCGTACTTCCAAGCATTCTTCCAAGCTAATGATGTGAACGCAATAGTCGCGGGAGCGAGGGCGATGCCGTCGTCGCTTACAGAGGCCAGTTCTACTCTGTAATCGCCCTTCCTTATTCGTGAGAGTTGAAAGCCTAGAGGATCAAAATGGTAGACCCCCGCTTCGAGTCCCGTGACATCTCCAGCGACCACATACAATTCGATTGGATAGAGGGCACCCGTAGCCGATGCGGCGCGCATATAGTGAAGCTCGCCCCCGAACCGATACTTTCTCGTAAGTCCAGCAGAGAAGAATAGCAGTTCAGCAAGTTCTGTGAGTCCAAGATTTGGCGGTTCCATTTGACCCACCCGTCCAGAGATCGCCATCAGCGGTTCCGCTTCCGGTTGAGGAAAATTCTTTGGAAGAGATACTGAAGTAAGATCCTCGTAGATCTTGAATTGGGATGGCTTGTTTGCCCAATCGAGATAGTGTCCCGATGTCCGCAGGCTAATTTCAGAATGCTTCGTAGACTCGTGATAGTTCAAGGCGTAGGCCGTGTCGTGATTTTGTGAGGATCGAGTAGACGCAGAGGCTGTTCCAGATTTCAAAACGGGCAAGCTCTGTTATACATCCCAGACTCTGGCTAACCAAGGACGCTTACACATGAGCAGCTCAGGAGAGGTCAAGGCTGTCGAAGTACGGAGTCCATCTGATATCGACTTTGTCTTCCCAAATGGTTTCTCATTCTTTGAACCTTATCTTCAATATTTCATCAGAGAGACTATTGGGGCCGGTGGTGAGGCTTACGTGTCCAGAACTTCCGAGGGAAATATCTCGGGCATATTCGTCTACGACGGCTCGGAGAAGACTGGAACAATTTACACGACATCAAAGAGAGTATTTGACTACTTTTACGAACTGAGACCCGCTAATTTCCTCTTCGCGGAGCTGAAGACCGAGCACGAAAGCGAAGTTTACGATATTTACACCATAGACCTTGAGAATCTTTCTGTTGTTCATCGGTTCAGCTATGAAATCTCGATAGTCGAAGAGGGAGATGTTGACGAGATAGGACAATTCATGACTTCGACACATCCTGGGATAAACAGGAGATGGGTGAATGTTGCGCTTAACGAGGGAGAAAGGTGCTTCTTCGTCAGGTTGGGCAAAGAAATCGCTGGGTTGGGATGGCTATCAATCGTGAATAATATCGGAAGACTGCACTCTCTACACGTGAAGCCTCAGTTCAGAAGAATAGGCATCGGCGAGGATATTCTGTTTGCGCGACTTCTCTGGCTCAGGTCGAAGCGTGCCCATTCGGCATTCTCCGAGATTTCTCGTCATAACTTTCCGTCTTCAAGAATCGCGTTGAAGGGGCAGATGACGCCTTGCGGACAAATTTTTCAATACTTCAAGAAGAACCCGGACAGAAAAGTGGAACCGAAAAGGTCGCTTAGGTTCTGGGAGCCCCGCAGAAGGGACAAGCCTGAACAGTCGAGTCGATCAGTGCTCCACAGTACTTACACTTCACCTTCACGACTTCTTTGATCACGATCTGCTGTACTGGTGGTTGTTTTGGAGTCAGATCGATTTGAGGCGGGGCGATTGGGACCTGTGGGTAAGTATGCTTGGGAAGAGACCTTCTTCTTGAAACGCCAACGATCACAATTACAACGATAACGATGAATATGAAGAAAATGACCAGTCCAACTATGAGACCGAGATATTGCTGCAGAAACGATGGGGCAGCGGCCGCCGTTAGCGGATAGCTGGTTGAGGTCACGTAGAGGGATTCAGTGTAGGTGAACCCGTCGCCCGAAGTAGAATTAGTGTCCTGTTCACTATAGTCATATCCTATGATGTACCCCGTTGACGGGTCAAAATATGCAGTCCAAGTATACGCCGCATTGAATACTCCGTACGAATCATCTCGATGATAACTAGAGGTTCCCGATGCGCGAATCGTATTTACATTCTGGTTCTGTGAGACGAGATGATAGCTGTAGCTTGTCGACGTAACCGTCATTGGGGTGTTCAGTAAGTAAAGCGTGCCGCTCTGTGGAAGCGAGTTGTCCATGTAGAACCAGACGGTTGGGCCAACATATCCTGTCTGATTGTCAGTTCCTTTCACGTAAAGAAAGCTGTTAGATGACCATGTGAAATTGCCCGATGATTTTTCTGTCTTTGGTGGTGAGCCTTGGTTGTCGTTCCAGTTCCAGGTGTAGGTGTAATTCGAAGTCACGGTTCCGTTTACGAATACTCCATTCATTCTTTCCATTCCGTTTGTGACAGTGTGATCGGTGTATCCATACCCATAGGTAGGCCCAGTGCCGCTTCCAACATCCGCGACTTCGTAGTAGCTGAACGAGTCTCCCTGATGTGGAGTGTAGGTTGGGACAGCGTGAGCTGGAAAGAGAGCTACGGAGAGTGAAAGGATTACGGCGAGAAGGAGCGCTTTTTTGATCATTAGCCTCCAAAGCCTCCCCCACCGCCGACGCCGTGCACGTGGGCTGGATGGAATCCTCCGATTCCGCTGAATGTCGAATAGTAGATCGAGTGTACGATGATCAAGGGCGCGTAGTATCCGAAAAAGATGTTTGACGGGGTATGCGTAAACTGTACCGGGGTTTTCAGTATTTTCGCGGTTGGATCAAGCTTCTCCACTAGCTCGTTCTTGATTCCATGAATCATCCTGACTGAGAGGCTTACCAGTTCAGAGCGTTCCAGTCCTATGGCGAATGACCAGAGTTGGGAATAGGCCTTTTCCATAAGGTCAAGGGTCTCATTCGCTTCTAGCGTCGGTATTGAAGTAAGTATCGCGGCCGCCACGAGCGGGTATTCTAGATAGTTCTTGAGCGCGGTTACGATTATGGACATTTTCCACCTCACATCATCGGGTTGGAGATCGGAGATTGCCAGAAAGGCGGAAGCGAGTTCGGTGTCCTCGGAGGTCTGATATCCCCAGAGGCCGAACATCGATCTGAACGCTTGGAACTTGCTCGGAAGCTGGTTTGACGGATCATTCATTACGGATAGTATTGCAGCTGATTCGTAAGAACGGGTCATTCTCGAAAATTCCAGAAATCTGTCAGTGGGATACGTGCCATCATATCTCCTTCCAAACATTACCAGGGCAGCAACTCCCGTTGATATTTGCTTTGGAACTTTCGCGTGGTGCCTAACATCGTGATCAAGGCTCTGCAGGGTCTTTGTGAGGTTCTGAAGATCAGAATTGTCGATCGAAGACTGAGACGGATTCGCGCTGAGGGACGTTATGATCTCCGCTGCCATCATCTTGTTGTCGAGCGTGGAGTCGAAATGGTGGAGAATGCCCAGTGCAAGAAGGAATCTCTGATTGATCTGGCTCTGGTCGGCCCGAAGCTTCGCAAGCCCTATTGATACGTTCCAGAGTTGAGAGAAGTCGGCCTCTGGAACCCTCGTCCGGAGATTTGATACTTGGTAGCTGCCTCTCTCTGCTATCGAGTGCAATTCGCCAAGTGTCTCCTTCCTCTCTTCCATGAAATCTGAAAAATCGCTATCAGAGACTCTGTAGTTTCTGACATTGAGATCGTTCAGCGTGAGTACTCCGAGACCAGTAAGTGACACGTATAGCCCGTCACATGGCACCATCCGATCAATCGCTGATTTTTTCTGAATGAGCTCCTTTATCCTGGAGTCCTTTTCCACAATGTCAGCATCTTCCCTGGCTACCGTACCTCTCTCGCTCTCCACTCTTGCAACTTCCGCCTCCTTCTCGTCTCTCCCCTCGAGATGAAACAGTATTGAATGGGTTTTCCTCTCGTCCTTTGTCAGAGCGGCACGCGCGATCCGTTCTTGCACCATCTCATTCTGCAACGCGTCATTCATCTGTGTCAAGTTTGCAACTTCAGCTACAGCCTGATCATAGTCTCCCTTCTGCATTACAGAGAGGTAGCCGTTGGTCGAGAGAAAGTTCACGTCGGATTGTTGAACTTGGATTGTGACTGACTTTCCGGCGATTTGGGACATGAATGTTCTTGCGTCATTGCACTTCATTCTGATCACCAATCGATAATCGGGAATTTTCCGATTACACTCTGCTCGCTGAGAATATTGCCCACGACCAGTTCAAGGCTCTCCCCCTCGCGTGCAAGCTGGATAACTTCATCATCCTTGAGCGCCTCTCTCAGTAAGTGTTCGAACTGTATCTTTCTGTCCGTCACGGTTCCGAACCTGGCGGAGCGTTCTCGTTCTATCTGTTCATAAGCGTATATGAATTCGTAAAGTGATCTGTATATCTGGTCGTCTATCTTTTCCCGGACCTTTTCTCTTCCAATAGTTATCCACTCCAAGCCTTCGAGGTCTACGAAGTAGATGGTGCCGTCTGGAGCGAGTACAGCGTCCTTGTCCAGCCAGACGTCGTAGAAGTCTAGCCCGCTGAAGGTTCCGTCCTCGTTGCTTTTCATGGACCGAGTGAACAGTGTTAGGAATGCGATCCCGCTCATGACGAAATTTTTCAGAAACCCGAGTGCCTTGTCGTTCTCGTCGATTCCAAAGAGGTCGAAGACTGAACCTATGTTCCCGCCAATTGTGTTCCCAGAGTGGAAATAGATCCTTACGTTAGAGGGGACCAGTCTTGCTTCCTGGACTATTCTTCCCCTAAATCTCCGATACCAATAGATTTTCTTGATCTCATTCTCTAGGCTTTCAGGTAGGAAGATTATCTTTACGAGAGGCGCGACCCGGAATCCATGGATAGAGGTAAGGTCGGCCATTTCGGAGACTCTCATCGAAGTAGTAGCGTGCTGCAGCCCCTGCCCTCCATATGGAGAACCTCTCAACCACAATTCCCCTGTCAGGTATCGTGGCGCGGATTCCCTTGAATTTACGATTCTGTCTTTCAGCGCGGAGTCTTTCAGCAGATTGCAGAGATCCACTTTCCCGAGAAGCTGATGAGAAAACGGATTAGTTGTCGAACCTATGCCCTTGATTGATAGGTAGAAGTCTATGCCGTCGATTTCCATATATGGTAAAGTGGAGACTGCTCCTCTGTTATCGTCTACAACGAATTCTTTCGTACCCTTGGAGTTGAGGTCGGTGAAGGGTTCCATACTGTCGGGGAGATAGAGCCTTTCGAATTCAGACATTTTGAATTCTCGAAAGTGTTTGTTCGTCTGTGTTTCGGAGGCATCATACATGTTCAGATTGAGGGGGAGACCCTTCATCTTCACGAGAGTTCGACGCTTCGTGGAAGTTTCGCGATGCGTCTCGAAGCGAGTTTCTTGACTCGTCAACTAGTGGACCTGGGACCCGGCTGCTTCTGATTATTCTATATGATTGGTCGTAGGGTCTTCACTGAAAACTATGGCACTATCTAGCTTCGGGGTCGCTTGTCGTACTGGCTCTTCAACAGCCCGAGAACGACGCTGTCATGAAACTGGTTGTTGAAGAAAACCTGGTGTTGTAGCCGACCTTCTTCTTTGAATCCGAGCTTCTTCGCCAGGGCGATGCTCGCTTTGTTCTCCGCGAAGGTCCACCATCCGACCTTGTGGAGGTTCAGTTGTTCGAACGCCTCCTCAAGTAGGAGCTTCGTGACCTCTGTCCCGTATCCTTTGCCCCACTTGTCCTTCTCTCCAATGCACAAACCCAGGTCGGCGTTGTGGTATCTCCGAGCCCAGGTGTGGAATCTTATCGAAGACCATCCTATGGCCTTCCCGCTGGATTTCTCCTGGATCATGTACCGTCGTACTTCTGGGTCTTCTCCCTTCAGATCCTTCTCCATCTCTGCCTCAATAGACACCATTGACTTCACATGGTCCGGCATGGATCGCGCAAGCGTCATGACCTCCTCATCATTCTGCCACTTGTGAAACAGCTTGAGATCCTCCCGCTCCGGAGCCCGGAGGATGATGCGTTTCCCTGTTAACATTCCAAAATCAGACTAGATGGTCTTGAGAATGGATAATAGATTTCGCCCAAATTCTTCACGGTCAAGATATCGCTAGTTCCGCTGGCCACCAATAGTCAATTGGGCACACTTATATTGAGCATCATTGATTTTTGATTGATGCGAAGATAACGGCGAATGCGCATCCCAACTTCTGTCGTCCTAGTGTTTTCAGGACTGCTCTTAATTGGGGCAGTACAAGGCGCGACTGTCACAATTGGACCCACTCAAGGGCACGCCGAATACAAGGTCACCATCATTAATCAGGGCGCGACTGTCGCAAGTTTCTTTCTGAACGAATCTGCCCAGCCTACAGGTCAGAACGGGATCGTGCTCGTAACAGCTAACCTGCTATCGACCGTGAGGAATTTCACCTACTCTAGAGCCCTAAACACAAGCTCATTTCCAGAAGTCTTTCCATATCTGTTAGGAATTAGCAATCAATCCCTGTCCTATCATGCGTACGGGGTCTCACTCACTCTCCGCATCGTCAACACTGGTAACACGCAAATCACATTCAATGGGCAGTCCTTCCAAGGAACAAGCTATCAAGTGACTGCATCAGCAACCTACGCATCCGCGACTGCATCAGTTTCTGCCAACGGCACCATCGTCACAATGCCCTCTGGACTAATCTATTCCGTCCACCTCGAATCCATCAATTCCTATTCTGTCCAAATGCAACTTGAAGAGACAAACCTCGCGCTTGTCGATCCTTCAAACAGCAGCAGCCTACCTATAGGAATCGCACTAGTCAGCCTTGGTCTGCTCGGCGCCGCCGGTTTTGCCGCTCCATCAATCTTCAAGAGACTCAAAAGCAAACCGGCCACAGCTCCCGCTACCTCGGACGAGCCTGGCGGCGAAGAGAAGCCTTCCTACTGGGTAGACTAGTGACGGAAACCTAGAGGCGCACAGCTTTCTCCAAAGCATCGGACCCAAACAAGACAAGCCCCACCGTAATCGAATTTCGCGACACGATCAAAAACTACGGAAGCAAAACGATAGGTCCCGTGGATCTTGAAGTCCAGAAAGGACAAGTTGTGGGCTTCCTAGGACCCAATGGGTCCGGAAAGACAACTTGCATCAGATTGATACTTGGACTGATTCGGGCCTCCTCTGGCACGGTACGAGTCAATGGGTATGATCCGATCTCAAAACACGTCCGCGCTCTGAAACACGTCGCGTATTCGCCTGAACTTCCCAACCTCCAAACATTCCTCACCCCAACTGAACTACTTTCGTTAGTCTCCCATGAGCTGGGCCTTCCGTCCTCGTCTAATGGAAGGCAGGACGAGATTCGTAGGGTCCTGGAGCTTGTTGGAATCTTGGAATATGCCGACACGAAGATCGCTAAGCTCAGCAAGGGAATGGTTCAGAGGCTGAGCGTCGCTCAAGCGATGATGGGCTCACCTGAGGTCTTGATTCTTGATGAGCCGATGATAGGCCTGGACCCAGCAGGCTCAGCACACTTCAGAGAAGTATTCAGAGAATTTGCAAGCCAGAAGGGCGGGACCGTCTTCATGTCCTCCCACATCATGAGCGAAGTAGAATCGCTCTGCACTTCCGTCGCAATCATCCACAGCGGAAGAGTCCTCTACCAGGGGAAAGTCGAGGACGTGATACAGAAGGTGCTTGACTATTCCGTCATCTATTTGGAAGCTCAAGGCCTCACAGAGCAAACAATCGGTAAGATCGGCGAAATACCTAGCGTGTCGAAAATAGTCCCGAATGGAGATTCTCTCGAAATCATAGTCAAGGGCCATACGGACGTTAGACCGGACATATCGGACCTCGTCGTGAAGTCGGGCGCAAAGCTATACTCCATCAGACAGGCGGAGAACATGCTCGAGCGAGCATACATCGAAGCCCTCTCCAAAACCAACCCAGGACAGCGGACGATATGAGCCGTCCCGATGTCATTCTATCCTTCATGAGATATGAGAT
>Ga0209378_1003601_pt1 | contig 10408 bp, 7 predicted proteins | sample GraSoiAngelo_156_FD_186170 | JGI IMG/M metagenome (GOLD analysis project Ga0209378, IMG submission 186170) | Grasslands soil microbial communities from the Angelo Coastal Reserve, California, USA - 14_1009_13_40cm (SPAdes) (version 2) | ecosystem: Environmental > Terrestrial > Soil > Grasslands ... | reverse complement strand
GCATCGAGCCCTCCGCGCTGGGCTCGACCTTTAAGTACATCGTGAATTCGTCGGCGAGGGGATCCACGTCGCCCCGCCACCGTTCCGCCGTGCCTAGACGCGTGAGTGTCACGGGCGACGCGTACGCAGATCCATTCGTGACTGTGACCGGCTGAATCCAGTGGCCGACAATGCGCGCTCGCTGCAATTTCAACTGTCCTCGGAAGGCGCCGCGACCGTCGGGGAGCTCGAACGTGATGGTGTCGCCCGCCAGGCGAGCCGCGGTGCCTCGACCCGCGATTTCCGCGTGCCACGTGCCGTTCGCGCGCTCGAGGATTAAGGGGCCGCGGATGTCGGGACCGAAGCGGAGCTTCGCTTCCCACAACCCGGCAAGCTCGGCTGCTTGTGTGCTCTGTGCGTGCAACGGCCCCGCGACCAGGACTGGGACGAGCAGGACGACGATGGGCGCTCGCATGGGACCTCACGGGAGAGATGCACGGTGAGACACCGGCCTGCGTCGATTTCGTTGCGTGCTTGCGGGTACTTCCTGAAGTCTCGTTACAGCTCCCGACGGTCCCCTGAGCGGCGATCAGCGAGCTTGCGCCGGCGCTCGGGCAGCGCATATGCGCTCGCCTGCCGGCGCTCCACGCCGCGGCGCCGCGAGGGTAGGTGGCGGCGCTGACCGACTCGGCGGTCGGTAGACCAGACGGGAGAGGCGTTGACGGTCATCGTTACGAGCGCTGGCGACGGAGCCCTCGCGTATACGCGCGGAGCCCGTGGTCCGTTCCGTGCGGCGTTGCTTTTTGAATCACCTCGGGTCGGATCGCTGACACGCGCACCCGGCTGGCTGCACTTTCAAGGTGTCTGAGGTGAACCAGCAGCGTTGGAGGGCTCTTACTTGCCGCTGGGAGCGTGTTCTCGATTCCGATTCAGATTCTGGTGCTGACTCTCGTCTTTGGAGTCCTGGTGGCGGTGGGTCGACGGCTCCGCCGTTTCTTCGCACCGGGAACTATGAACGACCCCGGTCGTCTACCGAAGAGCGCTGCGTAACAAGCGTTGGAAGGTGCGGGCGCTCGCGAGCAAGGAAGGATTGCGTGTCGTCGCCCGGCACGCGGCGCACTCGCGCCGTCGTGACACGGTCCCTTGCACAGAAGCCCCTTCTACCGGGTCGTGGCTGGCGCTAAGTTGAGGCGCTGCAACATCGCTGGCCCCTCGTCCAACGGCAGGACACCAGACTTTGGATCTGGGAATGATGGTTCGAATCCATCGGGGCCAATCGCCGCTCAGAACTCGATCTCCAGGTGAGCCTCGCCCGGTCCGACGCTCGCTCGCATACGTCTCCAGCCGATGGGCACCCAGCGCGCCGGGCGCATCACCGCCCCGAGCACCGACACTCCCCGCGTAGCGCGCATCTCGTCCCTCCTTGACTGAACCGCTTTGCCCGAGTCGAATCAAGCTATCTCAAAGGACCGGTGCCGTGAAATCGATCCGTTTCGTCCTGGCCGTCTTCCTTGCCGCCCCGCTCCGGGCTCAGAACGGCCCGCTCGACGCGTTCAAGGGCAACATCGCGGCGATCCACACGCGAAATCGCGCCGCGTACCTCTCGCACTACCTCCACACGCCGGCGCTTGCACGTGTCGGCCCCGACGGGCTCCGCCAGGGCTACGACTCCTTTGCCGCTGGGGCCGGCGCCTCCTGGCCCGACACCCTGGTCGCCACCCAGCTCCGCATTGTCCCCGTGACGCCGGACGTCGCCTATGGCGTGTACCGCTACCGCGTCGTGGACTCGAGCGGCAGTGTCCGGGGCGTGAGCGAGCGGGTCTTCGTGCGCACGAGGGACGGCTGGAAGGTCGCGGTGACGACCGCCTTCCCGACGCCCGACGCGGCGCCCCCACCCGTGGCGTTCGTCGGGGCCACGCTCGTGGACGGGACCGGCGCTACGCCGGTGCGCGACGCCGTGGTGGTGCTGCGCGACGGGCGCATCGGCTGCGCGGGACCACGGACGCGTTGCGCGATTCCCGGCGACGCCGACACCGTGCACGCCGAGGGCAAGTGGATTACTCCGGGTCTCATCGACACCCACGTCCACTTCTCGCAAACCGGGTGGGTGGACGGACGACCCGATGCCCTCGACCTGCGGGATCGCTATCCCTACGATCAGGTCGAGGCGTCGCTCCAGGCCCGGCCCGAGCGATTCTTCCGCTCCTATATGTGTAGCGGTGTCACCTCGGTCTTCGACGTGGGCGGCTATCCGTGGACACTCGAGCTCCAGCAGCGGACGGCTCGGGCCACGACGGCACCACGCGTGATGGCCGCCGGATCCCTGCTCTCGACCATCGATCACTGGCTCAATCTGCCCGATCAGCGCCAGTTCATCTATATGTCGGACGAGGCCACCGTGCGCCGGGCGGTGCAGGCGCACAAGGCATGGGGCGCCGCGGCCATCAAAGTGTGGTACATCATGCCGCCCCAGCCACCGGACACAGCGCGGGTCTCGGCACTGGTGCACGCGGCCGGCGACGAAGCTCGGAAGGTGGGCCTCCCCCTCATCGTCCACGCCACGGGACTGTGGGAGGCGAAGGACGCGCTGCGGGCGGGCGCGCGCGTGCTGGTGCATTCGGTCTGGTCCGCTCCCGTGGATTCCGAGTTCATCGATCTCGCGCGCCGCAGCGGCGCGATCTACGTGCCGACGCTGACCGTCCTGGACGGCTACAGCCAGGTGGCGGCACGCCGGTTCGAGCGCGACCACCAGCCTCTCGCGTGCGTCGATCCCACAACCCGCGCCAAAGCGCTCGCCACCGACACCGTGGCGCTGGCGCAGCGCCCGAGCGATGCCGCGCTGCGCGATCGCGCCGCGCGCACGAGCACGTCCCGGGTCAACGGCGCGGCGAACCTGAAACGGGTGTTCGAGGCCGGCATCCCCGTCGCCCTTGGCACCGATGCCGGCAACCCGCTCACGTTGCACGGTGCATCGGTGTTCATGGAGCTCGAGGCGATGGAGGCGTCGGGCCTCTCGGCGCGCGACGTGCTCGTCGCCGCCACGCGGAACGCCGCGCGGGCCGTGGGGCTGGACAGCACCGGCACGCTCACCCCGGGCGCCGTGGCCGACCTCCTCGTGCTGGACGCCGACCCGCTCGCCGACGTGCGCCACTTCCGCGAGATCGCGCTCGTCGTCCGGCGGGGCGAGGTCTACACTCGGCACGAGCTCGAATACTAGGGCTTGATGATTTCGCGGAAAGCTGATAAACAATCCGCGCATTCGTACGCCTTGACCCCTTCCTCTCGCCATGAGGTCGGTTTCACATGCGCCTGATCGCTCGTCCCATGGTCGCGCTCGGTTTCGGCGCGCTCCTGCTCGCACTTGCCCCCTCCCCCGCCGATGAGCTCCGCGGCTTCACCGTCGAGTCGGCCAAGGCGGAGCGCGAGTGGGAAACCAAGTTCCGCGCGATCCCCTCGCCCGACTCGCTGCGCGAGTACATGCGCCGCCTCTCCACCCGGCCCCACCACGTCGGCTCGCCGTACGACAAGGACAACGCGGAGTGGATCCTGGCGAAGTTCAAGAGCTTTGGTCTCGACGCGCACATCGAAAACTTCGACGTGCTCTTCCCCACGCCCAAGGAGCGCGTCGTCGAGCTCGTCGCCCCGACGACGTTCCGGGCGAAGCTGCAAGAGCCCGCGGTTCCTGGCGATCCGACCTCCAGCCAGCTGGCCGAGCAGCTGCCCACCTATAACGCGTATTCGATCGACGGCGACGTCACTGCCCCGCTCGTGTACGTGAACTTCGGCGTGCCGGCGGACTACGAGCGGCTCGAGCGGATGGGCGTCTCGGTGAAGGGTGCCATCGTCATCGCGCGGTACTTCGGCTCGTGGCGCGGCATCAAGCCCAAGGTCGCGGCCGAGCACGGCGCCGTGGGGTGCATCATCTATTCCGACCCTCGCGAAGACGGCTACACGCAGGGCGCAGTCTATCCCCAGGGTCCGTGGCGCCCGAAGGATGGCGTGCAGCGCGGCAGCGTGATGGACATGCCGCTCTACCCGGGCGACCCGCTGACCCCGGGCATCGGCGCCACGAAGGACGCCAAGCGGCTACCGATCGGCGAAGCGGCCACGATCACCAAGATCCCCGTCCTGCCGATCTCGTACGGCGATGCACAACCCCTGCTCGCCGCGCTCGGCGGGCGCGTCGCTCCCCAGGAGTGGCGCGGCGGCCTCGGCATCACCTATCACGTCGGGCCCGGCCCTGCCAAGGTGCACCTGCGCGTCAAGTCCGACTGGAGCCTGAAGACGCTCTACGACGTGATCGCGCGCATCCCGGGCGCGTCGGCCCCCGACGAATGGGTGATCCGCGGCAACCACCACGACGCGTGGGTGAACGGCGCCGAGGACCCGCTCTCCGGGCAAGCGCCGCTGATCGAGGAGGCCCGCGCGTACGGCCTGCTGCTCAAGCAGGGCTGGAAGCCGCGCCGCACGATCATCTACGCCGCCTGGGACGGCGAGGAGCCCGCGTTGCTCGGCTCGACCGAATGGGTAGAGGCGCACGCGGACGAGCTCGCCACCAAGGCCGTGGCCTACTTGAACAGCGACACCAACAACCGCGGATACCTCGAGGTGGGTGGCTCGCATTCTCTCGAGCAGTTCATCAACGACGTGGCGCGGGACATCGAGGATCCGGAGACCAAGCTCAGCGTCTGGAAGCGCGACCAGCTGCGGGCCGTCGCGGACGCGAAGACGGCCGACGAGCGCCAGGAAGCGCGGCAGCGGGCGGATCTGCGCATCGACGCGCTCGGGTCCGGGTCGGACTACACGCCGTTCCTCCAGCACGTGGGCATCGCGACTCTGAACCTGGGTTTCGGGGGCGAGGGCGGCGGCGGCATCTACCATTCGATCTACGACGACTTCAAGTGGTACACGACCTTCGACGACACGTCGTTCGTGTACGGTCGCGCCCTCGCTCAGACGATCGGCACCGCGGTCATGCGCCTCGCCGACGCCGATGTGGTCCCCTATCAGTTCACGAACTTCGCGGAGACGGTCGGGCGCTACGTGAAGGAGGTCGAGAAGCTCGCGACCGAGACGCGGGACCAAATTCAGGAGCGGAATCGCGAGCTCGACGATGGGGTCTTCATGGCCACCTCGGACCCCTGGCAGCCGCTCGTGCCGCCGGCGCGCGAGCCGGCCGCGCCGCACCTCAACTTCGCTCCGCTGGACGACGCGGCGGACGCCCTCACCCGTGCGGCGGAGCGCTACGAGCGGGCGTTCGCGAAGGCGCAGGCGAACGGGAGCTCATTCGGGAAGCCGGACGTCGGTACGCTGAACGCCACGCTGCGACAGGCCGAGCGTGCCCTCACGGCCGCCACCGGCTTGCCGCGGCGACCGTGGTACCGCCATCTGGTGTATGCGCCCGGGTTCTACACGGGGTACGGCGTGAAAACGCTGCCGGGCGTGCGCGAGGCGATCGAGCAGAAGAACTGGACAGAGGCGGGGCAACAGATCGGCGCGGCGGCCCAGGCGCTCACCGCCGAAGCGGGCGTGATCAACCAGGCCGCGGAACAGGTCGACAAGTTCGCTCCCTAGGCTGTCGCGGACCCGCCACGTTGACTCACGGGGCCGGGGTCGCCACTATGCGAGCGGAACCCGACCCGGGAGGCTCCATGCTTCGTAGGACCCGGATAGCTGCGCTGTGCGCTATCCTGCTCACCCCGCTCGCCATCTCCGGACCTGCCGGGAACCGGACGCAATCAGCCGCGCAGCCTGCTCCGTCATATACGTACCGCGGGACGGTGCACGCCGTGAACGCCTCGACGGGCACGCTCGACTTGATCACCGGTGTCGGAATGTCGCTACGGCTCGTTCATATGAGCGCAGGGCCAGCGGTGCATACCAGCGCTCCGACGGCCGGGCTTCGGATGGCCGACGTGAAGCCCGGGTACATCGTGACCGTCGAATGGCACCGCACGAGCGCTGGGCTCGTGGTCGATCGGATCGAGAAGCTCGAGGCGCCCGCGCGGTGACCCGCCCGCGGGTCGCGGCCGCCCTCTTCCTGCTCCTCGCCGTGGGCTGTAAGAAGCCCGTGAAGCCCGGCGACCCGATTCCCGGCCTCACCGCCGAGCAGCTCGCCCGGTTCAACCGCGGCAAGGAAGTCTTCGACAGCGTGTTCACGCCCCACACCGGCCTCGGGCCGCTCTTCAACTCGACGGCCTGCGGCGAGTGTCACGAGGACCCGGTGGCCGGCGGGACGGGCGACGAGGTCGAGGTGCACGCGACTGCCTTCAAGGGCGGCATGTGCGACCCGCTCGTCCAGGAGGGCGGCCCGGTCATTCAGCTGCACACCACGCCCGCCCTGAAGGCGGCGCTCGGGATCGACCGGGAGCCGTTCCCCCCATCGGCGAACGCGCGGGCGTCGCGCACCACGCCCGTCGTGTTTGCCCGCGGGCTGCTCGATTTGGTGCCCGATTCGGCGATCCTCGCCTACGCCGATTCAGAAGACCGAAACCACGACGGCGTGCACGGGCGACCCAACCGCTCGCTGGACGGACGGATCGGCCGGTTCGGCCGCAAGGCGTTTGTCCCGACCCTGGCGGAGTTCAACGCTGGTGCGTTCGTCGCCGAGATGGGAATCACGAACCCGGCGCAGCCCACCGAGGAGAACATCGGCGGAAAGCCGATTCCACCGGGCGTCGACTCGACCGCCGATCCCGAGATCAGGCAGGAAGAGCTAGACCTTACCGACGACTTCGTGCGCTTCCTCGCCGACCCCACGCCGACCAAGCTGACCCGGGATGGCCGCCGGGGCCGTGACCTCTTTTCGAAGATCGGGTGCACGAGCTGCCATTTCCCTACACTCCGTAGCGGGGCGAGCCCGATCGCCGCGCTCAATCGACGGGAGTTTTTCGCGTACACCGACCTGCTGCTCCACGACATGGGACCGGATCTGGAGGACATCTGCCTCGGGCTCGCCGGCCCCGCCGACTTCCGGACGGAGCCGCTGCTCGGGCTCCGGGACATCCAGCATTTCCTCCACGACGGTCGGGCGGCCACTCTCGATCAGGCGATCGAGCTGCACGGTGGCGAAGGCGCCGGGGCTCGCGACCGCTTCAAAGCCCTACCCACCGCGGACCGTGCGGCGGTCGTCGCCTTCCTCAAGTCCCTGTAAATCGCCGGGAACCAGGGCGGCGTGGAGGGGTTGAAGAACCCCGCGCGAGCTTGTTAGCATTTTGCCGCCTATGACATTCCTCTCACTCGATACCGTTTCGAAACGGTTCGGCGACGTGACGGCCGTCGATCAGGTGTCGTTCGCGGTCGACCGCGGGCAAGTCGTGGGCTTCCTCGGGCCCAATGGCGCCGGCAAGTCCACCACGATGCGCCTGATCACCCAGTACTACGAGCCGGATACCGGGACGATCACGCTGGACGGCACGCCGCTCGCCGAGGCGGGGCGCGCCGCCAAGCGCCGGATCGGCTACCTCCCCGAGAACAACCCGCTGTACCCGGACATGCTGGTGTGTGACTACCTCACCTTCATCGCCGATCTGCGAGAGCTCGATGGATCGGCGCGAGATAGGGCGATCGACGAGGCCGTGACCGCGACCAGTGTCGAAACCGTGTTTTACCGACCCATCGGCGAGCTCTCGAAGGGCTTCCGCCAACGCGTGGGCCTGGCGCAGGCGATCCTGCACCGCCCCGACCTGCTGGTGCTCGACGAGCCGACCGAAGGGCTCGACCCCAATCAGCGCGTGGAGATCCGCCGCTTGATCGCCGCGCTGGGCCGGGATCGGACGGTGATGCTCTCGACCCACGTGCTCTCCGAGGTCCAGCACATGTGCTCGCGGCTGCTCGTCATCAGCCGCGGCAAGATCGTGGCCGACGGGCCGGTGGATCGGCTGATGCAACAGGCCGAGGGCACGGTCGAGATCGCGGTCGAGCTCGCGGGGACGGGAGGCGGAGCCACGGCCGCCGACGCGCTCACGAAACTCCCCGGCGTGCGCCGCGTGAGCCCCTCGTCCGAAGCTGCGGACGGTCGCGTCGCCCTCACGATCACCGCCGATCGCGCGACCGACCTCCGGCCCGAAATCTTCGGGCTCGCCAAAGCCCGCGGCTGGACGCTGTACGAGCTCCATCAGGAGGCGGGCAGCCTCGAGGAACTCTTCCACCAGCTCACCAGCTGACCCGCATGCGCGCGATCCGCATCATCGCCTGGCGCGAGCTGAAGGCGCTGTTCGACCAGCCGACCGCGTACATCCTGCTCGTCGTGTTCGTGGGGCTCAACAGCTTCTTGTTCTTCCGCCAACAGGATGCCTACGGCGTCGCTTCGCTGCGCCCCATGCTCGACTTCCTGCCGTGGCTGTTTCTCTTCCTCATCCCCGCGGTCACGATGCGCGCGCTCGCGGAAGACAGCCGCTCGGGTACGCTCGAGGTGGTGCTGGCGCAGCCGATCACCGAGCTGGAGCTCCTGCTCGGCAAGTACGTCGGGCAGCTGCTGTTCCTGCTCATCGCGCTCGCCCTCACGGTCACCATCCCGCTCGGCCTCGCGCTCGGCACGGCGCCCGAGCTCGGGATCGTGGTCGCGCAGTACGTGGGCGCTGGCCTCCTCGCGACGGGCCTCGCCGCCGTGGGCGTCTGGGCCTCGAGCGTCACGCGTAATCAGATCACGGCGTTCATCGTCGGCGTGTTCGTGATGTTCGTCCTGATCTTCGTCGGCCTCGACCAGCTGATCGTCGGCCTGCCGCCGCGGCTGGGCGCGATCGCTGCGTCGCTCGGCGTCCTATCGCACTTCAGCCAGATCGATCGCGGCGTGCTCGACCTGCGGGATGTCGTGTATTTCGTCACACTCGCCTCGCTGTTCCTCGTCTTCGCCTACTTCGTGCTCCAGTCCCGCAAGCTCACGGCGCACGGCCCCTCGGTCCAGCGGCTGCGTCTCGGCACCGTCCTGCTCGCGGCCGCGGTCGTCGTGGTGAACCTGTTCGGCGGGAACATCGGCGGCCGGCTCGACCTCACCCCCGGCCGGGCCTACACCCTGTCGCCCGCGACGCGGCAGGTCCTGCGCACCCTGCCCGACCTGGTCACCATCAAGCTGTTCGTCTCCGCCGAGCTGCCGGCCGAGGTGACGTTCCTCAAGCGCGACGTGGACGACCTGCTGCGCGACTATCGCGCGGCGGGCCGCGGCAACGTGAAGCTCGTCATCCAGGACCCGGCCACCGACAGCTCCGCCCGGCGTGACGCCGGCGCCCTCGGCATCGACCCCGTGCAGTTCAACGTGCTCGGGCAGGGCGAGCTGCAGGTCAAGCAGGGGTATTTGGGGATCGCGATCCGCTACGCCGACGGGGTCAAGACCATTCCGTTCGTGCAGCAGACCGGCGACCTGGAGTATCGGCTCACGTCCGACATTCGCGCGCTCACGCGTCCGGAGCGGCCGACGATCGCGTTCGCGGAAATCGGCGACGCGGTCTCGGCCCGGAGCCAGCGCGCCTTCACCGCGCTGCGCGACCAGCTCGGACACAACTACACGGTCCAGTCGTTTCAGCTCACGGACACCGTGATCCCACCGCAGGTCAAGGTGATCGCCGTCGCGGGCACGCCCGAGTCGTTGAGCAGCGCCGCGACGGCACGGTTCCGTGCCTTCCTCGACCGGGGCGGCAGCCTGCTCCTGATGGCCAGCGGGATGCAGCTCTCGCCTCAGGGTCCGTTCGCGTTCTCGCGGCCGGTCGGATGGAACGAGCTCCTCAAGCCCTACGGCGTCTCGATCGCTTCGAACATGGTGTACGACCTCGCGTCGAATGCCCAGGTGGGTCTTCCCGCGCAGTTCGGCCAGGTGCTCGTGTCCTATCCCCTCTGGCTGCGCGCGATCAGCACCAGGGCCTCCCCGGTGAACGCCGACCTCCCGGGCGTGCTGTTGCCATGGGCGAGCCAGATCGACACCACCCATGCGCAACCGGGCACGATGACGCCCTTACTCGTGACCAGCCGCGCGGGCGGCGCGCAGGAAACCACGGCGTTCATCAGCCCCGACCGCCAGTTCAGCCGGGACAGCCTGCGCCCCCGCATCGTCGCACTCGCCGTGAGTCCGTCCGGGACCCCCCCGCAGCAGCGCGGCCGGATCGTGGTGGTGGGCACGGCGGACTTCGCGAGCGACCGCTACGCGCGCAACTCCCCGGAGAACGTGGTGTTCGTGCAGAACGCGATCGACTGGCTCGCGCAGGACGAAGCGCTCATCGCCATCCGTTCGAAGAACCGCGCGTCGGCGCCACTGGTGTTCACGAGCATTATCAAACGGAGCGCCGTGAAATACGGCAACACGATCGGTGTGCCGTTGCTCCTGATCGCGCTCGGCATCGCGCGACTGTGGCGCCGCCACCAGATCACGCGCCGCGTCTATCGACCGCTCGCGAGCGCCGCGGCGGGGACGGCATGAGCGCATGAGTGCGACGCAACT
>Ga0209378_1003595_pt1 | contig 10411 bp, 10 predicted proteins | sample GraSoiAngelo_156_FD_186170 | JGI IMG/M metagenome (GOLD analysis project Ga0209378, IMG submission 186170) | Grasslands soil microbial communities from the Angelo Coastal Reserve, California, USA - 14_1009_13_40cm (SPAdes) (version 2) | ecosystem: Environmental > Terrestrial > Soil > Grasslands ... | reverse complement strand
CGTGCAATGACGCTCGGACGACCGCCAGCATCTTCGGACGGGCGACGATCGACGGCGCAGGCTCGCACGTGTTCCGGATCGACGTGACTGACATGAGCAAGCTCGGATCGTCCGACTCCTACGGCATCACGCTCGACACCGGCTACATGTCGGGACAGCACGTTCTGGGCGGAGGACAGGTCACGATCCACTAGACGGCGACGGCAAGTGCATTCGATTAGCCGAGGGGCGCTGCGTCCGCGGCGCCCCTCGGTCAGGTGCATAGCGTCCTGTTCGACACGTTCGTCATCAGTGGCAACACCGCGACGTTCCATGGGACCTGTACCAACAACGGGGTGCCCTGCCGTTCACCGTCAAGGCGATCGATAACGGCGAGCCGGGCACCAACGACCACTTCAGCATCACCGTTGATGCCGGTCCGGCGGAGGGTGACAAGCTCCGCAGCGGCAGTATCCTGATCCATCAGTAGGAGGTCCTGCGGCAAACTATCGAATTGGGGTATCGTCACCGGCGCCGAAGATGCCTCGGAGCAGCACGTCCTGCCGGACGAGCGGCGAAGCCTCCTCGGTGCGGTACGTCGCGGCAGCCCGCAGCATGGCCGAGCGCGAACGGACGCCGAAGATGTGCATCCCCTGGGCGATGCCCCACTCGCGAACGGGCTCGCGCGCGGCACGGCCCGGGAGCGCATCGATCAACCGATCAGCCCGTGCCGCCAGGAGCGCGCGCACCAGCCGCCGCGGGGCCCGTGGAAGCTGGCCAAGCATGCATTCCAGGAGGTCCGTCATCGCGTCGAAGGCGACCACACACCTGACCCGCGGCTCGTGGGCGGCGGCGCGGATCGCCAGGCACCCGCCGAGCGAGATGCCCACCAGGGTCACGCCGGACAGGGACAGGTGGTCGAGAATCGCGCCGACGGGGCGATGCCAGTCGGGGGTCATGGGAATGCCGCTGTCCTCGAGCGCGCCGCCCTGACCCGGACCCTCGAACGCGACGACGTCGAAGCCACGATCCCGCATCGTCGTCAGGATAGGGAGAAAGTCTTCGACGTAGCTATCGAACCCGCCGAACATGACCACCGTGGCGCGCGGCGCAGGTGGAACGAATCGATGGAAGGGCAGATACCCGCCGGCGAACGGCACGCGCTCGGGAGGGCCCACGCCGTAGGCTTGGCGCATCAGCGCCAGGAACCGTTCCCGCGAGGGGCGCTTGCGCGGGTCGGCCGAGGTCATGAAGAACTCGGCGCTGCGCAGGAGAATGGCGGCATCGTGCGTACGCCCGGCGGCCAAGGCCCGCTCCGCGGAGGTCAGGAATTCGTTGCGCCAGGCGTCCAGCGAGACCAGCCGCGGCGCCATCGCCTGGATCTCGCGCAGCACGCGTTCGCCGCCAAGAGCCACCCAGCGGTTGATCTGGAAGTTGAGGCTGCGGTCGAGCACGACATCGTAGGTGCCGACATGGACGGGCTCGGGAGCGGACGGACCGTCTCGTGACCAGGCGATGCGAGTACAAGGCCTACCGCCGCGATCGATCCGCAGGCGCCGAGCAAGAAGCGGCGCCGTGTGATCATGACGCGAGCGCGGGGCGAATGATCGTCATGCGGCAACCACTGTGTGCTGGCTGAGCACCGCGGCAATCTTCCGCCAGCCGTCGATCCTGCGCAACCTGATCTGCTCGCGCGCCACGAGGCTAAAGAGCAGGATCAGAGCCGCCTCTTCGCCCGGCAGCGAGCCCTGCGCCTTCACGCGGCGGCGGAACTCTTCGTGCAGCCGTTCGATCACGTTTGTCGTGCGCTGCGTCTTCCACTGCGCCTTGGGAAATCGGGAAAACGTCAGGAGCTGGTCGCCGCCCTCGCGCAGGCTCGTCACGACGCCGGGGCAGGGCTTGGCCCACGTGCGCTCGAAGGCGGTGGACGCGCCACGGGCCGCGTCGGCATTGGCCGCGTAGACGATTCGCTGGAAGTCGTCGCGGATCGCCGCGAGGGCGTGCTTCGGCGCTTTGCGCTCGAGGTTGCGCAGCTTGTGGGCGCAGCAGCGTGGCACCGCGGCCTGCGGCCACACCAGGCCGACGCCCCGGCGGAGGCCCGCATTCCCACCGACGATGCAGAGCACGGGACTGCGCAACCCGCGCGCCACGACAGATCCGGTCGACCGATCCTGACCTCCCGGTCATCATCATGACGGGTCTGGCCAAGCCAAGTGAAGTCGCTGAAGCTCGTCGTCTCGGCGTCACCGAGATCATCGAGAAACCCGAGGTCTTGAGGCACTTCAGCGAGGCGCGCGCCCGCGTGGTGAATCGCGGTCAACCTTAGAATAGAATGTAGAGCCGGCTACCGCCTTCTGTCTTGGCCGTTCGATCGATCCTCGGTTCCCCAACCCGCGGGCCGCGGGTCCAGAAGAACCACAGTGACGCCGACTAAGCGGCGACGCCAACGAGTAGGAGGGCCTCCAGATGGCTGCGCTCACCGATGTGGCGATCGCTCAAGCGATGGTGGCCAACGGTCGATGGTCGGCGCGCCTCGGCTGGGATCGCTACGTGGACGCGATTGACGTCTTGCTGGGCGCGGCACCCGGCACCCCGGCGGCCGCGGCCGTGTTTTCGTCGGCCCTCGCTGACTGGCAGGCGGCGCACCAATTGGACGTCGATGGTATCCTCGGCCCCGAGACGTGGGCCGCCATGCGGCGTGCCTTGGCTCCCCCTGACTCGCTCACCGGGGTGGTGCCGGCGACGATGCCCGCCGTGCCCAATGGCTTCAGCGAGATCATCGCCACGTTCGGGGATCCGCGCCCCCTCCTTGAACCGAACGGGACCATCACCCCGACGAACCTGGCGCGCTGGGAACGGCAGATCCTCGCAGCGTGTTCGGTCCCATTCGAATTGACAGTCGGTGGCGGGGATGGGGAGATGATTCGCTCGTTCCAGTGCCATCGGCTCCTCGCCGGCGTGTTTGAGGCCGTCTTCGATGAGCTCGATCGACGCGGGCTACGGAGTGCGATCAAGACCTGGGACGGAACCTTCGCGTTCCGCGCGATCCGTGGCGAGACCCACCTCTCCGTGCACGCCTTTGGCGCGGCCATCGACCTCAACGCCGGCACGAATCCCCTCGGCGGGCCAGGGGACATGAGTCCCGACGTCATCGCCGTGTTCCAACACTTTGGCTTCCTGTGGGGCGGGGACTTCCACGTGCGCAAGGATCCCATGCACTTCCAGTACGCGACAGGGTATTGACGGATGTGGGGATAGCGATGTCAAAGAAGCGTCTCATCATTTGTTGCGACGGCACGTGGAACACGCCGGACGAGGCGAACGAAGGTCAGTCCGCGCCAACAAATGTGACGAAGGTCGCCCTCTGTGTCGCGCCACAGGACGGCTCCGGCATGCGTGCGACGTCCGCGGGCTCTGCTCACGTTAGGAGCCCTCGGGTGTTAGGAGTAACGCGCAGGGATCGGCCGCACGGTCTCGCAATCAAGGCGTCGCCCGCTGCGCAGCGCGAGAGGAAGTGAAGTTGGTCCATAGGCGACGGATCGAACGGTTGGAAGTGGAAATGAAAGACCTGAAGGATCTCCTCGCAGTGAACAGGAACTGGCACTGTCTTCGACGGAGGTGGCTCACATGCGATCCCTGTTCGTCACGTTCCTCATCGTCCTCGTGACCGGCGGCGAGAGCTGACCTCGGGCCTATTCGAGGCTGAACCACTTGGCGACTTCGCTGTAAAAGCGGAGGCGCGGCTTCTGCGCCGCGGGAGCATGTTCACGGAGCTCCGATCAGCCTGCACGCACTGCGGCGGCAGCTAGAAATCAGAGTTCGCTCCACAGGCGGGCGGCCGTCTCTGGAGGGTGCGACGAAGATCCAGAAGATTCCCCTGAAGCCCGAGGACTGGTCTCGGCTCGAAGAGTTGGCCTGCGCAGCTCTCGCAGCAGGGGGTCTCAGCGACGGCTGGCCAAGTCGCGAGCGTGATGGTTCACAAGCAGCTCGAACTCCTCGGGTCAGCAACTGCAGGCCATAGGCGACTGTCGCGGCGAATGATGAAGCGTGCGACTCGGTCTCGAGCAACGGAGTCCCAGGAGAAGCGCGCCGGTCACGTCCGGTCCCTTCCTCATCCTCCATTCGATCCTCACGCGGGCGCAGGCGCGGTTCGCGGCCACGCTCGATGCGCGCGCGGCCGAGCTGCTCGGTGAGGTCCGTCGGATCGAAACCATGCTGCACCCCAGTGCCTCTGGGCGAGCGGCAGCGAGGAATGAATCTGAGCCGGATAGGATCGCGCGCTGTAACGCCGCCATGATAAGGCGGTTGACGACTCGTCAACCGGACGGAAAGACGAGCCGCTGGTCGTGGAGCGACGGCGCCACGAGCGAAGAGATTAGCGCTCGGGGAAGACTATTCGCCGCCCAGCCAGTGGCGGTAGGCGTCGATCTATTCTGCTCCAGCCGGTGGCGGCGACGGCAAGCGTAGATCGATGATCGGGACGGTCTGTCGCACGCCAGCGCGCCGGCAGACTGCGACGATCTCCTCCCGTTGTGTCAGGTCGACGCGCTCCACGGTGACGGGCACTCCGAGCACAGTCGTCTCGAACGGCAGCGCAAGGTTGTCTCCGATCATCGTGTACAGGCCCGTGACTTGTTCGGATTCGTTTTAGCAGTCGACGATTGCCTCTTCGACCAACCGATCGAGCCGCGCTTTGCTGAGTCGCGTGCGGCCGCGCTTGGCCTTCCGCTTCCGTATCCTTCTCATTCAGCGCCAGCTGGCGTGTCGAGGGACTCAAGGGCTTCGTTATCTTCTTCCTCGCGTGTGATTGATCCCGAGCCGCGGGCATAGCCTACGGCACGATATCCACGCAGGCGCTTCGCGAACATCCTGGCGAGCATGGGCACGCTGCGGTCGACGTAGTCGTAGATGCGAACCTCGGTCTTACCGGGATACAGGCGGTGGAGTCGGCCCGCATATTGCACCAGGGTACCCTTCCACGAGACGGGCATCGCGAGGAAGAGCGTATCGAGCCTGGCGTCGTCGAATCCTTCGCCGATGTAACGGCCGGTCGCGATGATGAGTCGTGCCTCGGCGTCCGGGATGGCCGCCAGGGTTGCCGCCCCGGCGTGTCGCTCGGTCGGCGTCATGCCCCCGCGGAGCACGACGAGATGGCGGGCGGCGCCCCGAAGGCTGGCGGCGAGGAATTCAAGATGGTCCTTGCGCTCGGTCAGCAGAATCGGAGAGCGGCCTTCTGCCAGCGCAGTCGTGACGTCGTCCAGAATGAGGCGGTTGCGCTGCTCGTCGGCCGCCAACGCGGCGTAGAGCGCCTGGATGCTGTCCACAGACACCGTGCGATCATGACCGAACGCGGTCTCGCGGACGATCAGCCGGTGATCGAACGGCCGTTGCGCCGCCTGGCTCCTGGCGTCGACGGCGAAACGCACCGGGCCAAGTTGCATCTCGGTGATCGGGTGAAGGCCGTCTCTCCGGCGAGGCGTGGCCGTCAGCCCGGTGACGAAGCGCGCCTTCACCTCGGACAGTACTCGCTCGAAAGACACGGCCGGGATATGGTGGCACTCGTCGACGATCACATGGCCGTACGTCGCGACGAGGTCGTCGACGCTCCCCAAGCGCACGAGACTCTGGATCATCGCCACATCCAGGCGCCCAGTGGGTGCATGCTTGCCGGCGCCGATCTGGCCGATAGTCTTGGGGGCGAGGCCGAGGAACATGGACAGCTGGGCAATCCACTGATCGAGGAGCGGCTGACGGTGGACCAGCACGAGGGTGCTTCGGGATCGCGCTGCGATCAGGTACGTGCCGATCACGGTCTTGCCTACGCCCGGAGGCGCTACGAGCACACCGATGTCCTCGCGAAGGAGAGCACGTGCTGCCCTCTTCTGAATCGCCGTGAGCCGGCCTTCGAACGCGACGTCCAACGCCTTCCCTTCGCACCGCTGATCCTCCACCAGAAGCGCGCTTCCATGTTCCCGCAGGATCTGCTCGAGTTCGCTTCGGCAACCGCGGGGCAGCGCGACGTGCTCGTGTAACTCCTCGGCGCAGGCAACGACGCGAGGAGTCAGTGCCGTGGAGAGCCGCAGGCTTTGCTTCTTGTAGAACTCTGGATTCTGAAACGCCGCAAGGCGCTTGATCTGGTTCAAGTGGGTCGGCGCCAGTCCGGCCTTCGCCACGAAGAGCCGCTGCGCCATGACCGCGCGCACCTCTCGAGGAAGCGGCGCACTGAACCGGACACGCGGTTGCCCGGACGGCAGCCGCGTCCAGGGCTCTGAGCTATCGGTGTCCGTTGTGTCGCTCAGCCGGGCGCCGACGACCAGTCCCTTCCGCGTCGCCTCGCGCGCGACACTGTCCACCGTCGCCGGCTCGACGCGAGGGTGCTCGGAGAGGAACTTCCACTGATCGGGATGCGGAACAAACTGGTCATCCACGAAGACGGTATTTCCCCTCTGGCGCGGGCCGTGTTGAAGCGGGAGAGCGATGAGGTTGCCAAATCCGCCGCGAGGAAGCGTGTCCTGATTGGGAAAGAGGCGGTCGTACGACTCCATGCTCAGTTGGTGGCGCCGGCTCATCGTCTCGGTAATGAGATAGCAGCCCATCTTGCGGGCGGTGGTCGCGGGCACCGGTGCCGAGAAGAAGAACCAGACGTGGGCCCCGTTGCCGGAGCGGGACCGCTCGACGGCGCCGGGGAGACCAGCGACGCGACAGGTTTCAACGAAGGCCGCCACGTCATCGGTCCAGGACGTCTTGTCGAAGTCTGCCGCCAGGAACCAACACCTCTCATCGGTGAGCAGTGGGTAAACGCCAACGACGTGACGCCCCTGGAGGTGGTCGAGGATCACCTGGTCTTCGACCGGGAGGAATGCCTGGTTTGGACACTCGCCGCACTTCACCCGGGGCTTCTCGCAGACGCCGCGGACCCACTCGTTCCCACAGGCCGGCGCGTACCCCTGGCGCCCCGTCCTTGCGTTGCTCCAGAACCTGGGGTAGACATCCTCCCGGCCTCGAAAGCGTGAGCGGAAGAGCGCGATCTTCTCGACGGCGGTCGAGGACGCTGACAGACCGGAGTTTCCCGACAACGAGATCTCAGTCGAGTCGCTCTGCGCGGCGAGCGCGGCCTCGAGCGACAGCAGCCGAGCCTGCGCCTCGGTGCGTTCCTCTTCGAGGCGCAGGAGTCGAGATTCCTCGCGGGCGATCGCGTCGCGGATCGACTGTTGGTCGGGAGGCGGCAGAGTCATCCCGGCTCGAACGCGGGCTCTACTCTAGCACCGGCGCGGAGCGGAGGATACCGGGCGGGCAAGTGGTCCGCGGTCCCAGAAAACGCTTGCGCCAAGTCGTCAGGATGCCGTAAGCAGAGAGGGGCCGCTGGTCCTCAGCCGGTGGGACCTCGTGGAGAATCGGGAGAGCTTCGGGAAGTTGACAGAGACGGACCAGGTGGATCATTGGAGTGGGCATGGAGATCGACATCGATAAGCTGACCGAAGCAGAACTGACCGACCTGAACAACAGGATTGTTGCGCGGCTTCGGTTCTTGAGTCAGATGCGTGCGCACGCCCAGATGCTTGAGTTCAAGATAGGCGATCGTGTCTCGTTTCAACCAGAGGGACATCGCCGTGTTGTGGGCATGCTGACCCGCTATAACCGGAAGACCGTTACGGTCATCAGCGACGACGGCCAGCGTTGGAATGTCTCGCCCACCCTTTTGCGCCGAGCAGATGACGGTCGCGGTTTCGAGGACACCATTCCAAACGTGGTCCCGTTGCGCAGGAAGTGATCAAGATGCTGCTGCGGCGGATAACCTCGACTCGCGCTCTCCAACGTCCGCTCGCGGGCGCAAGTGCGTCCGGCGTCGAGAACGTACTGGCTCGTGGCGCTACCGTCGCTGACTGAGGACGGTGAGTTACCCCTCGGTGTGTATGCCGCATCGCTGCACGAGGTTCTCAACCAGTTCGGCGTCGGCTCAGCTCAGCGAAAGGCGCTGACCCTCCGCCTCGCGCGCGTCTACCGTGTAGCTCAAGCGACCGGTCACTTGGCGCGGTTCGTGGTATTTGGGTCGTTCGTCACCGACAAGCTGGAACCACAGGACGTGGACGTGTTCCTGGTGATGGCTGACACGTTCGACGCGTCCCATCTGAGGGGCGACGCCCGCCTACTCTTCGACCACGACGCCGCGCAGGCACACTTCGGCGCGAGCGTGTTTTGGGTCCGGCATCTGGCCGCGTGGCAAAACGACCAAGCCGCGGTAGAATTCTGGCAAGTGAAGCGGGGTGGCGGCCGGCGTGGCATCGTCGAAATCATCTCGGAGGCGTCATGATTGCCAACGACCATGAGCTTACTGCGAGCCTTGAGCGGATTCGCCATCTTCAGAACCAGGTGACCTATCTGCGCCAGGTAGAGACGAATCCGGCAAACTACCACCTATCGGCAGCCGGGTTTCTGGCAGAGATCGATCGAATGCAGTTGGAGGTGCGTGAGTACCTCTCGCTTCATCCTGGCGAGTTGAAAACCCGCGCCTGAGATAGCGAGCGGATGGGCTCTGCGTTGATGTGCGCTGAACGACCGCTCGAATCGTTGTGACTTCGGGCCCGCGCCTGTCACGAGAGTGCGCTTGTGCCGCGATCGATCAGGCGACGATTGCGTCGACATATCCGTGCCTCTGAAGGTCGTTGGCCCTTAGAGACGAGAACTCGAGGAAGCTCGGCGGAACAGGAAATAGTGCCAGCGGCGGCTTGTTGAAAGTGGGGACGTATGGGGACGCGAAACCGTTCCAGGGGGCACTCCAGTGCCGTCTGGCGCCGCGAGTTCTCGGCCAAATACGCGGAAAGTCGTGACGGCGAGGGTCTGAATCCCTTACCCTCCACCAATAAATCCTTTTGCTAAATTATTTATGCATTATAGGTTCTTATCGACAACGCACCCTATATTATTATGATGATCTGGAAAAGCGGTCGGGTGCCGCGAGGCTCAGGGACAGGATCAGCGCTGGGCCGAAGCGCCAGGCCAGAGCTACGAGGACCGCCGCGAGGATCAGGCCTGCGATGTTAGGTCAGCCGCCGCTGCATCAAGTCTGGTAGCGTAGCAGCGCGCAGTCATCGGAGCCTCCCCGTGCCCTCAAAGGTCCTACAGGGCTCGACCTCGTTGCCGAACCCCATCCACTGGACTGTTCCGCGAGGACCACCGCGGAGTCTCGCCGAGTTGATCGGGCAGCTCTAATGAAGTCCTGCGCCAGCACTATGGCGACGGGGGAAGAGCGCGAAAGCGACGTGCTTGCGCCGTCAGCGGATGCCGGCGTTCGCCGCATTCATTCCGCCTGAATGCCTCCTCCTTCAGCGCCTACGCCCGTGCCCGGACACTGTAGAGACGAAGCGCCTCGATCTTGCCGCGCAGCTCCTGCTCCCCCATGTCCTCGAGCTCGAGCTCCTCGGGCACCCGGCAGCGGCGCAACAGCGCCTCTGACACGAGCACGCGACGCTCCAGCGGGCGACACTTCGCCTCTACCCGGGCCGCGGTGTTGACCGTGTCGCCGCTGTGGACGATGTCCTTCTTGATGTCGCCGATCTCTGCGGTCACGACGGGTCCGCCGTGGAGGCCGGCCTTGAACTCGGGGACGATTCCATACCGCGTGAGATAGCGCTCCTTCCGCTCGTGGATGCGCTCGGACACGAGAAAGACACAGCGGAGACAGTTGCCCTGACGGAGTCCCCTCTCAGCCGTCCACGTCACTACCGCCTCGTCGCCGACGTACTGGTAGATTTGGCCGCGCGTCGCGAGCACGGGCTCGGCGATGTCGTAGAAGAAGTCGTTCTTGAAATCGTTGAAGCGCAAGGGCCCCAACGCCTCGGCGATCGCGGTGGAGTCGTTCAGATCCAGGAACATGAAAATGCGGTCCTCCGCGACGGGCCGATGATATCGGCCCAATAGGAGGTTCACCAGCGTGCCCGGGCCGAGCATCCGGTTGAGCTGCCGGGCGAAGTTGATCAGGAAGCTCACCAGTGTGAGGGTCGCCAGCGCCACCACGAAGCGCCCGCCCAGCGTGAAGTCCCGATATTGCTCGGACTTGTAATACTCCAACAGGCCCCCATGCTCGAAGAGCCCCAGCAGGCTCATCGTCACGGCGTGGATGACGACAGCGCACAGGGTGACGTAGAAGAAGGTCCGGACGAGGAGGAGACCGCCCACTGTCAGCGAACGCACGTACCGGGGGATCAGGCGCAGCTCGAACCAGGCGCTGCCGGCCCCGATGACAGCTCCGGTCGCCGCTGCAGTGAGCTCCCGGGCGAGGTGCGTGGGCACCCGCCGCACGATCCAGTGCACGAGCAAGGCCGCTCCGATCCAGCCGCACGTGATCCAGAGGATGGTCCTTGCCGTGTAAAAGGTCCGCCGCGAGAGCACGGCTCATCTTAACGTCTAAGGGTGAAATTCCAAGCCGCGAGGT
>Ga0209378_1003593_pt1 | contig 10414 bp, 8 predicted proteins | sample GraSoiAngelo_156_FD_186170 | JGI IMG/M metagenome (GOLD analysis project Ga0209378, IMG submission 186170) | Grasslands soil microbial communities from the Angelo Coastal Reserve, California, USA - 14_1009_13_40cm (SPAdes) (version 2) | ecosystem: Environmental > Terrestrial > Soil > Grasslands ... | reverse complement strand
ACCCGCCGCGCATGCCGCGGCACGTGATACAGCACGCCGTGGATATCCATGTTCTCCCACGCCGTGAGCTCGCCGTCGAGACTGGGATCCTGGAACACGACGCCGAACCGCTTGCGGACTTCCGTCTGATGCGTGGTTGGGTCGAGTCCGTCGAGCTCGAGGGAGCCGCTCGTCGGCCGCAGCAGGGTGGTGAGCATCTTGATAGTAGTGGTCTTGCCGGCCCCGTTCGGCCCCAGGAACGCGAAGATTTCCCCGGCACGGACGTCGAACGAGACGTCGTTGACGGCCGTGACGGCGCCGAACGACCTCACGATGTGCTGGACGCGGATGATGGGACGATCGCTCACGACGCTAGAACACCACGGTCTGAATGGAGTGCGGCCGCGCATTGATCTCGACCGAGGCCCCGCCGACGGTGAGGTTATACGGTCCGCCCTTTGCCATGGGGTTCATGACGACCACGACCACCTTCCCGTCGTCGTTTACGAAGCCCGTCGTGAGCAGCATGCTGCGGCTCGGCGACGTCAGGATCCTGCGAGCGCCCGGACGGATGAACTTCGAGAAGTGGCCGATATAGTAGTACGAGTTGGTGTAGATCAGCGTGCCGGTTCGCGTGTCGGCGTGGATCGGCGCAAAACAGAAATTGCCGACGTGGTTGGGACCGCCCCGCTCATCGAGCAGAATATTCCAGTCGGTCCATCCCTCGGTCCCCGAATTGAAATCGTGGATCATCGACCGCCCGTACGCCTCGCCCAGGCTCCAGCGGCCGTACGCCGTCGAGTCGAAGTTCGCTGGTGTGCCCTCGGTGAACAGGAGGTGCTTGGCCGGGTAGAGCTGGTGCACCAGCGCCACGTTGTCGTACATCTGCGTTCCACCCGACCAGTCTTCGTACCAGTGAAACGCGACCCCCCACACGTACTTCGCCGCCGCCGGATCGTCCAGGATCGTCTGGGCCCGCTGCACGATCAGGTCACGGTTGTGGTCCCACACCATGACGTTGACGTCGCGCAGCCCCTGCTCGGCCATCGCCGGGCCGAGATAGTTCTTGACGAAGTCTCGCTCGTCCGTCGCCTGATAGACGCACGACTCCCAGGTCTGCGTCGCCATCGGCTCGTTCTGGACGGTGATGCCCCACACGGGCACGCCCGCCTGCCGGTAGCTCTTGATGAACTTCGTGTAATAGAGGGCCCACGCGCGGTAAAACTCCGGGCGCAGATGGCCGCCGTGCAGCATGTCGTTGTTGTCCTTCATGTATGCCGGCGGGCTCCAGGGGCTGGCGAACAGCTTGAGCCGGTTGCCGGTCGCCCCCATGGCCCGCTTGATCAGGGGAATCCGGTAGCGCAAGTCGTGCGCGATGGAAAAGGAGCTCAGGTCCTTGTCGCCGTCCGCAACGTAGGTATAGCTCTCGCTCGAAAAGTCGCAGCTGTGAATGTTGGTCCGACCAAGGGTGTACCCGATCCCGCGGTCCGCGCTGTAGTAGGCGGTGATCAATTCGTCCTGCCGGGCCGCGGGGAGCTTTGCGAACGTCTCGGCCGCAGCGTCGGTCAGGGCGCCGCCGATGCCGATGAACGGCTGAAACGTTTTCCGCGGATCGACGAAGACGTACACCTTCCCTTCCGACGTCGCGTCGGACGGCTGGAACGTCAGCGTGTCGGTGGGCGTCAGCCGGGCGCCGCCGATGCCGATGAACGGCTGGAACGTTTTCCGTGGATCGACGAAGACGTACACCTTCCCTTCCGACGTCGCGTCGGACGGCTGGAACGTCAGCGTGTCGGTGGGCGTCAGCCGGAAGCTGGTGCTCTCGGCCGTGGTATAGACGATCGCGCGCTTCCCCGGGAGCTGCAGTGCGGCCGCGGCAGCGGGGCCGCTTGCGAGCAGCAGCGACAACCCTACGCGTGACGGCGTCACGACTTGGGCGCGGCTGGTTTGGCCGCGTAGATGAACTCGTAGTAATCGCGCATGGTCAGGCCCGCGGCGGCCTCCTGGTCGGTGATCACGATCGCATCACGATGCAGCTGGAGGGCGCTGGCGGTCACCATACTGGTCACTGGTCCCTCGACGGCCTGGGCGATCGCCTTGGCCTTGTGCTTGCCGCTCGCCACCAGGACCAGCTTGCGCGCGTCGAGGATGGTCCCGACGCCCATGGTGATCGCATAGACCGGCACGTCCTCTCGGGCGTCGAAGAACCGGGCGTTGTCGTCGATGGTCTGCTTGGACAGCGTCTTGAGCCGGGTGCGCGAGCTGAGCGAGCTCCCCGGCTCGTTGAACGCGATATGCCCGTCCGAGCCGATGCCCAGGATCTGCAGGTCGATCCCGCCGCATTCGGCAATGCGCTGCTCGTACCACAGGCAGAAGGCCGGGTAATTGCTGGTGGTGCCCGAGGGGATGTTGATGTTGTGCCGGGGGATGTTGACGTGCTGGAAGAAGTGCTCGTGCATGAAGTAGTGGTAGCTCTGCGGGTGATTCATGGGCAGGCCCACGTACTCATCGAGGTTGAACGTCGTGACCCGGGAGAAATCGATCTGCTCCGCCTGGTGCAGCCGCACCAGCTCCTGGTACAGGCCGAGCGGCGTGGATCCGGTCGCCATGCCGAGCACGGCGTTCGGCTTGGTGTTGAGCACTTCGACGACGATCTGCGCCGCCGTCTTGCTCATCTCCTCGTAGCTTCGCTGAATGATGACTTCCACGAGAGCCCTTTCAGCCAGCCTCTTCCCATCGCTTGGCCCGGTCGAGCGCCTTCCGCCAGCCGGCCTCGAGCTGCTTGCGTTGAGCCGGTTGCATCGCGGACGTGAAGCGGCGGTCCACCTGCCACTGCGCCGCGATCTGTTTCTGGTCCTTCCAGTAACCGACGGCCAATCCGGCGAGATACGCTGCGCCCAGTGCCGTCGTCTCGGTGACTTTGGGGCGCACCACAGGCACGCCCAGCAGGTTCGACTGGAACTGCATCAACAGGTTGTTCGCGGACGCGCCGCCATCCACCCGCAGCTCCTTGAGCTTGATCTTCGCATCGGCCTCCATCGCCCGCAGCACATCCGCCACCTGAAACGCAATTCCCTCGAGCGCCGCGCGCGCGATATGCGCCGCCGTCGTGCCGCGCGTGACGCCGGCGAGCAGGCCGCGCGCGTACTGATCCCAATGCGGCGCCCCCAGGCCGGCGAACGCAGGGACGAGATACACGCCCTCGGGATCGGTCACCTGGGAAGCCAGGGCTTCGACCTCGGACGACGACTTGATGATCCCGAGGCCGTCGCGCAGCCACTGCACCACCGCCCCCGCGATGAAAATGCTGCCTTCCAGGGCGTATTCGGTGCGCTGCCCGATGCGCCACGCCACCGTGGTCAGGAGATTGTTCTTGGAGACGATCGGCTTCGCTCCCGTGTTCATGAGCATGAAGCAGCCGGTGCCGTAGGTGTTCTTCACCATCCCGGGCTGGGTGCACGCCTGGCCGAACAGCGCGGCCTGCTGGTCGCCCGCCATCCCGGCGATCGGGACGCTGCCGCCGAACAGCGTCGTCTCGCCGTACACTTCGCTCGACGAGCCCACGGCCGGCAACACCGAGCGCGGGACGCCGAACAGCTTCAGCAGCGCGTCGTCCCAATCGCCGGTGCGGAGATTGAAGAGCATGGTGCGCGACGCATTGCTCGGATCGGTCACGTGCACGCGGCCGCCGGTGAGATTCCACACCAGCCACGAGTCCACGGTGCCGAACGCCAGCTTGCCGGCCTTCGCCTTGCCGCGCGCCCCAGGTACGTTGCGCAGCAGCCATTCGAGCTTCGTGCCGGAGAAGTAGGCGTCGACCACGAGCCCGGTCTTGCGCTTGATCAGCGGCGCCAGCCCGCGTGCCTTCAACCGATCGCACGCGGCGGCCGTGCGGCGATCCTGCCACACGATCGCGTGGTGGACCGGCTCGCCCGTCTCGCGGTCCCAGACCACGGTCGTTTCCCGCTGATTCGTGATCCCGGGTGGACCGGCTCGCCCGTCTCGCGGTCCCAGACGACGGTCGTTTCCCGCTGATTCGTGATCCCGATGGCGGCGATGTCGGCCGCGGTCAACCCGGCCTTCGCCACGGCTTCCTTCGCCGTGTGCAGCTGAGTGGCCCAAATCTCCCTGGCGTCGTGCTCCACCCAGCCCGGCTTGGGAAAGATCTGGCGGAACTCTTTCTGCGCCGACGCGACGACATTGCCGCTATGATCGAACACGATGGTGCGCGAGCTCGTCGTGCCCTGGTCCTGGGCCCGCCCAACGACAGGCCGATCGCCCACACGAGGACTCCGACCAGCCAGGGCCCGAACCCCGCATCCCAACCGTGCACGGGGTTCAAGTTCTTCGGCGTCAGGATGGCCAACACGCCCAGCACGAGCACGAAGGTGCCGATGATCTCGGTCACGAGGTTCGCGCCCACGTTGCGAACGGCCGGGGCGGTGCAGAAGACGGCCAGCTTCGTGCCCTGGCTCTCCGTGACGGACCAATGCGGCAGGTAGGCGAGCCAGACGATCGTGGCACCGAGGAACGCGCCGAGCATCTGGGCGGCGATATACGCGGGTACGGAGCCCCAGGCGAACTTGCCGATGGAGGCCAGCCCGATCGTCACCGCGGGGTTCAAATGCGCGCCGCTGAAGCTGCCGACGGCGTACACCGCGACCGCCACACCGAACGCCCAGCCCGCGGTGATGACGATCCAGCCGGCGTTCTGGCCTTTAGTCTTGTTGAGCACCACGTTGGCGACCACGCCATCGCCCAGGATGATCAGCAGCATGGTGCCGAGCAGCTCTGCAAGAAAAGGTGGCATAGGGCTTGAATGGGAAGCGGCGAAGCTATCAGCGGGGCAGAGCCTTGTCCAGAAAGCGAACAAACCTCGCATCGAGTCTTGATGCGAGGCTTGCCCGTTCCGCTTCACGACAAACGTCTATCGACCAGCAATCTCGCCGTCCTCATCGCCCCCTCCCGGCACTCTCTCCTCCACTCGTTGGAGCGCGAGGAATAGAGGTACGTGCCGTTGGTCCAGGTCGAGCGAGCAAAGCCCTGCTGGAACCCGCGCCAAGCCGCTCACGGCGACCACGCCTGTCAGCCGCGTAATCCCCGTGCCGTCGGCATTCATTACGTAGAGATCGTAGTCGCCCCCGCGGTTGCTCACGAACGCGATCTTGCTCCCGTCCGGGGACCAGGCGGGGTAGCCGTCGCCGGCCGATTCGTTCGTCAGATTGATCAAGCCGGAACCGTCGGGATTCATCACGGAGATGTTGCCGCGGTACGCAAATGCGATCCGGCCATCCGGCGACCACGCGGGGGTGAAGCCGTTCGTGAGGACGACGAGGCCAGAGCCGTCGGAATTCATGACGAAGAGTCGAATGTACCAGACTCCACACGCAATGCGGCAGATGCGAATCCCTTTGCTCCCCACGATCCTCGTCCCATCAGGGGACCAGGCAGGGTCGCGAACCGAGTCGGCCAACGCCGTGACGCCGGAACCGTCGGCGTTCATGGTGTAGATGGCGAGGCTACCGGCTGTCCCATAGGCTGAAAAGGCGATCTTGCTTCCATCGGGCGACCAGGCCGGCGCGCCGGCGAACGCCCGGTGAAAAGTAAGACGGACGACACCCGAGCCGTCGGCGTTCATCGAGTAGATGTCGTTGTTGCCATCTCGGTTGCTTGCGAAGGCGATGCGACCGGATCCCGCAGTGACGACGTCGAATGCCGCGCTCGTGGCGCCGGTCAGACCAGGTGCCGACGCGCTCAGGGTGTAGCCGCTCGCGGCTCGGTCGATGCTCAGATCGGCGAATGTCGCCACGCCGGCGACAGCCGGGATCGTGGTGCTCCCGGAGAGGGACCCGCCGCTCGCACTGGCCCCAAGCGCGACGGTGACGCTCCCCACAAAATCGGTAGCCAAGTTCCCGAACCGATCGAACGCGGACAGCTGCAGCGACGGGAAGAGTGGCCGGCCGGAGAAGGTGTTCGTCGGGTTGACCGTGAACCGGAGCTGGCTCGGCGGCCCCGGATTCGCGAGTGCGGTGAAGCCGACCTGTAACGCCAAGGTGTCCGGTGAGCCGGGCTGAGCGGGGAGACGCGCGTCGCTCGTCTGCCCGCCCGCTAGCGTACCCAAGGTCCACAACACGGAGGCGATCCCGGAGGCGTCGGTCATCGTGCTACTCGCCGAGAGAGAACCGTGGATCGCGGTCCAGGAAACGCTGACTCCCGGCGCCGCTGCGGAGCCGCGCCGCACCAGCACCCGCAGTGGCTGGGGTAGCGTGGCGCCCACGGTCCCCGTCTGTTGATCGCCGCTGTTGCTTGGGGCGAGCTGGATCGACACTGAGGCTGCCGGGGCCGTCGTCTCATCGCCGCAGCCCGACGTGAGCGCCACACACAGAATTCCCCCAAGGACGAACCAGGTCCGGACACACCGTATCATGCTCATAACCGCTCCTCTGACAGGATTACGCTTGCGATGCACCCGCGCGTCGGTTCAATTCTGCCGCGGTGCGGTCACCCACTAGTCACAGCGGAGTCATACGCGCACGATGCTCCAGCTGACGGTGCTGGGCGGGCTGACCTTGGGACGCCCTCAATCAGCTGCTCCACATCCAACGCAAGCTGCTCACCGGCCGGGAATTGTTCCTCGGCGGCAAGACGCTGCGGCTGAGCCCCGCGGCCATCCGAACGGACGTGGGCGAGTTCGAGGACGCCGTGGACCGCGGCGACCTCGAGGCGGCGGCGGCAGTGTATGGCGGCCCGTTTCTGGACGGGTTCTTCCTGAAGGACGCACCGGAGTTTGAGCGGTGGGCCGAGGCGCAGCGGCACCGCTTGGCGCGGCGCCTCTGTGCGGCGCTTGTCGATCTCGCCAATGCCGCGACGGCGAGGGGAGAGCAAGCTCGCTCCGCAGAGTGGTGGCGCCGGGCCGCCGAGGTCGATCCCCTGGACTCGCAAATCGCGCTCGACCTGATTCAGGCGCTCGCTGCGGCCGGCAACCGAGGGGGCCCGACGCATTGCCATACAAAGGGTCTGGTCGCCGTGATGTTGCCATTCGCGTCCACGGTCAGGTGATAGTTGCCGATTAAGTGCAGATGCGCGCCATTCACGTTCGTGTAGAACTCGTTGGCCAGGTTCTCGGACGACGAGCCAGCTCCGTGGACGTTGTTGTGCCCTGTGGGGTGAGTGCTCGTCGCATCGATCATCCACACAGTCCCCGATGTCTGCGCCACCAGGTGGACCGCGGGATCGTAGATGAAATACCACGACACGTTCGCGTTCCCGGAGCTAGTCGTGGTCGTGCGCTCCACGTACGTGATCTGTCCGGTGAAGAGGACGACCTCGCCGACGCGGCTGTTGGCGGTGCAGTCGGCGGGATCGTCAACGAAGTTGAAGGTGGTCGTGAATTCACCATGGGTCGCCTCAAACTGAGGGCGAACCCCTCGTTCTGGTGCCACAGGCTGCCCCTCGCAGGCAGCGACGAGTACGGCGATAGGAATGGTGAGGTACGAGAGCGGGCGCATCGGAGTCTCCTGGGTGGCTAGGAAGCAGCTCGGGTGATTCGCTGCGATGAGCCGAAACTGCGATTCAATTGTCGCGTGAGGCGGTCACCCTCTGGTCATAGAGGAGTCACACGGCGGTCGGCGCCTTGGTTCGCCGAAGTCGTGGAGCAGCTTCGGCTTGGTGCGCACCGGAGCCCGGCGTAACTGGCGCACGCGCCTCAGGGCCGTAAGCTTAATGAATGGGCGAAGTTGCACCGGCCCCACTCCGCACCGCGCTGCACCGTCGCTATACGATCCGACACGAGCTGGGCCGTGGCGGGGCGGCATTCGTCTATCTCGCCCATGACCTGAAGCACGACCGTTCTGTCGCGATCAAGGTGTTGCGCGCGGAGATCGCGGTGCTGCTCGGCGCCGAGCGGTTCCTGCGTGAGATCCGGTTCGCGGCGCAGCTCCAACATCCCAACATCCTGTCGCTGTTCGACTCGGGCGAAGCCGGCGGCTGGCTCTACTACGTGATGCCGTACGTGGAGGGGCACTCGTTACGCCAGCGCCTGACACGGGAAGGCCCGCTTCCGCTCGACGACGCCCTCCGCATCACGCGTGATGTTTGCGGGGCTCTCGGCTGCGCTCACGGTCAGGGCGTCGTGCATCGGGACATCAAGCCGGAAAACATCCTGCTCAGCGGCGAACATGCGGTCGTGGCGGACTTTGGACTCGCCCTGGCGATCACGAGCGCCGGGGGAGAGAAGCTGTCGGAAAGCGGGATGTCGGTCGGGACGCCCGCCTACATGAGTCCGGAGCAAGCGGGCACCACTTATCAAATCGACGGTCGCAGCGATCTCTACAGCTTGGGCTGCGTGCTGTACGAGATGCTCGCCGGGACGCCGCCGTTCACGGGTCCGAGCACCCAGGCGCTGCTGGCGCGGCACGCCCTCGACGCGGTCCCGCCGCTCAAGACCGTGCGCAAGTCCCTGCCCGAGCACGTCGAGCAGGTCGTGATGCGTGCGCTGGAGAAGGTTCCCGCGGACCGGTTCGCGAGCGCGGCTGCCCTGGCCACCGCCCTCGAGGCGCCAGCGTCGATCCCCCGCCGGTCACTGCGGTCGAGGCGCATGGCGGCACTCGTCGCCGGAATCGGACTCCTGCTTGGCGGCGGATGGCTCGCCACGCGCGCGCGCAGCGCCGAGAGCGTCATCTCTCGAGCCTCGGTGTTGCGGTACCGGGACTCTCCGCGACCACCCCTCCCCGAGATCGCACGCCAGCTTGGTGTGGACGCGATCGTGCAAGCATCCGTCTCGCGTTCGGGTGATAGCATGCGGCTCGCCGTGCAGCTCGTTGACGCCCGGACCGATCGCCGCCTCTGGACGCAGACTTACGTGCGGGCGCGGCGCGACGTCCTGCGGCTCTCCGGCGAGCTGGCGAGCGATGTCGTGGGGCAGATCCGTGGCGCGATCACACGGGCGGAGCGGAGCCGTCTCGCGGGCGAGCGGCAAGTGGACCCAGACGTGTATACGCTCACGCTCAAAGGCGGATACGAGTGCCTGTTGTGGACCGAGGGAGGTATACGGCGCGGCATTCAACTCTTGCGGGAAGCCGTAGACCGCGATCCGAGCAACGCGCTCGCGTACGCGAAGCTCGCCGGCTGCTACAGTGATGTGTCCTTCTTCGGGTACATGCCCGACAGCGAAGCCACCCCGCTCGTGCAGGCGGCGAACGCACGGGCCCTCGAGCTCGATTCCACCGTGGGCGAGGCCTACGTGACGCGCGGCTGGTTCCGCTTCGTCACCGACCACGACACGGACGGCGCGGACCGGGATTTCCGGCGAGCGCTCGAGTTGGCCCCAGGGGATCTGAGGACGCGACAATGGCACGCCGACTACCTCACGTTGACGGGCCGCTTCGACGAGGCCGTCAGCGAGAAGCGGCAGGCCATCGCGCTCGACCCCCTATCGGCTCAGTCGAGCATCGGTCTGGTCTGGACATATTTCTACGCGCGCCGTTACGATGAGGCCATCGCCCAGGTCAGGCGGACCCTGAACCTGGCACCCGGCTCCTACTCTGCGCACATGCTACTCGGCTGGAACTATTCGTTAAAGGAAGTGCACGATGTCGCAGTGGCTCACTGTGACTCGGCATTCGCCCTCAAGCACCAGCCCGACAACAACTGGCCCGGTGATTGTGGCTGGGTGTACGCGAGAGCTGGGCATCGTGAGCAGGTGCTCGAGATGCTGCGGCACATCCCGCAGCCATGTGCTGCGGGTGCCGGCGTCTACGTGGCCCTCGGAGATCCGGATCACGCGCTCGAGTGCCTTCGGAAGGAAGCGCGAGAGAAACCGCAGGGCTTGGCCTTTGAGAACTTCTATCCCGCGCTCGATCCGTTGCGGTCGGATCCTCGGTCCCATGCAGTATTGCGGGAGCTTGGGATCAAGCCCTGAGTCCTAAAAGTCGACGACCATCCCGACGCGAGCGCTCATCGGGGGCTGATAACCAGTGACTGCCCCATAGTTCGAGTTTACGCCAGTGCGGTCCGGAGTCAGGTAGTGTTTCTGGTCGTACAGCACCGGCCGGCGCGGGCTCCCCACGTTGAAGACATCGATCAGGAGTCTGGGGCGAACTCTTTGCATCTGAGCAATGGGTAGGTCGACGGCGCCGTGCAAGGCGAGCGACCAGATCGCGGGCGTGCGGCCGACGGAGCCACGCGGGCTGATGAAGGTCCAGTAATTCCCGTAGGCCGATTGCCCCCCCTCGCTGCGTGGCGTGCCCGACGCGATCGTCAAGAAGCCTCCGAGCGTCATATTGCGTCTCAAGCGATAGCCCGCAGCAACCTTGAAGACATGCGTGCGGTCATTCGGCAAGAGACCGTAGGCGTTGGTCATGGCGTCGGGAACGTCGTACTGGGGCCCCGAGTTCGGCAGCACGAGCATCATGTCGGTTGCATACATGCCGGTGTA
>Ga0209378_1003592_pt1 | contig 10415 bp, 9 predicted proteins | sample GraSoiAngelo_156_FD_186170 | JGI IMG/M metagenome (GOLD analysis project Ga0209378, IMG submission 186170) | Grasslands soil microbial communities from the Angelo Coastal Reserve, California, USA - 14_1009_13_40cm (SPAdes) (version 2) | ecosystem: Environmental > Terrestrial > Soil > Grasslands ... | reverse complement strand
ACGGACCGCAACGACCTGGAGGCCTACGACGCCGTCCTTCGGACGATCCGGGACCGGGTCGCGGCCCCCCTCGCGGCCGTCTTCGGGAACAACGAGTATTCGGACGATCATCCAACGTATCTGTCCCGCTTCGCCGACCGATACAAGGTCCGATTCCTCCAAGATGACGACGCACGGTTTTCCGCAAACGGAACCGAGGTCCGGGTCGTCGGCAGCCTCGGGTGCCTCGACCGGCCGACCTGGTGGCAGAGGAAGCACATGCCCCACCTCGCGGAAGAGTACCGCCGGCGGATCGGGACGCTAGACGACCTCCTGGCGGGAGACGACCGCCGGATCCTCCTCACGCACTATCCGCCGACCTACGTCACGATGGGCGGAGAGAAAGAGGAATGGCGTCCCGAACTCGGATGCAAGGCGCTCGAGCCGGTCCTGCTCCGCCGTCGGCCGCGTCTCGTGATTCACGGCCACATCCACAAGGGGATCGCGGCGGCAGAACTGCGGCCGACTCGGAATCGGCTGGACGATTTCGCGGACGCCGCCGAGCCGGTCCCGGTCCACAACGTGGCGTATCCGGTCCGCCGGACGATTTCGACCTTCGACGTCTAGAGGCCCGCGCGGGTTTATAGACGCGCGGCCCCTTCGCCGCACGCGCCATGGCTCGAGAGCGACAGGACCGCGAAGACGACGAGCCCGAACACTTTTGGAGGGATCTCGCCAAGGACGCGATCATCGCGGGCGCCATCGTCGCCCTATTCCTGGGAGGCCTCTACGTGTACTCGGGGGTGTGGCCGCCCCTCGTCGTCGTGGAGAGCTCGTCCATGTCGCACAGCGACGCCGAGTCCAAGCTCGGCGTGATCGACACGGGAGACATGGTCTTCCAACAGACGGTGTCCGGCCGCGCCGCCGTCGTCACGTACATCGAGGGGCGGGTGACCGGGTACGCGACGTACGGGGACTACGGAGACGTGATCATCTTCCGGAGGGCCACCTCGGCGACCCCCATCATCCACCGGGCGATCATGTACATCGAACTTCACCCCGACGGGACAGCGAACGTCCCCGACCTCCTATCGCTGCCCTTCGGGGAGTGGAGCGCACGGAATCGGACGGCCTCGACGCGGGTTCCCGAGAATCTGACGTCGGTCACGATCCATCACATGGGGTTCGAACAAAACATCAACATGACCTTCTCCTTCGGCGGGTTCGGCCTCACGCAACGCTCCGGCTTCGTGACGATGGGGGACCACAATTCGTGGTCGGAATGCCAAGGGACGGTCAGTGACTGCCGCGTCGGCTACGATAGCATCGGCACGATCCCGCGCCTTCAGGACATCCAAGGGAGAGCTCGAGGGGAACTCCCCTGGATCGGCCTCATCAAGCTCACGCTGCAACCGACGGACACGTGCTGCCCGCGGGGTTGGGGGACCTCAGGACCGGACGGGGCCCCCAAGAACAGCTGGGACAACCTCCTCGTCACCTTGGTCTTCCTCGCCGCCCTGCCGTTCATCCTCGAATATGCGAGCCGTGGCTGGACGAGGTTCGTCTCGCCGCGCCTCCCGGAGATCCGGTGGCCGTGGGGGCGGTCGAGGGCCGCCAAGCCGGGCCCGGAATTCCTCGACGATCCCGCCGAGGACGACGGGATGCCCCCTAGAGGAGGGTTGTCTGGACCTTGAGGCGGTAGCCTCGGGCTTCGGCCAGGATCTCGTCCTTCTCGAGGACTTTCTTCACGTCGAGCGGGGGCACGGACGCCTGGATCTCCTTCGTCCGGCCGCCGCGGCCGAAGGACCGGACTCGGGCATGCACGAGGCCGAGCATGTCCAGCTCGGAGATGAGGTCCGTCACGCGGCGCTGGGTCAGCGGGACGATCCCCGTCTTGCGGCACAGCTCGCGATACGTCGTGTAGACTTCGCCCGTGGTGAGCTTGGCGTTCCCGATCTCCTCGTTGAGCAGAATTCCGAGAAGGATGACCTTGGATTGCGTCGGCAGGCTCTTGACCGCCTCAATCACGGTGTCCAGCTCGATCTTGTTCTTCGCCCGCTGGACGTGCTCCTCCGTGATGTGCTCGTCGCCTTGCCGCTCCGCCAGCTCCGCGCTGACGCGGAGCAGGTCGAGGGCCCGCCGTGCGTCGCCGTGCTCCTGCGCGGCGAGGGCCGAGATGAGATGCAGGACGGCGTCCTCGGCGGTCCCGTTCTCGAACGCGAGGCGGGCGCGCTCCGACAGGATGTCGAACAGTTCCTCCGCGTTGTAGGGAGGGAAGACCATCTTCTCGTCGGCGAGGCGGGACCGGACGCGCGGGTCGAGGTATTCCGTGAACTTGAGGTCGTTCGAGATCCCGATCAAGGACACGCGGGCCTTCGACAGATCGTCGTTGATCTTCAGGAGTTGATAGAGGATGTCGTCCCCGTTCTTCTGGACGATCTTGTCGATTTCATCGAGGGCGACGATCACGACGCGCTTCTCCTCGTCGAGCTTCTCCCGCAGGAGGTTGTAGACCCGGTCCGTGGACAACCCGGTGAATGGGATCCGCTGGTGGAAATTCTCCATCAGCTTGTTGCCGATCGACTGGAGGACGCCGTAGGGCGTGTCGACGATCTCGCAGTTGAGGTAGAAATACTGGACCATCCGGGCGCCGTCCGCCTTGCGGAACTCGTTCTCGATCTTCTTGACGACCGCGGTTTTCCCGGTGCCCGTCTTCCCGAAGATCAGCACGTTGCTCGGCCGCTCGCCCTTCAAGGCGGTCACGAGGATCTGCGCGAGCTGGTCGATGTGGCTTTCGCGGTGAGGCAGGCGCTCCGGGATGTACGACGGGCGCAGTATCTCCCGGTCCATCTTGAAAATGGATCGCGTTCCTAGGTATGGTTGGAAGATGCTTTCTTCCATATGATCCCGCTCCCCCTAAAAGCGAGAAGGTCCTCGCCACGTTTCCCCGGAGGAATTCGTGTCTGAGGAGGCCCGTATCATGGGGACCCCACAAAAAGGTTTGCGACGTGCGAACGCGACAACCGATGCACTCCGATGGTCCGATTTTTATTCTTATTCGAGGATGATAGCACCGGTCGAGACCGGGTAAAAAGTTCACGCTCCGAGCGACACGACACGATGACGGGGCGCCTCGCCTTTGGACCGGAGGAGACATTCGTTTTCAACGTCGGATTTTGGCGACCGTATCCTTATCCGATGAGACCTTTGTCCCGGGCCCGTGCCCAAGCGACTCACCTTTGCGTACGGTCGCGCCCAGGCCCTGAGCCGCACCCTCCTCGTCGCGGGGCTGACGGCCGCCCTCGCCGTTTCCGTCGCGCTGAGTCCAGTCCCTCCCGGGCTCACCGTCGGGCTGATCGGAGTGGTCATCGCCGCGTACGCCCTCCTCTTCGTCGTCTCGCCTCTTTTGACGGAGCACTGGATGACGCGCTCTCGAATCATCCTCCGCCAGGGATGGTACTTCCGGGCCGTGATCCCCTTCTCCGACATCGAGTCGATCGTCCGATCGGAGGAGGCGAGCCGGACCCGGGTACCGCTGGGAATCCATCGCCCTCTCGGGCAGCCGGCCCTCTTTGTCACCGGCGGCCGGACGAACCTCATTTCGGTTCGGCTTCGACGTCCGCGAAAGTTCTGGCAGGCCTTCGGCCTCACCGCGACGGAGATCATCTTCGACGTGAACGATCCCGAAGGATTCCTCCGGGCGTTCGAGGAGCGGCGGACCTCACTCCCGCCAGTCAAGCCCCACGGTGCGCGCGCCGAGCTTCGGGATTAGGGGCATCTTCCGCTTGTGGACGCTGGTGCCCACGAGGGCCTGCACATGTCGAACGCGCTCGAGCGGGACCCCGGCCTTCTCGGCGATCGCCTCGGGGTCCATCTGCAACTCAATTCCCAGGAGGACTCGGTCCAGGTCGGCATACGGGATCCCGAGCTCCCCCTCGTCGGTCTGGCCGGGCCAAAGGCCCGCGGTGGGCGTCTTCTCAACGATCTCCGGAGGGACGCCCAGATGCACGGCCATCTCCCGGACCTGGGTCTTGTACAGGTCGCCGATCGGGAGGAAGTCCGCCCCGGCGTCGCCGAACTTCGTCGCGTACCCGGTCAGGATCTCGCTCTTGTTCCCGGTCCCCATGACGACGCGGTCCTCCGTGTTCGCGCCGTAGTAGAGGACCGTCATCCGCGTCCGCGCTCGGAGATTGCCCCTCGCGATCGGGTCCGCCCCGGATGCCTGAAGGCGCTTCTCGAAGGCCGTCGCGATCGGCCCGATGTCCACGACCTGGAACTCGATGCCGATCGACTTCGCGAACCGCTGGGCGTCCTTGAGATCCTTCCCGCCCTTCCCGTCCGGCAGCGCGAGGGCGAGGACCCGCTCCGGACCGATCGCGTCCGCGCAAAGCTTCGCGACCAGCGCCGAGTCGATGCCGCCGCTCAGGCCGAGGATCACGCCTTTTCGTCCGCTCTCTCGGACCGAATGGACGATGAACGCTTCGATGATGAAGACATGCTCCTCCTTGTACCGCGGCACCAGGTCCATGGCCGGCCTCCCAACCTGCCCATCCGGCATAAACCCTTCCGGGCCGCGAAGCCTTTATGATGAAACGTCGGATTCGTCGCGATCCCGATGAACGCGAACGAGGCCACGTTGCTCTACGTCGACGAGTTCAGCCGGATGGCCGAGGCGTACGATCGGAACGTGGTGCCCCGCTTCGAGGCGATCGCCCAGGAGGTCCTGCGCCTCGCGGACCCGAAGGCGGGCGAACTCGTCCTCGATATCGGCACCGGCACCGGACTGCTCGCCTGCCTCGTGGCGCCCTTCGTCCGGCCGCAAGGCGTCGTCGCCATCGACCTCGCGGACGGCGCGATCTCCGTCGCCTCCTATCGCGCCGGGAACGCGGGCATCCGGAACATCCGGTTCGAGATGCTCGATTCGCGCAACATCGTCTACCACGGCAAGCTGTTCGACGCCGCGGTGAGCAACCTGGGCATCCCCGTCTTCGGATGGGACCGCGTGTTCCAGGAGGTCCACCGGGTGCTCAAGCCCGGCGGTCGGTTCATCTTCAGCGAGTGGCCGACCGACAACCCGACGACGTTTGGGGTGCCCCGCCAACTCCTGGCGAAGTACGGGACCGCGACGCCGTCGAAAGACCTCACTCTCCTGCGGGAGGCGAGGCAGCTGGCTCGCGACGATCCTGAGGCCGCGATGCTCGGGAATCCGGCGGGCGTCCGCAAAGGACTTGCGAACGGCGGGTTCGACCGGACGGAAGCGGCGACGAAATCGTTCCCGATCCAGTTCCGAGATCTCGATGAGTTGTTGACCTTCACGGCATCGTTCGGCTGGCCCGAGCGGGAACTGCGCGAGATGTCGGCGGAGCAGCGCGATGGATTCCGGACGGAGCTCGCGGCGAGACTCGGCCTTCCGGAGGCGAAAGGCGGGATCGAGGACACGTGGTCGCTCAACTTCTTCTCGGCCTTCCGAGAATAGGAAGGTTGGTTGGGAAACACTAAATACGCTCGCGGGCCATCGAAACCGCCCCATGGCCGAGGAACCGATCATCCGCGGAATCGAGGCCCACAAGGTGTACAATTCCGGCGCGGTGACGGTCCATGCGCTTCGCGGCGTGAACCTCGCGATCCCGAAGGGCGAGATGGTCGCGATCATGGGCCCTTCCGGGTGCGGCAAGACCACTCTCCTCAACTGCTTCTCCGGCCTCGACGACCTCACGTCCGGCGACGTGCGGATCGAAGGCGTCTCCCTGCAAGGGATGGACGACGACGCGAAGAGCCGCTACCGCTCCCGTCGGATGGGGTTCGTGTTCCAGTCGTACAATCTGTTGCCGGTCCTCACCGCCGCGGAGAACGTGGAGTTGCCGCTCCTCGTCGCGAAGGCCCCCGCGAAAGAAGCGCGCCGCAAGGCCCTCGCCCTCCTCGGACAGGTCGAGTTGGACGGATGGGAGGGGCACAAACCGGCCCAGCTCAGTGCGGGGCAGCAACAACGGGTCGCCATCGCCCGGGCGCTCGTGAACGATCCCGCCATCGTGTGGGCGGACGAACCGACCGGAAACCTGGACTCGGAGACGTCGGCGCAGATCATGGACCTCCTGGTCCGGTTGAACCGCGAACAGCGCCAGACGCTCGTCCTCGTCACCCACGACGCGATCGTGAGCTCGCGGGCCCATCGCATCCTCCGGATGAGGAACGGCCAGATCGTCGAGGAGACCCGGGGGTCCTGAGGCGATGGCCGTTGCCGACCTCGCGGCCCTTGCGGTCCTCGTGGGGATCGTCCTCGCCGCCGTCGTCCTCGCGGGTCGCCCTCTCTTGGCCCGCCTCGCGGCGCGGAACATCCGCCGGCGAACGTCCCGGGTCTTGATCGTCCTCGCGGGGCTGCTCGTCGGCACCGCCGTCATCTCGTCGAGCCTGGTCGTCGGCGACACCTTGAGCTACATCTTCCTCGAGGACGTCTACGTCCGGCTCGGCGCGATCGACGAAATCGTGTCGAACGAGTTCAACGGCCAGCTGATCTCCTTCTCGGAGGCCAACGCGACCCAGGTTGCCGCGGACCTCGCGGCCTGGCGGACGCCGATCGACGGCCTCGCGCCGACGCTCCTGAAGGTCATGCCGGTCCGCAACGTCGCCGGCAACAAGGGGAATCAACAGATCACCGTGATGGGACTCGACGCGTCGCGGGAGACCGCCTTCGGGCCCCTGAGGGCCCGCGACGGTTCGTCCGTCACCACGGATTCCCTGAACGCCTCCGCCGTGTATGCGAACGAACGGGCGGCGGCGGATCTGAACGCGACCGTCGGTCAGCAGCTCACCTTGTTCTACGGGACGACGAACCAGACCCTCGTCCACGCGACCGTGGCCGCCATCGTCCGCGACGAGGGCACCGCGGCCTACGAGCACCGTTCGCTCCTCTTCATGGACCTGCGGAGGGCCCAAGTCGCGTTCAACGAGAGCGACGCAATCAACCAGATGCGCATCTCGAACATCGGAGGAGTCGCGGACGGCCTCGGGGTCGCGGACAATGTCACGACGAACCTCCGCCTGAGCATCGCGATCCACCACCTCGACTTGCGCGTCCACTCCGTGAAGGCGGACGGCATCGCCCAGGCCGTCCAGATCGGCCGCGATGCGACGGAACTGTTCCTCGTGATGGGAGCCTTCGGGATCCTCGCGGGCATCCTCCTCATCGTGAACATCTTCGTCATGCTCGCGGAGGAGAGGAAACCGGAACTCGGCATCGCGCGGGCCCTCGGCTTCCTCCGGAAGGACCTGCTGGCGACCTTCGCCCTGGAGGGGACGTTCTACGCGGTCGTCGCCGCGGCCCTCGGGTCCCTCGCGGGGGTCGGCCTCGGCTACGTGATGGTCTACTTCTTCGACAAGCTCGTGCCGCACGGCCAGGTCCCGGTCACGTTCCACTTCGACCCCTCGTCCGTCCTGACCGCGTTCGTCGCGGGGACCGCGCTCACGTGGGCGACGATCCTCGTCGCCTCCTGGCGGGTGAGCCGCCTGAACATCGTCCGCGCGATCCGGGATCTCCCGGAACCGGGCACCCGCGAGCGTTCGAGGGACGCCCTCGCGGCAGGCCTCCTCGCGGCCGCCGCGGGACTGGCCCTGACGGCCTGGGGCTTCTCGGCGAACACGGGCCTGGGGAAAATCCCGGGCCCGCCGCTCCTCTCCCTCGGCCTCGGCATCGCGGTCGCCTCCCGCCGACACGCCCGGGCGGCCCTCACGATCGCGTCCGCCTTCAACCTGGTCTGGATCCTCGTCCCCGTCGGCCTCCTGAACCAGCAGACCGACAACGTGTCGATCGCCTTCGTCATGACGGGCATCATCCTCGTGGGGTCGGCGATCCTCATCGCCGTGTTCAACGTGAGTGAGGCGCTGCGATCCCTCCTCCGGAGGGCGAACCGCGGCAGGGGGCGGCCGGTCCTTTCCACCGCGGTGTCCTATCCGGCGGAGAAACGCTTCCGGACGGGGATGACCGTCGCGATGTTCGCGCTCATCTTGTTCATGGTCACCCTGATCTCCATGGTCCAAGGGCTCCAGGCCTCGAGCCTCGACACGTTCGTGCGCCAGCAGTCCGGCGGCTACGATGTGATCGCCTACACCACGTCGTACGGAGAGATCCCGAACTTCCGCCAGATCTTGCGGGAGAATTTCACGGATCTCGATGGCACCCTCCTCGGAGGCGAGAACGGCGTCTCGAGCGCGAGCGTCCTGCCGGCCAAGGTCGAAACGGCGGGAGGGAATCGGTCGTATGACTACACGCTCTGGGGCATCGACAATTTCCTGATCCGGAGCAACGGCTACGGGTTCACGAGCTTCCTCCCGTCGTTCGTCAACGAGTCGACCGGCCGGAGCGAGTCGCTCACCGACCGGACCCAGGTATGGCTCTCCCTGCGGTACAATCACACGCTCGCGATCGTGGACCGGACCGCCGCCGGGCCGAACCAGTTCGTCCCGGACTCCAGCCGTCTCCGCGTCGTGCCGGGCGACCGGATTCGCGCCTTCGACGCGATGGGGCGATCGGTGAACCTCACGATCGTCGGCGTGCTGGAACAGGCGCTCCAGTTCACCTCGGGCGTCTTCGTGGACCAGGATGTCGTGCGGGCGGTCTTCCCGGCGCAGGAGCGCTACACCGCCTACTTCTTCCAGATGGCCCCGACGGCGGACGTCGGGGCGTTCCGCGCGAACCTCGAGCGTGTGTTCTTCGCCTATGGCCTACAGACAATCGACATCCGGGAGGAGATCGGCCGGGCCTTCGACGCGTCTCAGCAGGTCCTCACCTTGATGGAGGCCTACCTGGGGATCGGCCTCCTCGTCGGGATCGCGGGGCTCGCGGTAATCACGTTACGGGCCGTCGTCGAGCGGCGGACGCAGATCGGGGCCTTGCGTGCGATCGGCTTCACCCGCCGCATGGTCCTATTCGTGTTCCTCTTGGAGATCGCGCTGATCGCCGTCCTCGGCGTCGGAATCGGCGTCGGCCTCGGGATCGTCTTCGCCTACAAGATCTGGGCTGTGTACTTCGCGGACATCATCGTGTTCCGAATCCCCTGGGACCACCTGCTCCTCATCGTCGGCATCGCCTCCGTCGCGGCGGTCGCGAGCACCGCTCAACCCGCCGTGCGGGCATCGCGCATTCCTCCGGCCGAGGCCTTGCGGTACATCGAGTGAACAAACGCGTAAGGGAAACTCGGGCCTCGAAATGTCGGGTGGGAATGCAGACCCAGGTCAATCCGAACCGTTGTTCACGGTCGTCTCTCGAGGAAACATCTATCAGGAGAATCGTGAATTCGATTAGCGATGGACCCGCCATCAGATGATTCGTCGGTCATGAAGCAGTTCTTCGTTCTGTTCCTTGCTTTTGGCATCGCGATCGTCTCGGCGTCCCTCCTTTTCGTCCCCTTCGACTTGTTAGGGTACACGGGCTTCGCCCTGTTCGTCGACTTAGTGATGGCAATCCCATTTGCGGGCTTCCTCTGGGAACTCTGGCTTGAACATCGAATGGTCCGAATGATTGGAACGGCTAAATGCAAGTGAACCGAGGCTCCGTTTCCGGGAGCCTGGCGCACCAGGGGGGGTCGTGCCTCCTCCCGTGGAGACACCGCCGCACCGGCGAGAGGACTCGCCCCGAGAGGATTCGACGAGTCGAGCGGCGTATACCTCTAAGTGGAGGTATGCCCCGCGACGAGGGCCTCGATCCGCGCCCTCCGTCGCGCGAACTCCCCCTCCGCCCTCCGATGGTAGGCAGCCATTCTGCGCAACAGGTCCGACTTCGCCCTCTCCGAGTCGACGCGGCCGAGGTAGTCATCTTTCCTCTCCGACCGTCCGTTGTTCCGTTCGTAGTCCCAGAAGTAGAAGTACCGCCGTCCGTCGAAGTCACGAACCCGCGCCCCGCATCCGATTTCCATTTCATACCTCTAAGTGGAGGTATATCGGCCGAGGGCTTCGACCTTCCCGGGAGAGGTGGGTGAAACAACTCATCGCCTCCGGTGGAACAACCCTTTTATGGCGTCCTCGACTCTCGACCGCCCACGATGGGAGAGCCAACGCTAAAGGAGAAAGCATGGGAACCGTCCTTTGAGGAGGCGATCCTGGCCTCCTGGAGAGCGGAGCCGGATCTGTACGCTTTCGCTCCAAGACGCGGCCAACCGATCTACGTGATCGACACCCCGCCGCCGTATCCGAGTGGCTCGTGGCACATCGGGGCCGTCATGGCGTATTCGATGATTGACATGATCGCCCGCGCGCACCGGATGCTCGGCCGTGCCGTGCTCTTCCCGTTCGGCCTCGATCGGAACGGGATCAACATCGAGCGGACGGTCGAGAAGAAGACCGGCAAGCCGCTCCACCGATGGGACCGGGAGGCCTTCATCGCGGAATGCCGCAAGGAAATCGAGGCGATCGGGAACGGGCTCCTGGAGGTCGCGATCCGCGTG
>Ga0209378_1003582_pt1 | contig 10427 bp, 10 predicted proteins | sample GraSoiAngelo_156_FD_186170 | JGI IMG/M metagenome (GOLD analysis project Ga0209378, IMG submission 186170) | Grasslands soil microbial communities from the Angelo Coastal Reserve, California, USA - 14_1009_13_40cm (SPAdes) (version 2) | ecosystem: Environmental > Terrestrial > Soil > Grasslands ... | reverse complement strand
TCAGGCCGAAGAGGAGCGTCGTGGGTCGCTGCAACCAGCCGCTCGCCAGCGAGCGGATGCCAATCGAAGCGAAGAACTTCGGGACGATTCCGATTGCCCCGTCGAAGACGTAGAGCATCATGATCCCACCGATGATGAGGGGCGTCACCATGCCGATGAAAATCGCGGCTTTCACCCAAGCCGCCCCACGCACTTCCCGGAGGACGAGGGCGAGCCACATGCCGAGGAACATCGATAGAGGCAGGTGGATCGCAATCCAGATCGCGTTGTTGATCAGGGTCCCGAACGGTGGCGGCTTGGGAAATCCGTTGATGTTGATCGTGTCGGGACTACCCAGGACATTTCCGTAATTCGCGAACCCGACGAATTGGCCGTTCGCGTCGAAGAAGCTGACGCCGATCGTGGCGATCACAGGATAGCCAACGAAGAGGACGATCAGGAACAGGGCGGGAGAGAAAAACGCGAGGCGCAGTCCCGCCCTTCGCGCGCGGGGGCTCCCTCGCTTCCCGACGAACTGGCTCGTGCGGTCCCTGAGACGTCCCAGGAGCCTCGCGACTCCTTCGATCCGCGACCGTCTCATGAGGCCGGCATCTTCGATTGGATGGATGCCAGGACCGCGTCGAGCTGACCCGGCGAGACCCAGAGCAGCTGGAGCTGGCTCCAGAGGTTCGTCTGGAACTGTCCACCAATCGAATCGTCGAGGTCCGAGAGAATTTGGACCCCGTTCATCAGCTGGGCCACTCCGCGGTCGACGGCGGGGTAGTCGCTGAGGGGAACGCCCAGGGCCGTCGCGATGTGGCCACCCTGTTCGACCTGAATCGTCTGGCCGTCCTTGCTCGCCAAGTACGAGAACAGCTGCTGGGCCTCCGTCAAATGGGCGGTGTACTTGGGGACGAAGAAATAGTCGCCTCCAAAGACGATCCCCGTCGTCGTCCCCGCCGGGGCCGGCAGAGAGAAGACCCCCAAGTCGCTCGGATCCGGCACGAGACCGGTGATCCAGCTGCCCATGAAGTACAGGGCGTGCAGATTGCCCCACCAGTTGGTGAGGGCGACCGTGTTCCACTCCAACGGTTCGCTGAAGCAGCCGCCTGCGAGGAGCGGAGTGAGCCGATCGGTGAAGATCGCGCGGACGTCGGGATCCGTCCAATGTTTTGTCCCGTTGGTCAGGGCTCGGTGCATGCTCGCCCCGCCGTACGTGGCGATGAAGTGCTCCACGATGTCCGACAACGGCCATCCGACGCTGTCTCCGCTGACGATCGGCGTCCGAATTCCTTTGATCTTCGAAATCGTCACGAGGAGCGCTTTGAAGTCCGTGTACGTCGTGGGAACGGTCAGGTTGTGTGCGGCGAAGAACGATTTCCGATACCAGAATCCGGGCTTGACCTTCCCCGTGTAGACCCCGCCGTACGGATCGCTGCCAACTTTCACCGGATCAAGCGAACCGGGGATGAAGTCCGAATCGCTGATATTGCCCGTTTCCTTGATGATGTGCTGCGGATTCGCCTTGATGAACGAAGTCGTCATGAAGATGACATCGCCCGGCGTCTGACCGCTCGCGAATTGCGCCGGCAAGATCGTCGTGAGCTGCTCCTGTCGGAGGTTCTCATACGTCACCGGAACCCCCGTCGCGGCGGTGAAGTTTTCAAGGACCGGCCGGAAGAGTTCGAACTCTCCCCCGGGAGCCCATGGACCGATGACTGTGATCGTCGCTTGGGCCGTCTTATATGGCGGGTCGACGTGGAACGTGAATATCGGCGAGGTGTCTTCTGCGGACACAACTGACGCGGCATTGGAAGCGGCCGGGGCCGCGGAACTGCTCACCCCTCCTCCCCCGCCGCAGAGCGCGGGCGTCGTCGCGGCGGGTTGCGCGAGATAATACGCCGTGATGCCCGTCACGAAGTTTGTAATCACGAGCAGGGCCGCGATCGCGACCAACAGTTTCCATCGACCGCTCGGCGGCTTGTAAGCTTCGGTCGATCCACCGGATGCACCCTCTGAACTACCCGAACCCGCCATTCGACCCTCCTCCCCGGACTGTGCCGGGTATGTCTCTAGTCGCTTTTTATTCTTTACGCAGCCATCTCGCTCGAACCGCGGCCTGAAAGGCGGAGTCGGGTCCTGAGGTATCAGCGAGACACGCCCTGTGACCGGTCGCGTCTGGGCAGCACGTAGGTCGTTCGGCTTAGCGCACAACCCTCAAATATGGCGAGTCGCGCGTACCGCTCCGGAGCTTCGTGCCAGAAATCCGCAAAGACTACGCGACGCCGACCTGGGTCGTGTTCTCCGCGGCGCGGTCTCAACGCCCGGGCGCCTTCCGGAATCCGAAGGATGCGACGCCGAAGGAGACCTGCCCCTTCTGCGAGGGCCACGAGGCGATGACGCCGCCCGAGGTCCTCGCGTATCGGGATGGTGGCAAGCCGAACGGGCCGGGTTGGTCGATTCGGTGTGTGCCGAACAAATTCCCAGCGCTCGAACGGGTCGGGGAGGTCCGAGAGCACCGGGACGGGCCGTTCGTGAGCGTCGACGGCGTCGGGGCGCACGAGATCATCGTCGAGTCCCCGGAGCATGGCGAGCACCTCGCGACGTTGGATGATCGACGGGTCGAACAAGTCCTCCAGGCCTACCGCGAGCGCTATCACGACCTCGCGGCGGACCGCCGGGTAAGATATGTCCAGATCTTCAAGAATCATGGGGAACGAGCGGGCGCCTCGTTTTCCCACCCGCATTCCCAGATCATCGCCATCCCGATCGTGCCGCTCCGAATCCTCGAGGAGTTCGAGGGCGTGCGGGCCCACGCCGTGGATCGAGATGGCGAGTGTTTGTTCTGCGAAATCCTGCGGCGGGAGCTCTCCGTCGGGCGAAGGGTCGTCGCCGAGAATGGGGCGTTCGTCGCCTTGGAACCGTTCGCGGCCCGCTTCCCGTTTGAAACATGGATCCTCCCGAAGGTCCACGCGCGTGCGTTCGAGACGCTATCGGATCCAGACCGCGGTGCCCTGGCACGGATTCTGAAAGATATCCTCGGTCGAATGGCTCGGATGCTCGATGATCCGTCGTTCAACTACTACATTCACACGGCCCCCGTCCGGGAGCCCGAGGGGACGTATCACTGGCATCTCGAGATCACCCCGTACCTCACGGAGATCGCAGGCTTCGAACGAGGCACCGGGTTCTACATCAATCCGGTCGTCCCCGAGGACGCCGCGGCGATCTTGAAAGGGGAGATCCGCTGGGCGGCCGCGAGGCCTTCGGCGACGTGAGCCTCAGGTCCCCCGAGAAATCAACGACGCACGCGAAGGAAATCCGAACGGTCCCGGTCCGCGCTCGGTCTCACAGGAGCTTGACGACGATCGTCAAACTCACCGAGTGCGTGATCGAGCCGATCGTGGCGGTCACCGTGACCGTGTACGTTCCGGGTGTCGTCAAGAGCGACGTCGAGACGGTCAGGGTCGACGTGGCCGTCCCATCCGCGGCCAACGTCACGCTGCTCGGGCTCACCGCGACAGTCGGCCAAATCAGGATCAAGTCGGACGACGAGATCGATGCACTCAAACTCGCGGTGCCAGAAAGGCTGTTGAGGCTCGTTAGCGTAATTGTGGAGCTGCCCGATGCGCCGCAGACGATCACCATGGAGGCGGGGGAGGCCCCGATGCTGAAGTCACCGGGAGGCGGGGGAGGCGGGGGAGGCGGCGGTGCGCTCACGGTGACCGTGTGAGACGCGCTGCTCGTCAACCCTCCGGAATCCTGGGCTTGGACGCCGACCGCATAAGAGCCGGCAGAGCCGAAGGTGTGTGTCGCGGTCTTCGTCGTGGACCATGAGGTGTCCCACGTGCCATCGCCGTTCCAGTCCCACCGGACTTGGATCGAACTCGACGTGTCATGATCGTCCGTGGCGGTCGCGGTGAAGCTGAACACCGTCGACGTGTTTCCGGAGTTCGGAGTCCACGCGAAGTCCACGGTCGGAGGTGCATTCGGCGGCGGAGGCGGAGGTGGTTGTGACGAAGTCACTCGCACCACATGCGATTGGGTCGACGTGAGGCCACCGGAGTCGATCGCTTGCACGACCGCGGTCTTGTTGCCCGCCGTGCTGTAGCGGTGGCTGGCCGTCTTCGTGGTCGACCAAGCGGTGTCCCAGACGCCATCACCGGTCCAGTCCCAGCGGACCTGGATCGAGCTGGGGGAATCGTGGTCGTCGCTCGCCTGAGCCGTGAATGCGAACACCGTGGTGTTGTTGCCTGTGTTCGGAGTCCAAGAGAAGTCCACGGAAGGCGGGGAATTCGAAGGCGGCGGAGGCGGTGGGGAACTCGAGAGCTTCCACGCGGTGAACGGATGGAGCTCCCAGTGCCATGGGCCCTCCCAGAACACGAAGCCTTGGACGTCCAGGGAGATGCTCCCATTCGACTGCTCTTGGAAGAGGGTCTGGTTGTCGCAACTCGGGACGTTCGGCCCACAGTATCCCTTGCCCAGCCAGTCCCGATCGATCTCGATTCGGAGGTATCCACTCGTCGTCCCGATGGTAATGATCTGTCCGCCATCCGTGCAATAGGTCTGGTTGCCGGGGTAGCGCTGGCCGCCGTTCTGCTTCGAATACCACGCGGAGCAGTCCGTCGTCTTGATTGCGTACCCGTACAGGGAGACGTTGTTGATTTGGACGAAGGAGGAGAGGACTTGGCCGGTCGCGTTCGTGATCGTGCACGGCGGGGAGAGAGATCGCTCGAGCGGGATCCCGCCCGAGGTTGAGTTGACCTGGTATCGGCTTCCGTTGAGGTCCTGGTGTGGATACGCGGGTCCGAGCACATCGCGGATCGTGACCAAGTCGGCGCTACACGCGACGTTGGGATTCCACGAGGCCAGCCCGCTCGTCGCCGCTTCCGTCGGCGAAACGACGAAGAGATAGACCGGGACCGCGAGGATGAGCATGATTAGCGCGGCAGAAAGCGTCAGCAACGCCGACTTCCGCGCACTACGTCCTCGATAGCCTGAACCGCGGCTTGCCGTCACGAGGCGCTCGGAGGCGCCGAGAGAATATCTGGCGGACGTTTACACTATCGTGAATGTGAACACTATCCACTGCACTGGAATGGGACGGAGAAGGCGCCGTCGGAGGGAATCAGAACCTCGGTCGCTCGAGGTGCGACACGGCTCGGTCATGCCTTCCCGCGTCGAACTCGACCAAGGTCTTCAGGAGAGCCATCGCCTGGTCGGGTTTCCCCGCATCGAACGCTCCGATCACCGCGCGAAGGAACACCATCATCGAGTCGTCGGCCGCTCGCGGGACTTCTGCGGGGTCCGCAGATGCCGCATCCGCCAAATCGCCCATCGGCCCCTAGCAACTGGCCGTCGATATCTAACGTTTTCCGTTGAAAAATCGATGTCGATTATCGCGTTCGATAGAGTCGAAGTGGAACACCGCACGGGAGCGATTTGACTCCTGCGTAGCTTCCCACATTAAGTCTTCGATCTTCGTGGAAGCGTTACTACAGAAGCGGCCACATCGTGTCGTCCGAAAAATGTCAGTTAACCATATCGTTAAATATCCGGCGACCATTTCGGTTAACCAGATGGCTAATCGATCCGCGGTCGCCCAGGAGCTCGACGCCGTGTTCGCGGCGTTGGCCCATCCGATCCGGCGAGCGATCTTGGAACAGCTTGCCGGCGGTGACGCGATCGTGAGCGAGCTCGCGGGCCCGCACGATGTCAGCCTGCCGGCCATCTCGAAGCATCTGCACGTGCTCGAGCGTGCCGGCTTGCTCGTCGTGGAACCCGAAGGGCGCGTGCACCGGTGCCAGATCGACGCCGCGCCGTTGAGCGCCGCCTTCGGTTGGCTCACCCAGTACCGCGTCCTCTGGGAAGACCGCTTCGACCGATTGGCCAAACACTTGGAGGAAAAATCATGAGCGCAGCCACACCCACCGTGAAGGACGATCGACTGCCCGTAGCGACTTGGGAGGAGTGACCGTGGCGACCAAGGATCCCGCGAGAGGAAAACGCCCCGTGGATACGCGGGCCCTCGTCATCACGCGTCTCTTCGACGCGCCGCGCGAGCGCCTCTGGCAGGCGTGGACGGACCCCGAGCACGTGAAGCGCTGGTGGGGGCCGAAAGGGTTCACGACGCCGTTATGCACGATCGACCTGCGCGTGGGCGGCGAATTGCTGTACTGCATGCGATCTCCCGAAGGGAAGGACTACTGGAGCAAGAACGTCTATCGTGAGATCGTCTCGCCGACGCGGATCGTCGCCACGGACAGCTTCGCTGACGAGAAAGGCAACGTGGTCCCGGCGACATACTATGGCATGAGTTCCGACATCCCACTGGAGATGCTCGTGACGGTGTCGTTCGAGGAACAGGGTGGAAAGACGAAACTCACCCTGACGCACGCCGGCCTTCCGGCGGGCGAGCAACGCGACGGAGCCCAGACGGGGTGGAGCGAATCGTTCGATAAACTGGCCGAGAGCCTAAAGAGATCGTCGAAGGGGAAGGAGACCGCGACGCAGGCCAAGAAAGCCTACGCCCTGAGCTTTCCGACCGATCGGGAGATCGTCATGGAGCGCGTCTTCGACGCTCCCCGATCCCGCGTGTTCGACGCGTACACGGATCCGAAGCTCATCCCGCTCTGGTGGGGGCCGAGACGGTATACGATCACGGTCGACAAGATGGACGTCCGACCGGGCGGCATTTGGCGGTACATCTCCCGCGGAGCGGACGGCGCCGAGGATGCGTTCAACGGCGTGTACCGAGAAGTGGTGCGACCCGTGCGCCTGGTCAGCACCTTCGAGTACGAGGGAATGCCCGGCCACATCGCGGTGGACACGGCCACGTTCGAGGAGCACGGCGGCAAGACGAAGGTGACGGTCACCTCCCGGTTCGAGACGGCCGAGGATCGCGATGGGATGGTCAAGTCCGGCATGGAGGGCGGAGCCGCCGAGTCATGGGACCGCCTCGCGGAACTCTTGCGAAAATCCTGAACCCCCGCAGGCGGCGCCGACCCGCATGGACGGAGGGCTCAGTAGATCCGGGTATTGTCGTCTGGGGGGTCCTGCCCCCCCGCAGGAGGATCGGCGGGCGGGTCGGCGGGCGGATCGGGGAGTGGATCGGGAGGCGGATCAGAGGACGAATCGGGCAGAGGCTCGGGGGACGGAGTTGGGGCTGCCCGGGCGCGGCGCCATGACCAAACGCTCAGCATCAGAGAGGCTGCCACGAGAGCCAACCCCCCGACGAGCACGATGATCGCCACCAAGGCGTCGCCGGTTTTCAAGCCGACGGCGACCAAGTTGAGGTGGACTTGGAGTTCTTGCTGCGCTGGCACGTCCACGGCGACCACGTGATATTGTCCGGAGCCCGGAAGGCTCAGGTTGAACACGATCCTCGTTCCGCTCCGTTCTAAGAGGGGGGCCACCGTGTTGGAACCGTCGCGAAACGACGCGTAGCCGGCGTCGTCGAAGACGAAGAGATCAAAAGACCGGTCCTGAAGCTCCGAAAGATTTCCACTCAATCGCCCTGTCCCCAAGATGCCAAATTCAAAATGGTAATACGTCCCGGCCTGAACGAGGACATCCTGGGACAAGCGAACGGGCTGTGCGGCCCCGAGGAGAAGGATCGAGCCGACGAGGATTTGCAAGACCGCAATCGCCGCGAGGAAGTAGAGACGCTTCACGAGTACGTCTCCTCGGCCGGTTCTCCTTTCTTCATCGGCAGCCTCCCTAGCTTGCGATATCCGGTGGCCGTAGCTGTCCAGTCGGCGCCCGTCTTCCGTTTCAGGAGATCGGAAGCCCTGTCGTCCCCCGACACGAACTCGGCGACGTTTCCGTTCCTCGGGTCGAACATGGCGCTCAGCTCATGGAGAGTCGGTGGGAACGCGAGCGATGATGACGGAGATGTTGTCCGTCCCGCCGCCTCTGTTCGCCAAGGAGACCAGGATCTCGCAAGCCGTTTGCGGATCGCTCGCTTCGACCACGACGCGATGAATGTCATCGTCTTCCACGTGGTTGATGAGGCCGTCGCAGCACACCAAGACGTTGTCTCCGGGTTCCATCGTGAGGCATCCGATGTCCGGGGTCACCTGGTCGTAGACTCCGAGGGCCATCGTGATCACGTTCTTCCTCGGATGGTGCCTCGCTTCCTCGGGCATGAGCTCCCCTCGATCGACCAGCTCCTGAACGAGGGAGTGGTCCCGGGTCACCTGGAAAATCTCTCGTCCGTTGATGACGTACACTCGGGAATCGCCCGCGTTCGCGACGTGAAGACCGCGACCGTCCGAGATGGCCAGGCTCAGCGTCGTCCCCATCCCTTCGCACTCCGGATGCCGTTGAGCCTCCGCGAGGATCGCCTGATTCGCCTGGTCAATCGCGAGCCGGAGTCCGTCGTGGTAGACGGACCTTGGGATCTCATTTTCGCTCGTCAGGAGCGGAAGGAGCATCCGTGCGACGGTCTGAACCGCGATCCGGCTCGCGACGTCGCCTCGGCGGTGTCCGCCCATGCCATCGGCGACCATGAGGAGAAGCCGGGTCCGCACTTCGGACAAGAACGCCGTTCGGATCTCCATGGCGAGGACGCTGTCTTCGTCGACCGGTCGGACTCTCCCGACGTTCGAGGCGAAGCCCATCCTCCCGCGGGCGGAGCGAACGATCGTCTCGCTTGTTCCGGCGGACACCCCTTTTCGTGCGACAGTTCGTGCCATGGTCATCGACCTCCGTTTCGTCGGCCGCCCTTGAATGCGATCGTCATGTACGGTCCCCGCCCGGGCTTGTACACGAGGGCGACGACGTCGCCATCCGTGAGCGGTTGCCGTTTGAACCCGGGGATCGGTCGATAGGTCCTCCCGCCGTCGTGCGACATGGCGGTGCCGTTCAAGCTCCCCAAGTCCTCGATCCAGCAGCGACCCTTCCCATCCTTCAGAATCCGCGCGTGATGCTTCGACAGGTACCGTTCCGCATCCAGGATCCCGATCTCGGGAGGGCGCCCGAAGCCTTTCTTCGTGCAACTCTGGTCGCACAACTTGTGGTCCCGGCCGATCTCCATCTCCCTCTTGACCTTGCACTTCTTCCCGAGCACGACGAGATGCGGAAACCCGAGGGGCTCCTCGGCCCCTCCGGTGATTGCCTCGGCCATGTCCTGCGTGGTCGGAAAGCGTTCCTTTGGATCGAAGGACATCGCCTTGGTCACCACGTCGGAGAGTCCCCTCGGGACGCTCGACACGAGATCTCGAGGGGATCGATAGAGTTCCGCCTTCCCCGGCGCGAGCTGTTTCATCGAGGCCTGAGGGTCCTGTGCGGTCAGGAGGAAAAAAAGCACCGCGCCGACGCTGTACAAGTCGCTGGCTGGAGTGGCTTCTCCGAGGTTCTGCTCCGGAGCCCCCCAGCCGGGCGTGTAGATGACGGTCCCCGATCCCGTGAACTGATGGAACTCCTTCTTCGCCGCTCCGAAGTCGATCAGGACGACCTCCCGGTGGGCGTCGAGGATGATGTTCTTGGGCTTCACGTCCCGATGGATGACGTTCCGACGATGAAGATAGGACAGGGCCTCGAGCAGCTGGAGGATGTGTCGAGTCGCGGTGGCCGCATCGGCCGGCTTGTCCCGGTAGCGCTCCCCGAGGGTCTCGCCTTCGAGTTGCTCCTCCACGAGACAGAAAGGCCCGAGGTTGGTGCCCTCGTCCAGATATCGGACGACCCTCGGATGACCGGGGGAGCTCAGGGTTCGCAAGATCTGGGCCTCAATCCGAAGCCGTTCGTCCGACTGCGCAAGATCGGCCCCGCTGGCCTCCTTGACGATGACGGCCTGGCCGCGGGTCGACTTGCCCACGTAGATGGTCGACATCCCGCCTTCCGTCATCTTGCTGATGACCTGATAGCGGCCCCTCCGACCTTTCAAGGTGCACGGAAGGGAGAGGGTCATACCGTCCGCGGACCTATCTCACAACGAACTGGAGCTTCACCAACTCGGCAACGTCGATCTCATCGTCGTCCCGGAGTTCCGTGCGACCCGTTCCGGTGACCAGGATTCGGGAGCTGCCTCGGACGAGCCACGTTTTGTTCGTGCTGGGTCTCCGTTGCACCATCGTCGTCCCGTCTTCGACGAAAAACCGCTCGCCTTCCTGAAAGACGGTCAGGTGGCCTCGCGAAATCTCGTTGGCCTGCTCCGGGTCCGGGAGGAACTTCGCCAGATCCGCGCGGCCGATCAACCACTGGGATTCCGGAATCGGCTGCTCGGTTTGATCCGGGAAGACGAGATAACCCGACTTGGACGGCTCGGCCGGGAGCTCGTCCTCGGCGCCCGTCGACCCGTCGTCGGCACCCGTCGGCACGTCGCCAAGGTCCGGTGACTCGGCCGGCGCTTCTCCCTCGGTTTCCGTCACATCGAGACCGGACTCGGGCTCACCCGACGCATCGGGCACACCCGCATCCTCGCTCGGCGTCGAATCGAAGGCGCCCTC
>Ga0209378_1003578_pt1 | contig 10430 bp, 8 predicted proteins | sample GraSoiAngelo_156_FD_186170 | JGI IMG/M metagenome (GOLD analysis project Ga0209378, IMG submission 186170) | Grasslands soil microbial communities from the Angelo Coastal Reserve, California, USA - 14_1009_13_40cm (SPAdes) (version 2) | ecosystem: Environmental > Terrestrial > Soil > Grasslands ... | reverse complement strand
CCGATGTGACGATTGCCGCGGGCTCGGGTATCGAGCTGTACGACGGGCAGCCCGGCAACCTCCCGGACCTGTTCGCGGGCGACGAAATGGTCGTGCTCGGCAGGTACCGGGGAACAGGGAGCGGAGAGCAGTCCGTGACGGTGATGGGACGACGCAGTGGACGTCAGGAAGAATTCCGCACGACGTTCACCGATCGCTCCAACGATGACGCCCGGTACATCGAGCAGCTGTGGGCTGCTCGAAAAGCGGGCACGTTGTCGCGCGAGATCCGCCTGCACGGTCAGACGAAGGAGCTCATGGACGCGTTGAAGCAGCTCGCGTTGCGGTACGGGATACTGACCGAGTACACCTCGTATCTCGTGCAGGAACCGAGTATCGCGTTGCGCCGCGAGGCCGAGAACCGGGCGCTGCAGGCGTCGGCTCCCGCACCGGTCGACCAGGCGGGCGCGGCCGCTGTCGGAAAGGCTGCGCGGGATCGTGCAATGACCGAAACCGCACAACTTCAAGAAGTCGTCGTAACCGTAGACGGCGTAGCACTGGACGAAGCGCGGCGAGCGCGCTCAGGCATCAATCCGACCCAGCGCGTCGGCGGCCGGCTCTTCATCATGCGCGACAGCACCTGGACCGACCTCGGCCATGGCGACTCACTGCGCGTGGTCAGCATTGCTCCGTACAGCGAAGCCTACTTTGAGTTGCTGAAAGCGCTGCCGGATCTACGGGACCCGGCGGCACTCGAGCCGGCGGTGCTGGTGGCCGGGCGGCGCGCGAGCATCAAGATTGAGGCACGTGGGAAGACACGGTGGAACCCTGGTGAACTGGAGCGACTCGTGAGGGATTTCCGCGGATAAACACGTGCCTGACGACATCGCAGAAGTGTATCGGAACACCTATCCCGCGCTCGTGCGCTTCCTGTACCGCAAGGTCTGGGACGCCGAGCGCGCGGAGGATCTCGCGCAAGAAGCGTTTGCGCGTGCCCTGGTCCACCGGCCGCAGAACACACGAGGATGGCTATTCGTGGTGGCGGCAAACATGGCGCGTGACGAAGCGCGCCGCGCGGCGCGGGAGAAACGGCACCTCACGCTGTTAAAGAGTGAGCCGGACGCCGTCCACAGCTCGCCCGAAGACGACATCGACGCCGAGACGCGCACCAAGCACGTTCGCGCGGCACTCGACGAGCTGACGCCGCGCGACAGAGAAGCGCTGCTGTTGTGGGATGCGGGGATGTCATACGACGAAATCGCCGCGCAGACGGGATTGGCGCGCGGTGCGATTGGCACCACGTTGGCGCGGGCGCGCCGGAGATTGGTCGAAGCTTATGATGCAGGATTGGAAGGAGGACAGCATGTCGCACGTGGATGAGGGAACGCTGCACGCATACCTCGACGGCGAGCTGCCCTCGGCCGAGCGGGCGGCACTCGAGGCGCACCTCGCAGGCTGCGCGACGTGTCGCGGGAACCTCATTGAAGAACGGTCGCTGCGCGAGCGGGCCAGTGCGGTGTTGGGATCTGCGCGGCCCGTCGAGCGGCCGGCGCCGCCGTTGGACCAGCTGCGGCGCGAACCGAAGCGCTCGCCCTGGCGGGTGCGCCGATCGTTCGCCTGGGCGGCATCGCTCGCCCTGGCGCTGGGGGTTGGCTATTACATGCGGAGTCCCAGTGGCCGAACGGCCCCTATTGCGGACCTTACGGAACAGCCCGTTGCCATCGCTCAGCATCGCGCCGCGGAGACTGAAGAAGAAAGGGACAAATCACCGGCCCCAGCCCCCGCGCGCGCACACGCCCAAAGGCGTCTGGATGAAGTCGCCGCCGCGAAAACTCCGAAATTGGGCGCGCGCAGCAGTGTCGCCGCGCCTGCGCCCAGAACCGCCGACTCGATCAGGATCGAGGCCAAGGTGATCTCCGGCGCCGTCCCCGCTGCCGGCGCCCCGGCACTCGTCGTCGACGGTATTGTCGCGCAACAGCTGGCGGCGACGAATTGGCCGGTGATCAGCCGGCGGATGGCGAAGTCGATTCTCGGCGAAGAGCCGGTCGGACTTCCCGGCTTGGCCGCGCGACACTTCCGGCGCGTGCCGGGAACCGAGGGCACGATCGTCGTCGAGCAGGCGATCGACTCGTCCACGGTGATTCAGATCTTTCAGCGGCCCGCCTACCCCTACGACTCAACCGGGAGCGGCTACGCAAATGAGGGCCGCCTGCGCGTGCGTGGGTATGCGAGCGAAGATCAAGCGCGGGAGCGCGGCAATCGCCTGTTCGCGCGCTTCGTGAAGGGCCTGCGAGTGGAAATCACGGGTCCGCTCTCGCCGGACTCGCTCAACCGGCTGCTCGACCAGGTCGCGCCGCTCCCTTAAGGCTCGCCGCGTCTCCACCCGATCAGCTCGGCCACCACGCTGACGGCGATTTCCTCCGGCGTGACGGCGCCGATCGGGAGCCCGACCGGCACCCGGACGCGCTGCAGGCTCTTCGCGGGGACTCCGGCCGCCTTCAGTCCCTTCGTGACCACCGCCTTCTTGCGACGGCTCCCGAGCAGTCCAACGTAGCCGGCCGGCGACGTCGCGACGCGCTCCAGAATCAACGCGTCGTTGCGATGTCCCCGTGTCGCGATGACGACCGCGTCACCCGACGTCAGCGGATACCGCGTGAATGCGGTTTCCACGTCCGCTGCGAGCACTGCGATCCCGTCAGGAAAGCGCGCGGCATCGGCGTACTCGGCGCGATCGTCGATGACGACGACACGGAAACCGGCTGCCGCAGCGGCGCGGGCGATCGCGGTCCCGACGTGCCCTGCCCCGAATACGAACACGCGCGGCGCCGGGAGTAGCCGCTCTTCCATGTAGCGCCCGTCGCGAGTCAGGGTCGCGGCGGCGCCGGAAAAGGCGGCGCGAGCGAGCGGCTCGAATGTCTTGCGAGGCTCTATCCCGCTCCACTCGGTGGCGGTGCGGACCAACCCTGCCTCCGCTGACGCGGCCGCGTCGAGCACGCGCACGTACGCCTCGTCGGCGAGCAGTGGCTCCACGAAGATGTCCACGGTGCCGCCGCAGGAGAGGCCGAGGTCGCCGGCGAGATCGGCATTCAGATGGTGCGTGAGGAGCGAAGGACGACGGCTGGCCTGCGCATCGAGCGCGGCACCGATGACGTCGGCTTCCACGCACCCGCCCCCGACCGATCCGATCAATCGGCCTTCGGCGCCGACGAGCATCTTGGTGCCGGCCGGCACCGGCGTCGAGCCGCGTACGCGCGCCACGGTCGCGAGCGCGCCCGAACCGGAGCGACGAACGAGGTCAGCGGCGGCTTGCCAGACATTCATATCGGAAAAACTAAGCTCCCGGAGCCGTATCTGCCCCGGGAGCTGTACGCCATGATACTCACCCTTAGTTCACGTGAATCGCACCATTCATGCCGACGTGGTGCGTGCAATGGTATGTGTAATCACCCGCCGCGAGTGTGGGCTGGAAATCCGCATCACCCTGCACCCGATCACCTGAGCCGACCGGGAGCGAGCCAGGGGCCGTCAGCCAGGTGACATTGTGTACGGTAGGACCACCCGCCCAATGAAACGTGATCGTGCCGGCGCTAATGGTATCGGGCGTCGGCGAGAATTTATTGTTGGAAACGGTGACCGTGGTCGAATGACCGCCTCCGGGCGGCGGCGGAGGAGGAGGCGGACTGCCACCATACCCCGTGCTATTGCCACAGGCCGCTGCGCCGACCAGACACGCGATCATGAGCCAACGAGACATCCGCATAGCCCCTCCAGACGGGAAGTAGGGTCGTACGATTTGACTCTCGCAACGTGCTGTCGTACACCCGGTCCCGGCAAACGGCCGGACGTAATAGAGTGGGACGGTGGGGGGGGGGAGGCTAGTGCTGCTCGCGCTCCAGCGCGTCAGCGGCAAGACGAGGGGAGATGATGGGGTAGCGGCTCGCGAACCACGCCCACGACATGCAGAAGAGACCACCGAAGAACAAGGTCACGCCGATTTCGGGCAGGCCGATCGCCGGCCCGGCGCCTTGGTTGATCGCGGGCACGACCTCGAGATAGCGCTCGAGCCAGATGCCCACGAGACTCACGAGGGCAAAGCCCACCATGGTTGGCGCGAACAACTTCGGCTTCACCCCGAGCAATCCAACGAACGGGATCAGGAACACGAGCAGGAATACTGCGATCCCGACGGGGCGCCACACACCGTACAAGCGATAGAAGATGAAGTACGTCTCTTCCGGCAGATTCCCGTACCAAATCACGAGGAATTGCGACCACATGAGATACGCCCAGAAGACCGTGAATCCAAAGCAGAGCTTGCCGAGGTCGTGCTGCTGGCGAGACGTGTAGATGCCGGCCAGGCCCATCGCGCGCCGCAACACGATGGCAAGCACGGCGAGTAGCATCAGGCCCGCGAGGAAGCTCCCCATGAAATAGAACGCGCCGAACAGATTGCTCACCCACTTTGTCGCCAGCGACATGATCAAATCGTAGCCGAGCAGACTGTAGCCAAACGCAAACGCGAGAATCAGGATCGCGGCGTCGCGCGAAATGCGGGCGGCGTCCTCCGTGCGGGCCACCACCTCACCGCCCGTCACCTCACGCACATCGGGAGCGGTGTCGTGCCGGACGAAGCGCCACGACAGCCACGAGAGCACGGCCAGGATCGCGCCATTGCGCACGAAGAACCACTTGCTCGTCAGCCACCAGCCGACCTCGGGCCGCGGCTCGTGGATCCAGGTGAAGATGTACTGGCGGCCGATGATCAGGCCGACGAACAACACCACGGCTACCGCCGTAAATGCCGCTCCCGCCTCGGCGAAGCGAATGATGACGCCGGACCAGTGGCCCTTGGCGAGTTTCTGAGTCGCCGCGAATACCACCATCCCCTGCGCCATGCCGACCCAGAACACGAAGTTCGTCTGGTACGTCCACCACGTCCGCTCCGGATGGCCGCTGAGCAGGCCAAGCAGGAGGACGATGGCGCCCAAACCCGCGGCGAACGCTCCGAACAGCATGAATCGCGCAAGCGGAGCCTGGCGCGCTTTCTGGACGAGCTCAGAGCGGTTGACCGTGGCCACGCTCACTGATTGGCTCGAGCGTTGAGCTGGAGATTGCGGACGAAGTTGACGAGATCCCAGCGGTCGTTGCCGTGGATCTTGTCTCCGTAGCGTGGCATCAAGCCGCGGCCCATGCGCTGCGCTTCGACGATCATGCCGTAGATCGCGCCGTCGGTCATCTTGGGACGCGACGGATCGACGAGCGAGGGAATTCCGGGGAACGGACCACCACCCGCCAGCGACACCGGACCATCGCCGCGGCCGTGCTCGCCGTGACAGACCTGGCAATACGTCGAATACACCCACTGCCCGCGGTTCAACGACTCCGCGGTGCGTGTGCGCGGATTCGCCAGCCGGTCAGCCGTCTCGCGCGTGAGCGGGAGCTCCGCGCCTGAGACCGGGACCGCGCCGGCGACCGGTGGAATCGGCCGGGCGTACGGCTTGATGTTGCGCTGATGTCGCATCGTGGCGAACCAACCGACCTTGTGCACGACGGTGTCGGGATCGCAGGCGCCGCCGAGGAGCGCGAGCGCGGCGACGAGCAGCCAGCGTCTAGCCACGGCGCACTTCCTCCGCGCCGGCCTCGCGCAGCAGCGACTCGACCTTGGCGACCTTGTCCGATCCCGCCGGGACGAAGATGCCAAAGCGGTCGTTCGTGAAGCGCGGATCGTAGAGGATCGTCCCCAACCGCCGCGCGGCAAACAGCGAATTGAAGAGGATCCCGAGGATCGCGCCGAACAGAATCGTCATTTCGAACATGATGACGACGTAGGGCGGAATCGACCCCACGGGCTTCCCGCCGACGACGATCGGCCAGTCAGCCGACATCCACAGCGTGATCCACGCGCCGATGGCGCATCCGGCAATGCCGCCGACCAGCGTGAACGCCCGGACCGGGCTCACCGGCTGGCCGAGTGCGTCTTCGATTTCGTGGCGCGGGATGGGGGAGTAGACCGTGAAATCGGTGTGCCCCGCCGCCCGCAGCCTCTTGATGGCAGCGAGCGTCGTATCCAGGTGGGAGAACACCGCGAGCACCCCGGGCGTCGGCGGCGGCCGAAACAGATCGTGCAGCGGCTTGGGAAGCGCCATCATACATGTACCTTCGACGGCTTACTCCGAGGCGGCGGCAGTACTTCCTTCACCTCGGAGATCGACACCGCCGGGAAGTTCTTCACGAACAGCAGGAACCACATGAAGAACCAGCCGAAACTGCCGGCCATAATGCCCCAGTCAGCCCAGGTCGGATTGTAGACCGCGTTCGCCCACTTGGTGAACGGCTCACCCGCCAGCGACACGACGATGATGACGTAGCGCTCGAACCACATCCCGATGTTCACGAAGATCGAGATCACGAACAGCGCGGTGATGTTCGTCCGAATCTTTTTTACCCAGAGCAACAACGGGAGGAAGCCGTTGCAGATGATCATCGTCCAGCTGGCCCACCAGTAGGGCCCGAAGGCGCGATACCAGAAGGCGGCGCGTTCGGTCGGGTTGCCACTGTACCACGCCATGAAATACTCACAGACGTACGCGTACCCCACGATCGAGCCGGTCAGTAGGCATAGCTTCGCCAGGTTCTCGAAATGCTTGACGGTGATGATTTCCTCGAGGCCGAACAAAGTGCGAATCGGCGTGAGCAGCGTGATCACCATGCCGCAGCCCGAGTAGATCGCGCCGGCGACGAAGTACGGGGCGAAGATCGTGGCGTGCCAGCCGGGGACGAGCGCCATCGCGAAGTCCCACGACACGACGCTGTGCACCGACAGTACGAGCGGCGTCGCGAGCGCGGCAAGGTACAGGTAGCCGCGGCTGTAGTGGCGCCACTGCTCGTTGGACCCCGTCCAGCCGATCGATGTGAGCGCGTAGAGCTTCTTGCGCCACCCGGTCGCGAGATCGCGCACCGCTGCGATGTCGGGGATCAGGCCCATGATCAGGAACACGGTCGAGACGGTGAAGTACGTCCCGATCGCAAACTCGTCCCAGATGAGCGGCGATTTGAAGTTGGGCCACAGCCCGCGCTCGTTCGGATACGGAATCAGCCAGTAGAAGTACCACTGCCGCCCGATGTGAATCAGCGGGAATAGCCCGGCGGTCATCACCGCGAACACCGTCATCGCTTCGGCGGTGCGGTACACCGCCGTACGCCAGCCCGAGCGGAACAGGAACAAAATCGCCGAGATCAGCGTCCCGGAGTGCGCGATACCCACCCAGAAGACGAAACAGGTGATGAACACCGCCCAGTACACGGGGTGCGAATAGCCGGCGAGTCCCAGTCCGTAGCGCAGCAGGTACAGCAGCGTGACGATGCCGATGGCGAGCAACGCAACGGCGGCGCCGAGCAGCAGGAAATAGCCCCGCGAGGGCGTGCTGAGGGTTCGTGCGATAGTCCGCGTGACGTAGTCGTACGTCACGCGCGTCGGCGTCGTCGGGGGAGGCGTCTCAGCCATTACCGGGCGTATCCTGTGCCACGACGCGAGCCAGATACGTGATCGCCGGCTTCGTGTTCAGCCCCGCGAGCACGTGATAACCGCGCGGGTTGCCGGCGAGCTCGAAGACGCGCGAGTTCCGGTCGTTGAGATCGCCGAACACGATTGCGTCGGACGGGCAGGTCTGCTGGCAGGCGGTGACGATGTCGCCGTCGCGCACGTTCCGGTTCTCGAGTCGGGCCTGGTTCTGCGCGCCGCGGATCCGCTGCACGCAGAAGGTGCACTTCTCCATCACGCCCTTCTCGCGCACCGTGACGTCGGGATTGAGCAGCATCGACAGCGGCTCGGGGAACGCCTCGTACTTGCCGTCTTTCTCGGCGTAGTTGTACCAGTTGAAGTAGCGGACCTTGTACGGGCAGTTGTTGGAGCAATAGCGCGTGCCGACGCAGCGATTGTAGACCTGGCCGTTCAGCCCGTCGGGCGTGTGATAGGCGGCGTACACGGGGCACACCGGCTCGCAGGGCGCGTTGCCGCACTGCTGGCACAGCATCGGCTGATTGACGGCGCCCTGCAGGTTGTCGTGTTCATCGACGCGCCAGTAGCGCTCGAGCCTGAGCCACGCCATTTCGCGCCGCCGCTCCGTCAACTCTTCGCCGACGGTCGCGATGTTGTTCTCGGCATAACACGCGGTCACGCACGCCGAGCACCCCGTGCACTTCGAGAGATCGATCGCGAGGCCCCAGCGTGGCTGCTCTCCCTTGTAGTTGCCAAGCTCCGCCTTTTCGTGCTGGCGCTCGGCCCACCATTCGACGGCATCCTTCGCGTACTCGGGCGTCTCTTCGAAATGGAATGGGTGGTCGCCCGGATGGAGCGCCTTGGCGCGGGCGAGCGGGAGCACCTCCGTCGTGCCCATGCCGAGGTCCCGCGCGTTGCCTTCAATCGTAGCGATGCGGCGTTGATGCTCACCCGTCTTCGACGCCGTGGCGCGAACGATGAACGAGCGGCCGCCGTATACGGTCGCCTGACCACCGAGCAGCTCGAACGCGTTCGCCGAGCGGTCTTTGGCGTAGCGACCGTACGCGCTGTGACCCTGCCCCGTGGGGACCGCCAGCACGTCGGGCCGGACCGAGGGCGTTATCCAGGCTGGGAATTTCTGACCGCCAAATTTTGACTGGAGCAGCAGGAAGTCCCCGGTGGCAAGGCCCCACTTGGCTGCCGTGTCGGGATGCACCTCGACCCAGCTATGCCAGGCGATCTTCGAGACCGGATCTGGGAGCTCCTGCAACCACGGCTTGTTCGCGCCGCGGCCATCGTGCAGTGCGGGGTGCGGGAACACGACCACCGTCTGATCGCCGTCACCACCCCACGACGGCACCTCGGCGAACGTGGTGCTGAAGTTTCCCGCGGTTGTTGCGAGCCGCACGGGCCGCGTCGGCGCTTCGCCGTACACGCCGCCCTTGGCCAGCGAGTCCATCCAGTATTGATCGAAATTCGCCCCGTGCCGCGCCCGCCACTTCGCCTGGAGATAGTCCTGGAACGTCCCAGTCCTGCCGGACAGTTTTAGGATCACATCCCCGGTCGGCTGCGTGCCGAACACCGGCTGCACCACTGGCTGCTGCAACCCGATGACACCAGCCCGCGGCCGGCTGTCGCCCCACTGTTCGAGCGGATGGTGATCGGGGAGGATCAGGTCGCAGGCGGCCGCCGTCTCGTCCATGTAGGACGAGAAGCTGACCTTGAACGCCACTTTGCCGAGCGCTTGCTGGAAGGCGCCGGGGAGCGAGTGCGCCGGGTTCGTGCCGTACACGAACAGGAGCGCCACCCGGCCGTTGGTCATTTCCGAGGTGAGCGTCGCAAGGTCGGCGAACGTGTTCGTCGCACCTACGCCCAAATCGGCGCCGAACTTCACGAGCGTACCGACCGCGCCGACGACGTAGTTCAGGATGTTCACCGCGGCGACGATCTCTGCGCCGTTCGCGGCCTGTGTCGCCATCCCGCCGGCGACGGCGAGTCCGCCACCCGACCGGGCGAACTCGCGTGCCAGCCGGGCGATCGTTGCCTCGTCGATCCCGATCACTTGCGCGACGGCACGCGGCGTGTGCGCTGCCAGCACGCTCACGAGCTTGCTGGCGTCCGCCGGGACGCGCGCCAAGTGCTGGCTCATGATCACCTGCGCCATCGCGAGGGCCAGCAAGCCCTCGCTACCCGGCTTCGGCGCGATCCACTCATCGGCGTTCATGCCCGTGAGGGAGAGACGCGGCCCCACATACGTGAACTTTGCCATCGATGCGGGACGACCGGCATCGAACGCGTGCGCGCGCGAGAAGCCGTTCTGGAATTCGACCGGCGAGAGCCAGGTGTCGAGGAAGTCGGCCCCGAACGACAACACGTACTTCGCATTCGCGAAGTCGTAGGTGGGCAGCGTCGCGGTGCCGAACGCCATGCGATTGCCGGCCCGGAGCGCCTCGAAGCCGAAGGCCTGCTCGGCGCCCGTCAGGAAGACGATGCCCTTCCCCTGCGCTTCGCGCACCTTGGCGGTGACCCGCTGCAGCGCCCCGTCCCAGTCGATGTCCTCGAACTTCCCGCTCGCGTTCCGCACCATTGGGTGCGCGATACGATCCGGGTTGTAGAGTCCCTGGAGCGCCGCCTGCCCACGCGCGCAGAGCCGCCCGCGATTGATCGGGGAGTCCGGATTGCCCTCGAGCTTGACGGCCCGTCCCTCACGCACGCGCACGCGCACACCGCATCCCGCCGCACATTCGCGGCAGGTCGTGGCGTAATACGTCGCGGTACCCGGTATTTGGTCTTCGGGCTGCACTAAATACGGGATCAGCCGCTCGGTGGGCTCGGGACCGATGCCACAGGCCGAGACGGCTGCCGCACCGGCGCTGGTGACGCCGAGGACCTTCAGGAAGCGTCTGCGATCGATCGAGTCGGTCATATCAGTAATGGCACACGCTGCAGAAGG
>Ga0209378_1003575_pt1 | contig 10435 bp, 14 predicted proteins | sample GraSoiAngelo_156_FD_186170 | JGI IMG/M metagenome (GOLD analysis project Ga0209378, IMG submission 186170) | Grasslands soil microbial communities from the Angelo Coastal Reserve, California, USA - 14_1009_13_40cm (SPAdes) (version 2) | ecosystem: Environmental > Terrestrial > Soil > Grasslands ... | reverse complement strand
CCCCAGAATTCCAATCGCAAAGAAAGCCTCGTAATGAAAGCGAGAACCGTAAACCGAGGCCGAAGACTCGGCGTGTAGAAGGTAGGCCAGAACCAAAGACACGAACAGCGCCGCCAAAATCCTGACTTCGCAAACCTAGCAGGGGATTCAGCACCCATGGCGCACCGAGTAGGTACCCTGCCGCCAATAGCAGCGGCCATCCCGGCGGAAAATGTGTAAACCACCCGCGCGATATGAGCACATGATTTTCATAGCTGATCTCAGGCGGCATGTTCTTCCCGCCCGAAGCAGTCCCCGGCAAAGGCTCTGCCATTAGTTTCCCTTGTAGGAAAATTCGCGCTTGGAAACTGTAGCCATTCTCGTCAGGGTTCAATAGACCACGAGAACCATGTGAGGCCAGTGGCAGCGCCAACAGCGACATGCAGATCGCAATTGCGAAAGCGCCAGCGCGGGGAAGCGTGAACTTTCCATTTCTGGCGCCGCGCGCGCATCCTAGGTATTTCAAAATCAACGGCAACAGAACCAGATACTGCAAGCCAAGCGCCGCGAGCTCCACTCAGGAGCCATCTCGCCAGAAAAAGATCAAGCATATGTAGGCGACTGTTGCACTCACCAGCAATGCAAATGTTCCTGAAGGAGTGCTTTTCTTTCCGCTCGGGACCAGTATCGGCCCCTGGTCCTTGGCTCACGACGAGGCTGGGACAAACTTTTCGTGCGAGCAGGCAAGCGAGTACTCCCCAATATTGGAGCTAAGTATAGCCTAACAATGGGTGCCTTCCGAACGTTCTTGGAGCGGACGGCGCAGCTAGGCTAGGTGGGAGATTTTGACACTCCTAACCCCAGCGATTATCACTCGTTTGCTCTCTGTGAAGGAACCGACGTGTCGTGCGCCGGGCGAAGCTTTTACGCGGGCGCAGCGAGCGACGGGACCGAAATTGGTGTGGATGTGGGCTTAATCGATAATGCTAGGTTGAAATCGCAATTTAACAGGAGCAGCTATCCGCAATAGTTGGTCGCAGGCAACCCGCATTCCTCCGTTGAAAAACAAAAATGCACCACGCACCTGTAGCGCATTTTCTCATTACAATCCGCACAATCCGCGTTTTTATTACATGCTACCGAATGTCACCATGTAAAAGTTGTGATCGGACGGCCTCGTGCCGTCGTCATCGGGAATGATTCCGGAAAAACAGCCCACTACAAAAGGGTTGGCTGAAAGAAATCTTGACCAGTCCGAAGTAGACTGGGTGATCCGTTCGGCAGGGTAACCTGTTGAACGACCAGACCCGAAGAAAACCGACTGCTCCCGAGGGGCAATTGGGGTTTGGAACTGCGAAAGCGGTGATCGCATCAAGGGCTGTGACGGTGCATGACTCCACGCTATTGGCTTCCTCGCACGGAGCCGGTAGCATTTCTGCCGCTTTTCGTGGTGGAAATATTTCCTGACAAGGCCCCAACAGGTTGACGGTCAACGGCTTCAAAAACCTAATCACTTCTGGTAGTGGTGCAGTTTGAATTTCCACAGGCGTTACGCCCTCCCTACCAGATGCGCTAGACTGCAATCATGCGGAAGCGCAAACTGCGGATCGTAAAGAAATCCCCACTTCCAGCAATCGGCGTATGTGAACGGTGCAATGCTCAGTTCAAGTCCAGCCTTCCCTCGCCAGGCACCGATATTCGGGCGCAATTTGATGCCCACACGTGCAAGCGCGAGGATGCCAGCCAAGCCGCTGCCCGGATTGTGCGAGAGGCTACTGAGGAGTAGTTCCAGGGCTAGGGCCGCTGATCTGCGCTTCAACTCTATCTAATTCGATCTTGCCGAATCTCCCCTCATATTTCGACAAGGCGGTATCAAGTGCCTTTAATAAAGCTTTCGCGTGAAGCGGTGACATGACCAGCATTCCAAGTTTTTCAACATGAATACCAGCCCGATCTCCACCTAGAATTTCGGAAAGCGTTAGCCGTATATCCCAAGGTGTGAAGCCTATTTCCGTATTATTGACATAGACCTTGAAAAAATTCTGGCCCTGTGACACCGAAACATTATGTGGTGCGACTTGAACTACATCATCTGATTCCGGCTGCTCTTGCGAGGCTTGTTTTCGGTGTTTTGCTGGCATTTTGAATCTCCCCTGGTCTTGGATTTCTTTTTGGCATTACGTACACAACTGCCTGAGTCTCGCTGCCCTTGCCTACGGACGGTTTAACCGTCCGGATTGCCGAAAACTGCAACCCTAATTGGTGACCCGTCAGAGTTCTAAAGTCTGGAAAGGGGGTTGAAGTCGTAGCCGAAATCTCCGCATTGGAATCATGGAACCATCTATCATCAGCAAACGAGGGGCGCAAAAGCGATGCTCGGCCAAAATCTTCAAGCTCCGGTATTAGACTGGAGAAGCTCTCAAACTTCACTGCCAGTCGCAAGTCGTAGGCATTGGCCAACCTCTTGAGCGTATTAAGGCTCCAGGCCGAATGATTAATGTCTTCCATGACCGCGATTCGCGGTTGTGCCATCCCAGCCTCTTTGGCGAGTTCGGCTTGTGTCCAGTCCCGTTGCTCACGCAGGACTTTGATCTGTGTCGCAATATAGGTATTAAGGGATTCATCGGCGTAGATGCGCCGATATTCCTTATCATGAAACTCTGATCTCAAATCAGACCTTAACTCGTTCGTGTGGGCAACGTCTTTGATGGTTCGCAATTATCTCCCTCCTATGGTGTTCGGCTGTTTCTACGGTTCCAGGGGGAAGTTCGTTATCCGTCTCAAAGGCTCCCCACAAAAGGGTGAATTCGGCTTCCATCGTAAGCGGCCCCTTGCAGAGAAACAACCGGGCTGCTACTCGGCCATTCACTTTCAATTTGTAAAGATGCGATGATTCCTTAAGCGGTCCAGCAAGTCCAGGACACAGATCCAATCCGTTGTCTCGCAACAAATCAATTCGCTTGGTCATTCGCACACGATCTGGCTTCTGCAACCCTTCTAGCCACACCTTGACGATGTTCTCGCTGCGGTGTGATCGGTAGTCGTAGATCGTCCACGGCATAAATTATAACAAAATTATTATTACATAGCTAGCCTTTTGTTGTATAATCTTTTTATTATATTCGGGGCCGTTTATGAACGTATCGAGCACCGACAAGCGTACACAGGTGATCGCAAGCCTGGTAGAAGGAACTTCCATTAATGCGACCTGCCGGATTACCGGAGTTGCCAAACACACGGTTCTGAAGCTCCTCAAAAACCTTGGCTGTGCTTGTGCCGCTTACCACAATACACACATCCGCAATCTGCGCGTGCGCCACGTTCAATGTGACGAAATCTGGGCGTTCATCTATGCAAAGCAAAAGAACGTCTCTCTTGAACAGATGCAGCAAGGTGCTGGCGACGTTTGGACATGGACGGCAATTTGCGCTGACACGAAGCTAATCATTTCTTACACACTCGGGGATCGCGGAGCCGGAACAGCAACCGCCTTCATGCAAGACGTTGCGGCGCGGATCGCCAATCGCGTGCAACTCACTACGGATGGCCATCATGTGTACGTGGATGCGGTGGAAGATGCGTTCGGCGCGGATATTGATTACGCAATGCTCCAGAAGATTTATGGTGCTCCGAGCGATGCTGAGATGCGCCGCTATAGCCCCGCAACTTGCATAGGCTGCAAAACCGCCGTGGTGACTGGCAATCCTGATCCAGACCACATCAGCACATCGTTTGTTGAGCGCAGCAATTTATCCATGCGAATGGGGATGCGCCGTTTCACTCGGCTGACAAATGGATTCAGCAAGAGACTGGAAAATCACGGCCACATGGTTGCGCTGTATTTCATGCACTACAACTTCTGCCGAGTACACAAGACGTTACGAGTGACGCCAGCGATGGAAGCTGGCTTGACCGACCACGTTTGGGAGATGGATGAGCTGATCGCCCTGTTAGAACTTAGATAATTTCCTTTAAGAGTAGGAGGATTTTTCAATGACTAAATATGAAAACAAAGAACTCAAGGGCACAACTTTAGTGATAGAGGACTGCTTCTTTATCAACTGCGTTTTGCGCGAGTGCGATTTGTTTTACTCCGGCGGAGACGCCGAGTTCGTGAACTTGAGGCTTGAAAATTGCCGCTGGCATTTTCGGGGACCGGCCCAGAAGACATTTCAACTAATGCAGAACTTCGGAATGTTGAAGGCGCCGCAGATAGCAGTACCGTCCCCCGTGAGTAGTTCGATTGTGAATTAGACTTGGGCATGAAATCCTTCTCCGTTTCTTTGTTTTTACGGGAATGGAACCAAAGTCACAGCAGTTCACATGCCCCAACAATGCGCAGGAAATCAATCTGTACCACCTGAATCCCGATGCGTTTCAATCGTGCTGTCTTTCGTCTTGGCAGGCGACAACACTTCCGGCGGCCATGTCAAAAGGAGCCACGAAAGGTAGTTGCGAGCTTGTTTTGCCGAGGCAAGCCCCTTCTTCAGATTGAACGCCCGCGGCAAAAGGGTGGTAGGTATATCAGAGCTAAATCCATCGTCCCAAATTGTAATTTGCTTGTCCTCCCGACCGAGCGCAATTTCAGTTGCTAGGTGGCTAAAACCGGCTAGAACGTCAGCGATTTGTATCAGGGCATGCTCATGCGAGTGCACACTCTCGACCTCGGCAACGGAAATCGGTGATGGGGCCAGTGTACGAAGGTGCCGCGTGAACTCAATCGGGTCGTCGATGATCGACTCATCGAACAGCAAATGGATGGTCTCGTGACTCGCCGAGGACGAAGAGGCTGCAAGAAAATCTGCGATTTGCCGTGCTGATTCCTGTGCCGCCTGGTTTTTGTCGCGACCTTCCGTGATCGCGACGAGGGGAACTGAGTCGTGAAGCAAAACCATCAATTCTTGGCTCAACTCCTCCCGCGCCTTTGTGCGAGGGGCGGCATACCATTCCATTTCACTTCCTCAGTTGCGTTCAGCCCGAAATCGCCCTTCAGCACCGCGAGTGCAGATTCAAGTGTCTCAGGGTTGTGCGCCCCCATCGCTGCTAACAGCGTGTGAGGACACCCTTCAATATTAATCTCAGGATCATCTATTCCAAAGATCACCTGAGCCTCCGGCTAGACCTGAAAGTTGGCCGGGCCATGCGATGATGGTAGCTGAATTGGAGAGGTTGAAGAGATGGAAACTGGGACGGCGATCAACGTTAAGTATTGGGTAGCGTCAGATCAAGGCTGCAATTTCTCCGATCTCGACGGTATTGACGAATTTCGGCGCGAACTCGCTGCCGATTATGTCTGCGTTGTCAAGGGACGACCCGCTGGTGCTGGCGGTTTCACGCATCTGAACGTCGAGGTCATCTCATCGTTTTCCCTTTCACATCTGGTGCAACTGTTAATCGATGGGATCGCATTCGACGTAATCAAGCGAGGCGCTGAAAGCTTTATCCTCCGTCCGTTTCTTGCGGCGTACGAAAAACTCAGAGATCGGAACAAAGGCAAGAACTCCATCGACATCGGCGAATTGCAGGTTCATTTCCAGGACTCCGTACTGCTGATTCATGAAGTGCGCGAGGATACAATGGTTACCAACTTGGGGAAGCTCCTTTTGTGTCTGGCCCAGAATTACGATCACCTGACTATTAGCCCTGGCGAAAGCCCCTTTTTAATTCACATTCCGGTCTTTGAAGACCCAGACGAGGATAGGCCGCTGAGGTTCCGAGTCCGGGGCGAGATCGACGAGACGATCCCCAGCAATGGCCCCTCCGATTATTTCAAGTTTTGGGGACTGGAATACATAGTCGAAACTGACCGGCGAGTTTACGACGTTGCCAGGCAACTGCTGCTTGACGAACGATTCAACACTCTAGATGAACACTGGGCAGAATGGACTCGAAGATCGGAAGCCAAGTACCGCCAACAAACTTGAGTTGAGCAGGACGACCCGAATCCGGGAATCGGAGTGCACAATTCAATGCACGATCATTGCGCAAACTTCCCAAGTGAACTCAAACTCCTGAGGAGGCTCGGATTCACATAGATCTCGCATGTGAAATGCATTGGGTCGTGTAAGCTGCGCGGCCCAATGTGCGCCATGCTATTTTTCTTGGATGGCAGTTCAGATCCACCCCGAAGCGGCTAGGCGTTTTGATGAAATCGCGCGTGAAATTCTTGCCAAAGTAGCGCCAGAGCCTGAACTTGTTCGTATCGGCGGCGATTTCCGTCCTGACATTCACCCCGTCGCCCAAATACCTCAACATGACATTAGCGACTTCAAAGAAACGAAATCTTTCGTCAACGGCGCTGGCAAGGAGGTCGGGCGCCTTTTCGAGTATGGAAACCGCCGCGTCGGCTTAGTCGGGGAAGCTTTCAAATCACTAGAGGGCCTTGTGCGCAGATTGCACGAAACGGAGGCCTTCAGGAGTCTACGACATTGGAGTTCATCCTTGATGCGGCTTTCGGGTGGGTTGAAAGCAGCTATCAGAATGCTGCTAGCGAGTCGTTTTGCGAGCACATTGTGCGAAGAACCAATGAAGAGATCAAGGACTTCGACATTTGGATTCCCCTGCATCAGACTTACGTCGAAGCGGACATTCCGATGGGTCCTGTACTCATCCGAACGATCACACGAGATATACTCGACGAACGTTTTAAGGAACCTGCCGGAGCTGATGCCGAGACCTTGGCCGCGATACAGTATGCGTCGGCCCGAGAGCGTTCGCGACTACAAGGGTGTGCGGCGGTGACAGTGAAGCTGCAAGCAGAAGAGAGCAAAGCCCGAGAACAGGCACGCGAGATGGCAGAAAACGCCGCTGCAATGTTGCGCTTCCTTTCCCCTGCGAACTGGACTCCGCGGCTCCGCAGCTACTGCGTGCCCCTCGGTAGCGAAAATGTGCGCCGCCGATTTGAACTCTTTATGCGCGGCGATTCTCTTGAGACCTACAGCACCGGCGTGCTGGATAAAGGAACGGCATGGGCGCTCTCCAAAACAGATATTGCTTTATTCCCGAATGTGCTCGACCGGCTTCACAACCTCGCCGCAAATCAAGAACGAACCGATTTCCAGCAAACCCTGTACGACGCTCTCCTGATTTATTCCAGGAACTCCGTCGCCATCACCTCTGCGGACAAGCTCGTCTACGTCCTCGTGGGGCTGGAATCTGTGCTGCTTCGGAATTCAAATGAGCCGTTGGGGAAGAATATTGGCGAGCGGATGGCGTTTTTGGTCGGCGATTCGCTTGAGAGCCGCAAAGCAGTGGTCGCTAATGTAGATGAAATCTATAAGGTACGGTCATCATTCATTCACCACGGCGGCGCAGTCGAAAAAATCGAGCTCCTCTCGTCATTCATGCTCAATGCATGGACCTGTTTTACGGCCCTCCTCGAAAATGCTGATCGATATCGCACGAAGAACGATCTCATAGCCGCCCTAGAGGAGAGAAAGCTCACGTAGGAGGGGCCGCTCACACGGATAACGCATGATGATTCGTGGGTTGGGTGACCTGAGTGAATTCTTACCACCCCTTTCACGGTCTTCGTTACGATGGCGCGCGGGAGCCCCAGCCAACCTGCGCCGTCGGTTCGGACGAGTGACTGAAGCTATAGACCGGCAGCTCTCTGGGTCTACCGAGTCAGCGTTTATTCCATGCACCCAAGTCGGCCGCTCGTAATTCGGCACAAGCTTGGCACACAGATGGGACTGATGATCCCCGCCAGAAAAGGGTCCTCCTGGTAATGGGGAGTTCGCCCAATCCTAACCCGAATCGCCGGTCATCCCGACATAATCGACGTGCGGTTGGATGAAGCCTTGCGAAAATAGCTCAACGCGAAGTTAAGGTTACGAGATTGTGTCAACGCCGGTATTGCTCGTCGCTGACCTTTTCCATCCAATCGACCACCTTGCCGTTAACGCTCTCCTGGACCGCGATGTGAGTCATGGCCGTAGTGGGTGTGGCACCATGCCAATGCTTCTAGCCGGGCGAGAACCAGACCACGTCACCGGGCCGGATCTCCTCGATGGGTCCGCCGTCTCGCTGAACCCAGCCGCAGCCAGCCGTCACAATTAACGTTTGCCCGAGCGGGTGCGTATGCCACGCAGTGCGTGCGCCCGGCTCAAAAGCTACCCCGGCACCGCTCACGCGTGCCGGTGCCTGAAACAGCGGATCGACTCGTACGATACCAGTGAACCACTCTGACGATCCTTTCGCGGAAGGCTGCGAGCCAGCTCTTTTGATTTCCATCTTCTGAACTCCTAAGTCAAACAACTCTCGGCCACAAAACCTGCCGGACACCGTAGACCCCTAAACGGCTAATGTGGACGTTTCTCGAAGACATCCTTCACAACCGGTAATGCGGAAAAGGCATTCGGCCAACCGGCATAGAAAGCCAAATGCGTGACCACCTCCGCGGCCTGCGTCTGGGTCAGGCCGTTGTCCATCGCCCGATTGAGGTGATAGGAAATCTGCGCGACCTGGCCGGAAGCAATCAGGGCGCTGACCGTCACCAGGCTCCGATCACGGGGCGCAAGGTCCGGACGCAGCCACAAGTCGCGGAACAAAACGTCAGTGGTGTACTGCACGATGCCCGGAGCGACGTTACCGAACTGCTGTTCCACAGCCGCTGCGCGTTTCGCCTCCCCGTTTTTGTCCAGCGGAAGCGGCGCAGGCGAAGCGGGAGGAAGCTGATCGGACCCAATCTTCCGATCTGTAAAGACATGTTTCGCGACGGCGACTGCCGACATCGCATTTTCCCAGCCGGAGTAAAAGGCGAGATGCGTGATGATTTCAGAAATCTCGCGTGGCTTCACGCCATTATCAAGTGCAAGGTTGAAATAGTAAGGCATTTCAATCGTTTGGTTGCGCGCGATTAGGGCCAGATCGTAACAATGCTGCGATCGCGTGGCGTGAGGCCGGGGCGTTTCCATAGGTCGGCAAGAGGGCCTTGCGCATACTTCTCGAGCGCCGGCGCCACCATCGTGATGTGATTTGCTGTCTGCATGGGTGGTTCCGATTTCCTCCCCGTTTGTGTGTGCTGGCCCTGAGCCAATGTGGTGCTGATTGGAGTAAGCGCCGCGATCATGACGGCCATCAGTTTCATCTTGACCTCCTGCCGTTCATGGTGAACTGTGATCACTTGTGGTATTGCTCGTCGGTCACCTTCTCCATCCACTCCACGGCTTTGCCATTTAGCTCTTCCTGTATTGCGATATGCGTCATCGCTGAACTTGGTGTAGCGCCATGCCAGTGCTTCACCCCCGCTGGAATCCAGATAACATCCCCTTTTCGAATCTCTTCGATTGGTGCTCCCCACTGCTGAATCCAGCCCGTGCCGTCCGTCACGATCAAGATTTGACCGAACGGGTGCGTATGCCAAGCGCTTCGCGCGCCAGCCTCGAACGTAACTTTCCCGCCACTAGTGCGCGATGGATCGTAAGCAGGAAACAGCTGCTGAACCTGTACTGAGCCGGTGAAGTACTGGGCAGACCCTTTGTTTGACTGTAGGGAGTCGCTGCGCGCGATCTTGATTGAGGAGGATGTCGGTGCTTTCGCCGCATTCGTCTGAGCCTGCGATGCCACCAGAGCGAAAAGGGAAAGCGAGATGAGTGTGACGGCGAGAACCTTCATTTCTGTTCCTTCCATGCCCTTGCAAGTGGCGACGAGCTCACAGGTCAGTCTCGTCATGTCCGGGCTTCTTGTAGAGCTTGGCCCAGTTAGCCTTAATGTCGGGTTTGTAGACCGTCTGTACCCAGTCTTGAGATTTAACTTCTTCCATTGCTACCGACACCGACTCTTCTCCGTAATGCAGAATGTCCATAACGTCTTTAGTGATTGCTTGAGCGAGACGAGTCTTCTGCTGTTCGGACTTGCCGGGGCCACAACTTGACGACCACATGAGGCACTGTTCTCTCCTTATGTTCATGCCTTGATCTCTCACGGCATGACCTTAACTGTCGCGGAGCGGGCGCGGGTGCCGATCATCGGGTTGGGCGTAGCAGCGTCTTGATTGCGCGGCGCTCGTCCATTGCGTGGTAACCCTCCGCCACCTGATCGAGAGGCAAGGTCAGGTCGAACACCTTGCCGGGATTGATCTTTTTGTTCCACACCAACTTGATGAGGTCGGGCAAGTAGCGACGCACTGGCGCAGGTCCGCCATGAAGATGGACGTGGGCGTAGAACAGATTCTCGCCGTCAAGTTCGACACCGTGCGGGACGCCGACGTAGCTCACATAGCCGCCTTTGCGTGCGGAAGTAATCGCCTGCATCATTGATTCCTGGGTGCCCACACACTCCAGCACGGAGTCAGCTCCGATCCCGCCGGTTAGCTCTTTAATGCGGGCCATGCCCTCTTCACCTCGTTCGGTCACGATGTCAGTCGCGCCGAACTCGCGTGCGAGTTTCTGTCGCGACTGGTGACGACTCATCGCGATGATCCTCTCGGCCCCCATCTGTTTGGCGGATAGCA
>Ga0209378_1003574_pt1 | contig 10439 bp, 11 predicted proteins | sample GraSoiAngelo_156_FD_186170 | JGI IMG/M metagenome (GOLD analysis project Ga0209378, IMG submission 186170) | Grasslands soil microbial communities from the Angelo Coastal Reserve, California, USA - 14_1009_13_40cm (SPAdes) (version 2) | ecosystem: Environmental > Terrestrial > Soil > Grasslands ... | reverse complement strand
TGGGATGAAGGTCACACGGTGCGGCGCCAAAACACGACCATCGTAGTGCAACGACATGCTTGCAAATCAAGCAGTCTTCTCAGGCAACGCACGCCCCTTGGGCCACGTTGACGCCTGAAGGCTCAAGCCGAGCCTCAGAATGTTGAGCGCCGCGTTCGTGTCGCGGTCGATGACCAGCCCGCAGCCAGGGCAGCTGTGAGTTCGCTCCGAAAGGGGTTTCTTAACGACCTTGCCGCAGCTAGAGCACACCTGTGAAGTGCCGGCGGGAGCGACCCGTACCACTCGAGTACCAGCCTCTGCCGCTTTGTACTCCAGTACGGTTAGGAACGCCGCCCATCCCTGGTCGCTCACGTGTTTTGCGAGAAATCCACTCGCCAGCCCACGGAAGTTGAGATCCTCAACGGCGATCAGCGCAAAATCGGCAACCAGCCGGTGGGAGAGCTTATGGGCATGGTCGCGACGAAGGTTCCGAATCCGGTCGTGCTTACGAGCTAACAAGAGTCCCACGGTTTGCTGTCGGCGGGAACCCTTCTTTTGGCGCGACAGCCGACGCTGAATCACCCTTAGCCGCCGCACGGATGCCCTGTAGGCACGCGGACCCGCCACGTGGTCGCCGGTGGATAGCGTGAGGAAATGCTGCACGCCGAGATCAATACCAACCGCGGCCCTCGGACCAGCGGAGACTCGTGGTCGAGGCGGCAGCAAAAGCGAAAAGCACGCGTACCATCTTCCCGCGACGTTACGGACAGTTACGGTGCGCATCACAGCGGTTGCAGGGAGCTCTCGATGCCATTTCACTTTGAGGTGCCCAACGCCTTGCAGGGCAAGGCGACAGTCGCGCACGGCCCAGCCATCGGCCCAGGTCAGACTGTCATATCGGCGGGAGGATCGGAACCGGGGGTAACCGGGCTTAACCCCACCCTCCAATCGACGGAAGAAGGCTTCGAAGGCGCGGTCTAATCGGCGCAGCGGATCTCGCATAGCCGTGCAGTTCATCTCGACCGGCCCGATGCCGGCGGCGCGAACATCCGTGAGGTCCCTAAACTGCTCGAAGAGTGTGACTGTATGGCGCCCACGCCGCCACGCATCACGCCGCTGCTCGAGCGCTGCGTTGTAGAGTTCGCATGCAAAACGAAGCTGGGCTTCCATGGCCAATCGCTGGCGCGCGGTCGGGTATATCCGGTAGCGATAAGCCCGACGAACGCTTGAGTCGTCGCCCATGCTTCACATTCTTGAACCCCTCCCCGACAGCTGCGTGTCAATCTGCGCGACTCCCCTATGCCGCGTTGCCCGCGCGTGCAGCTGGCGACGACCCCGTTGATATCCTTCTATATGTGGCGCAGGCCGGACTGCAGAGCAGCCCCTTCGAAACCCGGGCCGAGAGTCCCCTCGCGCAAGCCAACTATCGACTCTGGATCGAGCACGCGCACGCCGAAAACCGTCGTGAACTCGAGCGCCTGGTCGCGACCTTGCATGAGGATTGCGAGTACGAGGTCGTCCCGCTCGGACGGCGCTGGCGGGGTAAAGACGAGGTTCGAGAGTTTTACCGCGGCCTCTGGCGCGCGATCCCGAACGTGAAGCTGACCCTGCTCAACCGCGTCGACGCCGACGACTGCATCGTCGAAGAGTCTGAGATCTTCGGCCGCATGGAGGGCCCACTCTTCGGCGTCGAGCCGAGCGGGCATGAGCTCCGCTATCGCGTCGTCATCTTCTTTCCGGTCAGGGACGGGCGCTTCACCGGCGAACGGGTTTATTTCGATCTTGCGGAGTTCGCGCGCCAGGTCCCAGCCGCGAGGGCCTTGCTCCAGGGATCGCCGGCCTGATGAAGGTCGGCGTTCCGAAGGAGACCCTTGCCGGTGAGCGGCGCGTCGCCATCGTGCCGGAAACGGCCCGCGGTCTGGTGAAAGCCACCATCCAGGTTATGGTCGAAGCGGGCGCCGGCGAGCCGGCGTTCTTTAGCGACGCCGCCTACATCGACGCCGGCGCCAACCTGACCGACGCGCCGGCGGCCTTCGCGGGCGACGCCGTCCTCAAAGTCCAGCCACCGACTTCCGACGAAGTTGGCCGGCTGCGCGAAGGGAGCGTGCTGATCAGCTTCTTGCAGCCCGCCATCAATGCCGATGTGATCGGCGCGCTGGCCAAACGCAAGGTCAGCGCTTTCAGCCTGGACCTGGTGCCTCGCATCAGCCGGGCGCAGAGCATGGATGCCCTCTCCTCGCAGGCCGGCATCGCTGGCTACAAGGCGGTCCTTCTCGGCGCCAACCACCTTCCCAAGTTCTTTCCCCTGCTCATGACCGCCGCCGGAACTGTCGCCCCCGCCCGCCTGCTGGTGATGGGCGCGGGCGTCGCCGGGTTGCAGGCGATCGCCACCGCGAGGCGCCTGGGCGCCGTGGTGGAGGCCTACGACGTCCGGCCGGCGGTGAAAGACGAGGTCAAGAGTCTGGGCGCCACCTTCCTGGAACTCCCGCTCGAGGCCCAGGAGGGCGCGGGTGGCTATGCCCGCGAGCAGTCGGAGGATTTCCTTCGGCGGCAGCGCGAGCTGATCGGTGACCGGGTCGCCGCCTCCGATGTCGTCATCACGACCGCGGCCATCCCCGGCCGCAAGGCGCCGATCCTGGTCACGGCGGACATGGTTCGCCGGATGCGCGCCGGTTCGGTGATCGTCGACCTCGCCGCGGAAACCGGCGGGAACTGCGAGCTGACCGAGGCGGGCAAGATCATCCAGGTTGGCGGCGTCACCATCGATGGCACCCGCAATCCGGTCCACGCCAGCCAGCTCTACAGCAAGAACGTCTCGACCTTGCTGCTGCTCCTCGTCAAGGACGGCACGCTGAAGCTGGACTTCAACGACGAGATCGTCAAGGGCGCCTGCGTCACGCACGATGGCGCGATCGTGAACGCCCGTGCCAAAGAACTGGTGGAGGCAGCCAGCCGGTGAACGACAACAGCCTGCTCAACGAGTTCACCGTCTTCGTGCTCGCGATCTTCGTCGGCTTCGAGGTGATTTCCAAGGTGCCGACGATCCTCCACACGCCGCTCATGTCGGGCACGAACGCCATCCACGGCATCATCCTGGTCGGCGCCATTCTGATCGCCGCCACTGCCCACGACCCGTTGCAGATCGCCCTGGGCCTGGTCGCCGTCATCCTCGCCACCATCAACGTGGTCGGCGGCTTCGTCGTGACCGACCGGATGCTGGAGATGTTCAAGGGCCGCGGCACCCCCGCGCAGAAAGGGAAGCCGGTGCAAGAAGAGAAGAAGCCCGGGTGACGGTAGCGGTTGCGCTCGCCTACCTCGTGGCCGCGGTGCTCTTCATCGTCGGCCTCATTCAGCTGAGTTCGCCGCGAAGCGCGCGCCGCGGCAACCAGATCGCCGCCGTGGGCATGGCGATCGCGCTGCTGGCGACGATCCCGCTGCTGCATTTCACCGAGGCGGGCATCGTGATCACGCTGATCGGCCTTTTGATCGGAATCCCCATCGGGGCCCTGGGAGCGCGCCGCGTCAAGATGACGGCCATCCCGCAGATGGTGGCCCTCTTCAACGGGGTCGGCGGGGGGGCCGCCGCCCTCGTCGCCGTCTCCGAACTCCTGCTGCAGAGCTCGCATCCGCCCTTCGCGCTCGTCTTTCCCAGCGTTTTCAGCATCGTGATCGGCTCCGTCTCCTTCGCCGGCAGCCTGATCGCCTTCGCCAAGCTCCAGGCACTGATGACCGGGACACCCATCACCTATCCCGGCCAGCAGATCGTCAACGGCGTGCTCGCGCTCGCCATCGTCGCACTGGCCGTCTACCTGATCGCGATCGCATCGACGCCCGTCATCTTCGTCCCGCTGCTGATCCTCGGCCTGGTCCTTGGTGTCGCCTTCGTGCTGCCCATCGGCGGAGCGGACATGCCGGTCGTCATTTCCATGCTGAACGCGTTTACCGGCCTCGCGGTCGCGGCCAGTGGGTTCGTTCTCGGGAATTTCGCGCTGATCGTGGCCGGCACCCTCGTCGGCGCGTCCGGCACGCTGCTCACCAAGTTGATGAGCGATGCGATGGGCCGCTCGCTCGGCAACGTCCTCTTCGGCGCCTTCGGTGCGGCGACCGCCGGGCCGGCGGGCGCGGTAGGCGCTGAAGGAAAATCGGTCCGGTCGGGATCGCCAGAGGACATCGCCACCCTGCTCGCCTATTCGCGGAAAGTGATCATCGTGCCCGGTTACGGCCTGGCGGTTGCTCAGGGTCAGCACGCCGTGCGGGAGCTCGCCGACGAGCTGGAGAAGCGCGGCGTCGAGGTCGAGTACGCGATCCACCCGGTCGCGGGCCGGATGCCCGGCCACATGAACGTCTTGCTGGCCGAGGCGAACGTCCCCTACGAACAGCTCAAGGAAATGGACCAGATCAACGACGAGTTCAAGTCCGCGGATGTGGCCCTGGTCGTTGGGGCCAACGACGTCGTCAACCCGGCTGCGCACAACTCCCCGGGCAGCCCGATCTACGGCATGCCGATCCTCAACGCCGACGAGGCGAAAAACATCGTCTTCATGAAACGCAGCATGCGGCCGGGCTTCGCCGGCATCGACAACGAGCTCCTTTACGATCCCAAGACCGTCATGCTATTCGGCGACGCCAAGGACTCGCTGATGAAGCTGGTCGCCGCCGTCAAGGCCGCCTGATCGCCCGCCCGCAGTAGAATCCTCCAGCCCATGGACATCGCCGTCGAGACCAAAGCGCTTCGGCGCGTCTATCGCTCGCGCCGCCAGGAGGTCGTGGCCCTCGATGGAATCGACCTCCAGGTCCGCCGCGGCGAGCGTTTCGGCGTGCTCGGCCCCAACGGTGCCGGCAAAACCACGCTGATCAAGATCCTCGTGACCCTGCTGCTTCCGTCGTCTGGGGAAGCCTTTGTCGACGGCCTCGACGTCATCCGCCAGTTTCGGGAGGTGCGCCATCGGATCGCCATGGTCTCTGGAGGCGAGAACGTCGGCTTCGGCATGCTCAAGGTCAGGGAGCAGTTGTGGATGTTCTCGCAGTTCTACGGCATGCCCAGCGCGCAGGTTCGGCGCCACATCGCGGAGCTGCTGGAACGGCTGGGGCTGAGCGAGGCTGCCGACCGGCGCGTCTCCGCACTCTCCAGCGGCATGCGCCAGAAGATGAACCTGATCCGCGGCCTGATCACCAATCCGCGCATTCTGTTCCTCGACGAGCCGACCGTGGCGCTTGACGTCGGCGCCGCCCGCGATGTTCGCGACGAGGTGCGCCGCTGGATGGCGGAAGATCCGAGTCGAACCGTCATCCTCACGACGCACTACATGATGGAGGCCGACGAGCTCTGCGATCGGGTGGCCATCGTCAATCGCGGTCGCATCGTGGCCCAGGGTACGCCCGCCGAGTTGAAGCAGCAGGTCCAGCAGGACGCGATCGTTGATCTCCAGCTCAGTCCCGGCAACCGGCTGTTGGATGCGTTGCGTGCCGTCGACGGCGTCGCCGCCGCCAGCGTCTCCGAGCAGGACGGGATTGACCGGTTCAGTCTTCATTTGTCCAGCGACGCGGCACTCAGCGGCGTCATGCGAGTGGTCGAGGGGTCCGGTCGCCAGATCCGGGGCGTGCAGAAGCGCGAGCCCACCCTGGAGGATGCCTTTGTCAAGCTCGTCGGCCGCGGAATGGCCGAGGAGGAGCAGGCATGAACCATCCCTCGGCGATCCGGATCTTCTTCAAGACGATCGTCGCGCGCGCCTACCCGCGCTTCGTCGGGTCCCATCGAAACCTGACCTGGCTCGTGACGGAAACGCTCCTGCCGCTGATCGGGACGATCGCCATGATCTATGTCTACCGGGCTCTGCACGCGCCCGCCCGTTATCTCGGCTTCGTCGTGCTGGGCGGGGTGTTGCTGGCGTTCTGGCAGAACGTGATCTGGTCGATGGCGACCCAATTCTTTTGGGATCGTGGCGGTGGAAACCTCGAGCTCTTCGCCATGGCGCCGACCAGCCTGGCGGCGATCCTGCTGGGCATGGCCCTGGGCGGCGTCTATATGAGTCTGACGCGGTCGGCCGCCGTCCTCCTGGTCGCGTCGACGCTCTTTGGCATCGGCTACTCGACGGCGAGCCTGCTACCGGCCCTCGGCATTTTCGTGCTGACGGTCTGCGCCCTCTACTGCCTCGGCATGGTGCTGGCCAGCCTTTTCCTCTTCTATCAGCGTGAGGCGTGGCAGCTGGCGGATGCGCTACAAGAGCCGATCTACTTCCTCAGCGGTTTCTACTTTCCGGTCCGCAGCCTCGGTGCGGTCGTCGGCGGCCTCGGGTCGCTGATCCCGCTGACGCTCGGCCTGGATGCCATCCGTCAACTCGTTCTTCCGGGTACACCACAGTTCGTCCCTCTGGCGTGGGAAGTCGTCGCGATTGTCGTCCAGATCGTGGCCTACGGGGTGCTCTCTCAGGTCAGCCTTCGCTACCTGGAGCTGCAATCCCGTCAGGACGCCCGTCTGATCCTGCGCTCCACATGAGCGAGGCCATCGCGCAATGGCGCGGTTTCAAGGCCGCGACCCGGCTTGGCTGGAAGATTTCGAGCAACTGGACCCAGCCCCTGATCTTCGTCATCTACTCGGTTCTCCGACCGCTCTCGGCGGCGTTCATCCTGGTGATCATGTATCGCGTCATCAGCGGTGGCGCACCTGGTACGGGTGCCTACCTCGCCTTCCTTGTCAGTGGGGTAGCGTTCTGGTCGTTCGTGCAGTACGGATTTGCCGGCCTCAGCAACGGCATCGTCGAAGACCGCGGCGAATACAAGATGCTGAAATACGTCTACACCAGCCCGGCACATTTCTATGTCTACCTTCTGGGTCGCGGGCTGGCCCAGCTGGCCAGTGCGGCGGCCTCTGCCGTGATCGTGCTGGTCGTCGCCACGGTGGCGCTCCGTCTGCCGATCGATCCGCGTGGCGTCAACTACCCCCTTTTGCTGTCGGCCTCCTTCCTGGCGCTGCTGGCGGTGATCGGGATGGCGATGGCCTACGGGCTGCTGCTGCTCCAGGCCGTCGACGCGCACGGCTACGGCGAACTGGGCTCCGGAGTCCTCTACGTGATCTCAGGTGCGATCTTCCCGATCACCGTTCTACCCGGGGTCCTCGCGACGCTCGCCAGCCTGTCGCCGCTCGTCTACTGGATGGAACTGATTCGGCGTAGCCTCCTCGGTTCGCAGGCCATCCGGATGTTTCCCGCGCTGTCTGATGGGGACGTCATGCTGCGATTGGTGGTGACCACGGTAGCCACGCTCCTCCTGGCGCATCTCGTCTTCACCTGGGCGGACCGTCAGGCCCGGCGCAAAGGACTGATCGACATGGAGTCGAACTGGTAGGTCGAAGGCCGGCGTTTAGCTGGTCGGCTCGGAAGGCTTGAGGTCGAGCGCCGCCGAATTGATGCAGTAGCGCTGGCCCGTCGGGTCCGGTCCGTCGTCGAACACGTGGCCGAGGTGCGAACCGCAGTTTCGGCAGAGGACCTCCGTCCGGCGCATGAAGAAGCTGTTGTCCGACCGTAGCTCGACATTCTCCGTGTTGACCGGCTCGTAGAAGCTCGGCCAGCCGGTGCCGGACTCGAACTTCGTCTTCGAGCTGAACAGCTCGGCGCCGCAAGCGGCGCAGGTGTAGGTGCCGTCAGCCTTGGTGTGGACGTATTTGCCGGTGAACGGCCGCTCGGTTCCCTTCCCGCGCAGGATGTCGTATTGCTCTGGCGTCAGCTCGGCGCGCCACTCCGCATCGGTTTTCGAGATCTTGGTGCTCACCTCTGGAGTGTACCCAGATTCAGCAGTATCGAACGGCACTGGCAATGTGTGACGCCCGTCATCAGCACCCCTCGTCAACAGCCGTATGGTCGTGCTGTCCAAAACGACACAGAAAGGAGAATTCCATGCAAGCGACTTACAGACTGCAGCGGTCGTCAGGCGGCATCGTCGGAGCGGTCATGGTCTTTCTCGCCGCGCTGATCCTCGGCGGAGCAGGCGGATACGTGCTGAAGAGCGTCACGAGCGCCGGCGTGACCACGACGACGGTGCGGTCGATTCCGGCCACGCTAGCCGCGCCCTCGAACAACCAGGTGACGACGGATACCTCGGGCGAGGCGCGACGCCACTTCCGACTGGCGAACTGAGCTAGGCAAGCTTCACGGGGCCGGGACTCTCCCGGCCCCGTGCTGATTTGAGGTCGGACGATTACGGATAGCTCACCACGGTAACCGGGGTGTCCGGGTTGGCCTTCGTCGACGACCCACCAACATCGTTGACCACATGCCGGATGCCTCCGGAACCGTGCGAAGGGTCGAGGAAGATGGTCAACAGGTCGTTGAGGCTGGCCAGCGGAAGCGTTGTGGGGACCTCGAAGGCGTGATCGGCGAAGATATCCACGCCCTGGTTGAAGAAGCTGTAGCTCCCCATGCCGTACCCCCTGAAGCTGGTCACGCCGGGCGCGACCTTGAAGGCTGCGAAGCCGTCGACACCGGGTGCTTCCATCCAGGCGGCCTGGTTCGGCACGTCGTAGGGCAGCTCGTTCTGGAAGAAGATGTCCGTGCCACGATTCCCATTCCAGATCACGTTGTATTTCTGATAGTGCTCCACGAAGAGGCCGTAAGCGGTGACGCTGTCGCCGTTGACGACGACGCCGGTATCAGCCGTGTTGGCCGTCCAGCCCACGCCGTTGCCATGATCGGCCCTCCAGGACCAGATGTCATCGAGGATGACGTCGTCGCTGTTGATGACGAGCGCGGTCGTGGCCCTGCCTGGCGTCGCTCCGCCGATGCGGAAGAAGACATCCTGGAGCGCCGACGGATTCGAGGCATTGTGATCGTTCCCGTCGCCATCGTCGCCTTCGCTTCGGCCGCTTCCAACCTGCAACAGGACCGGTGAACGCTCCGGGCCGGCATCGACGATCATGCCGGAAAGGTCAACGCCGTTCGCGTTGGAGACCCTCAGGGCGGCGTTCCCATCCTGCGGAACCAGGGTTGGGAACCCGAGACCGAGCACGACGGTGTCATCGTGCTTCACTCGAATCGGCGCCTCGAGGCGATAGATGCCCGGGCTGAGGATGAGGTTCTTGCCCCTGGACAGCTGGTTGTTGATCGTCTGCACCGAGTCGCTCGGCCGGGCAATGAAGAACCGGCTGATCGGGATCGAGGCACCCGGCGTCCGGCCCGCCGCCCATGTCGTTCCCGAAGCGTTGCGCTGCACCGCGGGCACGAACACCTGGTAGTTCCCGGCCGCGTCAAGGTAGAGGTAGGGCGCCTCACGAGTCACCGGGCTGGTCGCCACGGTGGTATAGGGCCCGCCGCATGACTTTTGACTGGGGAAGCACTGGGCGGGCGCCCCGACGACGCCCGAGAAGACCTGGTTCCAGACGCCGTTGGTCCAGCCGTCGAGCCGGCTGTTTCTGACCAGCCACTGCTGCTGGGAGCCGTTGACCACGGTGCTCCCGTCGAACGCCGAATCGGCGATGAACCCGCCACTGGCAAATGACGGGCCGGTGCAATAGTCCATCAGCGTGGCGAACCCGTTAATGTGCACCCGACGCATCGGTGCCGCCTGAGAGACTGCCCAGAACTCGCCGCTGTAGCAGCCGAAGTTCGGGGTGGTCACGTTGATGGTCAGGTTCGACAACGACCGCCAGAAATTATCGAGCGCGACGCAATTGCCGGGGCCGAAGCACTGATTGCGGACGTAGACCGAGCCATTGATGACGACATCGCCGGGGCTGAGGCCAAGCCCTGCCACGCTGGTGTAGTAGCCGACCTTGAAGTTGAGCGGATGTGTCTTGGATCCATAGCTTCCCGGCATGAACAGCAGCGCATAGCGTTGCTGGCCGAACTCGTTGCTGACCTGCTGGGTACCGATCGCATCAACGGTGGCCTGGATCTGGCTTTGCGGCATGCTCGGGTCGAATAGGTAGACACTCGATCCAAAGTTCGGCGCGCTGGGCGTCGGATCGTCCCCAAGGGCGGCGGCCGCGCTTGTCGAGCATGCCAGCGCGAAGGCGACAGCGATCACCAATGAACGAACAGCTGGCATTTTCATCCCACTTTTACCTCGATTCCTCTCCTATGCCAGGGGCGGTCGGCAGTCTGAGCGTACGCCGTCGAGGTCGCGTCGGGGAAGCGTTTATGGTGCCGAGGGCCAGAATCGAACTGGCGACACCACAATTTTCAGTCGTGTGCTCTACCAACTGAGCTACCTCGGCACGAGGACGTATTCTAGCCGCGCCTCGCGCCCGCCTTGCCGGGTTACAATCGCCGCAAGGAAGGCCCGACCATGCGCTTCGTGTACAACGACCCCTATGCGCTGCGCGGCGCCGTCGAGCAGCTGGCCGGCCAGCAGCCGGTTGCAACCCGCCGACAACGGGATCTCCCGCATAAGGCTCGGTCGAAATGATGGCGACCACCAGCGACAGCGGCTCTCACCAGGAGTTGACCAGCGAGCTGGCCGCTCTCGAT
>Ga0209378_1003568_pt1 | contig 10453 bp, 6 predicted proteins | sample GraSoiAngelo_156_FD_186170 | JGI IMG/M metagenome (GOLD analysis project Ga0209378, IMG submission 186170) | Grasslands soil microbial communities from the Angelo Coastal Reserve, California, USA - 14_1009_13_40cm (SPAdes) (version 2) | ecosystem: Environmental > Terrestrial > Soil > Grasslands ... | reverse complement strand
CAAATGGAACCGGACGATTACATCGTTCCTTTTTATCGCGACCGCGGTCTGGTCCTCGGCCGCGGAATGACCACGCGACAGCTCGCGCTCGAATATTTTGCCAAACGCAAAACGGGCAGCGGCGGGCGCATGATGCCATCGCACTACAGCGATCTCGAACGGCACATTTGGAGCGTGCCGACACCGACCGGATCACAGCTTCTTCCCGGTTGCGGAATGGCGTGGGGCATTCAACTGGACGGCAAAAGAAATGTCGTTGTCACGACTGTGGGCGATGCCGCCACTCGCCAGGGCGATTTCTTCGAGGCGGTTTGTTTCGCGAAAGAAAAAAAACTCCCGGTCCTGTTCATTGTCGAAGACAACGCCTACGGAATCAGCAGTCCGACCCGAGAAATTAATCCGCTCGCGCTCGGCGTTCTCGAGCCGAATGAATGGCAGGAGATGGCCGGAGAAGACGTTCAAGGAATTTATGATCGTGCAGCGGACGCGCTCGAAAAAATGCGAGCCGGCGGCGGCCCACATTTTTGGTGGGTGACAATGGAACGGCTCTCCAGTCACACCAGCTCGGACGATCAAAGACTTTATCGGAGCGCAGACGAGCTGGCAGAAATCGAAAAACGCGATCCGGTCAAATGCTGGCAGGAAAAATTGATCGCCGGAGGCGCGCTCACGGCCGAAGAGTTCGCGAAGATCGACAACGAAATCAAAGAGCGGATTCGCAGCGAGTACGCTGAAGCGGAAAAAGCGGAGGATCCATCGCCGAAAGAGCTCGAAGCAAACGCGATCGGCGAGTGGCCAAAGATCGACAAGGAGATTTTGCCGGCGGGCAAATATCGGATCGGCGACACCGTGAACAAGACTTTGCGTCTCGGACTCGAGGAAGATCCGCGCCGCGTCATTTTCGGCGAGGACATTGAGGATCCCAAAGGCGGCGTTTTCAGATTAACACAGAAACTTTCCACCGAATTTCCGAAACAGGTTTTCAATTCGCCGCTGGCTGAATCGACCATTCTCGGGGTGGCCTGCGGGCTGGCCGCTTACGGACGTCGACCGGTCTTCGAATTGCAATTCATCGATTTCATTTATCCGGGATTCAATCAACTGGTCACCAACATCTCGAATTTGCGGTGGCGCTCGTTTGGAAACTGGAAATGTCCGGCCGTGATTTACGCGCCTTATGGCGCTTATCTGCCTGGCGGAAGCTTGTGGCACAGCCAGGCGAATGAGTCGGTGTTCGCGCATTATCCGGGACTCAGCGTGGTCATCCCGAGCACTCCTGAAGACGCGGCCGGTCTGCTTTGGTCGGCGATGCACGGTGAAGATCCGGTCCTCTTTCTAATTCCAAAGCACATGTTTTGGGCGGAACGCGAATCCAAAGAACCGGTCCGCGCCGTGCCGTTCGGTCAGGCCCGCAAATTCCGCGACGGATCCGACGTCACGCTGGTCGCGTGGGGCAATACGGTTGAGAAATCGTTCGAAGCGCTCACGAAGATCGACAACGAAATCAGCGTCGAGCTTTTCGATTTGCGATCGATCGTGCCGTGGGACAAGGAATCGATCGCGGCCTCCGTTCACAAAACCCGCCGGCTCGTGGTCGTCCAGGAGGACACCGAAAACTGCAGTGTCGGACAGATGATTATCTCGCACATCACCGCGCAGCCCGATCTTTGGAGCGAGATGGTCAGTCCGCCTATTCTGGTCAGCAAAACGAACGTCATGATCGGTTACAATCCAATCTACGAATACGCCGCATTACCGGACGTCGATCGAATCGTTGCCGCAATCAGGCGTTCTGCTTCAATTCAAACTTCCCGCGGCGAAGCGCCGATGTTGCGCGACCGCAAACCAGCGGCGATAGAATCGGCGAAGGCGACACCGAAGAAAGTCGAAATGCCGAAAGGTCATGTCCAACCGATCACCGTCCCGATCATGGGCGAAGGTATTCGCAACGCGAAAATCGTTTCACTTTTGAAGAAGCCGGGCGATCCGATCGCGCTCGATGACGATCTTTGTGAGGTCGAAACCGACAAAGCCGTTTATCCGATCCAGTCGTCGTTCGCCGGAACAATGGGCGAATGGAAAACCAAAGTGGGCGACACCGTCGACATCGGCCAGGAGCTTGGGACGATCTTAACGGGCGAAGCTTCAGCTGACGGCGCTGTCGAGGCAGTTGTTGCCAGCCGCAAAGAACCGCAACCCGCGCGTGACGAGACGCGTCGTCGCAGAGGAGTCGAACCCGCGCTCTCGCCGACGATCACCCGCAAACTTTCGCGGGTGATTCCGGCGAATCTGCAAATCGACGCGCGCTGGGACTCAATTCGCAAAGCCCGCGATGCCTCCAAAAAGAAAAATGGCAGAAACGGCCCCTCGCCTTCGGTCATGATCGCGTGGGCAGTGGTGCGGGCGATGGAGAAACATGCGCCGTTCCGGCGATTGATTCTCGAAGACGAAAGCATCATTGAAAATGAAAACTTCGATCTCGGCGTCGCGGTGGCGCTTGAAAACGATCGGCTCGCGACCGCGGTGATTGTCGATGCAAACAAAAAGAGCTGGCCGGAGTTTGTGAAAATTTACGACGAAACGATCGAAGCGACCCGGAGTGGCCGCGTTGATGCGATGAACGCACCGGTCGTCATCAGCAGCCTTGGCGCCTTCGGCGTCAGAGCGGGAGCGCCGATTGTGGTTCCGCCATCAGTCGGCACGCTGTTTGTCGGCACCGCTCATCACGAAATCGTTTCGAATGGAAAGAAGAATGAAACTGCCGAAGTGATTACCCTCTCGCTCACGTTCGATCATCGAGTCCTGAACGGCGCCGCCGCGGCAAGCTTCGTTCACGACATCAAACAACACATCGAGCAGTTCAAGATTCCGACGGCGACAGCCCGCGTTACCTAACGAGTCGGAGCTCGAATACCGCTAGCTACACTTATTAAGAGAAAAGCCGCCAGCGGCGGCAAAGAGCCACTCAACAACGGTGGTCTGCGATACGTGCTCATGCACGACTATCATGAGCACAAGATCTCCGAGGGCACCGCAAAGCGATCCGATAGCTCCGCCAACAAGCATGGCGAAACCAATGCGACGAGTAATGCGAAGTATGGCTAAAACAGCAGCAGCGAGAAGAACGACCGGCGCCAAAACCGAGAGAAGCATCCATGCGAACCAGAAAGGAAACGTCCATGGTGTATCCGCCAAAATCATGTCGTCGCGGGTCTGAAAAGAATAGACGAAAGTTCGTAATCCAAGGAGAACATTTTCGTTTATTTGACGAGCGATTCGTAGAGCGCATTCGTTTTCTTTGCGATCGCGCTCCAACTGAAATTTTCTTCTGCGCGTCTGCGGCCGGCCTTACCGAATTTCTCGCGGAGCTGTCGATCTTTCATCAGCTGATTGACTCGTGCGGCGAGATCGCGTGAAAATTTTTCGGGATTCAGCGGGTCGAACGGGCTCTCTTGCATTTGTTCGAGCGGAACCACAAAACCAGTCTCGCCATCGACCACCACTTCTTTGATCCCGCCGACGGCGCTGGCCACGACCGCCGTTTCGCAAGCCATCGCTTCGAGGTTGATGATGCCAAACGGTTCGTAAATTGACGGGCAACAAAAGACCGCCGCATGGGAGTAGAGCTCGATCACGGCCGGGCGATCGAGCATTTCTTCGATCCAGAAAATGTTCTTGCGCTTCTTTTGGGCAGCAGCCAGCGCTTCCTTCATTTCCTCAGCTATCTCGGGCGTGTCCGGTGCGCCGGCACAAAGGACGATCGGAAAATCGGCGTCCATGAATGGAATCGCGCGAACAAGGTGAATGATTCCTTTTTGTCGCGCGATTCGGCCGACGAAAAGCAGATACGGCTCTTTTGGATCGATTCCGTGTCGCTCGAGCGCTGCGGTTGAATCGACGCGGTGATATTCGTCGGGATCGATTCCGTTGTGAATGACTCGCACGTGCTTTGGATCGACATCGAAGAGGCGCTCAATGTCGCGCTTGGTTTCAGCGGACACGGCGATGATGGCGTCCGCCATTTCGAGCGCGGTCTTTTCGACCCAGAGCGAAAAATCGTAACCACCGGCGAGTTGTTCGCGCTTCCATGGCCGCAACGGCTCGAGCGAGTGAGTCGTGATTACGAGCGGAATTCCGTAATTCAATTTCGCGAGAATGCCGCCGAAGTGGCTGTACCAGGTGTGACAATGCACCAGATCGGCGTCGATGTTGGTGATTACGAGCGGAATTCCGTAATTCAATTTCGCGAGAATGCCGCCGAAATGGCTGTACCAAGTGTGACAATGCGCCAGATCGGCGTCGATGTTGGTGGTGTTGAAATCGATGCAGCGTCGCAGCGCACCGAAGACAGATTGCAGCGGCTTCGGACAAGTGAAACTGCTGGTGTCGAGCTCGAAGCCAGTGACTTTGAGCCGGCCCTCTTTGAAATTTTGATCGCCGAAGCAGCGAACATCGACATCGATCGTCTTCGCCAGCTCGCGCGAGAGATAGCCAACGTGCACACCGGCGCCGCCGTAAATGTGCGGCGGATATTCGTTGGTGAGGAAGAGGACTTTCACGTCCTCTTTTTAAACGCGCTCCCAACGGAGCGCACGCAGTTTTACTTACCCGCGCGCACGAGTAGCACCGGCACCTGCGCCCGGTGCCGCACTTCGTTAATCGTGCTCCCGTGGAGCAAATCGCCAAGAAGCCGATGGCCGTGTGCAGTCATCGCGATCAAATCGCATTGCCGATCTTCGGCCGCTTTCACAATTCCCTGCGCCGGATCGCCCAGCGCGAGAAACGTGTCCACGGTCAAACCCCGCTTCCGCAACGTCTCAGCGGAACTTTCCAGATAGGCGCGATCGTCTTTCATCTCCTGCGACTCGGCCAGATTCAACTGGTTGTAATTACGGGCGACGTAACCGTCGGCCACGTGGACGAGCAATAATTCCGAGTGATGCAAACCCGCGAGCTCGGCAATATGCGGGAGAAGCGTTTGATCGGCACGACTGTTTTCGAGAGCGACGAGAATTTTGCGATACATAGTTAAAATGCGCGTCCGACCCAGGCGCTGATGCCGGCCCAATCACAAAGATATTTTCCATTTAGTAAAACAATTACCGCGGTTGTGATCCAGGCCAATGTTCGCAGCCAAAGGGGCGAAACGAACTGACCCATTTTCCGCCGGTCGCTCGTGAACAGGACCAGCGGGATCACGGCAAAGGAAAGCTGGAGACTGAGGATGACCTGACTGAGCAAAAGTAACTTCGCCGTGCCGCTTGCCCCAAATAGAGCAGCGACAATCACGGCGGGGATAATTGCGATGAGGCGTGTGATCAAGCGCCGCAGCCACGGACGCAACCGGATGTTGAGAAAACCTTCCATCACGATCTGGCCGGCCAGCGTTCCGGTCAGGGTCGAGTTTTGGCCGGAGGCAAGAAGAGCGAAGGCGAAGAGCGCGCTCGCGATCGGGACCCCGAGCGTTGGGGAAAGAAGTTTGTAGGCGTCCTGGATTTCGGCGACACCGTGCTGGCCGTGCGAATGAAAAGTCGCCGCGGCCACAATCAGAATCGCAGCGTTAATGAACAAGGCGAACATGAGCGCCACGCTCGAGTCGATCGTTGCAAACTTGATCGCCTCGGATTTACCAGCCGACGATTGCTCGTAATTGCGCGTCTGCACCACCGAGGAGTGAAGATAAAGATTATGCGGCATCACGGTCGCGCCCAGAATTCCGATGGCGATGTAAAGCATGTCGCGGTTGCGAATGATTTCCGAATGCGGAGCAAAACCGCCCAAGACCGCATGAAGCTCCGGTTTCGAAAAAATAACCTCAAACAGGAAACAGCCACCGATGGTCAGGATAAGGACCACAACGAGGGCTTCGATGTAACGGAAGCCTTTGTTTTGCAAATAGAGCACGGCCAACACATCGAGGGCCGTGATGCAAACACCGATCACGAGCGGGATTTTGAAAAGTAAATTCAAGGCGATCGCCGAACCGATGACTTCGGCCAAATCGCAGGCGCAAATCGCCAGCTCGCAAATTATCCAGAGCGCGAATGAAACCGGCTGCGAGTAATGATCGTGGCACGCCTGCGCCAGATCGCGTTGGGTGGCGATACCGAGCCGCGCGCAAAGCGCTTGCAGCAGGATCGCCATTAAATTCGAAAGCAGAATGATGCTGAGCAGCGTGTAACCGAATCCCGATCCCCCGGCCAAATCGGTCGCCCAGTTTCCGGGGTCCATGTAACCGACTGCCACCAGATAACCTGGACCCGAAAACGCCAGCAGCTTTCGCCAGAAACCCGCGCCCGGAGCGATCGCAATCGTCCGATGCGATTCCGGCAGACTCGGCGATGTGCGATTGACTCGCCAACCATCCCTGGTCGACAGCTCATTCTGCATTCTGATCAAGTTACCGTTTCATTCGCCGTAAACAAGATCGACCACGACGCCGGGCTGACACCGAACGATCAGATTGATCGGGCGGCAGCAAACGCTGCAATCTTCGATCAGCGATTGTTCGGATTGCGAAGTGTCGATCTGCAACGGAAAAACTTCGCCGCAATGCGGACAGGTGACTTCAGTTTCGAGGACGAGTTGCATCTCTTGTCATGTCGAGCGGAGCCGAGACATCTCTAGATATTTCCGACATAGTAAGCGATTGAACTCGTTCGTCTCCCAACTCTCTCGCCGCTATCCTCGCGGCCCAACGGTCCATGTCGCTCGCCCCACTCGCTCCATTCCTCGACTTCGCTCGGGATGACGAAAAAGGCGACGCCAGAGCGGCGTGCCAATTTTCAAAGCGCGGCGTCCGGTTTGGTTCCTACCGGGGCCGGTTGCGCTTCCTTCAGCTTCTGAAAATGCAGCTGGCGAATGCGGCGACTGTCGGCCTGGGTCACAGTCACGCAGTAGTTGTCGATCTTTACTTGCTCGCCTTGTTTCGGCAGATGCCCGAGCAGGTGCGTCACGTAGCCGCCGACAGTGCTCACGTCCGGATTTTCCAGTTCGAGCTTCGCGAGATCGTTCAACTCATAAAGCCCGAGCGTGCCGTCCACCGTAAATTCATCCGCGTTGATCTTTTTGAATTCTTCCTTGTCCGTGTCGAATTCGTCCTGGATGTCGCCGACCAATTCCTCGAGCACGTCCTCCAGCGTGACCATTCCGACAGTGCCGCCGTACTCATCGACCACGATGGCGACGTGCGCGTGCTTGCTCAGAAAAAAACTCAGCAATTTCTCGAGCGCCATCATCTCCGGGACCGGAATCAATTCGCGTTTTATCCGCATCAAGTCCGGATTCGGGTCGCGCATCATCGGAACCAGTTCTTTGATATGAATAAGGCCGACCGTGTTATCGAGATTTTCACGGCAGAGCGGAAAGCGCGTGTGCCGCGATGCGAGCGCCTTTTTCACGTTCGTCTCGAAATCGTCCTCGATATCGAGATAAACCACTTCGCCGCGCGGCGTCATGATATCGCGGACCACGCGCTCACGGAGATCGAGCACGTTGAGCACGAGCTTGCGCCCGAGCGCCGAGACGTCCTTCGATTTCTCGCTCTGCTCCAGAATGAAACGCAACTCTTCTTCGCTGTGGGCCAGCTCGGTCCCCGGAATCGGTTTCATCCGAAGCATGCCTCTCAAAAGCAAATTGGAAGACTTGTGGAGTAACCAGATCGCCGGCTTGAACAGGAAATAAAACGCGCCCAATGGCCTGACCAATCGCAGCGAAACCGCCAGAGGATTCGCGATCGCGGTGTATTTCGGCGCCAGCTCTCCGAATACGATGTGCATGAAAGTGATCCCGATGAACGCGAGCGTGACTGAAACCGAGGTGACAAACACGTGCGACTGAATGTTGGCCAACGCGAAGAACGGCTCGAGCAGGTGCGCGAGAAACTCTTCGCCGAGCCAGCCGAGCGCGAGACTGGCCACGGTCACGCCGAGCTGCGTCGCCGAAAGATAGGCGTCGAGGTGCGAGCGAATATATTTCGCGAAACGCGCCCGCGGATTCCCCTCCTCCGCCAATTCGTCGAGCTGGCTCGCGCGCACTTTGATGATCGCGAATTCGCACGCGACGAAAAAACCGTTCAATCCGACCAGCGCGCCGATGACCACCAGTTTTCCAATGATCACGGCGGCCGAGTCCCATTGCGTGACCGGCACGTCCGCGAGCGAAAGCATTAACAAAGAGTTCATTTTACGAGCGCGTGCATCGCACCCGAAAACCGACCTCTGGTTGTCCTACCAGCTGGACTTCGTCACGCCAGGGATCAGTCCCTGCGAGGCGAGCTCGCGAAACGTCAGCCGCGAGACTTTGAACCGGCGGATGAACGCGCGGCGGCGGCCCGTGACTTCGCATCGGTTCACGACCCGCGTCGGGCTGGCGTCGCGGGGGAGCTGGGCCAAACCGGCGTAATCCTTCTTCGCCTTGAGCTCGGCGCGGAGCGCGGCGTATTTCTTCACCGTCGCGCGCTTGCGTTCATTGCGATTAATCCAGGATGTCTTTGCCATAAGGGAACGCCGAATCTAATAGAGTCGGACGGCTTTTCAACCGCTTTTACTGTAGGGGACGACGCTGTCGTCCCTGGGAAGCTCGCCTCCTCATTTGACATCAAACCCCAAACACCACACATCAAACTTCCGCTAATGATTTCGCTCGGCATCTTGTCATCTCGAGCGAAGTCGAGAGATCTCTAGATATTTCTGACCAATGATACCACTCGGCCGAAAGGATGTCCCCTCGCCCAAGAACGATCTCGCCCAGGCACTGGACACGGCGCTGCACCGGTTCGTCCAGAAATCCGGGCCGATTGTCGATCTTCGGTCACGCGTTTTTCCCCTGGTCGACGAACTCCGGATCAATCTCGATGGCGCGAAGCTCGATTCTCCCTCTCCACCGCTGGCAAAGGTCGAAGGCGAGACCGCGCTCGCCTTTGAAACGGCTGTCGTGAACGTAAGAGGACGAAACATTTCCGTTCTCGGCGTGCCGCTTAATTTGCGAATGGAAATGCGCGACGTCCGTTTTCACAAAGGCGCCGACGCCAACGGCGACGCTGTTTTGGTCATCCATCGAGCGCGCGAGGGGCAATTGGTGATTTCGGCAGCGCAGTTGAATCTGGAAGAAGCAATTGGGCGACTTGGCGGAGAGAAAGCGCGCCTTTGGGGAGTCGATCTCGAACGAGTTCGCTTGGCGATGCGCGCGCGGAGCCGGCACTCACTTGCCGCTGAGATCAGGATCCAGGCGAAGAAATTTTTTGCCCGCGCCAACATTGACATCTATGCCCAGCTCGACATCAGCAACGAATTCGAGGCCAAAGTTTCCGAGCTCAAATGCAAAGGCGACGGCAAACTCGGCTCGTTCGCCTGTGGCGCGCTTGGACCGCTCTTCGAGAAGCTGAAGAGCAACGCATTTCCGCTCAAATCGCTTCCGCTCGGTGGTCTTCAAATTGTCGACGTGCATGTCGCGGTTGCCGACACCGTCGAGCTCACTATCGATTTTGGAAGCGGCGCAGAATGATCTCTGAAGGTGGATCGGCCGCTCCGTGGGCGATGCTATTCTAGGCGGCTTCGCCGCGATTATTTAACATCGAGCTCGCCACGGGACGAGTCCATCCGTCGGCGGACAATGGACTGCTCGATCCACCTCAAGCAGCGTTTGATCACCGCCGCGCTAGTCGCCGGAATAAAAGCGCGCCGAGGATGATGAAGAAACCGTTCGGCATCCGCTTGATGTCATTCCGACCGAAGTGGAGGAATCTCTAAATATTTCTGGGTAACTGACGCGTGGCACTCAGAAATAGTAAAAGATGTCTCGACTTCGCTCGACATGACATGGGTTGGCGAGCGACGCGCTTGCCCTACAATTTTTCGTCTTATTGCCGCGCTAGTCGTCGAAACAAGAATACGCCCAGGACGATGAAGAGAACGTTCGGCACCCAGATCAGAAGCTCGGGATGCACTTTTGGATTTCCGCGGAGGGTGTCGGCAATGATGACGAAAAGAAAATAAGCGACCGCGACGATCAGACCCATGGCGAAGCCGATCGAGGTTTCGCGCCGGTGCGCGGTCACGCCGAGCGGGACACCGATGATGGCGAACGCGACGCACGCGAACGGAAATGAGAATCGTTTGTTTATCTCGGTCCGGCTCTCGCTGCGCTCCCGCGTGCTTTCGCTTTGCAACTGATCGAGCAATTGTTCGATCGACATGGCTGATCGGCTCGGCCGTTTTTTCTCTTTCTCGTAAAGCTCGTCGAGGCTGATCGGCAACGTCCCTTCATGCATGCTAATGCCGTCCTTGATTTTGCGTAGATCGCTCGGGTCCTTCTCATCACGCTGCTGGTAACGCGCGTTGTAGAGATGCATCAGGATCCGTTTGTTATCGAGATCGGCCTCGAGCATTCCGGTCCGCGCGAACGTCACCCGCAGCGGCATCGATTTTTGATCGAGCTCGAACACGGTGATGTT
>Ga0209378_1003563_pt1 | contig 10458 bp, 8 predicted proteins | sample GraSoiAngelo_156_FD_186170 | JGI IMG/M metagenome (GOLD analysis project Ga0209378, IMG submission 186170) | Grasslands soil microbial communities from the Angelo Coastal Reserve, California, USA - 14_1009_13_40cm (SPAdes) (version 2) | ecosystem: Environmental > Terrestrial > Soil > Grasslands ... | reverse complement strand
CGTCGTGTAGGGATGCCATTCGGGAAGTGTCAGAGGGTCTTGCTCTGCTGAGACCATAGACCTTCCTGGTGTTTGCTCGAGCCGTGACTCAGTGGCACGTGTTGCTGCTGCTGTAGTCGCATCCATGCGGGGCGGTCGCATCGGCACACGCCGAAACACCGAAGGCAACCGAGAGGACCAGCACAGCGACGAGCATGCGAATCGAGCGCGACATAACACCTCCGCAAGACTTGGGGTAAAGGGGGACGGCCTGCTGCGATGCTAAGCTGCCTCTGTGCGGAGGGCGTGTTTAGGGCGTTTTCGCGGCAGTGGGGGGCGTTTTTGCGACAGCCATGCTCGTCCTAGCGGCCGTTCCCGACGGCCAGGTCCATAAGCTGCGCCGTGCCGCGGGCCTGCGGTTCCACCTGGCGCACGCCCGCACCTGGGATGACGCCCTGACGACAATCCGCACCCGGCCCGTCGAGCTGGCCGTGGTCGACCCGCTGCTCGGGGGCACCGCCAGCGCCACCGAGATCTCGCGGCTGCGGGTGCTGTTCCCCTCGCTGCCGCTCGCCCTCTACACCACGCTCTCCCCCGCCATCGCCGGCGTGCTGCTGGCGCTAGGCCAGAGCGGCATCCACCACGTGGTGTTCGCGCGCTACGACGACCACCCCGCCCGGCTGCGCGAGGTGCTGGTCGCCGAGGAAGGCCGCTCCACCTCGCACCTGCTGCGGGAGCAGCTCGGCTGGATGCTCACCCCGCTGCCGAGTGAGCTGCGTTGGGCCCTGGAAGAGGTGCTGCGCTCCCCCGCCGAGCTGCAGACGGTGCAGCAGGTGGCGGCGCGCGCCCGGGTCGACCGGCGCACCTTCGAGCGCTGGTTCCTGCGGCTCGGGCTGCGCTCGCCGCGCCACTTCCTCGCCGCCGCCCGGGTGCTGCAGGCGCACCGGCTGCTGCAAGACCCCGGCTTCACCGTCGACGACGTGGCGCAGCGGCTCGGCTACGCCCAGACCAAGACGCTGCAGCTGCACGCCCGCTGCTACCTCGGGCTCACCCTGGGCGAGATGCGCGACGCGCTCGACGCCACTGAAGCCCTCAAGCGCGTGGCGCACGGCTTCGCGCCCCAGGCGGCCCGCGCGTCGGCGTCGTGAACCCGGTGCCCGGGGTCCGGGGCCCGGTTTTCCGGATCCCGGGCCCGGATCCCGTATCCCGATTGTTGCGCAGTCGCCACAATCGCGCACAAGTGAGGAGCGTCGCCAAGACGGACGGCGGGGGAGCCGGCTGGATCAGGGCGTTCCAGTAGGAGCCTGGGCCCGGTGGGGACCTACGTTGCGGCGTCCAAGAACAGCAGGTCCTTCGGATGACAACGCCGCGGCTCCGTCGCGAGGCGAGCAAGCTTGTCATCCTGAGCGCCGCAGGCGCGAAGGACCTGCTTTCCCACAGATGCGAAGGACCTATTTCGGGCGCCGCAGGGCTGCACTGCCCCTTTAAAGGGCAGTGTCCTGCTGGGCCCACTCCTCGGGGTGGGGGACGATCAGGGCGTTCCAGTAGTCTGAAAGAACTCTCCCATATGGGGCGCGGTCGCGGCGGCGTTGGGCAGCGTCGTGAGGCCGAGCGCCTCGCCGGTGAGCCGCAGCAGGCTCTGGTGCTGGTACACGCCCACGCCCTGATAGGCGCGCTTGGCCTTGGGGCTGACGATCACGCAGGCGACGTGCCCGCCACCGTCGGTGGCATCGCCGCTCCCCGCTTCGTCGAACACAATCACCAATACCCCGTCGCGCTGGAACGCGGCGTTGGTCACGAGCGGATCGATGTTCGTCTGAAGCCACTGGTCCGCCGTGGCGAGCGGGCAGTCGTGCGCGTCGTTGCACAGGTTGGGGGCCACGAACGAATAGGCGGGGAGATTGCCGGCCGCCAGGTCGGTGGCGAACTGGGTGAACGGCACGAGGTTGTTCCGCTGGGTCGAGTCGTTCACCACGTCGGAGAACAGCGCGATCACGTTGTGCTTGCGGGCGTAGTTGCCGACGTCGCCCCCGGTGTAGCCCACCGACGGCAGATCCTCCGCGTAGGACTTCCACGTCTTGCCGGCGGCGATCAGGTGGCGAATGATGTTGTCGTCGCTCACCACTGTGGAGTAGCTGTCGTTGTTGGTGATGATCTTCCCCACCGTCATCATGAAGTAGTTGCCGATGGAGGGATGCGTGACGGCGTAGTACTTGGTCGCGAGCGCGTACTGCTGCGCCAGGCCGTTCAGATAGGGCATCGACGAGGTGCCGATCACGGACGAATAGTCCGTGTTCTCCTCCACCACGACGATGACGTGCCCCATCAGGGGCACGGAGCCGCCGCCTCCCGAAACGGGGGCCACGTAGTCGGCGCCCTTGCACGCCATCATCAACAACACCAGGATCGCGAGTCGCGGTCTCATAGATCGGTCTCCTCTAGACAAGCGCCTGTCGAGCGCGCTCGACGGCGGTGATCACCTTGTCGCGCCATGCCGGCTCCTGGCGCCGGAAAATGCCGCTCGCCACCTCGATCAGGGTGCCAGCGCAATGCAGCGAAAAGCGTGCCCGCCACCCGGCCGGCACATGGGCGAAATACTCCTCGACGAACGCGTCGGCCGCGGCGCGGATACGGGCAGCCGGAACCGCATCCAGACCCACCCCCCCGCTCAGATAGGCCCAGAGATGGGCCGGATCGCGCACCGGGTCGCCCAGGGCCACGGAATCGAGGTCGATGAAAATCACCCGCTCGTCGTCCGTCCCCAGGAACACGTGCTCGGCCTTCAGGTCCCCGTGTATCGGGGCCGCCGCCACGTCGGGCAGGCCGCGCTCAACGGCCTCGGTGACAGCCGCGACGACGGGCCGCACCTGCGGACAGGCCCAGCTCACGAGCCTGGCGGCGTGCCGCACGTCGGCCAGCTGGTCGGCGCGGGTGTGCGCCCGGGTGACCATCGCGGGGTCGTCCTGGTTGAACGCGGCCACGGCCCGGGCGACGGGGCGCACGGTCATCCGCGGGTCGTGGCCCTCAAGCAACAGCTGCAACAACGGTGTGCCGGGCGCCTGCTCGATCGCGAGCGTCCGCAGCGCGCCGATGTAGGCGATGGGTGCCACTACCTCGTAGGCCCTCGCCGGGTGGAGCCGGGACAGGCGCTGCAGCAGCTGCCACGTGCTTTCGCCCCGGCCGTCACGGTACACCTTGAGATAGCAGCGCCGCGTCGCCCGGCCCCCGGTCGCACGGTGGCGCGCCTCGACCGTGTAGCGCAGCGCGGCGCCCAGCTCGGTGCGGTAGCGCAGCGGCTCGATGACACGCCGCCCGGCCTCCCAGCCGTCGAGCAGCCGGGAGTCCACCGCCGCCGCGAGGCCCTCGCCACCCATCACCAGCCGCAGGTGGCGCAGCTTGCGATCGTAGGGGAACACCTCCACCAGCATCGCCAGCTCGGGGATGAACCCGACCGGCTCCAACGCGAGCCAGTGCGGCGGGATCTCGCGCCGCGGATCGCTGGCCAGACTCTCCCGCCAGTGTCGCTCCGCTTCACCTGCGCGGGCGTCCACGACACCGGTCACCGACTGTTCCCAGCGCCGTTCGTCCCCGTCCCCGCCCCCGCCCTCGCGCTCGCGCAGCCGCAGCGTGTACTGCAGCACGTAGCGCGACGTGGACTGGCGGCAGCGGAACCGGAACGGGACGCAGGCGTCGATCTCCACGCGCCGGCCGGACGCGGGCACGAGGTGGGTGCGGAACAGCTCGAGCATCGCGGCCGGATCGGTGGCGATGGCGAGCTGGGGGAAGTCGGGGTCGTGCGGGAATCCCAGGCTCAAGCCTGGGCCCAATGCAGCACTGCCCTGAAGGGCCATTAGGTCACCGCCTCGTACAGCTGGCGGTAGCGCCCGCTGCGCGCCGCCAGCTCGGCGTGGGTGCCGCGGTCCACGATGCCCCCGCCCTCGAGCACCAGCACCTGGTCGGCGTCGGCCACCGATTGCAGGTCGTGGGTGATGACGATGCAGGTCTTGCCCGCCATGAGGCGGTCGAGCGCCTCGCGCACTTTGGCTTCACTCTCCCCGTCGAGCCCGGTCATCGGCTCGTCCAGGATGAGCACGGGGGCGTCGCGGATCAGGGCACGGGCGATGGCGATGCGCTGGCGCTGCCCGCCCGAGAGGGTCGCCCCGCGCTCGCCGATCACCGTGTCGTAGCCGTGCTCCAGCTGGCAAATGAATTCGTCCGCGTTCGCCGCCCGCGCCGCCGCCGCGATCTCTTGCAGCGTCGCCTTGGGCTTGCCGTAGGCGATGTTCTCGCGGATGGTGGCCCCGAACAGCAGCGACTGTTGCAGCACGATGCCGATGTGGCGCCGCAGCGAGGCGCGCTTGTATTGCCGCAGGTCGCGGCCGTCGATCAGGATGGTGCCGCGCTGCGGCTCGTACAGCCGCAGGATCAGGCTCACGATCGTGGACTTGCCGGCCCCCGACACCCCCACCAGCGCGAGCCGCTGGCCGGGCGAGACGCTGAACGAGATGTTGCGCAGCACGTCCTTGCCGTCGCCGTAGTCGAACGACACGTCCCGGAACACGATCTCGCCCTTCAAGTCCCGGGCGGGGATCGCGTCGGGCCGGTCCAGGATCTCGGGCTCGATCTCGAGGATCTCGGAGACCCGCTCGGCCGCGGCCATGGCCTTGGAGAAATCGGTCGAGAGCTTGGCGAGCTGGCGGATCGGCTTGTACATGTTGGTGAGGTAGCCGACGACCAGCACCAGCTCGCCCGGCAGCATGCGGCCCTGGAGCACCTGGAACGCGCCGAACAGCACCGCGGCTGCGGTGCCGAGGGCGGTGATGATCTCGGACGAGCGCGTGGCGGCCGCCTCGAGCCGCGCCACGCGGATGCTCTCGCGCACCGTCTCCTGCGTCACCGCGTCGAACTGCTCCGCTTCGTAGCGCTCGCGCGCGAACGCCTGCACCAGCGGCACCGCCTGCAGCACTTCGCTCATCCGCGACGCCACCTTCCCTTCCTGCTTCTTCTGCGTCTTGACCGAGAGCTTGGTCTTGCGGTACAGGTGCAGCAGGCTGTAGGCGAGGAACGGCAGGGTGGCGAACGCGATCAGGCCGATCTTCCAGTCGATGGCGACCATGATGGCGAGCATGCCCACCACCGTCAGCACATACGAGGTGAACTTGAGGATCGAATCGGCGAACACGTCCTTCAGGGTGTTGGTGTCGCCCGCGATCTTGGTGAGCAGGTCGCCCGAGCGGGCGCGATTGTGAAACGCGAGCGACAGGGTCTGGAGGTGCGTGAACATCTCGCGCCGCAGCGCGTACACCATCTTGTAGCCGATGGACGACGTGATGAAGATCTGGAAGTAGGAGAACAGTCCGCCGGCGAGCGCGATCAGCACGATGCCGGCGGCCGCTTCCATCAGCAGCGGCACCTTGCCCACCGCCAGCACCCCGCGCAGCGCCCGCAGCAAGGGCGGGATCGGCTTGTCGAGGATGACGTGGTCGAGAATGACCTTGAGCGGCCACGGCTTCAGCAGCTCCGCCGCGGTCGCCCCCAGCGTGCACAGGGCGGCGAACAGCAGTCGCCCCTTGACCTCGCGCAGGTTGGCGACGAACAGCTGGCGGAATCGGCTCAGGGGGCGTCGGCGCAGTGTCATGCCCTCGTCCCCATCTCGAGCAGGCGCTCGGCTTCCACCTGCCGCCGGCGCAGTCCTTCCGGGCTCGGGTGCCGCGTGGTGTTGAACGTGAGCCGGTGGATCTTGCGGAGCAGCGTGGCCTGCTGATACCAGGCGACTCTGGCCTCGAGACCGGGATCGGGCTGAGACGAGCGCCGGTACGCGTCGAGCACCCCCGCGCGCGCGGGTGCGAAGTCGCGCAGCCGGTCGGGCTTGCGCAGCGACATGCGAAACAGCTGCGCCAGGAGATTTCCCAGGTCCAGGGCGGGATCGCCGGTGGTGCACTTGTCGAAATCGAGCACGACAATTTGCCCCAACCGCCACAGCAGGTTGGCCGGGCCGAAGTCGCCGTGCACGAAGCACACCGACGGAGGCGGCGGTGGCGTAGTGCGCTCCAATTCGGCGCGGGCGCGCTCGAGCGCGGCCGCCTCCTCGGGAAACCGTCCACACAGCTCAGCGACCCTGGGTTGCAGATCGGCAAGTACGGAGGCGGGCCAAGGCGGCGGCACGGTTTCCTCGAGGACGATCGGGGCGGCGTGCAACGCGGCCAGTGCGCGCCCCATCGCCGACACCACGGGAAGGGTCGTGTGCCCGATGGCGGAGGCCACGGGCTCCCCCGGCTCGTACGTGAGCAACAACAGCCGCTCGGGCGCGTGATAGGCGATGACGCCTGGGACCGCCGGCCCGGTGCGCGCACCGGACGCGGTGACCTCCGCGAGCTGCCGCAGCACGCTCGCCACCCGGCGCGCGTCTCGGTCCTCGTCGTAAAACTTGCCGAGCCACTCGTAGCGGCGCGAGGTGCCCTTTCTGACTGTCGCCTCGAGCTCGTAGCGCACCACGCGGCGTTTGCCATACGCGGTGAAGCCGTCGTTCACGCTCCAGCGCTCGAGCCGCGCCGCGCCGCCGTGCAGCCCGGCGAGGGCCGCGCTCAGCACGCGCTGCGTGTGGGCCGCGTCCATCAGTCTCCCCCGAGCCACTGTGCGAGATAGGCGGTGAGCCGGGTCGCGCCATCGAACGCGGGGATGATCTCGCGCACCCGGCGCGCGTGCTCCGCGCGATCGCGCCGCAGCGCCCATTCGAGCGCCGCGGCGAGCTTGGAGCCCCCCCCGCCGCCGTCACCGTTCAGGTCCTTGGGATGTACCCACTGCGCCAGCCCCTGTGCCGCCAGCGTTTCGGCGCGGATCTGCTGCTCGACCTTGTGCGTGGCCCGCGGCACGATCACCAGCGGGCGCGCCGCCGCCAGCGCCTCGATCACGCTGTTGTAGCCGCCCATCCCGAGGATGGCGTCGGCCGCGGCCATGAGCTCGAGCGTGTCGGCCTCGGGCACCACGCGACACGCCGCCGTGGCGCGCGCCTCGAGCAGCGTCCGCTCGCCGGCCGGCATGAACGGACCCGTCACCAGCACCGCGACCAGATCGGGGAATGTGCGGCGCAGCCGCTCCACCGCCGTACAGGCGGCGTCGAGCACCGGATAGCCGTCGCTCCCGCTCCCCACGCTGGCCGTGAGCAGCAGTCCGCGCTCGGGCAGGCCGTAGCGGCGGCGCACGACCGTCGCATCGGCCGTGGGGAGGTCGCGCACCACGTAGCCGCAGTAGTGCAGCTTGGGTCGCACCGACTCGGGGATGGCGTAGGCATCGGCCACGTCGAACAGATCGGGCTGGCCGTATACGGCTATCCCGTCGTACAAGTGCTCCAGCGCGTCGTACACGCCCAGCTCGCGCCACTGGCCCCGAATGCGACCGATGTCGTCCATGATGTCGCGCAGCCCGAACACGAACTTCGTGCCCGGGCTCTGCGCTTTCAGGGCGGAGAGCCCGTCCGAGAACTCCCCTTTGTGCCCCAGCGGCTCGTGATCGACCAGCACCAGGTCCGGGGCGAGGCCCAGCGCCACGTCGCGCAGCAGCTCTGCGCGCAGCCGCCGGAAGCGGGCGTCGTCTGCGGAATCGCCCGGCGTCGGGGAGGCCGGGCGCGGGGTCAGCCGCGTAGGGAGCTTGATGTAGTCGCACCGCTCCGGCAGGACGAAGTCGCGCGTGATGGGGGACTCGGTCGCGACGTAGGCGACGGCGTCGGGGTGGGCCGCGAGCAGGTGCCGGGCGATCGTCAGGGTGCGGGTAATGTGTCCGAGGCCCTTATGATCCTGGGCGTACAAGAGCAGCGTGCGGGTGGGGGCGGTAACCATCAGAGCGGGGGCCGCTCCTCACACCGCGAGCGGCACTGGTCTCGCCGCGGCACCCAGCAGCTCTTGCAGCAAGCTGGGAATCCGTGTCAGGCCGGCCAGATCGATCCGGTCGCGCACGCTGGGCGCCGAGCCCAGGTCGCGCGCCAGCCACTCGCTCAACGCCCGCGGGGCGAGCTGATCGGGATGCAGCAGTTCGACGAGGCCGAGATCGCGCAGCCGCTCGGCGCGGATCCACTGCTCCGCCTCCGGCGCCACGCGCGGCACGAGCAGGGCGTGCTTTTCGAACGAGAGGATCTCGCAGCAGGTGTTGTAGCCGCCCATGGCGATGACGCGGTCGGCGCGCTCGAGCAGCGCGATCGGCTCGGGCACGAAGTCGAGCACGCGGAAGCGGGCGCGTTGTTGCGCGTCGTAGCGCACCTGCTGCCGCTGCTCCCACGGCATGAGGGGACCGGTCACGAGCACGCCGGTGGTGTCGTCGGGCAGCTCGGCCTGGAGGAACGCTTCCGCCAGCGCCTGGCCGTCGTGCCCGCCCCCCACCAGACAGAGCGCGAGTTTGCCCGGCGGCAGGCTCTCCAGCATGGGGTCGCCGCGGGCCGCGGCGAGGTCGAGGCGGGGCCGCTGGTCGAGATATCCCGTGTAGCGCGCCTTGGCCGCCACGTCGGGGCCGAGCCCGTATTCGCGCACCGGGTCGAATACGGCCGGATCGCCGTAGATCCACACGGCGTCGTAGAAGTTCCGGATGGCGTCCATGGTGGCGCGGTCGGCCCAGGTGCGTCGCACCGTCTCGCCGTCGTGCAGCACCTCGCGCAGCCCGAGTACGCAGCGCGTGTTGCCGCGCGTGCGCAGGCGGTCGAGCGTGGTGGCGAGCTCGCCCGCGACGCCGAGCGGCAGGTAGTCCACGATCATCACGTCGGGGTCGAACACCTCGATGGCGCTGCGGATGACTCGCGTGCGCAGGGCGATCAGGTCCTGGTCCGACACGTCCAGCAGGAAGCGCGGGTTGTACGCCCCGTCGGGCTCGCGGCGCAACGCCGGCAGCGTGACGCAGTCCACGCCCTCCGGCAGGAGCAGCGCGCCGGCCTGCCACGCCTCCGCGATCATCACGATGGCCGGCTGCAGCGCCGAGCCGCGCAGCGCATGGGCGATCGAGGCGTTGCGGCGGATGTGGCCGAACCCGACCATCCCCTGGGAGTACATCGCCACGCGCGGCGAAGACGGCGGCTGGGTGGGGCGACTGTCCCGTCGGGGGCGTCCCGGCCGCACCCGCGGCGGCGACGTCGCCGCCCTGGAGCGTAGCCGGATGTCGTCGACGACGCTCTCGATCTGGGCCAGCTCCTGCGGCGTCGCCTCGGTGCCGGACAGGGCGCCGAGCACCAGCTGGAGGCTCGAGCCCTTGAGCGCGCGCGTCGCCGCCCGGCCCGGGGCCCGCTGCAGCTCGGCCGGCGCCACCGGCTCGCCGCACGCGGCGCGCTCCGCCGCCTGCAGCACGTATTTCGCCACGCGCCGGGCCGCGTCCGGCACGCCGCGGAACGAAGGGAAGCTCGACATGTCGACCACGTACGCGCGGCCGGCGCTCTCCACCACGTTGACGCCGAACAGGTCGATGCCCAAGGCCGCGCCACAGCGCCGCGCGATGTCCACCAGCTCGGGGGAGAGCGCGAAGGGGGCGCCCTCTGGGCCGCGCAGCACGCCGAACAGCTCCGACCCGATCGAGTACACCAGGCGATCAGGCCCGTCCGGCGGATGGTAGCGCTGGGCGAACACCGGCTCCTCGCTGGGGCCCAGTGCCGCGAGCTCCGCCGCGTTGGTGACGACCTCGGGGCGGTGCTTCTTGTAGCGGCGGTACGGCTTGACGATGAGCGGCCCGCGGTCCAGCGCGGGCAGGAGCTGACTCGGGTGTGACGCGGCGAACGTCTCCGGCACCGACACCCCCGCCGCCCGCAGCACCCGGAACGTCACGACCCGGTCGCGCAGCAGCGCCGAGACGGGGTACGGGTTGAGCAGTCTCGCGCCGGCGCCGTGCAGGTCCGCGGCCACGCTCATCGCGAGGTCGCTGCGGCTCTTCAGGACGAAGAGATCATGGTCCAGACTGACGCGTGCGACGTCGATCAAGTCGTCGCCGAGATGCAGGGGCTCCGCGCTCGCCCCCCACTGCCGCAGCCACGTGACGATGTCGGCCTGGTGGCGATCTTCGGTGAACGACCGTCCCATCAAAAAGCCGATCCGCACAATGCCCTCCCTTGGTCGTTGCGCCCGCGCCATGCCCCTACGAGCGGTGCACCGATCGCCGGGGGGCAAACCGTGTACCAGCCACGTAACGACGCCGTTACGCGAGCGTGACCCGCGGGCCGGTGACAGCGCGCACTTCCCGCCCCTTCCAGTCCCTTCCAGTCCCTTCCAGTCTCTTCCATGCCTTCCAATCCGGGCAGGACCCGGTGGATGCCGGCTGCGTGCAGCGTGACGACGACGCAACACCCCGTGTTGCAGCCGCAATTCGGTGCGGCTCACGTCCCGAGGCCGGCGCGAACCAGTGCAACACTTAGCGTTACGACACAGCGCTCGGTCTCACTACTTTATGTGACATGGCTCACGTGCTCACGCGCCGTCGCTTTCTCACCGCTACAGGTGGTGTGCTCGCCGCCGC
>Ga0209378_1003561_pt1 | contig 10462 bp, 15 predicted proteins | sample GraSoiAngelo_156_FD_186170 | JGI IMG/M metagenome (GOLD analysis project Ga0209378, IMG submission 186170) | Grasslands soil microbial communities from the Angelo Coastal Reserve, California, USA - 14_1009_13_40cm (SPAdes) (version 2) | ecosystem: Environmental > Terrestrial > Soil > Grasslands ... | reverse complement strand
CTTCCTGGTGAACCTGACCGCTCGCATCCTTGACGCAGTAGCTGATCGTCTTCTTGTGAACATCCAGTCCGATGTAATACATATGTCCTTGAGGAGCCTCCGTGGTTGTTCTCTGAATCAACGTTCCCGTTGAGTTCAGCTTTTTTGTACACCACGCGCTCCTCGCTGGACTTAGATGGGATGAGAAGGTCGATCCCCGATCACGGATGGCGTTAAGCTACCGGTGATCAACGCACTCTACGGTGCAATCACAGTGGATAAGGAGATCGACCTTGAAGAAGCATAGCAATTCTCCAAAGAAGAGTGAATCACGCTCGAAGCGGGCGAAGTTGCGGGGTCCGGTGCAGCAGGATACGAAGGAAGTGCTAGCGGAACTGGTGGGGAAACTGAGGGAAAAGTTGGATCCGAAAGTGGGAGCAGCCAGCGCAGGAGAAGAGCATCAGCAAGGTCGGCCTCGCCCCAATCTCGACCGTCTAACGGTGGGAGTGGATCTGGGCGATCAATGGAGCCAGTACTGCATTTTGGGTCTGGAGGGGGAGACACTGGCGGAAGGACAGTTGCGGACGACGAAGCAGGATGTTTCAGAATTCTTTGAGGCATTGAATGCGGCTCGTGTGGTTCTGGAGGTGGGGACACACTCTGCCTGGGTACGGGAAGTCATCCACAGTTACGGGCACGAAGTGCTGGTGGCTAATCCCCGGTTAATGGAGGGGTCGAAGCGCCGCAAGCGTAAGAATGATCGGATCGATGCGAACAAATTGGCGCGGTTGGGACGCGTGGATCCGCAATCGTTGCATCCGATGCAGCACCGAAGTGCGGAAGTGCGACAGGATCTGGTGATGCTACGAGCCCGGGATGCGTTGGTGGCGGCGCGTACCGAGCTCATCAACGCCACGCGAGGACTGGTGAAGAGTATGGGCACGCGGCTCCCCAAGTGTTCCAGCCCGAGCTTCGCACAAAAGGTAGAGGAGGCAGTTCCCGCCGAGATACGCGAAGCGCTGCTGCCGCTAGTGCGTATGACGGCAGAGCTGAGTGATTGTATCAAGGGGTATGACGAGAAGATTGAGAAGCTGGCCAGCGAGAAGTATGGGCATACAGCGTTATTGCGGCAGGTGAAAGGGGTGGGGCCGATCACGGCACTGGCCTACGTATTGACGTTGGAGAATCCGGAACGATTCGTGAAGAGCCGAGATGTGGGACCGTATCTAGGATTAGTGCCGAAGCAGGAAGACTCAGGGGAGAGCCAGCCGCAATTAGGAATCAGCAAAGCCGGGGACACGATGGTGCGCCGGCTGCTGGTGGGGAGCGCGCAGTATATCTTGGGGCCGTTCGGACCGGACACGGACTTACGACGGTATGGGTTGCGGCTATGCGAGCGGGGTGGGAAGAATGCGAAGAAGCGAGCGGCGATAGCAGTGGCGCGCAAGCTGGCAGTCTTACTGCACCGGTTGTGGGCGAGTGGAGAGGTATATGAGCCGCTGCGCCCTGCCCTGTCGACTCCGATAACGGCGGCTGCGTAGCCGGCCAAGAGAAAGGGGAAGACGCCGAAGTGAGAGGACGATTCCCAGCGATTTGTTAGGGAAGGCAGGCTATCCAGAAGGTTTGGCAGATAACGGCATCCATCGCCTTGTTCGGGTGACTGCGTTTTGAATGCTGGTCCATGAGACCGCGACTTAGATGGCAGCCCCAACAATCCCAGGTTCATCACTACCGTGACGGACCTGGGTTTAGATCGAACCCCAAATTGCACCGGGCCCAGAAGCGGCCCATTCAGAGTGCGGATAGAAGCACGGCAACGGTGGGTGGCGTCGACCAGAGTTTCTAGTAAGGCCTGGTTGGAAGCGGATCAACGACGTTCAGTGACCGAAAAGAAAAAATGATGATGGCCGAGAATGCCGGAGACGTAAGGCGGAGTTTGGCTCACGACGAGAGTGCTCGAGAAAAGCAAACCCTCACTCACACTAAGGAACGAAGCTCAACTGAACTGCGTTTCGCTTCGTCCCGAGTTCGATTGTGAAGTGACTTGGGGAGCTGTCAAGGGTCAAGATGAACGTCCCCTTCGGGGCGCCCTTGACAGCTCCCCAAGTCACCACCGGAGGTCTATGCAGCTCGGAAAAGAACTAATTAAGGATGGCCGCCACGTCGGCCTTGACTTTTTACGACCTTCTCATAGAAGCATTCAAACCGTCGTACGGGGCTTGTGTCATAACCCCCGAGTTCGAAGCGGACGCTCGGTCGTCCGTGCCTTAAAAAACGGCGTTGCGCTCAAAAAAGATCAGCATGCGTCGGTAGATCATGGCTTTCTTCCAGAAACGGCTTTACTTGCGAGACTTTTGTGGACTGTCCGGCGCGGGGGGATATTCTGATTGAGGCGCAACAGGTTCCTGGGATCGTACTTTGATTTTACAGCGATCAGCCGATGCCAATTTTCGCGGTACGCCTCGGGAACACGATCTTCCTCGTCGCCGCTCATGAAATTGATGTGCACCCCGGCGTCATTGCCGGACGGAGCGTGTGGAATAGCATGCGGATCCACGCGATATTGACGGCGTCCTCCGAGGAATCGGACCACTTTCCCAGCAAATTCATTACGAAAGGTGAACTGCGGTCCCCAAAGGCAGTTTCATTAGCTGCGAGACTCTTGCGCCGCTCCCCCAAGATAGGCAAGTTCGATCTGAGTCATCGGAGAAGGGACCGTGACGAGCGACTCCGTTATGCGTTCGATGCTGCTGTCATCTAGAGATTTGAAGTACCCCGATTTAGTGTAGTAGCGCCAGCCTGCCCTGATGTATCTGTCGTACCGCATGCGTGACAAGATTTTCTGGACGAAGAAGCAGATTGCGCTGCGGGAGGGCGAGAAACTGATTACAGACGGCAAAATCACCGCGCGCACTCGCTGCGCCAATCGCGTGGAAGTGCTGCCGCAAGCTGCCATTGCTCCAGACGAACCGTTGGCCGAGCAGTTTGACGATCCATTCGCCGAGGGCGGTTCCGCAACCAAGGTGGATTTTCCCGGTAACTTCCAATCGGCGCTAAACGATAGAACTGGTCCGACCGGCTTCGGAGGCGAGGGGCCTCCGCAATCTCCAATCAGCCAGCTATTCGGACCTGGTGGAGGTGGCGGCCTCCCGCCGGGCGTGTTCCCTCCGCCTATTCCCGGACCCGGCACATGCACGCCGACAAAGCCGAAACACGGGCAGTGTAGCTGTCAGTCCGGCGAGCGTTTGGCGAGTGTTGAAGCAAGCGGGATTGCTCTCCCGGTGGAAAGCGAAGCCGTCGCGTAAGGGGACCGGCTTCGAGCAGCCGCTCCAGCCGCATCAACACTGGCATATCGATGTTTCCTATATCAACGTCTGCGGTACCTTCTATTACTTGTGCAGCATTCTGGATGGGTACAGTCGTTCAATCGTGGACTGGGACTTGCGTGAGTCGATGAGGGAGACCGACATCGAAGTAATTCTCGAACGAGCCAAGGAGAAGTACCCGGAGGCAAAGCCGCGTATCATCTCGGACAATGGGCCGCAGTTCATCGCACGCGACTTTAAGGAATTCATTCGAATCTCTGGAATGACGCATGTCCGAACTTCGCCCTACTATCCCCAATCGAACGGGAAAATCGAGCGCTGGCACAAGTCGCTAAAGAGCGAGTGCATCCGACCGGGAACACCGCTTTCGCTGGACGATGCGCTGCGCCTGGTACAGGGCTACGTCGAGCATTACAACAACATCCGCTTGAACAGTGCCATCGGCTACGTCACGCCGAAGGATATGCTGGCCGGACGCGCGATCGTGCGTCGATGCCTACGTTGACTTTGAACCCCCGTTCACACGCCTTGGAACTCGACGAGCAGGGTCTTGTTTGAATCCCCGCGTCGGTAGACCCGCTCGAACCGGTCGCCGAAGCGAACCACAATGTTCCAATCCTTAAGCAGGTCGCTCAAGGGCGGTGCTGGTGGGTCGGCAGGATAGCCGGCAACCGGGAATTGCATGATCATACGATCGAGGAACGGGACGACGACTTCGTCATAAGCCCGCGCGTCGTTCGCACAGCGGGCGAACGACGTCGTCAATAAAGCCATCGGTGCTGGATACGGTCGCGCATCAGCCGGTCCCCTCCAGATGGCCTGGGCCGGAAAAACGAAATGGATGCGCGGCGCGACGTTGTGTTTAAGCATGCTGTGGAGCGTCATCTGAGCGTTCCTTACAAGACAAAACATGAAGCCCCCGCCGGCGAACACAATGCGCTGAGCCTCGACACGGATTTGATGCTCTTGTCCCTCGCTGATGATCGCGTAGTCAGGGTGCCGGTCGGCGGTGTACCAGTCCGGGTATTCCTGGCTGACCCAGTAGACCACTGTCCAGCCATTCTTCTTGGCCTCTTGCACAAGACGGTCGATTCCGGGCTTGGCGACGGCCGTATGGTCGAACCCGTCGAGGTTGGCATGACCGACGAAGAGCAACTCCTTCGCGACGATCTCCCGGACGGTACTGTGGGGGACCGCCATCATCGGCGTCTCAGCGCGACCTGCCACCTGGATAGTGACTCGCCGTTCTGAGGTCGGAGTGCGCACGACGAGTTCGGTACGTCCGGGTCGTAGGGCCTCGAACAGCCCCGTCGGCTTGATCAGACGCACGATCTCAGGGTCCTGGGTAGCGAACTCGGCATCGGGGCAGCGAGGTTGATTGCCCTCACGGGATTCGCAGACCGTGTAGTGAATCTGCTCGCCGGGGTGCAGCAGGAAGTGTTTCGGGAATACCTCCAGCCTGGGTGCCGGACGACCCGCAACTTGTAGCCAACAGCCCAACAGACAAAGAGCTAGAGGACCCGTTCTGGCCAGGCGCGTGTGGCGGGACCATCGAGTTCGTGGAGGGATCTCAATCCGAGTAACCGCCAGAACTGCGCACAGCGCGACCAAGAGCTGCAGCCAGAATCTTCGCCGCACATGATTGGGACCTTCGCCGGATTGAGAATCATCACCTTGGCGCATGGCATCCTTTGCCGTGATGGCAGACCTTCGCATCACAAGTTCCCAGAGCAAGATCGTTCCTGCGGAACAGTTTACCTCTAGCTGGCGCACTCATGATCCTTGTGGAGCTACAATAACTCGGGCCGGGTGAAACGGAAGCGGGCACTGCAGGGATGCAACCATGCCAAGGGATAGCCTGGCGGGGCTCATCGAGCCGATGTTCCGCAGCGCGGGAGCTTAGTTCTCTCGCGCTGTGTATAACGACTCGCAGATGAGCATCGGCCCCGAAGGGGCGGAACCTACACTAACGGGGAGCGTCGGTTCTCCATTTCACGCTGAGCCAAGACACCACCACCCCGCAGCGCCCAAAATAAGTCCGCATTTTCTCTGCTGTCAACATGAACCAGGGAGCCGTCTACCGTCACCATGGTAATCCTTCCACTTTGTCGCAGGCGAGGCCGCCGTAACGCGTGAGCCAGCCAAATCCACCGCCCAGGACGAGTCCCGACGCTCCCGTGTGGGACACGACGCCCGCCGGAAAGGCCAAGCCGTAGGGCTGGGTGGCGAGGTAGATATTCCCGAGAAGGCAGCCTCCGGCAAAACTGGCGCGGCGGTGCTCGGGCTCGACTCTCACCGCGCGCATTCGTGAGAGATCAATCATTAAGCCGCCGTCGCAACTGCTGTGGCCAGCCAGACTATGTCCGCCACAGCGTACGGCGGTAAGGATGTAAGTGGATGAGGCAGCGCGCGGCGCGGCTTGCATGTCGGCAACGTCAGTGCAACGCGCAATCAAGCCGGGAGTTTTTGCCATCATTCCATTCCAGATCACGCGCGCTTGCTCATAGCCATCATCAGACGGGCGCAGCAGTTCGCCTCGAAACTGACGTTTTAAGACGGCGTAAACCTCGTCAGCGGCTTTGGTCATCCTGCTCCGGGGAAAGAATCAATATCCGCCTCCCTTAGGGGATGATATAAAGCCTCGCAATTGGACGCGGAGTTGACGATCTGAATCTCTTTGCACCATCCCTCGATTCAACCGAGTCATATGTTTTCAGCGGATTGCAGTCCTCAGGCTTGCCTGTCGATTTCCTCCAGTGCGCTCACGAATTTTCCAACCTCTTCTCGCGTGTTGTAGTGAACAAGCGAGGCCCGCGCCGCCCCTTGTTCGGGCGAGAGACCCAGTCGTTTCATCAAGCGGGGCGAGTACATGTGGCCGTCCCGCACTGCGCACTACGATGTTCCGTTCGGCCAGCCTGGAGACTACAGTTTCAGGCGGAAGATTCCCAACATTAAAGCAGAGCGTGGACACCCGCTGGTGAAGCAAGTTCGACATCACGAATCTCAATGGTGCAGGTAAGGATAATATGATAAAGTAAGGAAGTGGAGGTTAGGTATGCAGAAGCAAGCAACCATCACCAGCAAAGGTCAGATCACCGTGCCTCGTGAGGTTCGGCGCGCACTGGGAGTGCGTAGCGGGGATAAATTGCTCTTCGAGAGCGATGCTCAGGGAGTTCGAGTCCGGCCGGTTCGAAGCCGGAGCGCGTTTTCAAAGTACAGAGGCATTGGGAACCCCGGAGTTCCGCCAGGCAGAAAGAGCATTAGAAAATGGCTGCGTGGGATGCGTGGACAATGACCACAGCCGTCGACACGAATGTGGTCATTGCGTTGTGGGATAAGGATCCCGCGCTTAGTTCGGCCGCACAGAATGCTCTAGAAGCAGCGTTCAATCGTGGGAATTTGGTCGCCGCCGCTCCGGTGTTCGCAGAATTGATCGCAGCGCCGGGTCGCACCGAGACGTTCGTCGGATCATTTTTCGAAGACACTGGAATTGTGATCGACTGGGAGTTGCGGGAGCAGGTGTGGCGATCTGCGGGACGAGCTTTCCAGGCATACGCAGAACGTCGGCGTAAGCAGCGCGATATGGGGCCGTGTCGTATTCTTGCAGACTTCTTGATTGGGGCTCATGCAGCGTCGAATGGTTGCCGCCTTCTGACCCTGGACGACCGTTTGTATCGAGCTGCTTTTCCGACACTCGCGATACAGACCTTTTAGAAAGCAAATGTAATGGATTCGAATGAGCGGAAGTTGGCCCACTCCGACAGATTGGTCTTGCCGAGGATCACCGCGCCGCCCGCGCGCAGTTTCGCGGCCACAGTGGAGTCTTGCAAAGCCGACATGCCGACCAGTGCGAACAACCCTGCGGTGGTCTGCATCTTGTCAACGGTGGCGAGCACGGGGAGCCGACGACAGCAACCGTGCTGTGGTGATCACGGCCACCACCTGCTCTGCACTAGGGAAGCCTACAAACGAGAGTGTCTTTCACCGCTGTACGAAGAAGCCACAAGCGCGCTCTATGCCGACTCCGGAAACACCGGAAGTAGTGAATGTCAACTGCTCGATTTTCAGCAACGCCGGCGGCGGCTGGAACCGGGGATTCTCGCACACTGGATTGAGCCGCGGCCAGAACCTGTCGAGTTCGGGTTCCATGTCGCGCGTTTCTAAGCTGCCTTTTCATCGCTGTTGGAGGCTGAGCTGCCAACTAAATCTTGTCGGAGTCGCTCCATCTGTGCCGATGCTTCCCTTATCTGCTCAGCATATTCGTGGCCCTGTCGTGGTAGAAATCCCCCGTAGTTCTGCAGCAGCAGGCGGACACTCGCCTCGATGGCACAAGTCTTGGAGCGGGCTTGGTTGGAAAGGGCGGACGTTAGTTTTTCTAGCTGCATATCGCGCACGGCCAGCACTTGTCTGCTGTGGGCAGCCTCCTGTTCAAGCACTTGCCCGTGGTAACGGATAAGTCCCAGCAGGCATGCCGTCAGTACGAGCAGACATGAGTTGGCAACAATGGTTTTTAACAAAGCCTTGCTCAGATTAGCATTCCTCTCGATGTCGAGTCTCGCGAAGTTGCTGGTCTCCGCCACGGATAGCGAAGACAGAAGCCCGCGAGCTCTCTCCATGTACTCCATACCTTCGTTTGAATCCACCAACATGAATGCGCGGTGGCGATACCCCTTTTCGCGCAAACTAATAGAGCGTTCCATCTCAGCTTGCTTTGTGTTAGCCACAGACTCCACCTGCGATTCCAGTGATCGTTCGCGCTCGGACCGACTAGCTAGCCCTGCACGAAGGCTGGCAAAATCGGTTCCGATCCTGCCCTTCGCATCGCTGTAGGGCTGCAAGTACGAAGAGTCGTTGGTTAGCAGGTATCCGCGCTGACCTGTTTCCATGTCGGTCAAGTCTTTCAAAACACCGGAGATGTCCGCCTGGATCTTGGAGCTTTCCACTGTGAGCGCCGCAATTTTCTGCATCTGTTCTAAATGGTTGACAGCAAGATACGCATTCCAGGCCATGAAAGCCAGTAGGGCGGGAACTCCTATTTGCAGCGCTGCTTTTCGAATCATCTCAATTGTGCTGCCCTTCACGTGACGTTCAGAACGCCCTCAGTCGTGATCCGACTGGCTTTGCATATCTCCACCGCAACTTTGACCCCGGCGTCGCCGCTATGGAGCGGCCCTTCCGCTGACATAATCGAACTGGCAGCCAGGGTGAAAAGCAGGGCATCCTCCTGCTTGTCAAAGTAAAGCACTACCTGATACGCAGCCATGTGCGTGCCTCGTACTCATTGTTCTTAGAGATGATAGGCCGATTCAGCATAAGGGTGAGGTTATCTCTTTTGGTGCGCCTTATTGTCGAATCTTCCGCCCAGCAGCAGATCAGTGAGCTGGTGTCTGCAAGAGAAAGCTTGAGCTTGAGTAGAGGATGCATATTCGCCCGAGACACCAACTTGCAACAGAACACCATGATCCAGTGAAGCTGCTTCGGGCTACACCTCACAAAAAACCGAAGCGCTCGAAACAGCAGCGCACCTCGCAGATCGGAGCCAAGCGTCGATTGTCGCCAATCAAATATGCCGCTTGAAACGGATGCTCCTCAACAAAATCACGTCAGACATCAGGCGCTCAAGGCGTGGCCTAGAACTGTGCGGATTGGCTTCACTTCAAAACAAAGAAAGGCAATTCTGCGTGTTTCTGCCGGAAAAAGGTTTTCCGGCATGCAACGTTTTCGTTCAGACCGATTCGCAACAGGCCGCGCAGATCATCGTGCGGCTTTTCTCTTTCTGCTGGTTTCGGAATCGCACCACTAAATCCGTGCGCGGGATAATGAATAGCGATCCCGGAAACCAGGATGTTCAGCCTCGAACTCTGCCTGCCTTTTTCGGAGTTGGTTTACGGCAGCGTTCCGGAACAGCTGTGTACCTAGCCTCGCGGGCTTCGGACTTCGTTACCGGTACTACGATTCGTGTTAATGGCGGTTATGCGATCCGATGAGATTCCGAACGTAACTCAGGCCAGTGCGAGAAAGTGATCACTGGGGCAGGCCCATGCGTTTGAGCAGATCAACGTAGCGTGGGTCACGGCGGAGAGGATCCATTTGCCTAAAGACCTTGATGTAAGCCAGGGCCCCTGCCTTCTCCGAATACGCTTTCTCAAGCCAATAGAAGGCCTGGTCCTTGTCGCCAAGCGCGGCATAATCATATGCAATAAAGCTGGGATCGACATAGCGCCGTTGCGCCAATTGCTTGCGAAGCTCAACGGTGCGGCTCATAGCTACGTGGAAGCCACCCTTCGCATAAGCACGACCTGCCTCATTCGCTATGACAAGGTTTTCCTGATCATCGGCAAGTGTGGCTGCCTTCTTCCATTCTTCCAGCCACAAGTCATACTTACCCAGGTCCCGGTACGTTTGAGCAAGAGCGTCGTGTGCGGAGGCGTAATTTGGATCAATGTCGATTGTCTTTTTGAATTGGTCCAAAGCCAGATCGTACTGGCGCATGTTCCCGTAGCCAACGGCCAGATTAGTGCTGACTGTCAGATTCAGGGGATCTACCTCCAGGGCGCGCTTGAACTGAGCCAGAGCCTCTTGGTGGCGTCCAACCGTGGACAAATACAATCCGTACCACTGGTGTGCGTTGCCTTCGTTGGGGTTTAGCTCCAGGGCCCGCTTGTATTCCCTTTCCGCACCCGCCCAGTCCCACATATCTGAAGAAGCCGAGGCCGCTGCCGTGTGAGCTTCAGCCAAGCTGTCATCAATTGCGAGGGCCTTCCGCGCCGCTGCGATTGTCTTGGGGGCTGTTTCTGCTTTCTGAACCGGCTCGTAATCGGGCGAAACGGCGTAATAATCGGCCAGCCCGACGTAGGCCATGGCGTAGGTCGGGTCTTTCTCGATGGCCTGGTTGAAGTAATCTTTGGACTTTTCCAGGGCCTCCGGCGTGCGCTTCTCCCAATAGAAACGGCCCTTGAGGTAAAGCTGGTAGGCCTCTGGATCCGTCGTGCCACTCTTTGCCACCTGCTTCTTGGTTTCGCCGGACAGCCGCTCCCGAAGCTTGGATGAGATGGCGCGCGTGATGTCTTCCTGTACCGCGAGAACATCGGAAAGCCTGCGGTCGTACTGATCGCCCCAACGATTATGATTGGTGCGCGCGTCGATCAATTCCGCGC
>Ga0209378_1003558_pt1 | contig 10463 bp, 8 predicted proteins | sample GraSoiAngelo_156_FD_186170 | JGI IMG/M metagenome (GOLD analysis project Ga0209378, IMG submission 186170) | Grasslands soil microbial communities from the Angelo Coastal Reserve, California, USA - 14_1009_13_40cm (SPAdes) (version 2) | ecosystem: Environmental > Terrestrial > Soil > Grasslands ... | reverse complement strand
AGCTAGCGCCAGCGGCTGATCGAGCTGGGCGGCGCGCGCGGACCCACCGTCGCCCGAGAACCCACGAAGGCCCGAGCCTGCGACGGTCGAGATCGTGCCGTCAGCCGCGACCGCGCGCACGCGCTGGTTGTCTCGGTCGGCGATATAAAGGACGCCGTCTGATCCGACTGCAAGACCGGACGGCGAGCGCAGCTGCGCGGATGCCGCAGGACCGCCGTCGCCCGCAAATCCGGATTCGCCGGTCCCCGCGTACGTGGACATCGAGCCGTCGCTGCTCACCCTCACGACGTGGTTGTGGAACGTATCCGTGATGTAGAGCGAGCCGTCCGGACCGACCGCGAGCCCTGTGGGCTCGAGCTCGGGCACCAGCGCCGGCGATCGTCCTCCGGTCGATCCTGAGAGCGCCGGACCGGCCACCGTCGAGATCGTTCCGTCCGCCGCGACCCTCCGTACGCGGTGGTTATCACGGTCAGCGATGAAGACTGCTCCGGTCCGATCGACCGCGACCGCGAAGGGCACCATGAGCGGCGCCGCCGTTGCGGGTCCACCGTCACCCGCGAACCCCGGCCGGCCCGTTCCAGCGACGGTCGATATCACTCCTGTGGGCGTGACACGACGAACGCGGTGCTGACCAGCGTCCGCGATGTAGACGTTCCCCGCACCGTCCACGGCGACGCCCGTCGGGCGAATGAGCCGGGCGGTGGCAGCGGATCCGCCGTCGCCGACCGCGGCGATCGGCGGCCGCACACCCGCCAGCAGCCCGTCGACCCGCCAGTTACCGTCGCGGCGTACGAAGACAAGCCTGGGCGATGCGCTCGAACCCTCGTACCGCGGCGCAGGCAGCGGACCACGGAATGCCTCAGGCAGCGCCTCCCAGTACGCGTCCTCCGTGTAGAAGTCCGTAGAAACCGGCGCGATGTCGTCCACGACCTTCGCCGCGTCATCGACGACGCGCGGATTCGTCGCGAGGTCCAAGGCCGCGGCAGTGTCTCCCCGCCGCAGGGCCATCAGGAAGACGTCGTAGGTCAGTTTGAGGTTCGGGACCGTCCTTCTCGCCGACGGTTCGAACGCATCGCCCTGCCGTCGCCAAAGGGTTTGCTGGGCTGCGGATCCTGCGGATCCGAAGCTCGTCGTGAGCACGAGCTCGCTCGTGAAGACGTGGGTGACGCTAGGGCGGTACTCGGCGGAACGCCATACCAGGCGTAGGTCATCCGTCAGCCTATGGAGCTCAAGCCAACTTGCGCCTTCCGGTCGCCTCTCGGAGCGAGTCACGCTGAAGAGAACGTCGACCCCCGCTGGCGATGCGACCGCAAGATCGATATGCATTTCGATGTCCCCGGCAGGGTTGACCGGACGGCCGTGCCATTCGCCGGTGCCGCGGAACACAAGAGCCGCGAAGTATGGGTGGAAGGCGCCGGATCGAGCCACGCGCAGGATCCGCCCCGAGCTATTCGGCACCACGGCGACAGCGAAACATGGGCTCATCTTCCGGATCGCCTTCTCCGGGTCGTCAGACGGAGCTTCGCGAAGCGTGCGCTCAACGGCTTGCGCGACCTCTTCAGATCGCCGCGCTTCCTGCCGGTTGAGGTCATCAACGTCCGTCCAGGCGTGCGACGCGCAGAAGGGAGCCTTCAATGGGTGCGAGGCTGGGCTCAGCAGGATGACTACAGACGCGATCGTGAGGAGCACGAACACGATCACGGCCGCACGCGCAGACCGCATCGCCCGAGACTATTCCCGCGGCTGGCGAGTCAAGAGTTCGATTTGGCGACGCGATGACCGGCATGCACACAAGTCGCCAACTGAGTGCTGCGGTTGATTCGACGCTGTTACTGGGGGCGCGCTCAGCAGGGCAATGCGTTGACCTGATCGACGGTCGCGTTGTACGCCGCGATGTTCGCGTCGACCTCCGCCGCCAGGCGGTTGTACTGAGCGACGAGGTCCTGATATGTCGCGTACACGTCCGGTGGAAGCACGCGAGACGGGTAACGAGCTTCGATCGCCTTGATCCGGCCGTCGATGAGCGCCAGCTGCGTTTTCCCGGCATCGACAGTGGAGCGCTCCGTCGCGAGCCTACCGTTCAGGGTGTTCTTCTGAGCGATGCACGGATCCGGGGGCGGCGCGGGGATCTCGGTGAAGCCCATCGTCCTGAGCTCGCGCTCCGAGAACCGGTTTGGACAGCTCTCAAATCCGGGGCCGACGAGACAGGTGACCGGGTGCGTCATCAGACCGAAGCGGTCGACTCCTTGTAGGAGCGGGTCGGGGATCTTCTCCAGCCAGTGTCCGTCGCTACCCGCCTCCGGACCGATGCAGCACCAGATATGACCGAGCTCGTGAAGGACCACGGCCACGCCGTTCTCCGCCGACACCGGGCCGAGGTCGCCGACGACATACATCAGCACTCGCTGCGTGCCGTCCGCCGCCGTCGCGTGCACCGACGTCCCTTTTCCAGGCAGCACGTACACGGCGATGTCCGCCGACGTCGGAAGCAGAGTGAGGGCGCCCAGGCCGCGCGTCGCGAGCTTCCACTCGTGCTCGAGCGTCGCGGTGATCCGAGCGACCATGGCGTCACGCGCCGCGACAAGACTCGGTTCGAGTCTCGCGTTCACGCTCGAAAGGCCGCGGTTCGGATCCACGGCCTCGACGCGAACGGTGAAGCCCCCCGCCTCGAGCTTCCGCGCCGCGATGTCGAAGTCGGAGACCACCTCGGAGGAGCGGCCGCCGTCCGTGCACACGACGGTGTGGCGGCCATGCCCGGATGGCACGAGGGGCGCGGGATAGCTCCATACGACCGAGCCGTCAACGCCGGCCGTCGCCGCAGTGAGCTTCGGAGGAGCATCGCCGAACGTGCCGGTGTTGACGTGGACCGCAAGTGAGCACGAGGCTCCCGGGATGGTCTGGATTTGCACGGTCCCGAACCGCGACGCGGCGACGGCGATCGGCACGGGGGCTGCGCTCTGGACGGCCGGTGCGGCGCTCTCATTGGGTGGCGCGCTCGAGGTCGCAGCGGGTCCCAGGGCACACGCCGCGAGCAGCAGGCCGCACAGGCCAAGGACGACGCTCTTCTTCATTGCGGTCGATCGATTCTGAATGCGCGCGCCTATGACGGGGTACTCCCGTGCTGTGGTGTTCTCGGCCCTCCGCTCACTTCGCGTAGTCCACGGCGCGTGTCTCGCGAATGACGGTCACCTTGATCTGCCCCGGGTACTGGAGCGTCTCCTGGATCTTCTGCGCGATGTCCCGCGAGAGGCGCGCCGACTCGAGGTCGTCGATCTGCTCGGGCTTCACGACGACCCGAACCTCACGACCGGCCTGGATCGCGAATGACTTCTCGACGCCGGCGAAGCTGTTCGCGACGTTCTCGAGCTCGGTGAGCCGCTGGATGTAGTTCGAGACGATCTCGCTCCTGGCGCCGGGCCGCGCCGCGCTGATCGCGTCGGCGGCCGAGATGAGCGTGCCGACCATCGTCACCGGCTCGACGTCGCCGTGATGGCCGACCACGCCATCGATGACCGATTGTGGGAACCCGTAGCGCTTCAAGAGCTCGCCGCCGATGACGGTGTGCGGGCCTTCGACCTCGTGATCGATGGCCTTGCCGATGTCGTGCAGCAGTCCGGCGCGCTTCATGGTCTGTGGGTCGTACCCCGCTTCGGAGGCCAGGATGCCCGCGACGTGCGCGACCTCGATCGAGTGGCGGAGCACGTTCTGACCATACGAGGTGCGGAAGTGCAGCCGGCCGAGGAACTTCACCAGGTCGGGGTGCAGTCCGCCGATGCCGACCTCGTAGACGGCCGACTCGGCCGCCTCCTTCATGACCTGATCGATCTCGGTGCGCGCCTTCGCCACCATCTCTTCGATCCGGGCAGGGTGGATGCGTCCGTCGACGAGGAGCCGCTCGAGCGCGCGCTTGGCGACCTCGCGGCGGATGGGGTCGAAGCCCGAGACGACGACCGCCTCGGGGGTGTCGTCGATGATCAGGTCGACGCCGGTGAGCTGTTCGAGGGTGCGGATGTTCCGGCCCTCGCGGCCGATGATCCGCCCCTTCATGTCGTCGCTGGGGAGTGCTACGACCGTCACGCTGTGCTCGGCCGTATGTTCGGCGGCATAACGCTGGAGGGCCATGGTGATAATGTCCCGAGCCCGGTCGTCAGCCCGCTCGCGGGCCTCTATCTCGAGCTCGCGGACCTTCCGGCTGGTGATGTCGCGCATCTCATCCTCGACGCGCTCGAGGAGCAGGCCGCGCGCCTCCTCCATCGTCAGCGAAGCCACCCGGGCGAGCTCCGTCCGTTGCTCTTCCTGGAGCTGTGCGATTTTCGCTCGCTCGCCCTCGAGATCGTCTTCCCGCTGGCCCAGCCGGCGGTCGCGCTCTTCGACCTGGGCGACCTTCTGGTCGAGCTGCTCGTCCTTCTTATCCAGCCGGGTCTCGTAGCGCTGGAGCTCGGCGCGACGTTCGCGGTTCTCTCCCTCGGCCGCCTTGGCAATCTTGAGGGCCTCGTCCTTCGCCTCGAGGATGATCTCCTTCTGCTTGGCACGCGCCTCGACGACCAAGCGTTCGGCGTTAGTCCTCGCTTCGGCTTCGCGCCCGAGTGCGAGCTGGCGACGCGCGATCACGGCGATCACGGTTCCGAGGACGAGACCCACGACGAGGGCGAGCAAGCCCACGACGATCGGGTCGGACATACCAAGAGTCCTTTCCGTGCCGCGTATGCGGGGCCGCTCGCCGTGTCCTGGACGCTCGTCCCCGTTTTCTCGGCAAGTGGCCTGTGGAACGGGGTGCTCCACGGGCCACGTCGTTCACAAAGTTATTAGTGCGGTCAGGATAGCGCACGCCGATGCCGCTCGTACGGAACGCGTACACGGTACGCTCGCCCGGTGCCGATCCCGGAGAACGAGGCGCGTCTCGATGAACGCGCGCTGGCCTCTCTGCTCGAGTCGGGCGCGGGGTGGAGACGCGAGGGGAACGCCCTAGCCAAGACGTTCACGTTCAAGGGCTTCAAGGGCGCGATGGCGTTCGCCAACCGGGTCGCCGAGGCGGCGAACGCGGCGAATCACCATCCCGACATCCACGTCGAGGGCTACAAGAACGTCCGGATCGTCCTGACGACGCACGCGACGGGCGGGATCAGCGACGCGGACATCGAGCTGGCGAAGAAGATTGATGCGGCCGCCGCCTGAGGTCCCCGGGGTATTGCGCCGTTAGCCGGGTGAGGCGGGCGCGCGCAGGAGCTTGCTCAGCGCATGGAGGATCCTGCGCTCTTCTCGGCGACCAAGGATCGGGCCGACCAAGAGAAGCGCGAGGCCTCCCAGCGTGACCGTGGACATCCCCTCGAGCGGCCGCGCGACGATGGATCAAGCGGAAGGGCGAGGAGGCTACCAAACAGAACAATGCAGAGAATCGCGAAGGCAAGGGCGATTCCGGACGTATCCAGCCGGCGAAGCTCGACAGTCACGACGCTTCCGCGGGTTGCACTCGCGATCCGGCCATACGCGAACGGCTTCCAGCTATTGCGCGTCTTCAGTCGGATCGCGAATCCTTCTGGTCTGACCGACCCCATGAATTCCCTCCGGGCAGATCCAGAAAACCAGAAGAATGTTCCAGGTGGATCGACCGCGTTGCTAAGCCGCGCCTCGACTTCCGATGCTGCGAGCGGCGTCTCGAACCGCCAGGTTGAAGTCCTCACCGGGCCTGCAGGCTACGGCTCCTGGATTTCCCCTTCCGTATGGCGGGTGACCTCTTCGATCACCTCGTAATCGAAACCGCGGGCGGCCAGGAACGCATGGATCTTTCGCTTCCGCTCGGCAGGCTCTAGCGACTCCCAGCGCGTGAGCTGACGCGCGATCGCTCGCCGCGCGCGGTCGGCCTCGCTCTCAGCGGGAAGCTCCCCGAGTGCGGCATTGATCGTTTCGCGCGCGATGCCCTTGCTGGTGAGCTCGGTGACGAGGGCGCGATCGCCCTTTGGCCGGAACCGCGAGCGCTGCTCGACCCAGTACTTCGCAAAATCGAGATCGTCTACATACCGCTGCGCGCGAAGCCGATCGATCGCGCCGTCGATCGTCGTCTCGTCGTAGCGCTTGCCGTGCAGGTGGCGGCGTATCTCGGCGACGCTGCGCGGCCGGGTCGCGAGGAACCTTACGGCCTCCTCGTAGGGGCTGCCGTAGGGCTTTGCCTCGGGCCTAGCTTTCCTCACCGTTCGGACTCTCGCTGCCTGGACTGAGGCTGCGCTCGCGCACCTTGGTGTCGATTTCCGCGGCGACATCGGTGTGCTCCCGCAGGAACTGCTTGGCGTTTTCGCGGCCCTGCCCGATCCGCGTCTTGCCGTAGTTGATCCACGCGCCGGATTTGTCGAGAACCCCCGTCGCGACGCCCATGTCGATGAGGCCGCCCTCGCGCGAGATGCCCTCGTTCGCGAGGATCTCGATCTCGGCGATGCGGAATGGCGGCGCGACCTTGTTCTTCACGACCTTCACTTTCACGCGTCGACCGATGACGACGTCGCCCTGCTTGATCGGCTCGATCGGACGGATGTCGATGCGGATCGACGCGTAGAACTTCAGCGCTCTGCCACCAGAAGTGGTTTCGGGATTCCCGTAGAGCACACCAATCCTCTCGCGCAGCTGATTGATGAAGATCACGGTGGTCTTCGTCTTGGAAATGGTCCCGGTGAGCTTCCGAAGTGCCTGGCTCATGAGGCGCGCCTGGAGGCCGACGTGGGCGTCGCCCATCTCGCCCTCGATCTCCTCGCGCGGCACGAGCGCCGCGACCGAGTCGATGACGACGATATCGACGGCACCGGAGCGCACGAGCGTGTCCGCGATCTCGAGGGCCTGCTGGCCGTTGTCGGGCTGCGAGATGAGGAGGTCGTCGGTGTTCACGCCGCAGGTCCGCGCCCACGCCGCATCGAGCGCGTGCTCGGCGTCGATGAAGGCGGCGGTCCCGCCGGTGCGCTGTGCGGAGGCGACGGCGTGAAGGGCGAGCGTCGTCTTGCCAGAAGCCTCGGGACCATAAATCTCGACGACGCGGCCGCGAGGGAACCCGCCGACGCCGAGCGCGAGATCCACGGCGAGCGAGCCGGTCGAGATCGAGTCGATCTTCTCGCCGGCGGTAGCGCCGAGCTTCATGATCGAGCCCTTCCCGAACTGCTTCTCGATCTGCTGGATCGCCTGCTCGATCGCTCTGGACTTTTCCGTCACTGCCACCTTCTGCTCCTTAGCGCTCCCAAAAAGAGCGGCGCCGGCTTGCGTCACACCGGCGCCGCCCCGCTCGCCTCCGTTTTTCCCGGAGTGCGTTACCAGTTCTCTTTTTCTTTCCGTTTCGGCTTCACGATCTCGAAGGTCATGGGCTGGACCGGTGGCGCCACGCCCCTCTTCTTGAGCTCTCTTTCGAGCTGTTCTTTGGACTTCTTTTTCCTGTTCTTGTCTTTGGCCTCGCCTCGACCCGTCGGCATCGGTCCCTCCATCATCCCCGCCGGAAGCTCGCGGGACCGGTCGAGCATAGCGTGACCGGAGCGGCCAGACTGTCGGCCATGCCCGCCCGACGAGCATCGCGATCCGCGCGAGTCACGACTCGGACCGGCGACACGGGCGAGACCTCACTCTTCGGCAAGGATCGCGTCCGCAAGACCGATCCGCGGATCGAAGCACTAGGCGACCTCGACGAGGCGCAGGCCGTGCTCGGCGTCGCCCGCTCGATGGCTCCACGCTCCAAGGTCGGCCGGACGCTCTTCGACCTTCAGAAGGGTCTGTATCTGGCGATGGCCGAGGTCGCGACGCCGCGAGCCAATCTGACGCGGCTCAAGGAGCGCCTCGACGGGGCCTCGGTCGCTTCGCTCGAACGGGTCCTCGAAACTGTCAAGAAGACGACGCCAATCGAGGGGCGCTTCGTCGTTCCCGGCGAGGATCGGCTTTCGGCGACGCTCGATCACGCGCGCACGGTGGTCCGGCGGGCCGAGCGGCACGTTGTCGAGTGCGTCGACGAGGGCTACTTCTCGGGCGAGGACCTCCTCCCGTGGCTCAACCGGCTGTCGGACCTGCTCTTCGTCCTGGCGCGCTCGGTGGAGCGAGCCGACCGCCGACGCCGTTGACCGGCGGGCAGAGCGCGTGGCTGACCCACGCACCCTGGGGCATCACCGGCGAGGTTGCGGCGCGCCTTGCGGCGACGGCGCGCGAGGTCGCCGCGGAATGGGGTGTCCCGCTCGGCGAACGGCTTGCGGCGGGGCGGTACTCGTTCGTCGCGTTCGCCGGCGAGGACGCGGTTCTGAAGGTGGTCCCCGTCGAGGACGACGAGGCCGATCAGGAGGCAGACGCGCTCGCGCTCATCGACGGCGACGGCGCGGTGCGGCTTCTGCGTCACGACGCCCGCCGCCGGACGATGCTGCTCGAGCGCGCGAGACCGGGCGATGAGGCCTCGACCCTCCCCGAAGGTGAGGCGATCAGGGTGGCGGTCGCCGCTGCGAAGAAGCTCTGGCGGCCGGCGCAGCGCGGCCACCCCTTCCGCTGGATCGGCGATCACGTCCCGCGCTGGCTCGACGAGGCCGGCGAACACGAGCTCGTGGGGATCGCGAGGGATCGCTACGCATCGCTGGAGGCTGGCGATCTGACGCTCGTGCACGGGGACTTCCATCACCACAACCTCTTGCGCCACGGCGAGAGGTGGCTGGTGATCGATCCCAAGGCTATGGTCGGCGAACCTGAGTTCGACGTTCCGACGTTCATGTGGAATCCCATCGGGATGCGGCCGACGCAGACGTCCGTCGAGAGGTGGATCGCGGCCTTCGCCCGAGCCGGGCTCCGCGAGGATCGCATTCGCGACTGGGCGATCATCCGCGGTACATACCTGGGCCTGCCGCTTCACTCCGGGGAGACGGAGGAGACCTCGCCACAGCTCAGGACGGTGCGGCTAGTCCTTTCGGGCTAGAGCCAGTCTCCGCCGCCGTTTCGACACCAACCCCAAAGTCGCGCAATCGACACTCGCGGCGGTGCGTAGGCTCGCGGTCCTTACGTTCGGTCTCGCCATGCTCGCCGCGGGCGGCTGGTTCGCCTGGACCGAGCTTGTCCCCGGGCCGCCGGGAACAGTCGCGATCACTCCGTCAGACAATGTCGCCCTCACGCCGACCGCGCGCTTCCGGTTCGGCGCGCAGGTACGCGACGTTCGTGGCCGGGTGCTGGGCATCCATCCCGTCTGGACCTCCGAGGCCGTCGTAGACCCGGAGGGCCTCTTCACCGCCCCCGACCGGACCGGCATCTACTTCGTCGAGGCGGCCGTGGGCAGTCTGAAGGCGACCGCGAAGGTCACCGTGAGCCCCGGGACGCCCAAGACGGTTCGCGTCCTGCCCGGCGATACGACGGTGAAGCCGCGCGAGTCCGTCGCGTTCGCCGCGACCGCGTTCGACGAATGGGGCAACTCCGTACCCGCGACACCGGTGTGGCGCGTGAGCTTCGGGGCAGGCTCGATCGACGATCAGGGCATCTTCGTCGCGGGCGCATCCGGAACCTCGACCGTCAGCGCCGAGATCCAGGGCATCGTTTCCTCCTCGGCCGTCACCGCGCGGTGCATTCCGCCACGCACCGAAACGGTCAGCGGTCTCTCCTTCACGGTCGTATGCAGCGCGAGCGCCGACGTCTGGATGAACGGGCCGGGCCTCGACGCGAACGACGTCGCGAAGACGATCGATCAGGCCGTCGGCTCGGTGGAAGCCACATTCGGGCGGAGCCTCAGGCACCGCCTGAACGTGAACGTCTTCGGCGCGCAGAAGAGCTTCGTTCAGGGGCTCCAGCAGCTGCTGCAGGTACAGGCGTCGCCGTTCGAGGAAGGCGTATTCGTACCGCCCGCAGTCATCGCCATCGACTGGAGCGCTCCGGACGGCCCCGGAGCGATCGCGCGCCACGAGATCACGCACCTGTTCGTCGACGAGATCGCCGCGCGGCGGCTGCCGGTGCCCTATTGGCTTCACGAAGGGCTCGCCACACTCAGCGAGTTCCCGGTCGCCGAAGATGCCGCACTCGTCAGCCGGTACTGCACCGCATCGGCGGCACGCAACGATCGGCTCCCGGCCCTTCCGGAGATCTCCAGCCCGCAGGACTGGCGAACATATGTGAACGAGGTCGGAGTGGTCGCCTACGACATCGCGGCCCAGGTCACCGCGTTCATGGTCTCCGACGCCGGAGGACAGACCAACCTGCTCGACAAGATGGCCGGCGGACTGCCGGTCGAATCCGCGTACGAGGCCGCCAGCGGTCACTCATTCACGTCGTTCGTGGCGGACTTGCCGGATCGCGCACGCGCGCTCGCGGATCGCTACCCCGGGGTCGCTGTGACGCGTCGTCTGTTCGACGGCGCCGTGGTCTACGTTGCGTACGGGCAGCCGGGTGATTCCCGAGTCACCGTCGACATCCGGAACTCGCTCTACTTCGGCGGCGGTCCGGGGACGACGGATTACTTCGGGTGCTTGCCGGCGTACCTCGGC
>Ga0209378_1003555_pt1 | contig 10474 bp, 8 predicted proteins | sample GraSoiAngelo_156_FD_186170 | JGI IMG/M metagenome (GOLD analysis project Ga0209378, IMG submission 186170) | Grasslands soil microbial communities from the Angelo Coastal Reserve, California, USA - 14_1009_13_40cm (SPAdes) (version 2) | ecosystem: Environmental > Terrestrial > Soil > Grasslands ... | reverse complement strand
TCAGGGGTCTATCATTCTCAAGAAAGTGGCCGCGAAACTGAAAGAATCATTTGGGATAGAGCACGTGACTTTACAGATGGAGAAGGAGACCCTTGAGAGTATTCAGCACGAATCCTCTACGCTTTGATGAAACTAGGGTCAAGACGCTCCATTCTATCAACCGGAGGATTTTCAGGAAAGAGTTCAGGATGTACTATGTGAGCCAAAAGTTCGAGACCATCGACGACGCGTGGTCCCGGTCGACTGAAATAGGCTGACGCGTTCACGGCATAAATTTTAGAGTTCTTGTACGCAGGAATCTTGTCCCAGTCCGGATATGAGGCTAAGACGTGGGACTCTGCTTTGACTCCTTTGAGGTCGTAGCCACAGGGCGAGAGGACGATGATCTCGGGCTGATATTGCACGACCGAGTTCCAGGAGATTTTCTGTGACGGCCTTCCGAGGTTTCCTAGGCCCTCAAGTCCTCCCGCATAATCAGCCATCTGGGGAATCCAGTGGCCTCCAGCCCATGGAGGCTCAAGCCATTCCATGAAGAAGACCCGTGGACGATGCTGCACTCTCTTAGTCTTCTCCTTCACCTTGTCAATTCTCTGGGATAGTCGTGAGGCGAGTTCCTCAGCCTGAGATGCCTTGCCAGTTATCTTTCCCACAAGACGAATGTTATCGATGATCTCTTCCAAGTTATTTGGTTCAAGCGAGACTATCTTGGTATCTGCGTCTAGGACCCTCGCTGCCTCCTTGACCTTGGTATAGGAGACGGCACAGACCGCACAGAGCTCCTGGGTCAGAATGAGGTCGGGCTTCAATTCTTCCAGCAGCTTTTCGTCAATCTCGTAAATGTCGCCCCCACGCTTTTCCACCTCGCGGTCAACATCAAGGCTCCTGTGCGTCTTCTGATGAATCGCCGACTTGGTCAGAACTGGCCGGGAAGACGCTTCGGGAGGATAGTCGCACTCGTGCGAGACCGCGACAACTTGGTCCCCGAGTCCTAGAGCGAATGCGATCTCTGTCGCGCTGGGTAGAAGAGAAGCAATCCTCAACACTGAATCACTTATCTCCTCGAGTAGTTGATGCAGGACTCCACAAACCTTTCTGCCATTCGGCCATCCGATAAGAAGGTTGTATGCATATACGATGCGAGAGTGTTGTAGCAGATCCAACCGTCGCGACCATCACCGACGCCGGTGCCTCTCTTCAGCTTGTAAGCAAATTCCGCATCAGTAGGAATATCTTGCACTGAGGAAAAATGGAATTCATGTCCTCTCACGACGCTCCCGGTTGGGGTTAGAATATTTGGTCGCGTCGACTCTGCGAGTGTGTAGCTAAGTGTCAACTTTCGTACCATGGCCGTTTTCGCGTCTAGGAGGCCGACGGTCTTGTGCTCGACTCCTTCCATATCCCGAATGGATCTTGTCAGGTACATGAGTCCGCCACATTCACCGTAGACTGGCATGCCGTCCATGGCAAGTTTTGAAATCGACTCTAGCATTGGATTGTTCTCGGATAGAGCTTCCGCATGGACTTCTGGATAGCCTCCTCCAATGTAGAGGCCATTCGCACCCTCTGGGACGGCATGGTCGTGAAGGGGTGAGAAGAGTTCTATTCGTGCACCGGCCTCGGTTAGCCGGTCTAGGTTCTCCTGATAGTAGAAATTGAAGGCTTGATCCTTTGCGATGGCAATTATCGTCTTACCAGGTTGGATTTTGTTTTGAGTATTCGGTCTTTTCGGGTCTGGAATCTGTCCGGCCGATTGTGCCAATGCTTCAACGCGGTCTAAATCTACATGGGCTTCAACTTGGTCGATGATCGCGTCGAGAACATTACCGTCTTTCATTTCACCGGCTGGAACGAGCCCGAGATGTCGTTCAGGCAGCTTCATGTCTTGTCTGACTGGAATCGCTCCGAGAACCGGAACTTTCGAGTGGCGCGCTATTGCCTCACTGCACATCTGTGCATGGGTCTCGCCTGCAACTCTGTTTAGAATTACGCCGCTTAGTCTCAATCTTGGATCGAGGTTCTTGTAGCCTAGCACGAGGGCCGCTGCGCTACCAGCGAGACCGTATGCGTCAAGGACAAGCAGGACTGGAGCTTTGAGCATCTTGGCAACTTCGCTGGTACTCGCCACCTCTGACTTTCCATCGATCCCGTCAAAAACACCCATGACTCCTTCGATAACCGCGATGTCCGCATCCCCACAGCCATATGCAAAGATTGACGGAATCTGGGGTCTAGGCATCATCCAAGAATCAAGATTGCGCGAGGGTCTGCCAGTCACCGCTTCATGGAAGCTAGTGTCGAGAAAGTCGGGTCCAATTTTGAATCCTTGGACCCTTCTCCCCTTCCTTGCTAGGGCTCCCATGATTCCGATTGCAATAGAGGTCTTGCCGACTCCGCTGTGCGTCCCTCCAATAACGATACGTGGTGTCTTCAGATTGGATAGGCTCCACATGTTCGACAGAATGTCGCGTCAGATCTTACTTCATAGTGACATTGTGGACAGGTTCTGCCCGTTGTTTTGAGCCTGTCTCCAAAGACCCGATGGAATATCTCGTAGTAGACGAGGTGCTCCTTATCCCTAATCGTAACATTGTCGGCTGCCTTGATCTGCTTCTGTTTCTCACGAAATTCATCATCGGATATTCTCTTGTCAAAGATTTGCGGTAGGGTTGTTGTCCCACATCCGTATTCGATTGGGGTCTTGACTCGCCAAGTAATCTGGCTAGGCAGCAAGTCTTCGAAGGTCTTCCGGACAATCCACTTGCCCCACTTCTGACCGTTTTCCTCGACGACGAGGAACGATGGGTCCATCTCGCTGGCCAACTTCTTGACTTCAGGTTCCAGAAAAGGTATCTTGGCAACCATGCCGAGCGATTGGGCCATCGGGACTGCAGAGAAGCTCATCGCTTTCCATAGTTTCTGCAGAGAGGTCTTCAGTTCTAGCGGCGCGAGGTTAAACAGGAAGCTGTAGCCTGCAAACAGCTCGTCGCACGCGTCCCCTGTTAGAAATGTCGAGACTCCATCCTTCCTGGCCTCCCTCATAGCGATATAGACTGCAGCACTGTTTCTGATCTCCATAGGGTCGAAGACTTTGAGAGTCTTCACAACCTCTGGAAGATTCTGCATAAATTCCTCCACGCTGAAAGTGTGGAGATCATGGTTCAGGTCTAGGGCCTTGGCCATCAAGTTAGCATATTCGATATCTGGAGAAGGGGCTCCCTCCAAAGCTATTGTGTAAGCTCTCAGAGCACTATGTTTGGATGCTAGCGCGGCAACGAGGCTGGTGTCTAGCCCTCCGGAAAGAAGGATGGCTTCAGCCCTGTTCCGTTCGACCGCAGATTCAACGGCCCCTCTGAGGTCTCGAAGCAGCTCGGGAGGGGCTCTCAGGGTCTGAGCGCTGGCTATCAAAACAAGCGAGGCCGAGAGGAAATTCTATATAAGTATGCGGGTAACTTTGCCCGCTTAGTTTGTCGCGGCTCAGACAGAACCATCGACCATTCTCTAGCCCCCAGATGAAGGTGGCTTTGATAGCGGTCTTCACGGCTCTGTCCCTAGGCACAAACTACGTCATGATCGACCTCCCCAACGTGAAGCTTATGGACGCCCTGATTTTCATCGCCGCCTTCCTCTTCGGACTAGAAGTCGGGCTCGGCTCAGCCATCTCCATCTGGCTGATTTACGGATTCATCAACCCATACGGCCAAGCCGACCCCCTACTGCTCTTCTTTCTCATGACCGGAGAATCTTTCTACGCCATTGCAGGAGCATTCCTCAGCCGGGCATCAGCCGCTCAGGATCTGCTCAACAACGCACGTCCATACAAACGGATGGGTCTACTTTTCGGACTGATCGGTTTCCAGGCAACCTTCGCCTACGATGTCCTGACAAACTTCGGCTCTTGGATATTCAAAACCAGTTCCCTCTACCAAGCGTTGGTCATTGGCCTGATAACCGGAGTGCCCTTTGCAATTATTCACGAAGCAAGCAACCTAGTATTCTTCGCGACTGTCGTCCCATTGGCTATAATCGCCTCCAGGCGTATAGGGCTCCCTCTTCAAAAGTAGGATACGGTGATCTCTTTCGGGCAACCATCGAGTGTTCTATCTCGTTCTCGGGCTCATTGCGGCCCTGTTAGTTGCAGCACAAGTTGGAGCTTACTATTACCTTCAGAGATCGTATGGCGGAACGCTATCGACCTCTTCGGCCCAATGCGGTCCTTCGAACGGTAGTTCGGCAGGAACCAATGTTGTCGAAACGAATACTCTGATCAATTATGGCAACGGAACTCTCAGATGGTATAATGAAACAAATATCCCCGCGACTTGGAATTTTTATCAGCTAACACTCCATCTAGCCAACGGCAATGTCAAAGAACAATGCTATGGGACCCCTTACAACGAGCATTATGTGACAGGAATCAACAATGTCAACAACCAAAACCCCTTCTATTGGACAGTCTGGATATTCTGCCAGAGTCAGAACGCCTGGGCAACCTCTCCGGTTGGAGCTGACAGGATTCGACTGTCCAACGGCCAAACTCTGGCATGGGCCTACGAAGTCCCATACCAGGCACCTCTACCCGGGGCCGGAACAATCGCCTTCTGTTCCTAACTACATTTTCCAGAATCATGTTGCTAATGCTTATATGAACAACTTCTAAACGAAGCGGGTAACTTTGCCCGCTTTGAGGCTGTTCGGTCTAGTCCTAGTCGGCCTAATGCTATCCGGCCACTTTCAGACATTTTCAGCTGAAGCATCTCCGACACGCGAAGTCGTGATTGCCAACGCTGTGAAATGGCTGGGTGTTAACCAGAATCTTGATGGTTCATACGGTTCTACTCCCCAGTACTATCAACACTGGGCCGGGGCTGCCGCGTATGCTCTGTGGCTGAATAGTTCGAGTTCTTCAAAAGCTTCCAGATCCTACACTTGGGTAGCCTCCGAGATGGATAATTATTCCAGCGGAGTCTGGTACGAGGCAGATATCCCCGGCGAAATACTATACTCTCTTGCCGTTAGCGGGAACCTCGGTCTACTTCACAACTTGTCGGACTACACGGCACTGGGTGACTTTCAACAGTCCGATGGGGGTTTCGCTGGATTTGCGGAACCACCGAGTTATGCCCCCGTTGCGAGCGCGGTGGATACTGACATGGCTCTCTGGGGGCTCATTCATGCTAGAGTGGTCAACGCCTCTAGCCAAGAGAAGGCCACAAGCTACCTCTTATCTCTCCAAAACAATACCGATGGAAGTTTCGCCCTCACTTCCACCACTGTATTCAGTAGCTTTGAGTCGTTGGCGCCGGATCCAATCAGCCTTACGGCGTTGACACTGATAGTCTTGAAAGATGCTTCCTACGCTTCAAGTGATTCCAGGATTTCCCATGGGCTAGACTATCTTGGAAAGGCTGTTTCAGCATCGTTCAAGAGTAGTGTTGACCCATCCAACTCGACTGGGCATGTATATGCAGCATCCCTCGCGGCGATTGCCTTCAACGACTACGGCAGGAACCATGATGCGTTGGCGTCAATACCCTTCGTCATAACGAAGCAGAACGCTGACGGAGGGTTTCATGATGAGTCCCGGGGCTCGACGGGGTCCAACGCCCTAGACACTGCGTGGGCTGCTATAGCCTTGCAGCTGGTTCCTCCCGGTCCAGAGTTTGGCGCATATCTCCCGCAATTAGTCATCTTTGGGACAATTGCTGGGATTGCTGCCTTGGCGGTTATTGTGGGGGTTGTCGTCTACTTTGTCAGGAGAAATAAAACAGACTCCACTGAGTCTGTGAAAGGGACCTGTTTTCAGACTTGCGAAAGTAGTGCGTGAACTAGTTTTGGCTGTGCTTTGTCGTGCCGGTTCCTTCGAGAGCGTGGACCATGTTGACGACGACTTTGATGGTTGGGATCAGTGCGATTAGCAGAAAGATTAGCGGATAGGCCCATTGCTGCGCTGTGAAGTAGGGCTGAGCGATTCCGTTGGTCACTGAGTAGAGTATTCCGATTGCTACGATCTGGAAGAAGTATGCGAGTAGCGGTGTCCATGTTCGATAGTTCTTGTATGTGTCGGATACGGTGTCGGCGAGCTGGGTGCCGAATTTGAGTAGGATGAAGCAGACGATCAGGCCGAGCATGAAGACTACAATGTTCGCGACTGATATGGTGGAGGTTCCCGTTATTGGGTTCGATATTCCTGGAAAGCCAAGAACTACTGCTTCGACGATTACCAGTACTATGACTCCAGCGACTAGTCGTATGAAGGAGGGCATGACAGGAGCAAACGCGCCCCAAGTCTTGTTGGAGGTTGAATCCGTCATTTCTTACACTTGGAAAGACTATCACTATAGGAACGGGATATTGCTGTGTCGAAACCTTGGATAGAATGGTCGAGTTACACCTTGATGTGGTTCTAAACGTCATGCATAGGCAATATCAGTTCCTTAACGAAACCCGATCCATGTCCCTACTCGTAATCGGAGGAAGGCAACGGCAGCCTCGGTGGCCAGTAGCCTGACAATTCGTTGCAAAAACGCCTTAGAATCGAAACCTGTCCATCGTCGTGTTAATCCCTTCAGATCAGGGAAGACTGAATCAGCCTTCCAGCCTGATGTCCTCCCGTAAAATCTCACGAGCTAGGTAAAGATAGAATATTTTTGGAAACGACCTTCCTCGCGTGACAGATCCGGGGGCTTGGCAAAGAAGGAGCAACGGACCCATTTCAGAAGATTCTAGGTACCTAGTAGTTGCTTTGCAAAACAGCAGATCTGCAACGCGAGAGTGTAGGGTCCTAAGAGTCCCAAGGAAAACGCCTAGAAAACAGCCTAGGGGTCTATGTCGACGCTAGAATCCGCCGGACCAAAGAAAAATGCGAACGCGGTTGTTGATGAGACCCTGTTAAGAACCCGCAAGCAATAGGACATCTAGAAAAAATAGGTATGCAGGCCAGTCTCGCGACGCAGAAACCGGGATGTTTCTATATCCCGTTCTAGGCTAACAGCGTTCTTTTCCAGAGGTTCGGAGCCAGCCGAGGGTTCCACCATTCCAGAGAAGCTGCCGCCAGCTATCATGATGGAATGCTTCAGGTTCGACCGTCTCCAGATTTAATATGGAACCCAGTGGCTGAGCAGGCGTTCGGTTTCTGGTCGCATGGCAGGATAAGGGATAATGACGGTTCACGTCCTACTTACAGCCGACAACCATCTCGACCCCTCCGCCGTCCAGTACGGTCCGAGGAGATTCGAGAGAAAAAGAGACTTCCAACACAGCTTCGACGTCCTAGTCAACTTTGCCCTTGAGAACCGGCCGGATCTCTTCCTGATAGGAGGCGACTTCTACGACGGCATACTGCCCGGCAACCCAACACGCGCCTACGTAGCTGAACAGTTCAAACGACTATACGAGAAAGAGATCAACACAGTCCTAGTCAGCGGACACCACGACACTCCAAGGAGCATAGAGCAGGGAGTCTCACCCTTATCCGTCCACGCCAAAACTGGACACGTCTACTTCCTACAAGACCCACGTCCAACATTGAAGATGTTCCATTTCGGAAGCGAGGCCGTCAACGTGACAGGTATGAGCCTCAGCCCCGGACTCGGTCCTGAACAAGACCCGCTGGCCGGACATGAACTGTCGCGTGAGGGAGATGTGAACATATTCCTCACTCATTATCCGATCGAAGGGTTCGAAGGATACTTCGGACAAGAGACACACATCGGAAAATCCTCTATCCCTCGAAACTATCAGCTGTTCGCGTCGGGACACCTTCACCGGCACCAGAAGAACACCATCAATGGTACGGCTGTGATGTATCCTGGGAGTACTGAGAGGGTCAGCTTCAACGAGGAAGGAGAGGAGAAGGGATTCTGCTGGCTCGAACTCGACAAGAGTGGAGTACTAAACCAAGAATTCCACACAACCCCGGCCCGTCCAATGGAGACGCTAGATTCCCGGGTGACCGGTGAGGGTGGAAGCCTAACCCGGCAGATACAAGATGTTCTAGAGAAGAGGCGGGGTGCCGAGAAGATTCTACGCATTAGAGTAACAGGTCGAGTATCCCTAGACCAGCTCTCAACCTACAAACGATCCGTCTTACAATCATACTGCCAGGACCGTTTCTTCCATACCGAGTTCGACGAGGACGGCCTGAATGTTCTGACATCGGAAGCGGTAGAGTCGCTGCCAAGAACTACTCCGCTCGAAGAGCTCGGCCGGTCATTTCAATCCCTTCTTTCGAACGTGAAAGAGGAAGAGCGTCCACTCGTTCATGAAGCGTGGAAGGCGACGGTTGCGAGACTGCAAGAGGAGGGAGTCAGCTGAGACTAGTAAGTCTTCAAGCACAGAACTTCAAGAAACTGAAGCTTGCCAAACCCCTTCCGCTTTCCGAGGGCATTATTCTCATCACGGGTCTAAACGAGAGCGGCAAATCCACCATCCTAGACGCTGTCCTCTACGCTCTATTCGGCCGTGTGATCCGGCCCAGCAAGATGCCGAGCAACGAGGACATCATCAGCTACGGAAACGGAGAAGCACAGGTGCGCCTAGAATTCGACATAGGCGAGAACCGGTATCGCGTAGTCCGGGAGGTTCACAAGACTAGGCCTAACCGGGCGACGCTTGTTGAGGTGCGGTCTAACGGTACGACGAAGGCTCTCGCGAACTCAGTCAAGGACGTTACGGCGGAGATCGAGCGGCTGCTAGGAGGGATAACGTATGATGAGATTGTTGCGAGTAGCGTTGTTGCCCAGAAGGATCTCGAACGGCTCATCAAGCAACGGCTCGATGATCGTAGGAAGGTAATCAATGTCTTCCTCAACCTCGAGAGCTTCAACAAGGTCCAAGATCAGCTCGACAATGAGCGGAATGGAATTGAAGGCACGAGTAGGACCCCGGGACACCTCACAGTTGAAAGACAGCGTCTCGAGACATTGAACGACCAGCTGAATGAGTACAAGGAGACGAGCGTTCAGCTAGACAATCTGAATGTAAAGGTCGAGAAGCTCAAGAAGGATCAACAGCACCAAGAGAAACGGTTTGTTGAAACTGACACTCTATACAAGACACTCAACGAGTACGGAGAAGCGGTCAAAGAACGAGACTCTCTACAACGAGAGATAGAGGACAAGAGCCTCCTCACAAACAATCTCAAACAACAACTCGCAAGCGTCGACACGCAACGGTCGGAGCTTGGGAGAGCGGAAGCAGAAGTCAAAAAGTATGGCGATCTTGCCGAAGCAGAGAAAGCAATAACACGAGCTTCGGAGGTTCTTGAAAAAGTTCGGAGCGCTGAGCTTCAGATAGCACAGTTCGAAGATCGAGAACAGAGATTACAAGCGCAGATTACTGAGACAAACAAGAAAGTTACTATTGCAGACGAATCGCGGCTCGTCTCTTCAGACAAGCCTCGAAGAATCTGGTCTTACCTGATGGCTACCGCCGCCTTCGGCGCGGGAGCGATTCTCTCCTTCATACTGGCCCCCGTGGCACTGACCATCGCCTTAGGTTCTCTCGCGGTCGTATCACTACTTCTGCTGACTCGACAAATCATCTCCCTATCGCAACAAGCAGAAGCATCCAAGCAGCAACAAGACCGCCTAGCTAATGCTCAGCTACTCGTTTCCTGGGAGAACGAGTTAGGAGAAGTGAAGAAAGATCGAGATGTTGCAGACGCGACGATCAGACAAGGGTCCAGCCAGATTCTGCAGGTCCTAGGCTCCATCGAATCATATTCCAGCTACTTGCAAGGTCTGACTGATCCTAGAGAGGTCGTGGAACAAGCCTCCTCAATCTACAATCAAGACAAACAATCACTCAGCGCAGTAACAGAACGAGTCAACATGCTCCAGAAACGGCTGGGAGAAGAACCCGAGCTGAAACGACAGCTCGCCCAAGCCCAGCTCGACATTGCCGTGGTCGAGAAGAAACTCAAGAAAACACTACTTCCTCCTTTACCCGAGGGAGTTGAATTCTCACCAGGGCTGCTTGACGAGGCGAGCCAGATGCGTGACAGTCTCAACGAGTCAGTGTCTCGTGTGAAGACTCAGATTGAAGAGTCGATGGCGCGCATCATCGAGCTGAAACAGTTCCTAGAAGAAAACAAAGATCTAGAGGAGCAGGTCGACGAGCAGAGGCGGAAAGTACTGCTCTTACAGAAGCAGCTGGCAGTGGTCAAGTATTCTATCAAGGGACTCGAGCAGGCTTCTGAATCGTTGAGGAACCGGGTCAAGCCCCAGGTCGAGAGGTACATGAGCCAGATTCTGCCAGTGATCACTTCTGGCCGATACAAGGCAGTCCAGCTAGAGGACGATTATACTGTGAGGGTCTTTGATCCGGAGGCGGGAGAGTTTCGGCCGAAGGAAGTATTCTCGGGCGGGACGGAGGATCAGTTGTTGCTCGCTATGAGGCTGGCTTTCGCGCTAGCATTGATCCCTCAAGCTAAAGGACGCAATCCCGAGTTTCTATTCCTAGACGAGCCTCTCGG
>Ga0209378_1003540_pt1 | contig 10497 bp, 10 predicted proteins | sample GraSoiAngelo_156_FD_186170 | JGI IMG/M metagenome (GOLD analysis project Ga0209378, IMG submission 186170) | Grasslands soil microbial communities from the Angelo Coastal Reserve, California, USA - 14_1009_13_40cm (SPAdes) (version 2) | ecosystem: Environmental > Terrestrial > Soil > Grasslands ... | reverse complement strand
CGGCGTGGTCGGTGCCGGGGAGCCACAACGCTTCCCGGCCGCGCATCCGCTCGAACCGGATCAGCACGTCCTGCGTCACGTTATTCAGCCCCTGGCCCATGTGCAGCACCGCCGTGACGTTGGGCGGGGGGATCACGATCACGTAGGGAGACTTGGGCGAGTCGGCCCGGGCCGTGAATACGCCGCGCTCGAGCCAGCGCCGGTACAACGGGCGCTCCACGGCGTGTGGGTCGTATTGGGGCGGAAGGGTGAACCGCGACTCGGGCATTCCTTATAATAGACGGCTAAGGGAGGTTGTGGAGGGTGGTGGAGGATGGTGGAGGTTGGTGAAGGTGACGCGAGGACCTCCACCATCCTCCACCATCCTTCACTACCCTTCACCATCCTTCCGTTTGTGGTAAAATTCCGTCCCATGCCCGACGAGTCGCCAGTGCTCCCCCCGAGCCGCATGGCGCGTTGGCTCGCCATCGCCGCGGTGATCGCGTTTACCGTCGCCCTGTATTTCCGCGACGGGCCCCACGTGCCGCCCCTGACGGGCACTCCCGCCGCGACCGGTCAGCCGGCCAACTAACCCGATGCCTCCCGAAATCCGTGTCACGCTCCCCGACGGGAGCGAGAAACGTGTCCCCGCCGGCTCCACCGGCGCCGACCTCGCGAAGGCGATCGGGCCGGGGCTCGCGAAGGCGGCCCTCGCGGTGCGCGTGAACGGTAACGTCTGGGACTTGACGCGCCCCCTGCCCGACGGGGCGAAGCTCACGATCCTGACGGACAAGGACCCGCAGGCGCTCGAGGTGCTGCGTCACTCCTCGGCCCACGTCCTGGCGACGGCCGTGCGACAGCTCTTCCCTCACGCGAAGATCGGATTCGGTCCCCCGATCGAGGACGGGTTCTACTACGACTTCGAGGTGGAACGGCCGTTCGGGCCGGAGGATCTGGAGGCGATCGAAAAGCAGATGGTGGAGGTGGTCAAGGCCGATTACCCGTTTGTACGCGAGGAGGTGGACCGCCGGGAGGCGAAGCGGCGCTTCAAGGATGACCCGCTGAAGCTCGAGCGGATCGACGATCTCGGACCGGACGAGGTGATTTCGGTCTACACCGACGGCTCGTTCGTGGACCTGTGCCGCGGGCCCCACGTGCCGAGCACCGGGCGGATCAAGCACTTCAAGCTGCTGCACGCCGCCGGTGCCTACTGGCGCGGCGACGAGCGCCGCCAGATGCTGCAGCGCATCTACGGCACCGCCTGGTTCACCAAGGACGACCTCGAGGGTTATCTGCGGCGGCTCGAGGAGGCCAAGAAGCGCGACCACCGCGTGCTGGGGAAGCAGCTCGACCTGTTCTCGATTCAGGAGAACGTGGGTCCGGGGCTGGTGTTCTGGCACCCGAAGGGCGCGATGATCCAGCACCAGCTGCGGCGCTTCATCGAGGACACGATCCTGAGGAGTTGTTCCTGCGCTCGGGGCACCTCCCGCTGTACGCGGCGAACCAGTTCCCACCGATGGCTGCGGGGGAGGGAGAGTCGGAATCCGTGCGCTATCGGGTGAAGCCGATGAACTGCCCAATGCACATCCTCATCTACGCGTCGCAGCAGCGCAGTTACCGCGACCTGCCAGTCCGGCTCGCCGAGATCGCCAATGTGTACCGCAACGAGCGATCGGGGACGCTGCACGGGATGCTGCGCGTGCGCGGGCTCACGATGGACGACGCCCACATCTTCCTGCGCGAGGACCAGATCGAGCAGGAGATCTTCCAGCTCCTCGATATCGTGGAGCTGGTGCTCGGGAAAACGTTCGGGCTCTCGTACCGGCTCGACCTGGCAACGCGCCCCGACAAGAAGCTGGGCACCGACGCGACCTGGGACCAGGCGGAGCGCGCGCTCGAGCAGGCGCTCAAGCACCGCGGCGCCACCTACCGCATCGACCAGGGCGGGGGAGCGTTCTACGGGCCGAAGATCGACATCAAGTTCAACGATGCCATCGGTCGCGAGTGGCAGGGCGCCACGATCCAGCTGGATTTCGAGCAGCCCGAGCGCTTCGGGCTCGAGTACACGGGTGAGGACAATCGGCCGCACCAACCGGTCATGATCCACCGCGCGATCTTCGGCACGTTGGAGCGGTTCGTGGGATTCCTGATCGAGCACTTCGCGGGGGCGTTTCCGCTCTGGCTCGCTCCCGAGCAGGTCCGCGTCTTGCCCATCTCGGACGCGCAGGCGCCGGCGGCACGCGCGCTGCACGAGCGGCTGCGCGCCGCGGGCATCCGCTCGCATCTCGACGAGCGCAACGAGACCCTCAACTACCGGATCCGCGACGGCGAGCTGCAGAAGATCCCCTACATGGCCGTGGTGGGGCAGCGCGAGGCTGAGGCGGGGAGCGCGGCGGTGCGCTCGCGGGGTGCGGGGAACAAGCAGGTAGTGCTGGCCACGCTTGAGTTCGCGGCGAAGTTGCAGGAAGAGGTTCGCACCCGCTCACTGACACCGTTAGTTTGAGTGTAATCCCCAGGGCTTGATCCCCGGACTTGATCCCCGGGCTTGCACCCGGGGTCAGAAGGACTAACCCCGGACGCAAGTCCGGGGTGGGACGGACGGATGAGCACTACCGATCACACGACCGCGGTCATCTTGAGCGCCTGTCGCACCCCCATCGGCAAGTATCTGGGTGGCCTGGCGCCGCTCCCCGCTCCGCGACTCGGCGCGCTGGTGATCCGCGAAGCCGTGCGCCGCGCCGGGATCGACGCCGGTGCGGTGGACGAAGTGATCATGGGGAACGTACTCCAGGGCGGCGTCGGGCAGGCGCCGGGCCGCCAAGCGGCGATCCACGGAGGCCTCCCGGGGACCGTACCCGCGCTCACGATCAACAAGGTCTGCGGGTCGGGCCTGAAAGCCGTGATGCTCGGCGCCCAGGCGATCCGCGCGGGCGACGAGCAGTGCGTCGTGGCGGGCGGGATGGAGTCGATGTCGAACGCGCCGCATTACGCGTACGGCCTGCGCGGGGGGATCAAGGTGGGCAACGCCAACCTCGTGGACGGCATGATCCACGACGGCCTGTGGGACTCCTTCTCGAACGCCCACATGGGAAACCTCGCCGAATACACCGCCCAGAAGGCGGGTGTGTCACGGGCCGACCAGGACGGGTTCGCGTTGGCGAGCCACCGGAAGGCCGTGGCGGCGATCGAGGCGTGCCGCTTCAAGGCGGAAACGATCCCGGTCGAGATTCCCGGGAAGCAGGGTCCGACGGTGGTCGAGAAGGACGAGAGTCCCCGCAAGGACACGTCGCTCGAAGCGCTGGCCGCGCTCAAGCCGGCGTTCGAGCAGGGCGGGACGGTGACGTCGGGGAACGCGCCCGGTCTGAACGACGGCGCGAGCGCACTGGTCGTCGCGTCGCTGGCGTTCGCGAAAGCTCACGGCCTGAAGCCCCTGGCCCGTGTCACTGCGTATGCGAGCGCCGGCGGCGAGCCCAAGGAGCTGTTCTTCGCACCGATCGTGGCCGTGCAGAGGCTCTTGGCGAAGACCCAGACGCAGATCGGCGACTACGATTTGATCGAGGCGAACGAAGCGTTCGCGGTCCAGGCGATCGCCGACGGGCGCGCCCTCGGGTGGGACTGGGACCGCGTGAACGTGAACGGGGGCGCCATCGCCCTCGGCCACCCGATCGGCGCCTCCGGCGCGCGTATCCTCACGACGCTCGTGTACGCCTTGAAGGAGCGGCAGCAAACGACCGGCCTCGCCACCCTGTGTCTCGGGGGCGGCAACGCCGTGGCCCTCAGCTTGGAGATGCTCTGATGCAGGCTCAGCCCGCCGTCGCGTCCGCTCCGTCTCTCACCGGCCGGCGCGCGCTGGCCGTCGTTCTTGGGGTCGCCCTGGTCGCGATCGCGGCCCAGATTGCGATTCCGCTCCCGGGCACACCAGTGCCGATGACGCTGCAGCCGTTGGCCGTGCTGCTCGTGGGCGGATTGCTCGGGCCCCGGCTCGGGGCCGGCTCGCTGCTCTTGTATCTCGGGCTCGGTGCCGCCGGCCTGCCGGTCTTCACGCCGTTCGGTGCGCCGGGCGTCGGCCGGCTGTTCGGCCCGACGGGGGGATACCTGCTCGCTTACCCGATCGCCGCCTACGCCGTCGGGAGGCTCGCGGCCGACGGGCGTCGTTGGGGCCGGGTCACGCTCGCGGCGCCCGTCGGCCTCGCGCTCATCCACCTCGGCGGGCTGGCACAGCTGCTGATCATCACGCACAGCCTGCACGACGCAGCACGACTCGGCACGGTGCCGTTTCTCGCCGGCGACGTGGCGAAACTGGTCATCGCGGTTCTGGTCCTGCGGCCCACGGTGCGCCCCCTGCGCGCGCGCCTATGACGGCGCGCGTTTCGTTTGCGGCATGAGCCGTGTCGCGGTGGTCGGCGCCGGCACGATGGGGAACGGCATCGCGCACGTGTTCGCCCAGCACGGCTGGGACACCACGCTGATCGACGTCGCGCCCGGCCTGCTCGAACGAGTGCTCGCCGTCATCCGGACGAACTTCGACCGGCAGGTGAAGAAGGGGATGGTCACCGCAGCGCAGCGCGACGCGGCGCTGGCCCGGATCCGGACCTCGATGAGCCTCGACTCGGTCGCGGACGCCGAGCTGGTGGTCGAGGCCGCCACCGAGCAGCCCGACGTCAAGTTCAAGATCTTCCGCGACCTCGACCGGCTGGCACCGCCTGCCGCGATCCTCGCGAGCAACACGTCCTCCATCTCCATCACTACGATCGCCGCCCAGACCAAGCGCCCTCTTCAAGTCATCGGGATGCATTTCATGAACCCGGTCCCCGTGATGCCGCTGGTCGAGGTGATTCGCGGACTCGAGACGTCGGACGAGACGACGCGCCGGACGGTCGAGATCGCCGCCACCCTCGGCAAGACGCCGGTCGAGGTGAACGACTATCCCGGTTTCGTGTCGAACCGCGTGCTCATGCCGATGATCAACGAGGCGATCTTCTGCGTGATGGAGGGCGTCGCGACGCCGGAAGCGATCGACACGGTCATGAAGCTGGGCATGAACCATCCCCTCGGGCCGTTGGCGCTCGCCGATCTGATCGGACTCGACGTCTGTCTCGCGATCCTCGAGGTGCTGCACCGCGACCTCGGGGACGACAAATACCGGGCGGCGCCGCTGTTGCGGAAGATGGTCGCGGCGGGGCGCCTGGGTCGGAAGAGCGGGCGCGGCTTCTATGTCTACCGCGATTGAGCCGCCGGGCCTCTCCGAGACACAGCGTCAGATCGTCGAGCTGGCGCGGGAATTCGCGCGCACCAAGATCGAGCCGTTCGCGGCGGAGTGGGACCGCCGGGCGTACTTCGCCCGCGATGTGATCGACGAGCTCGGCCGGCTCGGATTCCTCGGCATGTGCGCGCCCGAGGAGTACGACGGCATGGGGCTCGACACCGTCACCTACCTGCTGGCGCTCGAAGAGATCGCCGCCGCGGACGCGAGCGTCGCGGTATCGCTCTCGATCCACAACGCCATTCCGACGACGATGCTCGTGCGCCACGGCAGCCCCGCACAAAAGGATCGCTTCCTTAAGGGTATGGCCCGAGGGGAGGTGCTCGCCGGCTTCGCGCTCTCCGAGCCCGAATCCGGCTCCGACGCGGCGGCACTGCGCACCCGGGCGGTGCGCGACGGCGATGCCTGGGTGCTGTCGGGCGCGAAGGCGTGGGCCACGAACGGCGGCACGGCCGACCTCATGATGGTGATGGCCCGCTCGGACCGCGGGATCTGCGCCTTTGTTGTGCCCACCGACGCCCCCGGTTATCGTCCGGGGAAGCCGGAGGACAAGATGGGCCTCCGGGCCTCGAACACCGTCGCGCTCGCGCTCGAGGACGTGCGGCTGCCGGCCGACCACCTCCTGGGGGAGGAGGGCGAGGGGTTCGGGTACGCGATGGAAGGCCTCGACGCCGGTCGCCTGGGTATCGCGGTGCAGGCGGTCGGGATCGCGCGCCGGGCGCTCGAGCACTCGGTCGCCTACTGCGCCGAGCGACGGCAGTTCGGCCGGCCGCTGCGGGAGTTCCAGGGGGTGCAGTTCAAGCTCGCCGACATGGCGACGCGGGTAGAGGCGGCACGCGCGCTGACGCACGCGGTCGCGACGCGCCGGGACCGGGGCGAGGGCACTACCATGCAGGCGAGTATGGCCAAGGTGTTCGCCTCCGAGGCCGCGATGTGGGTGACGACCCAGGCCGTACAGCTGTTCGGCGGCTACGGCTACATGCGCGATTTTCCCGTGGAGAAGCTGTTCCGGGACGCCAAGGTCACGGAGATCTATGAAGGCACCAGCGAAATCCAGCGGATCATCGTCGCCCGCGGTCTCTACCCCCGAGGCTAGGGCTGTTGCTGACCCCGGGCCTGAGCCCGGGGAACGCGACAGGCTCGATCTCTTTGCTCTCCTCGCGGAGCACGAGCACGAGCAGGTGAGCGTGTACTATGACCCATCCACCGGGTATCGCGGCATCATCGCGATTCACTCGACGGTGCTCGGGCCCGCGCTGGGCGGCACGCGCTTCTGGAGCTACCCGAGCGACGAGGCCGCCCTCATAGACTGCCTCCGTTTGGCGCGCGGTATGACCTACAAGGCCGCGGTGGCGGGGCTCAACCTGGGCGGAGGGAAGAGCGTCATCATCGGCGATAACAGCACCGCGCGGCGCGAAGCGCTGTTCCGTGCGCACGGGCGCCACGTCGAATCGCTCAAGGGGCGCTACATCACGGCCGAAGACGTCGGGACCAGCACCAGCGACATGGAGTACATCAAGGCCGAGACGAACCACGTCACGGGCCTGATCGGCAGGTCGGGGGACCCGTCCCCTGTCACCGCCTACGGCGTGTACCGCGGCATGAAGGCCTGCGCCCGCTACCGTTACGACTCCGATAGCCTGGCCGGGAAGGCGGTCGCTTTGCAGGGATGCGGCTCCGTAGGCTATCATCTGGCGAAGCTGCTCTTCGCCGAGGGGGCGGACATCACGTGCACCGACATCGACCCGCGGCGCGTGAAGCGCGTGGTGGAGGAGTGCGGAGCCAAGGCGGTTGCGTCGGATGCGATCTACGACGTGCGGGCGAACATCTTCGCCCCCTGCGCGCTCGGGGCGGTGATCAACGACGATACCGTTCAGCGGCTGCAGGTGGAGATCGTGGCGGGCGCGGCGAACAACCAGCTCGCCGAGGATCGGCACGGCGATCTGCTCGAGCGGCGCGGGATCACCTACGCGCCCGACTACGTGATCAACGGCGGGGGCCTGATCAACGTGAACGCCGAGCTACACGGCTGGGCGCCCGAGCGCGCGCGCTCGAAGGCGGGGGAGATCTACGACACCCTCCTGCGCGTGTTCGAGATCGCGCGCGAGGAGCGGGTTCCCAGCTACCAGGCGGCGGACCGGCTGGCGGAGCAGCGGATCGCGTCGATCGCCCAGGTGCGGCGGAACTTTGTCTGAGCGGATCTACGTGGGCGCGGACCACGCGGGTTTCCAGCTGAAGGAGAAGGTCGTCGACGAGCTCAAGCGGCTGGGCTACGAGCCGGTGGACGCGGGGCCCAAGGCGATGGATCCGGCGGACGACTATCCCGATTACGGCCGTCCGGTGGCCGAGGCGGTGAGCACGGGCGCCGTCAAGCGCGGCGTGCTGACCTGCGGGACGGGGCTCGGCATGGCGTTCGTGGCCAACCGGTTCCCGCGCGTGCGGGCGGCGGTGGCGTGGACCCCGGAGATCGCGGAGCTGGCACGCAAGCACAACGACGCGAACGTGCTCGTGCTGCCGTCGCGGTTCGTGAGCGAGGAGGAAGGGATGGACATCCTGCACAAGTGGCTCGACACCGGGTTCGAGGGTGGGCGCCACGAGCGGCGCGTCGCAAAGATCGACGCATGATCGACCGGCGCAGCCCGCTCGCCAAGGCGGACCCCACCATCTTCCAGCTGATCCGCCGCGAGGTGGAGCGCCAGGAGCAGGGGCTGGAGCTGATCGCGAGCGAGAACGTGGTGACGGTCGCGGTGCTCGAAGCGATGGGCACGGCGCTCACGAACAAGTACGCCGAAGGACTGCCCGGGAAGCGGTACTACGGCGGCTGCGAGGTCGTCGATGAGGTCGAGCAGCTCGCCATCGACCGGGCGCAGGCGCTCTTCAAGGCGGAGCACGCGAACGTCCAACCGCACTCCGGCGCGCAGGCGAACATGGCCGCGTACCTCGCGGTGGCGAAGCCGGGCGACACCCTGCTGGGGCTGGCGCTGCCGCACGGCGGCCACCTGACCCACGGCGCGCCCGTGAACTTTTCGGGGACGCTGTTCCGCGCGACGCATTACGGGGTCCGCGAGGACACCGGCCGCATCGACTACGACCAGGTGCGCGACGTCGCGCGCCGCGAGCGCCCGCGCATCCTGATCGGCGGGGGCAGTGCCTACGCGCGCGTCATCGATTTCCCGGCGCTGCGGAGTATCGCGGACGAGGTGGGCGCCATCTTCATCGTGGACATGGCGCACTTCGCCGGGCTCGTGGCCGCGGGGATCCACCCCTCGCCCGTGCCGCACGCGCAGATCGTGACGACCACGACCCACAAGACCCTGCGCGGCCCGCGCGGCGGCCTGATCCTCTGCCAGGAGGTGTTCGGGAAGGACGTCGACAAACAGGTCTTCCCGGGCATCCAGGGTGGTCCCCTCGAGCACGTCATCGCGGCGAAGGCGGTGGCCCTCGGCGAGGCGCTGACGCCGGAATTCAAGGCATATGCCATCCAGGTGGTGCGGAATGCGCAGACCCTTGCCGCCGCGCTCGTGGAGCGGGGCTACGCGATCGTGTCGGGCGGGACGGACACGCACCTGATGCTCGTGGATCTGCGGCCCAAACAGGTGACCGGCAAGGAGGCCCAGGAGCTGCTCGACCGGGCCGGCATCACAGTGAACAAGAACACGATTCCCGGCGATCCCCAGAAGGCGTTCGTCACGAGCGGGGTCCGCATCGGCACCCCGGCCGTGACCACACGTGGTTTCACCGAGGCCGAAATGCTCAAAGTGGCGGAGTTCATCGACACCGTGCTCACGAGAAGAGACGAGGCGACCATCGCACGCGTGAAGGGCGAAGTGCGCGAGCTGGCCGAGCAGTTCCCGCTGTACGCGCCGCCGGCCCGCGCCGCCGTGGCGGGGGGGCACCATGCCCGATAGCGGCGGCTCCCCGGGCCGGCCCTCCCGGGGCTCGGGGTCGTTCACGGTGCACCCCGCGGAAGAGCTCGAGGTCTACTTCAACGAAGTGGCCCACGGCCGTCCCGTGGGTTTCGTCGCCTCGTCCAAATGGAAGCCGCCGACGGATATTTACGAAACCGACAGCGCGCTGGTGGTCTACATGGACATCGCCGGAATGCGCGCGGAGGACTTCACGGTCGAGTACGTGGACGGTGTCCTGACGATCGCGGGCGAGCGCACCGCGCGACGCCACGAAGGCAAGCCGCACTATCACGCGATGGAAGTGCAGGTCGGCCCGTTCGAGCGCCGCTTCCGCCTCCCGGTGCCGGTCGACCCCGAGAGCATTCGGGCGAACTACGAGCAGGGCTTCCTCGAGGTCCGGCTGGCGAAGCTCCCGACCCGCCTCTCGGGCCCGCAGTCGGTGCGGGTGCAGTAAGTGGATCGCCTCCCCGTCCTGCCGCTCGGCCGGATCGTCGTCTACCCGCACGTCGTGCTGCCCATGGCGCTCACCGATCCGCACGCCGTCCAGCTGATCGACGAGGTGGTGCAGGGGAACAAGCGCCTGCTGCTCGGCGTGGTGCGGCCGCTGGGCGGGACCGAGCCCCCCGAGGGCGCCGTGATGCAGGCTCGCGCCGACGAGCTGTACGAGGTCGGCACCCTCGGCACGGTCGTGCGCATGCTCAAGCTGGGCGACGGCTCGGTGCGGGTCATGGTGCAGGGGCTCGAGCGGGCACGGCTCGTCGAGGTGACGCCCGCCGAGCACTGGCTGGTGGCGGGCTACGAGCCGCTCCCCAACACGGTGCTCGAGGACGCGCGCACCGAAGCCTTGAAGCGCACGGTGCACGCGCAGTTCTCCCGGGTGATCGACATCGCGCCCTATCTGGGGGAGGAGCTGCACGAGGTTCTCGTCGGCATCACCGACGGCGGCAAGCTGGCTGATTTCGTGGCTGCGAACCTGGACCTGGCCCTCCCGGCCAAAGCCGAGCTGCTGGCGATCGACGACGTGAACCGCCGCCTCGAGCGGCTCGCCGAGCTGCTCGGCCAGGAGCTGCAGGTGCTCGAAGTCGGCAGTCAGATCCAGGAGAAGGTGCGCACGCGCCTCGATCAGAATCAGCGGGAGTACGTGCTACGCGAGCAGCTGCGCGTGATCCGCCAGGAGCTGGGCGAGGAAGAAGGAGAGGACGAGCTGACCGAGCTCGCCGGCCGGCTCGAGGCTGCCGGGCTGCACGACGAAGCCAAGAAGGTCGTGGACCGCGAGCTCAAGCGGTTGCGTCAGATGTCGCCGCAGTCGGCCGAGTACCACGTGGCCCGCACCTACCTCGAGGTGAT
>Ga0209378_1003537_pt1 | contig 10503 bp, 11 predicted proteins | sample GraSoiAngelo_156_FD_186170 | JGI IMG/M metagenome (GOLD analysis project Ga0209378, IMG submission 186170) | Grasslands soil microbial communities from the Angelo Coastal Reserve, California, USA - 14_1009_13_40cm (SPAdes) (version 2) | ecosystem: Environmental > Terrestrial > Soil > Grasslands ... | reverse complement strand
CCCGGCAGGGCGGGAGCAGCAGCAACGCGACGGTCAGCTTTTTCAGCGGAGCCACGCCCGCTGGGCATCCGGCGGCGTTCCGCGCTATCCGCCCCGATACATTGTCGATGAATGTGATTCCCAAGGACGGGCAGTGGTACCTGTCACCCGATAAAATGATCCTGACGGTGACTTCCATCCAGCTCCAAGGAGGCCCGATGGCTCCCGTCGCCGTCAATTGCTCCCTCACCTATGATCGATCCCAACCCGGGCTGACGAAGTTGGCGGACTGTCCTTTCGCCGCGACAGCGGGGACCTACTCAGGTCTCAACTTAGGGATCAGTCCGACGTATCAGGTCCTGATCGACGACTCGGTCAATGGGTTCTATTCGACCAGCTCAGGGATCGTGACTTCATCTCCGGCCGGGGGCGCGCAATACCTCACCGTGACCACGAATAGCTATTCGGAGATCGCGAGTGCATTCCCCGCGTCGATCGACGTTAGCTCAAGTGCTCCTCCTACGTTGAGTGTCGTGGTCAATGGTCTTCAGTTCTTTCGAGTGCAAGTCAGCAGCGGGGCGGTCCGCCTCGGCTGGCCGGACGTCGGCGACACCGACCCGAAGCGCCCCGACATGACGGTTTCGGTAAATGCGCTTGCGAACGTCGCCTTCTATAGCAATCAGGGGATCAGTTCGGCGGGAGCCATCTGTACGGGCGGCGCCTGTGCCCCGCCTCCGCTTCAGGGAGTCATTGCGGCCTATGTGTTCTACTCCTCGGCTGACGTACCCACGTGGATTCAGCTCGTCCTCAACGGCACTCCCAGTGGCTGCCCCATAGGCGTGTCGGGTGCCTTCAACGGAAAGGGCTATCTGGGGCTGGATGCGGCCGGTACGTTAGGATGGGCGCTTCCGATCGACAGTTCATTTTCGAGTTATTCGACTGAGTTCAACATGGCTCAGGTCATCACGCTGGGTGGCAGCACCACGCTGAACTGCAAACAAATATCGACGGATCCCGCACCAGCGGGGGGCAGTTTTGCCTCGGGGGCGCCTGTAATCTCGTCGCCGGATTATTCTGCGGGTTTTGTTTTGGTCGCGGATTAGATTTGGAGCACCAGCAACAGCAGTGACGGTCTCCCCGGACGGCCGGTTTCACGCTCACGACGACCAATCGCGGCGAGGCCGCCAGCCGGTGGGTGGCGCAGATTCAGGGGAAGAAGATCTTGCGGCCCGTTCCATCTGCCGGCGAGCCTGAGCCGGGCGAGTGACGAGGGGAGTCGGTCACGGCTAATCCCGCCGGTGGCACTTCGACCGCATGATCGTCGCCCTTGGTGACGCCCTGGAGAGCGGCGGGCGCCAGGGTCGATGATCATCGTCATGCACTGGCTGTAGCGATTCGCGGTGTACTCGCCGAAAGGCTCACAGGGTATGAAGCCGACCTTTGTGCACAACGATCGGGCTGGTGCGAAAGTATCCATGGTGCCCGTTTCCAGACTTACCCGCTGATAGTTCCGAGCGGCTGCGACGGCCAGAAGGTGATCGACCATCGCGCGTCCCACCCCTTGGCCTCTGGCGGCCTCACTCGTGTGCATCGACTTCACTTCGGCGTGCGAGTCATCCAGCCGCTTGAGCGCTCCGATTCCCACGAGCACACCGTCTCGGCGGGCGCTAAAGAATGTGACGGCCAGGTCCAAGAGTCCTTCGATCCCCAAGGCATGCACGTGGCCGGGAGGCGTCACCGCTCGGGAGAACGCCAGGTGCGCTTCCAGCAGGGCTTGCACGTCGTCACGTCGAGGATCATCGACGGCGATGACAACCTCCATGCGTCGTTCCTTACCACGGGACCGGACGCCGAGGCGACTCTCGACGCACTCACTGCCTGGAGATCGTCTATACGCAGCGCGAGGCGGGCATTGCCGTCAGTAACGCTTCATGGCGAGCCGCCGAGCGAAGCTTCTTCAGGGGAAGAAGGTCCTGCGCCCCGCTCCACCCGAGGGCGAGGCGCGGCAACCTGCTCGCCGGCGCCTGCCTGATGAGCCTGCCGAACGAGTTCTCCACAACGCTCCTCGGACCACAGTATTGCAACCAGGAGAAGCTCATCGCACGCGGTGCGTGCGCGAGCTGGACGCCACGACCGCTCGGTAAATGGCTGGTGCGAAGGAGCGTACGGTGGATGGCGAAGGAGTACTGGCGAAGGCCGGATCGCGACGGCGAGCGGTTCTGTCTCTTCACCGCCTACGCTGATCCGAACGCCCGTGAGCTCGGCAAGATCTACCAAGATGTCGGCTTCATCTATCTCGGACAGCAGAAGGGACGCGGCTTCGAATACTTCGACCTCGACCATCCCGAATGGAGCTGGTTCAACGGACGGCGGTTTCGGCAGCCGTCACAGTTCCGGCTCCATGCCACAGCGAACAACATCACGTGGAACCCGACCTGGAAGAACTACTCGAGCATGCCGCCGGCAGATGCAGCGGTCATCCGGGCAGCGGTCATCCGGGCAGCGGTCATCCGGGCAGCGGTCATCCGGGCAGCGGTCAAGGCACACGAGCAGCGCTGTGTGCGACGACCGGCAACCCCGAAGCACAAGTACCTCTACATCGAGGGGCGAAGTCGGTGTGAGACGAAGTTCCTTCGCCGGCTCTTCCGAGATTTGCACTCGGAAGAGGACGAGCGACGCTTGCAACGAATGCTGCGCGACCGGTGCAGCGACGAGGGCGCCAGGCATCGGCTGTCCCAGGAACTGGGATCTTGGGCTTCCCTACCCGACTGTGCGCACCGTCCCTCCACCGTCTCCGGCATGGGTCATGCCGGCCGGGGAGCGACAGGCTGTCGTCCTCGACCGTGAGGACGCTGCCCAGTTTCCGTTCGCAGGCGCCCGGAACAATGGGGGCTATGTCGTGGCCCGGAAGGATCGCGATTGTCGACCGCTTCACCGCCAGCTGGTCAACGCGAAGCTTGGTGACTACTACACCTTCCGCAACGATGATCGGCGGGACATCCGCCGCGAGAACATCGTGCCGACCACGCTTGCAGAGATCGCTCGCCGGCGTCCGACACGGAGTCGGACTGGCTACCGGGGGGTGTCCCCCGAGAAGAACGGCTACATCGCCCGCATCACCCACCAGCGGCGGAAGTGGACGCTCGAACGGTTCGCCACCCCTGAGGAGGCCGCCCGCTGCTACGACGCCTTCGCCCGCTGGCTGGGCGGCGAGAGGGCGCCAGTGAACTTCCCCGATGCCCTCCTCGACCCGAGACAGTACAAGTCTGCCTATCAGCGCGTGACGGCCGCACTTCATCGCGCTGCCGTGGCCTGATTGTCGACGCGGCGCCAGCGTCTTTGGCAAATCGGGTGTGACGGGCGACAGGCTTCGGGATCGTCCCATGCTCGAACCACACAGCACACGCCATGGGGCGATATTGACGAATATTAATCTAGCGGCATTGCCAGCCCCTGTTGCCCCGTTTCCTACATCCGGCTACGATAGGAGGTGATCGCGGTCGGCACCTCGAGCGACGCGACCCGAAGGAGACACCAGTGAAGACTCAGCGAAACAGCATCGGTGATCGCGCAGCCCGGCCGGGGCGCCGGAGACCATCCGGGCGCTCGACCCGTCCGTCCATCGGCCGGAGGCGAGGAGGGAGGGATGGAGCGCCGGGAGGACGAGGGGCCAATGAATCACCAGACGACACCGGCCGCGCCTGCGGTCCTCCGCGCAGTCTCAAAGTCTCACAGTCGCAGAGTCGCACCGGCACCGACATCGAGAGCACTCGCCGATCAGCAGAGCGAGTTGCGCAAGCTAATCCGCCACGTCGCCGCAGGCCACGAGCACGCCCTGATCGTCACCGGTCCCGGCGGACTCGGCAAGTCGTACACCGCCTGGGACGAGCTCCAAAAGAACCGGGTCGTCCCCCACTTGATGAACGCGCGCTGCGCGCCTTTCACGCTCTACCAGCACCTCTATGAGCACCGGGCGAGCGCCGAAGTGACCCTGCTCGACGACGTGGATTCGCTCGACGACCGGACGGTGCTCAGTTACTTGAAGGCCGCCACCGAGGCCCCCCGCATCGTCAACAACAATAGTTCGACGCCGCTACTGGCGAAGAAGAATCTCCCCGACACCTTCAAGTTCGACGGGGGCCTCATCGTGCTCGCCAACGAGGTGCCCACGACCCGGAGTTGGAAGGCATTCGTCACCCGCCTTCTGTCCCTGCACATCGAGGCGGCGCCCGCCGAAGTCATCGCCTTCATGCGGGACCTCACGCGCAACGGCTTCCTCGTCGAAATGGGCACCGGGCCGGTGACGCTCTCTGCCGCCGACTGTCGCCAGGTCATCGACTATCTCGCCGAGCGCCACGTCACCAACCTACGCCACCTGCGGCAGGCCCTGAAGCTCTTCCACGCCCACCGAGCCCACGACGAGTGGAAGGGGCTCGTCGCCGCCATACTCGCGGGGGCCGCGCAGCAGGTCAGCACGGCGCGGACCAGCGACGAGCACATCGTGCTCGCCCTCGAGGAACGAACGGACCTGACTCGTGAACAGCGCGCCCAGGAATTCACCGCCGCGCCAGGAGGAGGCAGCCGGGCGACGTACTTCCGCCGCCTCGCCCAGCTGGGGCTCACCTGAGACCGTGAGACTGTGAGACTTTGAGACTGCCATGAACCCGATTCGACGCCTCAACGGTGGCTTCGTGAGCTACGACCCCCCCGGCCCCGAGCTTGGGCGGCCCAGCTACATGGACGACGACGAGGCCCGGACGATGGGCTGGGTCATCGAGGAACCCGATGGGCGCACCAGGCCCACCCGGACCTACCCCGCCGGCCGCCGCCGCTGGAGCAGCGAGCCGGTACGCCCCACGGACATCGACACGGCCATGGGCGAAGTCAAACGCAGGAAGGCGGCGGCGCGCCAGCAGTGGGAGGAGGACGGCGGCGAGGGCGTCCATGAGCCGCCGACGTACCGCATCAGAAATCTCTACACGGGCGATCTGGTAATGAGCGATATTCTGTAGAGAGGTTTGGCCATGAGAAAGCCACGGCACATCAAAGGCACCGGGTCGATCTTCAGCCGACCGGGGAGCCCGTATCTCTATGTTGGTTACTGGAACGGGAAGCGCTTCGTGAAAGAGTCCGCGAAGACGACCGACGAACAGGTTGCGCAGGCATTGCTCGACAAGCGGCGCGAGCAGGTGCGGACCAGGCGCCACATGGACCCGCGCAAGCAAGAGCGCATCACGGTCAACGAACTGCTCGACGCCCTGGAGGCGCACTGGAAGCTCCGCGATCAGGCGAGCGTCAAGACGATGTTCCCAAGCGCCAAGACCGCGCTGCTTGCCGAGTTGGACGCCATGCCGGCGGTGAACGTAGACTGCCCCTTGCTCACGGAGATTCAGACGAAGTGGAAGGCGGCGGACCGCTCACACGCGACGGTCAACAAGTTTCTCGGGGTGCTCCATAGGGCGTTCGTCCTCGGGTGGAAGAATGGCCGCATCTCGGCGGTGCCTCCGTTCCCCAACCGACTGGAGGAGCTATCCGCCGTCCGTCAGGGGTTCGTGGAGCCGGCCGACTTCGCCAACTTCCTCGCCGCCATCCCCGACACGGACGTGCGCGACTTCGCGCAGTGGTTAGGCAACACGGGGCAGCGGGTTGGCGAAGCGCGGAAGCTCCGCTGGTCATACATCCACGGCGATGAACTCCACATTCCCGCGCCCGACACCAAGCAGCGCCGGGGACGAGTGATCCCGCTGGTGGCGGACCTGGCAGAAATCATCGAGCGGCGCCGGGCCGTACGGCGGCTCGATTGCCCCCTCATCTTTCATCAAGGTGGCGTGCGGATGGGCAGGTTCCGCCAGCCATGGCAGGAGGCTATGAGGGCTACCGGGCTGCGCATCACCCCGCACGACTTGAGGAGGAGTGCGGTGCGGAACTTGGTGCAGGTGGTGGACCGTGACGTGGCTCGCGCCAACTCGGGACATCGCACAGAGGGTATCTTCTCTCGCTACAACATCGTGAGTCCGACCCAGGTCGCAGACGCCCTCAAGAAGCTGGCGGCCTACAAGCTCCAGGCGGTGAAGAAGGCGGCGAAGGTCGTTAAGATCGGATGAAGGCGACGCCCGTCAACCTGCTGAACACAGGCCGCCCGATGCGGAAGTGCTCGCGCTGCCGGCGGCTCAAGGCGGTCTTCCCGTCGAGCACGGGTAAGAAGGCGCACGGCGGCGTCTCGGACGTGTGCTGGACCTGCGGCACGACGGCGCAAGAGCCACGAAAGGAGGTCATGCGAGAGGAGACCAAGGCGGAAGCGGCACCCCGACGCCCAGGCCGCCCGAACGAAGGCTCCGTGTGGCTCCGTAACGGCATCTATCAGGTGACTGTGACGGTGGACGGGAAGACGCGCCGGGTGTCGAGCAAGTCAGGCGACCGGGCAGTCGCGCAAGCTCTGCTCGCCAGCCTGCTGAGCAGAAACCCCACGAAGGGTGTGCGGAAAGGGTGTGCAGTTTCCCAAACCCTTCCCACTTTGGACACTGATGGACGATAAGCATATGGAATCTCAGGTGAGACTGACATCCGAGCCAATGCTGCGCGAGCAGTGGACGAGGAGCTGACCATGGCCCGACTCGAGCCCGCCACGCAACGCAGCTTCGCGACGCGCTTCTGCATGTGGATGATGCGGCGCATGTTCGGCCGCGACCTCCGCCCCTACCCGATCGCGGCGCACGCCCCGCGCCTGGTGCCGGGGCTCACCATCATGAACGCCATCTTCGAGACGGGCGGCTGGGCGATCGAGCCCGCGCTCCGCAAGCTCATCCACCTGCGCGTCGCCACCCTCATCGGCTGCGTCTTCTGAATGGACATCAATACTGCCGTGGGCAGGAGACAGGGTATCCCGGACGACAAGCTCGAGGCGATCGAACGCTACGCGGATCACCCGGGCTTCACGGAGCGCGAGCGCGCGGCGATCGCCTACGCCGAGATGGTGACCATCTCGCCCAGCGACGTGAGCGAGGCGCAGTTCGCGGAGCTGCGGCGGCACTTCACGGAGCGCGAGATCGTCGAGCTGACGGCGCAGGCGGCGTTCGAGAACTTCCGCGCGCGCTTCAACCGCTCGCTGCGCATCGAGGCCGACGGCCTCGCGACCAGGCGCCCCAAGACGAGCTGAGATGCAGGACCGTCTCATCTTCCTGATCGGGGCGCCGCGCTCCGGGACGACGCTGCTCGCGCGCATGATGGGCGCGCACTCGGCCATCTACCAGCGCGCCGAGCCGCACCTCATCACGCCGATCGCCCACCTCGGCTTCTACGGCAGCGTGCAGAAGGCGCCCTACGATCCCGTGAACGCCGAGCAGGCGATCCACGAGCTCGTGGCCGACCTCCCGCGCGGCGAGGAGGACTACCTGGACGCGCTGCGCGCCTACACCGACACGCTCTACGGCCGCATGCTCGCCACCGCGCCCGGCAAGCGCTTCTTTCTCGACAAGACCCCCGCCTACGCCCTCGTGCTGCCGTTCCTCACCAAGCTCTACCCGAAGGCACACTACGTGGTCCTCACCCGCCACCCGCTGGCCGTCCTCTCTTCCTGGGTCGAGTCGTTCTTCGACGGCGACTACCGGGTGGCCCTCGACCACAACCCGCTGCTCGCCCGCTACGTGCCCGCGCTGGCGCGCATGCTCCGCGAGCAGCCGGTGCCGTCCGTGCACGTCCGCTACGAGGAGCTCGTGCGCGACCCCGAAACGCACTTCCGCCGCGTCTGCGATCACCTCGGCATCCCGTTCGAGGCGGAGGCGATCGCGTACGGAGAGAAGAGCGATGCGCCCACGGGCCTCGGCGACCCGACCGGGGTCGCGCGCCACACGCGCCCCGTGACCGACTCGGTCAGCAAGTGGGCGGCGGAGATCGCGGCCCGGCCCGAGACACTGGCGCTGGTGAGCAAGCTCGTGGACCAGCTCGACCCGGCCGACCTGGAGACGCTCGGCTACCCGCGCGCCGAGATCGTCGAGCAGCTCGAGGCGGCGCGCGGCGCGCCGGTGCCCGTGAAGCGCGAGGCCCCGACACGCTATGCCCTCGAGCGGAAGCTGCTGGTGGCGCTGCGGCGGAACATCCATCACAACCGCCTGGGCCGCGCCCTGAAACGCCTCCGCTTCGCGCTCGACGTCGTCCTGCGCGAGTAGCCGAGGCTGGCGCCGGGAGGCGCCGAGCCAGCCGACGGGGTCCGGGGCGCGCGGCGGAGCCGCGCGGGCGTTGGATGCGCCGCGCGCGCGAGCAGCGGCCGGGCCCCCGGGTGTGAGGAGGCCGAGCGCGAGAGCGCTCGAGCTGGCCGACGGGGTCCGGGGGCATCGGAAGCGCGCAGGGCGCGAAACGCCCGAGCACTGGACGGGCCCCCGGGTGTGTTAGAGGTCGTTCAGGTCCACCGCGTCGATCTCGACGCTCGCCGAGTTGTTGGCCGGATTCGCGGCGTCGTCGGGAGCCGGCGCCGTGTCGACCGCGTCCGCCTCGACGTCCACCGTGCAGCGGAAGGGTATCTTCCGCGACACCGAGGTCACGGTCTCTAGCCGGAGCGTCACCACGAAGCTCCCCTTGACGTGCCTGCCGGCGGGCACGTTCGCGGTCGTCTGCAGTCCCCGGGCGCGCGCATCCGCGTCTACCTGGCTCACGGTGCCGTCCGGGCACGAGCCGTCGGTCACGGAGAGCGTGTAGGCGCGGCTCGGCGGGCCGGCGAACTCCTCGTTGAAGACGGCGAGCTTGACCGTCCGGCTCGCGGTGCCGTGGCGGCGGATGGGGATGATGAGCGGCCGCGGGTTGGCGAGGCGGAGCACCAGCTCCGCGCCCTGCGCGCGCGTCTCGGCGATGCCGTTCGCCCCCGAGTCGACGACCACCGTACCGCTGCCCGGGCAGGATGCCCCCACGCCCACCCGCTGCACGTCGTCGCCGCCGGCGTGGACGTTGTTGGCCGTCGTCTCGGCGACATGGTTGGGGCCGCAGCGGATGACGGGCGTGTTCGGCTCCGCGTGCCCCACCAGCAGGATGCGGACGTCGTCGCCGCCCGCCGGGTCGGGCGTGTCGGCGAGCCCGTTGGCGCCGGTGAGCACGCACGGCGTGTTCGGCGCCGCATTGCCGAGCGGGATGATCTGCACGTCGTCGCCCGCCGCGGTCGAGTTGGCGATGCCGTCGGGCCCCGTGTCGACCACGATCGCGCCCGCGCCCTGGCACGCGTTGCCGACCGGGATCAGCTGGAGGTCGTCGCCGGCGGCCGCCGTGTTCGCGATCCGATCCGGGCCGCAGCGGATCTCGTCCTGGAAGGGCGTCCCCTGCCCCACCGCTGTCGCCTGCAGATCGTCGCCGCGCGCCTTCGTCTGGCAGATGCCGTTCGCGCCCGAGTCGACCTCGACGGCGCTCTGCAGCCCGGTGCCGGGCGCGATCACCTGGCGGTCGGCGTCGGCGGCCGATGCGAGGAGCAGCATGGCGAGCATCGAACGCTGGAGCACGTTCATGTGTCCCTCCTGTTCCGCTTTGTTCCGGCGAACACCTCTACGAGGAACGCCATGCAGTCAAGCGGAGGTCACGGCGGCTGCGCCCGCGAGCGCCGCGTCAGCGGGCAGCGCGCTCTCCGCACCCGCGTCACCGCGAGGCCGGCGCAGTCGAAAAACTGCCGGTGCCGAGCGCTCGACGCACGCATTCGTGCGCCCCGCGCGGTGGCCCGGTTCTTGATGACGCTCACCCGCACGCCACTTCACGGCCGCTCGGCCCCGCATCTGCGCGCCGGCCGAGCAGGGGGATGACATGCACGCTCTCCGCGGACCTCGCCTCGGTCTCGGGATCGTGACGGCGCTCGCGGGCACGCTCCTCGTGTCTGCGGCTGCGCACGCCACGCCGCCCGCACCGACGGCCATGACCTTCACCATCGAGCACGCCGACTGCGACGGCCCGGGGAGCAACAGCTTCGCGCTCTACCTGAACGACACGCTGCTCGCGACCCTGCCCTCGACCGAGGACTGCGCGTGCAACGCGAGCCCGCTGGTGGCGACCTTCACCGACGCCGCGGCGCTGGCGCTCTTCGATCCGGCGGCCTGCAACCGCTTCCGCGTCGACGTGACGGGCGGCGGCCACGACGTCGCCCTCGGCTTCGTGGGGGTGACCGTCTCGATGGGCAGCGCCTCCGCGAGCACGTGCCTCTTCGACGGCTTCCCGGGCAACCCGAGCGCCACCTGCGCCGCGCGCGACCTCTGCGACGGGAGCTTCTTCAGCTTCGACGTCGCCTCCGTGGGAGGCGGCGATGTCGACGGCGACGGCGTCCCGGACGGCCTCGGCACCGGCTGCGACGACTGCCCGAACGCGTTCGACCCGCAGCAGACCGACACGGACGGCGACGGCGTGGGCGACGCCTGCGACAACTGCCCTTCCGTCTACAACCCCGACCAGGCCGACCGCAACGGTGACGGCATCGGCGACGCGTGCGACGGGTGCCCCGACCGTGACGGCGACGGTATCTGTAACGCCGTCGACAACTGCCCGAACACCTACAACCCCGGC
>Ga0209378_1003535_pt1 | contig 10506 bp, 7 predicted proteins | sample GraSoiAngelo_156_FD_186170 | JGI IMG/M metagenome (GOLD analysis project Ga0209378, IMG submission 186170) | Grasslands soil microbial communities from the Angelo Coastal Reserve, California, USA - 14_1009_13_40cm (SPAdes) (version 2) | ecosystem: Environmental > Terrestrial > Soil > Grasslands ... | reverse complement strand
CGGACGACGACATACCCTTGCTTTGCGCGATATCCCAGTTCACGTGCGCGATCAATCCGCGTCGGCCGCTCCAAGCGGACGAATGCGTTGCCGCGACGCCATTCGACCATTCGCTGAAAATGAGTCTCCTTGACCACGCCGCTCCGAGGATTTTTCCACGCCTGTTTGACAAACGCGTAGAGGTTCCGCGGACGAGCGGGCGGCTTCGCCTCCCCCTCCGGGGCAATGCTCAGCTCCGGTTCCGGAGCCTTTGGGGTTTCGTCGGCCATGGCCCAACCCCCTGGATTTACGGATTCGCCCGAAGGTACATCTCCTGACCAGGGTCGTCGAAAGCGCCGCGACCAAAGGCCGAACACTATTAAAGCGCTTGCTTCCTTCGGGCCGTGGACCCCACGCGGCCGCCGTTCCGTTTGCGGATGCCGTGCTCGTAGGATTGTACAATCAAGCGTGCGGCTGACTCCACCTGCGCCATTGACCGAACCTCGAAGCGGGACCGGAACCATCCCCAACCTTGACTACGGGGAGCGCGTCGCGCGAGTCCCGAGGCGTCTGTCAATTCTCGGAGTCCGGGTAAGATGAAGATTTGGACTCGACCCCGGAGAGGGCGGATCTCCGCGAAGACGCGATCCGTTTGACGACTTCGCCATGAGATCCAGTGTCGCCCTTCCCGTTCGACGATTCGATCTTGTCGACGGTGCGCCGCACTCCGGACCCGCACACGCAACGCAGCGACGATCTCCTGTGATGTCCGACCGGTCCACTCTTGGATTGCCTCCATCAAATCAGCTCCTCGATTCCCCAACCTGTTTCCGCAAGATGAAGAGAAACTTGAACCCCCGGAGGAAGAAGTTGAAACGCCGAGCCCGATGCTCCCACATCGGCGACGCAGATCGATCGTGGTGGCGAAGGAGGACAATCGTGTCGATCGGCTCGAACCGCCGCTCGAGCAATCCGAGGAGGCGGAACCCGACAGGAGTGTACGTGCCTCCTCGGTACTCGTCTGCGATAATCCAGCCGAGGATGCCGCCGGCGCGCAAGACCCGATGGGCTTCGGAGGCGACCATTTCCATCTCTTCATAGAAACGCGCGTCGCGGCACGAGATCCGGCCGAGACAACGCGGGTCCGCGCTGTACGCGACGTTGTCGGAGTACGGCGAGTCGATCACGGCGAGGGCGGCGGTCTGCGCCGCAATGGGCCACGACCGCGCGTCGGCACGAAGGATGTCTGGCCGACGGGGCGCGAGATCGAACGAGACAACGCGCCGACCGAGGGCCCGGGCGACATCCCCGATCGTCCCGGATCCGGCCATCGGATCCACGACGAGTTCACCAGGACCCGAATACCGGCGGACGAGGTTCGCGGCGCAACCGGCCGGGGTGACTCCGTTGAACGAGGCGTCGCCCGCATCGGGATGACCCGCGGACTGGGAGGGGAAGTCCCAGGATGTGTACGCTTCCAAGTCGGTGCGGCCGAGCATTGCCCACGCCTCGGAAGGAACCAGGGACTGAGCGGGCGAAGACGTCGGCGCCATGATTGAATCGTACACGGCCGTGGCATATGAACGGCCAGGCGAGGGAGATATGTAAAAGTGAAAATCTGCCTAGGGAGGGGCGAATCTCCGGAGGAACCGACGAACCTCTAGAAGGGTCGGATAAGGCCGACGACGATCCCGCAGGTGGAGGGCTGCCGCCGCGTTCGCGAACCGAAGCCATTCCTCGACGGAAGGCTGCGTGAGTTTCGCATACGCGTACGCCGCGTTGAAGATGTCCCCGCAGCCCGTTGGGTTGTCGATCGGCACATCGAACGCCGGACTCGAGACGACGTCGGACGATGTGATGGCCGTGGCCCCCCGCTCCCCTTGATGGATGACGACCTCCCCCGCCCCGCGGGCCCGAAGGCGCTTCGCAGCCCGGACGGGAGACGTATCACCCGCAATCGCGCGCACCTCGGTCTCATTCCCGAAGAACACGTCGACATGGGGAAGGCAGACCCGCACCGCCTCGATGCGAGCGGCCGGCCATCCCTGAGGATCCGTCGACACGTCCAACGAAGTCGTGGCACCGAGTCGACGGGCCCGGGCGAGAAGGGTGGCGGTCGGTTTCCCCAGGAGCCCACTCGTCCACCAGAAGCCCGATCGATGCACGTGATGAGCCCCGCGAATCGCGTGAAGCGGCACATCGCGGAGCCGCAATCGGGCGTTCGCTCCCGGGTTCGTGACGAGCGCCCGCCTCCCGGTGGACCATGTCAGGGCCATCGTGCTTCCCGTGGGTCGGCTTGAGTCGACGCACAGGCGTGCGCGGACGCCGTATTGCCGATAGCGAGCCCGCAAGAGTTTCGCGTTCGGATCCGACCCGACCGCGCCGATGAACGTGGTGGAGGCGCCCAAGCTCGACATCTGAAGTGCGAAGTTCGTCGCGTTCCCTCCGGGCAATGGATCGAAGCGCGCGACCTCGGCCTGGAAGTCTCCCGGCGTGAAGTGCGCCATCGGGGGCGTCACGAAGTCGACGATTCCATCGCCGACGGCGACGACGCGGGGCGGTCGCGAGGCCAATCCCTCACGCCCGCCAGAGTCCTTGACGCTTCAGCTCCTCGACCACGAGCTTGTAGTCCGCCGGCCGACCGCATCGCGGGCAGAACAAACTCCCGTGCGCGTCGCGGACCGGATCGGGCCCCTCCCACCCGCAGTACCGGCACAACGCATCGGTCGCCGACATCGTCCCCCTCAGAAGAAATCCTCGAGCGTGAGCTTCTTGTCGGTCCTCCGAGGCGATTCGGCCCCCAGGGGCGGTTCGCTGAAGTCGTCGCCGGACAGCGACTTCTGCTGCGACCGCTTGCCCGTCAGGAGGGCCTTCTCGTCCCAGCCGTAGACCTCCGTCACATAGGCGAGAGTTTGCGCGACGCGACGCGCGTAGTACTCCCAGTCCGGCACCTTCTCGAACTTCGCGCCGGAGAGATACGGCTCGACCTCCATCGGGGATTTCTTGTGGTCCGTCACGATCCACGAGACTTTCATGCCCGGCATGAACTCCTCGCCCATCTGCTCGAGCTTGCGGGCCGCAATCACGTTGCTCATGGAATCCGGGTTCACGTATTGATTCTCCTCTTTGACGGTGCGGGAGATCACGAGCATCTCGATCGGGTCTTTCTCCGGGTTCGTGAGCGGTGGGTTCCCGTCGCGGACCTCCGCGACGATTCGCTTCGCGAGGTCGATGGCTCCGTCCGGGTCGTTGTCGAGGATCTTGTCGAACACGAGGAGCTGGGCCTCGCTCTGGAGGTCGAACGCGTCCGTCCGGCGGATCTCGTACCCGCGGACGACGATCTCGCCTTCAGCGGGCCATGCGACCTTCCCGGCGTACCGCTTCTTCCGCCCATGGCTGAACAGGCTCCGGTAGACCTTGTCCACTTCCATGCTGATCCGGCCGCGAGAAAATCGCTCCGCGGTCTTGCGCGCAAACTCCAAGGACGGTTCCAACCCCGGCGTCGGCGACTGGAAGAACACGGAGTCGGTGTCTGCGTACACGACCTTCACGCCATCGGCTTCCAGGTCAGCGATGATCCCTTTGATTCGCTCCCGCGCGAACGCGGTAATCGAGGCACCGACTTTTGGGTCGTTGAACCGGTAGAAGGACGACGCGAGGACCCCGTAGAACGCGTTCATCAGGATCTTGATCGCCGCTTGGAGGCCGTCGTAGAACTCCCGCAGCTGGGGCTCCGTCGCCTCGCGCATCTTCGTGCGCACGTCTTGGCGGTCTTTCATCAGGCTCGCCAGGATCACCGGCAGGAGGCCTTTCTTCACGTCGGCGGAGAGGAACTTCGCCCCCGTCGGACTCTCGATCGTGCCTTGCGGCGAGACGGTCGTGAAGCAGATGTTGTTCTCGATGATCAGGGACGGATACATCGCGCGGAAGTCGAGCGAGATGACCCACTCGTACAACCCGGGCTGCAGGCTGTGCACGTACCCGCCTTCGATTTGCTCGACGCGGCCGCCCCGCATCTTCATCATCGGGACCGCGACGCGGGCGCGGTCGGCGGCGCGGATCAGGATCGAGTCGATCAGGTTCGACGTGCGCCCGTGCAGCACGTCCTCGAGCGGGAGCTTGCTCACGGCCGCCAGGTCCAAGGTCTTCTCGATCCGGCCGATCTTCTCGAGGATCCGCAGCGAGAGGTCGGCGTCATTCAGACAATATCGGATGACTTTCTCGCGGTCCTTCGCCCATTCTTCATCGATCTTTCGCCGCGAGAGCTCGTGTTTTCCTTCCCCCAACAGCTGGCGTCCCACGTAGTCGAGGGTCTCCTGCTTCATGTGCAGGCTCAGGCGCTCCGCCCGCACGGCCCACCAGACGTCCGTCAGGATGCGACCGTCGACCCGCCAGAACCGCTCGCCGAGGTGGAAGAAATCCGAGAAGTCGCGCGCGAGCTGGAGCCTCGGGATCCCGTTCTTGGCCGCACGATCGATGAGCACGGGCAGGTCGTACCCGTCGATGTTGTATCCGGAGATGATGTCGGGATCGAGCTCGTGGACGAGCTTGATGAAACCCTCCACGATCTCCCGCTCGTTCCCCTCGAGGACGCGGGTCTTGATTTCGCCGGCTTCCCGGTATACGATGCCGATGCAGAAGATGTGCCCGTCCTGGATGCTGTTCTCGATGTCGAAGCTCAGCACGCGGAGCGCGGGACGGAAGGGATCGCATGCCTCGAAACGATCCGCGATCAGAAACAGGTCGGTCGTGTATTTCCCGGCCGGATCCGCCTCCGTCCCGTGGACGCGGACCGCGGCGCCCAGATCCATGTCGTAGATGAACCGATGCTGAAAGGGGATATCGGCCTCCAGCGGCGTGGATCCGTACCTTCGCGCCTTCTCGCGGTATTCGGGTGTCTTCCACGGTTGGCGGAGGACGACGCGGGCGCACGGGGTCGGCCTGCCTTCGACTTGCAGCGTCACGTCCTCGAGCTTGACGACCTGCGGGTCCCTGCCGAACGCTCCGCGGAGCGACTGCGGAGGCTCGACCACGAAGAAGTACGGCTGGAAGCCCGAGTGCTCGATCGTGATGCTTTGACCTTCCCTCGTACGTCCGAACAACTGGATGACGGGCAGCTGGGCCGGCTCAGGGCCGTTCCGGGGCTCCCGCCGGTACGAGGCGGTGATGATGCGCACATCATAGCTCGCCATCTCACACCTTCGCTACGATCTTGATGACGTCGCCATCCTGGACCGGGTGGTCCCGGCCCACGACCATTTTCGTCCGGGCGTTGATGGCGCGGATGAAGTGGTTACCCAAGTCGGTGTGGACTTTAAAGGCTACGTCCAGCGCAGTGGAACCGCGGGGCACCAGGAAGGCGTCCGGGAGGACGTTTCCGCTCTTGTCGGTCCAGTGGTGCTCGTCCTCGACGGGGTACACGACGATCAGGTCGAGGAGTTTGAAGACGGCCTCTTCGATGCACGCCTGCACTCCGGTCGACCCGCGTTCTTGCAAGAAGAAGCGAATCTTCTCAAGCCCCTTTTCCTGAGCCGCCGTCAATTTCTCCGGATGCGTGATTTCGAACGAGGATCCGCCCGGGGCGTAGTCGATAAGTCCAGCGGAGGCCGCACGACGAAGGGCCAGCTCGTACTCGGCCGACGTTGGGACCATCAGGTAACCCGTCGCTTTGGACAGACTTTGGAGAGCTTCGCGCGAGGCCAGATCGGCCTTGTTCGCCGCAAGGATCATGGGCTTGCCCCGGTGCTGCAACGTCCGAGCGAGCCGGAAGAGATCGTCCGATGTCCACCGTGCCATTTTCGGATCCAGTGGGGAGTCCCGCACCGCGGAGTGGACCTGCATCTCCGTGAATCCCAGGCCCGTGAGACGCGCGGTCACGATCTTCTCGGACGGCGCCTCCTCGAGGTCGGCCCGGCGTGCCTCCTTGTCCCAGTTGCGGGAGAGGATCCCCGCGATCCAGTGCGCGAGCTCGTCCTCGAGGAACTGGACGTCCGCGAGGGGGTCGTGAGTCCCCAGGGCGACCGGGTTGCCTTCAAAGTCCGTGCCGCCCGTTGCATCGATGACGTGGACGAACGCATTGGCCTGCCGCAAGTCGTCGAGGAACTTGTTGCCCAGTCCGCGGCCCTCATGTGCGTTCGGGACAAGGCCGGCGACGTCGAGGAGCTCCACCGGGATGAGCCGTGTTCCCCCGTTGCAGGGAGCGTTCTTCGGCTTACAGGGGTGCCCGAGTTCAAGGTGCGGGCAACGCTTGCGGACATAGGCAACTCCGCGGTTTGCGTCGATCGTGGTGAAGGGGTAGTTTGCAATCTGGACTGGCGCGAGCGTGGCCGCAGCAAAGAAAGTCGACTTGCCCACGTTCGGTTTCCCGACGACCCCCAACTCCACGGCGCGAAGAACGAGGTCCGTCCACAAGTACCTTTAGAAGAGAACAGGCCCGCTCGCTCATTTCGATCGGGCGGAGCGTCGATTCCAATTCTAGCTCGCCGACCTCAGCTCAGCCTCGATCGGCGGCGGTACGAGATCAGGAGGATGACAATCGCGGTTGCCACGGAAGGCCCGGCAATCTCTCCGAATTCCGGAGCGGGGACGACGATCGAACTTGTCTGCGACGCACCCGCACCGTCGTAGATGAGATCAATGGCCGGACCAGAAGCATGTTCGATGCGAAGCCGAATGCGCTGGCCAGTCACGATCGAGACGTTTCCGCCTGAGCAACCGAAGACCTGATTGGCTCCTCCGCGCGTTGAAGACTCAGTCCAGCAGATGAGACTCGGCGAAGAACCGTCCTGCTGAGTGACCGCGAAGGTAAGGTTCAGAATCGTTCCGCTCGAATTCGTGAGGTCCAAGTTGGCCGACCATAGCTCTGCTGGGATCATTTCAGACGACGTTTCCGGATCGGTGAAGAAACAGGGTCGTGAACCGCTCGACAATGTGAGGCTCTGGACGAGGCTTCCGGGCGTCGTGTTCAGACCTTGCACGGTCGAGCAATCCGCCGGACCAATCGAAGGTCCCGCGCTTCGAAGGTAGAACGTCTGCCCATCGAAACCGGTCTGTTCAGGGAGCCCAATGCTGAGGACTCCGGATGCGACTGGGGTCGATAGGGCGAACATGGGGGCTCCGAACGCGGTCGTGAAATCCACGGACGGAGACCAATCCGTCGATTCGAATACCACGCGAGTAGAACCAGTCGTCGGGCCGATTGCAACCGACCCTTCGATGTCCGTTTCGTTCTTCGCGAGAGCAACGGCGGGCAGGGAGACCGGCGACCACGTGCCCGTCCACGCGTACAGATTCCGTGTCGTGATACGCCCGCTCACACCCCGGACCTCGAACATGTAGTTTGCATAGATCCCGCCAATCGGAAAGCCGGCGGCATCCGTCGAGTTGAGATCCATGTAGGTACGGAAGATGTCCTCTCCAGTTCGGCGCGGAAGGGGAATGGGGGGCCCACTCGAACCGTTGCCTCCTTGGCTCGGCGGTGCACGGAGGAATCGATCGGGGACATGGCCCGCCATCAAGTCGCCCGCAACGGCCACATGGAAGTAGACTCCGGAGGAGTTGACTGCAGCCCCGTACCGCAGGATGTCCACGTCCGGATTGCTCACGGAGACCGAATCCGAATCTGTTCGGTCCCTTCCAACCCAGTCCGCGAAGAGACCGTCAATCCGCACGTTGGACGGAGGCGCGGCCATGTACGCCCGGATAGGCCCGCCGCGCACGACCACGGGAACCGGTGCCGTTGCGTTCGTCACATTCACTTGAATGACATCGCCGGGGAGAACGGCCAAGGCCGAGGCGGATGCAGTAATCGTCGCATCCGTCTGGCCCTGGCTCAAGACAACCGATCCCGCGGAAAGTGAGACCGTCACGCCCGGGGTCGCCGTGTAGACGAACGAGGAAACGCTCCATGAAACCCCGGCGGGCAGGCCGAGAGCGTGCACGCGAATTGTGAACAACGGAGTCGTCGTGTTGCCGACGATGGATGCGACGGGGAGCAACTCCAGGAGCACCGACCCGTTCGGCGTCAGCGGTGCGAGGCTGCGGCTCGAGACCCCGGCGAAGTCGTCGGCGAAGACGGCGATGCGGAAGCGCGCGGGGTCGAACCCGGTGAGATCGTACGTCGAGACTTGGGCTTCCACGCCCTGGGACGAGGCTGCCGCACGGGGAGAGCCGATCGACTGGCGCTGGCTCCAGTTCACTTCCGAATTGCTCGGGAACCCGTAGAGCCGCGCGCCGGCAACCGTGTTATTCCCACCGAAAATTTCGAGGACCGCTTCGGCCCCAATCCCTTCAAACTGATACCCCGTCGACGCATTCCCGTCCGCGTCGATCAGGAAGTAGACGCCGTCGTACGCGGACGAATCTCCGAACATCCCGCCACGCGTCGCCGCGAAGAGATACAACGAGTCGTGATCGAGGAGACTCGCATAGTGGTCGATGGAAACGTTGGCGTCGGAGGCGACGGTCGCGGCGTCAAACGTAGGGACGGATGCCCAATCGCCAAAGGATCCATCGATGACAATCGGCGGGGCGGGTCCCGAGATCGGAATGAACAGGACGGCGGCAATCAGGACTGCGAAAAGCGTTGCAGCGGCAATCGCGCCGTACCGGACGCGCTTCGATGGAACGGAGAGGCGGATTTGCTTTCTGCCGGCCCAGACAGACCCGGGCCCGCTCACCGTCCCGTTGATCCGCCCTTGCTCGCCCATCAGGCCATTTACTCGACCCGCCGGCGTGACCAAGCCGTTCACCCGCCCGACGCCGTTCACGAGGCCGTTCGTGCGGCCGAGCCCGTTGACCAAGCCGTTCACGCGACCTCGGCCGTTGACGAGACCGTTGACTTTTCCCGCCCCGCGAATCGAGCTCTTCGGACGCGCTCCGCTCACGAGGCCCTTGCTCCCGCGCATCCATCCGGACAAGAATCCGACGGCCGGCGGAACGGGAGAGGGCTCGGCCGACGGTTTCGCCTCGGCCTGTTTCTCGATCGCAGCCTTGATCGTCGCGTCCACGTCCATTGTCTCTTCGAGTTCTTCAATGAGCCAATCGAGCACGGCGGCTTTCGTGAGTTCGAGCTCCTCCGGGGTGAGGGACTGCTCCAGCTCGCCGACGAGGAGATCGTCGACGAGGATGTCCAGGTCGGGAGAGGCCCCGGTTTTCGCGGGCTTCACTTCACGTTCCGGCGGGGCCTCCGAGAGACGCGCGCCGCACGAGGGACACAGGGCCACGTTCCTCGGGACTGTGTCACCGCAAGCTGGACAGATCGGTCCTGCATCGGAGAGGAGCTGGTCGAGCTGCGCGATCTCTTGATCCCACGCGACGTCGTCGAGGAGCGCGTTCGCCGTGGACCGGAGCTTCTCGGCCGCGTCGGGCTTGCGAAGTTCCTTCGCCTGGATCCGGAGCTGGGCGACCCTGATTTTTCGTTCGTCCGGCGCGGCGGCGGAGGCCCGGTCGAGCGCCTCGATCGCCTCGTCGGTCCGACCCATCGTTTGCAACAGCAGACCTCGCGCGTAGAGCAAGTCCGCGTTCTCCGGCTTCTCCGTCAGGCGAGCGTCGTAGAATGCGAGGAGAGCCGCATCGCCTTCGGCGGCGAACTGCTGCCGGATCGCCTCGTCCATCTCTTCTTCGTCGAAGGCCGCCCCGCATTCGAGGCACGCGACGGCGAACGTGGAGGTGATGCAGCCGCACAAGGGACACTCGTACTCGTCCTGCGCGATCTGCTCCTTCGTGCGCCGCGGTGGAGTGTACTTGATGAGATGCAGAGAAGCGAGCATCTTGCGGGCGGCGACCGGCCCGACTTCCGGGATGCGCGCGAGCTCGTCGACGGAGGTCCGTGCGATCTTCCACAGAGCATCGTAGCCGCGGTCGATCAGCGCCTGGGCCCGGGACGGATCGAGGCCGAGGACCTTCAACAAGTGGACGAGGGAGGCTGGGTCAGACTCACCATTGATGCGTCGCTTCGGACGGCCGACGGGGGCCACGGCCGCCTCCGGCTTCGCATCCGAAGTCGCTGTTGCGGGGGACGAACGTTCCTCGGCCGCGGGCGCGCGAAACCGGGAGTGACACTGATCGCAGATGAGCTGCCACGGATTGCGGGCCCCGCACTCGGGACACGTGGCCTCTCTTTCGAGCTGGCGGGCCTCGCGCAAGATGGTCGCGGCACCGCACGACTCGCAGAGGATGAAGGGGAATAGCTTCCCGCCGCAGGAGCCACACGGCCCGAGGTCTTCGACGCTCTGCGTCACGGGCACACCTCCCGTCGCCGTACGGCGGAACCGCAGAGGGGGGAAGAGCGTAGGCTCTCATTGACGCGGAATCGTGCGACCATGAGGTGTCGCCTGCGCGCTTAGGCTTTATAGGAGATTATGGACTTTCGCCCGTCGTTATCACAGGGGACAAGTGGCATGGAGAGAGCCGTCATCCTGTGCGACGGATATTTCGGTCAGAGCACGGGAAAGACGGCGAACGGGCTCGTGCGGTACTCGAAGCGATATCTGATCGTGGGCGTCATCGATCACACAAAAACGGGAC
>Ga0209378_1003533_pt1 | contig 10508 bp, 8 predicted proteins | sample GraSoiAngelo_156_FD_186170 | JGI IMG/M metagenome (GOLD analysis project Ga0209378, IMG submission 186170) | Grasslands soil microbial communities from the Angelo Coastal Reserve, California, USA - 14_1009_13_40cm (SPAdes) (version 2) | ecosystem: Environmental > Terrestrial > Soil > Grasslands ... | reverse complement strand
CGTTGGTGCGCCGCATTAACAACAGCACCAGCGTCGGCCTGGCGGTCTACTGGAAGGTCGCCTCCAACGAATCCGGCCGCGTGTGTCGATCGTATAGTGGCGCCGGCTACGACTTCGCATTTTCCCCGGGCAGCGGCTCACAAAGCATGACAGGCGCCATCGTGGCTTATTCAGGGGTCGATACGACCACACCGATTGACGTCGAGAACGGGCAGGCAACTTCCAGCGGCGCGACCCATTCGACTCCCAGCATTACGACAAGTGTTGCCAACACTATGCTTGTGGCTTCGTTTGGCCTCGCTGGGACTGGGACTTGGACGCCTCCCGCCGGCATGACCGAGCGATCAGACTCTACAGCCCAAGCCGTTGCCCTTGAAGTGGCCGACGTGCTCCAGGTCAGCGCCGGCGCGAGCGGGACGAAGACGGCCACGGCGAGCGCCAGCAAGGCTGGGGCCACCCATATCCTCGCCTTGAAGCCTGGAGGCGGAACAACGGTCACCTGCGGTGGGTCTAGCTACACGGAGACGCTGTGCATCCGCACCACAGCGGCCAGTGGCCTCACGAATAGTGTGCTCACCCAGCTCAACGGCGCGATTGTCTCCTTCCGCCGCGGCAGCGGCACCAGCGTGTCGGGGGATATTGTTTTCCAAAATACGGCCTCGGCCAGCGCCAACTATACTCACACGTACCAGGGCAGCGATCCCGCGCTTCTCGCGGGCGGGAAGATCTCGATGATCTCGTCAGGTGCGTCCGCGGGACGCACCAGCACGTCCATCACAGGAATCGTCTACACCTTGGCGGGATCTGATAACCCCGACGGCAATGGCAACCTGCAGGGTGCCAGCAGCGGCAACCTGGGCTTCGACCTGCAGCACGGTGCGGACTCGATCGCGTTCACGCTGAGCGGCCTTCTGCTATCTAACGGCAGTATCTCCCTACAGGATACCGGCGGCACCGGCACCGCGACCATTCAGTACAACCGGACGGTGGTGGAGAACCTGCCGGCCGCGTTCACCACATCGACGGCAGGCTCGTTCATGATCCCGCTCTCCTGGTCTAGCGGCGACTGAGATGCGCGAACCAACGGAATCGCGGGACGGATTGTCGCGACTGCGCGACTCCGCGACTGCGCGACTCCGTGATCAGCGGGGTTCGGCACTGGCCGCAGTGCTCGTCCTGGTAGTCTTGCTCACCGTGGCCGGTGTGGCCATGGTGAACTCTACTTTCACGGAGATTTCCGTCGCCTACAACGCGGGCGACGCCAGTGCGGCCCAGTATGCCGCCGAGGCCGGCCTTTCCCGCGCCATGTATGAGCTCGGCCAGAATGCCGGCTGGACGGGTATCACCGCCGCCATCGGCACCGGCCAGTACGTGGTCACCGTCACCTCCTCCGGGTTGATCCGATCCATCACCTCCACGGGCACCCGGGGCGGGGGCCGGCGGGTGTTGAAGGCCGCGGTCAAGGTGGTGGCCAAGAGCGCCGCCTCCACGGTGCTGGCGAACACTACCGCCACCATCGGCAGCAACACCTCAGGGTTGACCGTCAGCAACGACTACCCCTCCAGCGCCGCCAGCGCCGTCCACGCCAACAACCAGTTGAGCGGGCCAACCGCTATCTCAGTCAACACCGCTGGGGCCAACGTCATCGGCGGGCTCACCGCCAACGGGGTCATCACCGGTGTGGGCTGCCCGACCTGGGCCTGGACCTGCAACGCCAGCGCCGGCGTGCGGCCGATGCCCGAAATTGACGTGGACAGCGCTGCCACGAGCAGCCTCAAGTATCGCGCGCAGCACACCTTCGATGCCGACGGCAAGTACCTCTACTTTAAAGGCGGCGATCCCGGCCGGTGCAACAGCGGCAGTCCGTGGATCTTCACCTCGACGCAGCAATGCTGGGACTACTACGTCAACAGCAAATCCGGCACGCTCGGGTCGGGCATCACCAATCCGGTGTTCTTTGTGGAGTTCACAGGCGCCACCGAGTCGACAACCTACACACCGGGAGGTGGCGGCAGCATCGCGTTCCGCGCAATTTCACCCAACGGCGGTGACGTCTATAATGGTCTCTCAAACACTGGCAACTGCGTCCACGTGCCCACAGGCGTGGCCAACGGCGACGTGATGCTCGCGGTGATCTCCTGGACAGGCGGATCTGCTTTTACGGTCACCACCCCGGCGAACTACGCCATGAACATGACGAACTCCGACCTCACCGTGGCTGGGGCGGACTTCAACAAAGAGCTCGATGTCTATACCGGGGACATCAGCATTCCCGTGAGCGTCGCGGCCAATGCGTACGAATACAGCTACGGCTTCACCAAAGTGGGAGTGCCCGGGGCCACCGGAGTCGCGGGCACCTACCTCGTCCGAATCTCTGTCCCCACGGCCGGAGCTAACTCCAATATCTGGGTGTCGGCCGCGGTCGACCACGTGAACTCTGCTGGGGTCGTGCTGAACACCAGCGGCTTCGCCCCTACCGAGCTACAGGGAACTGCCGGCTCCAAAGAGTTCACGTTCACCAATCCCATCCTCGGAACGTGGTCCGCGGGCGACCGGCTGAGGATCAGCTACCGGTTCCATAACTTGGCGAGCATCACCCAGTCGATCACCGTTGGCCACAGCGTTGCAGGGTGGGATTATCAAAATATGGTGACGACGCCGTGGACGAATGGATGGACGCTGCTGCGCCGCATCGACAACAGCACGACGGCCAGCATGGCGGTTTACTGGAAGGCCGCCGACTCTAACGAATCAGGTCGTGTCTGTCAAAGCTATAATGGCGCCGGCTACGACTGGGCATTCACCCCCACCAGCGGCACGAAGACTATGGTTGGGTCCATTTCGGCGTATTCCGGGGTCAATGCGAGCACACCGATTGACGTCGAGAACGGCCTGGCAACCGCCAGCAGCACGACCCATTCGACGCCCAGCATCACGACCACGGTCGCCAACGCCATGGTGGTGGCCTCATTTGCAGTGAACAACTCTAATGCGACCACGAACCAGTGGACGCCGCCTGCCGGGATGACGGAACGGATTGACCGAGGGCCGACGCCGGCTATAGAGAGTGCCGAGCTCCTCCAGGCCTTAGCAGGCCCCACCGGTGTAAAGACGGCTACGGCGGTGAGAAGCGGCGTCGGCGCTGCCCACATCCTCGCCCTCAAACCCGGCCCCGGTGGGGGGACGGCGGTCCAATGTGGCGGGATCGACTATTTGGAGACCCTGTGCATCCGCGCCACGCCGGCCAGTGGCCCTGGCTACTCCAGTAGCGTCCTCAGCCAGGTCACCGGCGCCATCGTTACCTTCCGCCGCGGCAGCGGCACCAGCGTGGCGGGGGACATCGTCTTCGAAAACATGGCATTGGACAGCACCACCACGCACAACTACACCCACACGAACGTCGGCAGCGATCCCGCGCTCATCGCCGCGGGGAAGATCACGATGATCTCTTCCAGCCCCCCAACCCCGGCGCGCACCAGCACGACCATTACCGGGATCATCTATACTTTCGCAGGATCTGATAACCCCGACGCCAACGGTAATCTCCAGGGCGCCAGCACCCTGGGCTTCGACCTGCAGCACGGCGCGAACGGAATCACACTCAAGCTCAGCGGCCTCCTACTGTCCAATGGCAGCATCTCCCTGCTGGATACCGGCGGCACCGGCACGGCGACCATTCAGTACAACCGGACGGTGGTGGAGAACCTCCCAGCCGCCTTCACCGCACCGACTGTAGGCTCGTTTATGATCCCGGTCTCTTGGTCGAGCGGCGACTAGAACAAAATCGGTCTTCACAGTCTACCTGCTACCTGCCGATTCTCGCACAACTTCCGGTCATGGGTAAGGTATGAGATTAGACCCGAGACTTCTCGAGCGTAAACCTCGATTTGAGAAAATAGTTGGCGAAACGAGGAGTCGTCGATGTAACCTAAATCCAGAGCGACGTAGAGATGACTCTGGGCCTCCGCTGCGGAACCCTTTCCTGTGAAGAGAAAGTGAGCAAACTCTCTGTCCGATTTTCTGGCAAAGCCCTCTGCAACATTCGCCATCATGGAAATCGTAGTCCGTCGAATCTGGTCTCGTAGAGCGAAATCTCTCGCGAACTTCCCCCTGGCCGAGACTGCGTACACCTGACTCGCAAGTCTTCGCGCTGCTTGCCACGCTAAGATATCCTCAAATCGCCGAAATGTCACTGTCTTTGCTCCTTCGCAACTAGCAATGGGAGCATAGCGATTGGAAAGGAAGACCAGCAATGACCCAACTGAGCTATTCGTAGCAAGTCCACCATTTTCGACGGGGGAGTGGGCGCCGAGCATCAGGAAGACTGGGGAGACTGAGAAGACTGGGAAGACTGGGGAGACAATGTATCCGTGAGCAGGTGGATTCGTGTAGCCCTGCTTGGTCTGGGTCTTGTGGTCCTCGCCGGGTTTGTCGCTTCGCTGGACCTGGCTGCAATTGTCTCCGCCGTTTCCGGAGCCGATGCCGGCTGGCTGACGCTCGCCCTTGCATTGCTGGTAGTCAATGTGATGGTCAAGGCGCTCCGCTGGCGGGTGATGGCGGCTACGATGGGCGCGCATCCCCTCAGCCTGCCTGCGGCGAGCGCAGCAATCCTCGCTGGGGTTGCGGCGGCGAGTCTTACCCCTGGCCGCGGGGTGGAGCTGGCGAAGCCCCTTCTTCTGCGCAGTAGCCATGGCGTGCCGATGACGGCCTCGACCGCGGCCGTCGTCGTCGAGCGGCTGCTGGATGGGGCGGCCCTGATCATTCTCTTTGCGGTGTCGCTGCTCGTGGTGCCGGCGGGTCGCGGGTCGACCTTCTATCCCGTCATCGCCGCGATCGGTCTCTTTCTTGCCGCGGGAGCCGCGCTCTTGCTGTTGCCCCACCGGCTGACGTCGCTCGCGACGTGGGTGACCGACCGGCTCCCTTTCCCGGCGCGGGTGCGATCCCGTGTCGCCTCTATCGCCGAGCGCTTCGCCGGCGGTCTGGCCGTCTGGCGGCGAGGTGGAAATTTCGGTCTGCTGCTGGCGATGTCGGTCACGGCTGCGTGCGTCGAGGTTCTGCGCCTTACTGCGGTATTCGCGGCGCTGCGTCTGCACATCAGTGTTGCCGACGCAATGCTGGCCTTTTGCGCGGCCAACCTGCTGGGAGCGGCCACGTTCATTCCAGGGGGGATCGGCATCACGGAGTTCTCCCTGGCCGGCATCATCACGCTGGTGACCGCACTGGGGCCCCGCTCAGCCGTAGCGGCCGCCGTGCTGGTCGACCGGGTGCTCTCGTACTACCTGGTCGTAGCGTTGGGCTCGTTGATCCTGGTGGCGGCATCCCAGAAAACGCCACCCTCCGGCCAAGAAGGGCGATGAAGGTAATTGCTGTCGGGGCCGCAAAATGGTCTACGGCATGAACAGGAGCGTGAGGCCGTGATCCCGGAGACGCCAGAGGCGCAGCGGGAGCGGGAACGATGCCCCGTCTGCCGCTCCCCCCACCGGCCGATGATCGAGCGGATGCGGCATGAGGAGCGCGCCGCATACGCCGAGATCTACCGGATCCTGCCGCCCGATGCCAGCATCTCGCTGCGGTGGCTGGTCCGGCACTTCACCCGCGGGCATCAGTTCTTCGCGCCCAACGACGGTCCGCAGCTGCCGGGGTGGTTAGTCGAAGACGACAACGAGATGCAGCGCTACCGGCGCGAACAGGGATATTGCCGGACAATCGAGGATCTCTGTCCGCACGTTCCCGCGGGAACGATCAGCACGTGCGAGCAGGTCCGTCATCCTGAGTGTGAACGGTTCCGCCTGCATACATTGCGTGAGCGGCTCATCGACGCGGAAGCGCGCAACGTCTCCCCGCCGATCGCGGCGCCGGCCGGTGCAGAACGCGTTGCGCTGACAGAGCCCCTTGTACCACAACAGCGCCTCGAGGTGGAAAAGAAGACCGGCCAGCAGCGAGGGATTTTCTCCAGCACGGTGCTGGCCATGGAGCCCTCCCAGATCGTCATCAGCATGCCGACCCGCCTGCAGGAAACACTGGCGCTCGCTGCCGGCGACCGCGTCACCGTATCATATCAGGGACGCGTTTCGAAGTATGTCTTCGAGACGGCCGTCCGGGCAGTGCGGGAGGGCAGGGTGGACTTGGAGCCGCCTGGGACCATCGGCATCGCCTCGCGGCGCAGCCCGCGTGTCCCCCTCCGGGACACCACGGTGCGCGTGAAGCGGGTGGAGCAGGGAGGGGAAGAACTGGTCGGAACGGCGCTGGATGCCAGCCTGCAGGGAGTGCGGGTGGTAATGTCTATCGGACTCCCGCAGTGGGAGCGAGTTCGCGTCACCGTGTCGCTCCCGGACGGTCCGCTGGACGTCGATGGCGAGGTGGTCCGCGTCGAGCGGCTGGGCACCGGCCAGATCGCCCACGGCATCTACTTCACAAGCTTGAGCCAGCAAGATATTGCCCGGCTGCGGCGACTGGGAGGATGATCGGTGACGACGATGCGCCTGCAGCCGCTCGTCGCCGTCCTCGCGCTGGTCGGCCTGTTTGCGATTTCGGTCCTGGTCGGTTACGTCGGCGGCCAGGCCTTCCTGACGCCGTCGGCTCCGACCCCCAGACCCGCGCGTTCGGCGCCGGCATCGCCTGAGACAATTACACCGGCCCCCGCACCCAGCCCGCCTCCCGATGCCTCTTCCCGATCGACGCCCAAACCCCCCGACACAACCGCGCCACCAGAGGAACCCGCCGCGGGCCCCGCGACGCCACCTGGAAAGCCCGGGCGCGAGACGGGGGTGCTCTATCGTGTGCAGGTCGGCGCCTATATCTCCCGGGAAAACGCGGAGGCCAGGGCGGCCAAGCTCCGCGAAGAAGGGTTTGACGCGTACGTGACCCAGTCGGGCACCCTGTACAAGGTACAAGTAGGCGCCTTTGCGATCCGCGAGAACGCCGAACGCCTTGCCGCCCAACTGAAGGCGGCGGGCTATGAAGTGCTCATTGCACCATAACTGCGTGATTAGTGATTCGTGATTGGTGATTCGACACCGCATGTCGAGTGAGCGTAGTTACGAATCACAAATCACAAATCACGAATCACTGCTCGGGTCGAGGAGAGACCTTATGGTTAAGCTCATCGCCTTGTATAAGAAGCCTCCAGATCCGTCCTCATTCGACCGTCATTATCGGGACACGCACATGCCCCTCGTCCGCAAGTGGCCCGGCCTGCGGAAGGTGGAACTCGGGCGCATCACCGGCATGCTGGGCGGGAGCGAGCCGCCATACTACCTGATTGCCGAGATGTATTTTGACGATCAGGAGGCGATGCACGCGGCTCTGCGCTCGCCAGAGAGCCGGGCCGCGGGAGAAGACCTGCAGCGTTTCGCCCCTGGTCTGGTCACGCTGCTCTACGCGCAAATGGAGTAGCCACCGGCGCAGCTTCCCGTTTCCCGCTTCCGGTTTCCGGGAGGAACTCATGGCTTATCAGAACATACTCGTCTCAACCGAGGACGCCGTCGCCCTCGTCACCCTGAACCGGCCCGACGTCTTCAACGCCCTCAACCAGGCGACCATGAACGACCTGGGGGATGCGCTGGAGGGATTCGATCGCGACGGGACGGTGCGCTGCGTCATCCTCACCGGCAATGAACGTGCGTTCGCTGCGGGCGCCGACATCAACGAGTTCCGCGGCGCCACTCCGGTGCAGATGCTCCAGGAGCACCGCTTTCTGCAGTGGGAGCGCATCCGCCGGTTCCCCAAACCGATCATCGCCGCGGTCAGCGGGTATTGTCTAGGCGGGGGATGCGAGCTGGCGATGCTGTGTGACATCATCATCGCCGCTGAAACCGCGCGGTTCGGGCAACCGGAGATCAACCTGGGTCTGATACCGGGAGCCGGCGGCACGCAGCGGCTTCCACGCGCCGTGGGCAAGTACCGAGCCATGGAGTTGATTATGACGGGGCGGCAGATCCCGGCACGGCAGGCCTGCGAGTGGGGCCTCGTCAACCGCGTGGTTCCCGCAGAGGTGTTGCTGGATGAGGCCCGCGCCCTCGCGCGCGAGATCGCCGCGAAACCGCCCGTCGCGGTGCGTTTGGCGAAGGAGGCGATCCTGAAGTCGCTCGACACGCCGATGGATGTGGGCCTCGACCATGAGCGCCGGCTCTTCTACCTGCTGTTCAGCACTGAGGACATGCGCGAAGGTGTCGACGCGTTTCTGAGCAAGCGCAAGGCCACGTTCAAAGGACGCTGAACCTACACAAACTACACAATCTACACAACCCACACAATCTACACAACCCACACAATCACCTACCCACGATCACATTATGAGATTGTCGGTAATTGTGTAGGTTGTGTAGATTGTGTAGATTGAGAAACGTCGGAGGAGACCGAAATGTCGGACACTTTGTTGGTCGACCAGTTGGAAGGCCTGCTTACGGTGACGCTGAACCGGCCGGAGGTCCTCAACGCCTTCAACGAGCAGATGCTACGCGAACTGCACGAGGCGCTGCGCCAGGCTGAGCGGGATGCGGCGGTGCGGTGCGTGCTGCTCACTGGGGCGGGGCGGGGATTCTGCTCCGGTCAGGACCTGCGCGACCGGGCCGGGGCGACCGCCTTCTCCTTCCGCGAATCGCTGCGCAACCGGTATAACCCGATCATCGTGGCGATCCGGACGATCGAGAAACCCGTCATCGCCGCCGTCAACGGCGTAGCCGCGGGCGCGGGGTGCAGCCTGGCGCTGGCCGCGGACATGCGGATTGCCTCTGACCGCGCCAGCTTCATTGAGGTCTTCGCGCGAGTCGGGCTGGTGCCGGACTCGGGCAGCACATACTTCCTCCCCAGGCTGGTGGGGCTGGGGAAGGCATTTGAACTCGCTTACACAGCTGAGCCGGTCGACGCGGCGGAGGCCTTGCGGCTGGGTCTGGTCAATCGCATCGTGCCGCATGACGACCTCATCCCGCACGCGAGGGCGCTGGCGTCACAGCTGGCGGCGGGTCCCACGCGAGGCTACGGGCTTACCAAACGCGCCATCAACTACGGGCTGCATGCCGCGCTTGACCAGGCACTGGCGTACGAGGCACATCTTCAGGAGGTGGCCGGTCGCACCGCCGACCATCGTGAGGGAGTGGCAGCATTTCTGGGGAAGCGGCAGGCGAACTTCAGAGGGGTATGATGCAGGTATGACGGCACAACTCCGAGACGCGGTCATCGTCGACGCCGTGCGCACGCCGGTGGGCCGCTACAATGGCGTCCTGCGGGATGTGAGGCCCGATGATCTGGCCGCCCACGTGATCAAGGAACTCATCCGCCGCACCGGAATCGATCCCAACCAGATCGAGGACGTCATCTTCGGCGCCAGCAACCAGGCAGGCGAGGATAACCGCAACGTCGCGCGGATGGCGCTGCTGCTGGCGGGATTGCCGGTCGCCGTCGCCGGACAGACCGTGAACCGCCTGTGTGGATCGGGCATGCAGGCCGTCGCGTCTGCCGCCCAGGCGATCAAAGTGGGGGAAGGGGATGTGCTCATTGCCGGCGGTGTAGAGTCGATGACCCGGGCGCCGTTCGTGATGGCCAAGCCGCAAGCGGCATTTCCACGCGGGGAAGTCAAGCTGCACGACACGACGCTCGGCTGGCGGTTCACCAATCCAAAACTGGCAGAGAGCTATCCACCGTTCAGCATGGGCGAGACCGCGGAGAACGTAGCCGAACGTTTTCGCGTCACGCGCGAGGAGCAGGATCGTTTTGCCCTGCTCAGCCACCAGCGGGCCGTGCGAGCGATCGCCGAAGGACGCTTCAAAGACGAGATTGTGCCGGTCGTCATTCCGCAACCAAGCGGTGCGCCGGTCGTGGTCGACACCGACGAGCATCCGCGCGCCGATACCACATTGGAGAAACTGGCGGCCTTACGGCCGGTGTTCAAGAAGGACGGGAGTGTCACGGCGGGCAACTCATCGGGCATCAACGACGGCGCGGCGGCCGTGCTGCTGGTCTCGGCCGAGGCCGCGGAGCGTCTGAACCTCACGCCCATGGCGCGCGTGATCGCGTCGGCGGTGGCAGGCGTGGATCCTGCCTACATGGGGCTGGGACCTATCCCTGCCACGCGCAAAGTGTTGGAGCGAACCGGCCTGACGATTGACGACATGGCCGTGGTGGAACTGAATGAGGCCTTCGCGGCGCAGGTCCTTCCATGTATCCGCGAGCTGAAGATTCCCCCAGACAAACTCAACCCCAACGGCGGCGCGATCGCCATGGGACACCCCATCGGCTTCTCCGGCGCGCGCCTCGTCACCACGCTGGTGCACGAGCTGCGGCGGCGGAAAGGGCGCTTCGGATTGGCCACGATGTGCATCGGGGTGGGGCAGGGCATTGCGCTTGTGGTTGAGAACCTGGCCTAGCCCCTAGATCTTCCCGATGAGAATTGGCGTCGTAGTCGGCTGACGCGCGCCGCTGGGTGCGCGCTCAATGGAGATCGCCACGGCTTGATAACGCGAAAAGTCCGCCACAAGAGGTAAGACAACTGGTTGACCAGGCGCAGGACG